>OIEN01000107.1_pt1 | contig 62821 bp, 70 predicted proteins | sample 1581741 | NCBI WGS metagenome assembly OIEN01 (sample SAMN01760944, study PRJEB22395) | human gut metagenome | reverse complement strand
ATAAGTTAGCATATGAAGAGGAGAGTAAAATAAGTGGAGTTACAATAAATGGAAAAGAGTATGGTTCAATAGAAGAATATATGGAGGAAATAAATCCTATAATAGTGGAACCGGAAAATATAGATGATTGGATATATGTATTGGAAGATGATGGCACAATTACAATAAATGGATATAAAGGTTCGGACAAAGAAGTAGTAATACCAAATTATATAAATGGTGTGCCAGTAAAAAAAATTGGAACAGTTACTCATAATATAAATTCTGGTGTAAAGTATGGTTCTTTTTGGGATCCATCTATTTGCAAAGGAGGATCCGCATTTTATTGGTATATACAAAATGATATTACAAGTGTTACGATATCAAATGGAATTGAAACAATTGGAGGTTTTGCTTTTTTTGAATCTCAAGCTTTGAATAAAATAATAATACCATCATCAGTCAAAATTATTGAAACTAATGTATTTAGTTATTGTATTGCATTAAATGAGATAACAATTCCAAGTAATGTAACAACAATGGGGAACCAAGTGTTTCTATATATTCCATCAATAACAGTCCATGTTCCATGGAAAGAAGGAGAAAAGCCAGAAGGCTGGGATGATAATTGGGCTGTGGGTAATGTAGTTATTGATTATGCAAAATAATTTTATTGAAAATAACTACTAGTCCAAAGTGTTAAAATTTCCCTCAAAATATTGACACGCTTCTTTCAAAATGATAAAATTTAAGCAGATTTTTTTGAAAGGAAATGATTTTTATATGAGAAAAACTAAAATTGTGTGTACTTTAGGGCCTGCTACTGATAGTGAGGAAGTTTTGAGGGAGTTGATGCTTGCTGGGATGAATGTTGCAAGGATAAATTTTTCACATGGTAATTATAAGGACCAGGCTGATAGAATTAATATGTTTAAGAAAGTTAGAGATGAACTTGGTTTGCCAGTTCCTTTGCTTTTGGATACACAAGGGCCAGAGATTAGGATTGGTAAGTTTGAAAACAACGAGATTTTTCTTGATAAAGGGCAAGAGTTTACTTTGCTAAACAATGATGAGTTAGGAGATAAATATAAAGTTTCTATTACTTATAAAACTTTATACCAAGAAATAGATATTGGCAGAATTATTCTTGTTAATGATGGTACAATTGAACTTAAAGTTAAGGAAATTAGAGATAAGGATATTGTGTGCGAGGTTATTCAAGGTGGTAAACTTACAAACAGAAAAAGTATTAATATTCCAGATTTTATAGTTAATCTACCAGGAATTACTGAAAAAGATATTGCAGATATTACATATGGAATCGAAGCAGGCTTTGATTATATAGCAGCATCTTTTGTTAGAAAACCACAAGATGTCTTAGAAATTAGGGAAGTTTTAAAACAAAATAATGGTGAACACATTAAAATAATATCAAAAATTGAAAATAGAGAGGGAATTGATAATTTCGATGAAATTTTAAATGTTTCAGATGGTATAATGGTAGCAAGAGGAGACTTAGGAGTAGAAATACCAATGGAAGAAGTACCAGTCTACCAAAAACAATTTATTAAGAAAACATACAAACAAGGAAAACCAGTTATTACAGCAACACAAATGCTAGAATCAATGATAAATAATCCAAGACCAACAAGAGCAGAAGTAAGTGATGTTGCAAATGCAATATATGATGGAAGTAGCGGAATAATGCTATCTGGCGAAACTGCATCAGGCAATTTCCCAGTCGAATGTGTAAAAACAATGAACAAAATAGCAATAAAAATAGAAAGCTCAATAAGATATTGGAAAAGATTTAAAGAAAGAGAATATGACTTAAGAGGAACAGATACAGAATTTATTATGAATTATGCAGTATGCACAAGTGCTATGAATGTAAATGCTAAAGCAATTATAGCATACACAAACACTGGAAATACAGCAAAAATGGTATCAAGCTTTGGGCCAGAATGCCCAATATTTGCTATAACACAAAATAAAATTACATACAGACAATTAGGATTAAGCTGGGGAATAATTCCAAAATACTTTGAACCTCAACCAAATATAGATATATTATTACATAAAGGCTTAGATAAATTAATAGAAGAAGGATTTTTAAACAAAGGTGATAAAGTTATAATTGCTGGAGGAACTAAAGTTCTAACAGATGTACCAACAGATAAACTTGCAAGGAACAATGTAATGGGAGGAGTTGTAGAAGTATAAATGGAACCAATATTTGTTATAGCCATAACACTAGTAAGTATAACTCTGTTAAAAATAATTTTTAAAATAAGTACAAAAAAAGTAGAACCACTAAAAGAAGACAAAGACCTTGAAAAACTTACTGATAAATTTCCTGAAAACATAAAAATAGCCGAAGAAATGCTACAAATGTTAGGAAACAAAACAGTAAAAATTGAGCAAGCACAAAGCACGCAAACAAATTTGTACATAGCAGTTTCAAATAAAATATTAATAGCAGATATGAAAAATAACTATGCAAGAATTCAAACCATTGCACATGAGTGTTTGCATTCCGTGCAAGATAGAAGACTTTTGCTATTTAACTTCATATTTTCTAATATTACAATTCTATACTGGTTAACAATAACAATTCTAACAATAACAGGCATAATAACAAATATTGCTGAACCAACATTTATACTATTACTACTAGCTACAATAAAACTTGCAGTAAGAGGATTTTTAGAAATAGATGCCATTACAAAGGCAAAATACCTAGCAAAAGAATACATGGAAAGTAAAAAACTCTTATCAAAACAAGAAATAAATAGTATATTAGATAAATATGAACAAATAACAAAAATAAGCGGACCATTTACAATAGCGAATATATTAGTAGGCTCATTCGTAGGAATACTAGTATATTCAACCATTGCACTTATAAAGATATAATAAAAAAATATGCAATTTGAAAAGAACGAATTGCATATTTTTTTTGCCTTCTAATACAATTAAAAGAAGGTGAATGAAATGAAAAGAAAAAATAAATTCAACCAAATACTAGATATGCCAAGAGAATTAGATAACACAGAACCAAAAATAACAATGATATCTTTTGATGAGATGTTTATAGAAAACTATAAAGGAATACTAGAATATGAGGAATTTTTCATAAAAGTTGCAACCGAAATAGGAACAATTAACATAAACGGCTACAAGCTTACACTAGAGCAAATTACAGAAGATGATATAGGAATAAAAGGAATAATAAAAAGTATAGAACTAGAAAAAAATTAAAGGGAGGAAATAATCTTTGGTAGTAAAAGGTATCTTAAATTATTTTTCAGGGTATGTAAATATAAAAGTTGAAGGCTTTTTTGTAGAAAGATTTATAAATCTTTGTATAAGTAAAAAAATACTGTTAATGGATATTAAGCGCGAAAAATCAACTATAATGTATGCAAAAGTTAGAAAAAATGATTACAAAAGACTAAGACAAATAGCTAAAAAAACAAAATCCAAAATGAAAATTCAAAGTAAAAAAGGTCTACCATTTACAGCACGCAAATATAAGAAGAGAAAAGTATTTGGAATAGTTTTTGTAGCTGTTATATCTGCAATAATAGTATCATCAAATTATATTTGGAACATAGAAATACAAGGAAATTCAAGTATTACAAAGCAGGAAATAGTACAAACATTAGAAAAAAATGGACTAACAATAGGAACATCAAAAAATAATATAGATACAAATTCTATTATAAATCAAATACGACTACAAAGAGATGATATTGCATGGATGGGAATAACAGTAAAAGGAACAAATGCTATTGTAAAAATAAAAGAAATAGACAAAGCTCCAACAGTAATAGATGAAAATAAATATTGTGATATAGTTGCTGACAAAACAGGAATTATAACTAAAATAGATGTACAAAATGGAACTGCTGCAGTAAAGATAGGTGATATTGTAGAAAAAGGAACAGTTTTGGTTAATGGATATTTAGAAGGTAAATATACAGGAATTAGAAATGTTCATTCAGTAGCTACAATAGAAGCAAGAATTTGGTACACAAAAAGAGCTAAAGAACCATTAGAACAACAAATTTTAGAAGAAACTGGAAAACAGGAAAAAAAATATAGTATTAAATTTAAAAAAAATCAAATAAATTTGTTTAAAACCCTTTCAAATTTTCAAAAATATGATACAATAAATGAGAGTAAAAAATTAACACTATTTTCTAATTTTTACTTGCCAATAGAATTAATAAAAATTACAAATAAAGAGCAAATAAGTAAGCAGAAAATTTACACACAAGAAGAGTTAGTAAACAAAATAACTAACCAACTAAAACAGGAGTTAGAACAAGAAATTAAAGATAAAGAAGGAATAACTAATATAAATGTAAACACATATGCAATAGATGAAAGCGTTGAAGTAGAGGTTACATACGAGGTTTTAGAGAAAATAGGAATAGAGCAAGAGATAAATATTTAATTAAAGAAAGGTGATATTATGGAACAAAGAAGTTTAAGAGTAGTAGAGACTGACAAAACTTTTTTTTCAAAGCTAAGTAGTACAATTTCAAAAATACTTATACCAACTAGAGTAGGCTTAAATAGTATGATGATTTCTATTAAAAGAAATAGCTTAATTAAGGCATATAACTTATTTTTAGAAAACAATACAGAAGAAGCTGCAAAAAAATATGAAGACAGTTATGCACTATACTTAGAGGCGATAGACAAATATATAATGGATTCACTATATAAAAAAGTTAAAAACAACACAGCAACAAGCTTTGAAAAAGATGCAATAGCAAAATACTATTTTGTAGTAAGCTTAAAAAACAAAAATTACCTAGAATATAAATACAAGAAACAAGAATATTTGTTAAGGATAGATTACGAAACAGTTAGCGAAATGAGAAATGAAAAAACAGCTAACAAATATAAAAAATTCTATGTATCAAAAATGGATACATTATATAAAGGTCTTTTAAAAAACTATTCAGTTGTTATATCAGATAATGTTAAGAATAGTGAAGAAGATGTATATGAGAAAATATTTACAACTTTGGAAAATTATGTAACAGAAATATTAGCTGTAAAAATAGAACTAGGAGATAGCACAGCAAAAGAAGAGTATGAGCAATATATGCACACAACAGTTGGAAAGCTCGAAGAAAAAGATAGAATAATGCAAAAAGTAGTATTGCTTAACTTGAGTAGAAAACTATTTATACACAGCTTACCACTAGTTGCAACAGAAAAATGTTATAGAAAAATACTAAAAGATGTTAGAGCTTTAATTGTAAACAGCAAAACAAAACTAAAAAGGCAAAACAATTATGAAACATTTTTTGATGTTGTGGAAGATTATAATGTAAAACTATTATCAACTAAAGTATATTGGGACAACCCTCAAGAAAGACTAGAATACAAGAAGTTTTGGGAAAAATATGAGAAACAGAGGGATAATCCAGAGAAAAAACAAATTCTAGTATTAAGAGAAGATATTAAGAAATTAAATGTGGATAGAAAAAAATATGCAAAGATAATTGAAATACACAAAGAGAAATTAACAGAAATGGGAGCAATAAGAACAATAAAACTAGCAGAAAAGAAATATGGAAAAATGATATATAATAAGAGGTCAGCATAAAATGGATATATTAGAATTAAACTATTTAGATGTTAATGAAAAAGAAGAATATGAAAAAATAGTAAGAAAAGTACTTGAAAAATGTTTTGAAGAAGAAGAATTAAATGGGAAAAATCTATATGTAAATGTAGTTATAACAACACCACAAAACATCAGAACAATAAATAAAGAGCATCGAGGAATAGATAAAGAAACAGATGTGTTATCATTCCCAATGTTTGAAAAAGATGAGATTAAAACATTGAATCCAGAAAATGAGGATGTTTTAGGGGATATGGTAATATCACTAAATCAAGTTGAAAAACAAGCAGAAGAATATGGGCACAGTTTTGAAAGGGAATTATCATATATGGTTGTTCACTCATTTTATCATCTATTAGGATTTGACCATATGGAAGAAAAAGACAAAAAAGAAATGAGAGAAAAAGAAGAAAACATATTATCAAAATTAAATATTAATAGATAGGAGAATGTTAAAATGAAAAAAAACATAGGTAAAATTATAATACTACTTTTAGTGATAATAATAATTGGTGCAGCAGCAGTTTTTGCAATAAAAATCTTAAATAATAGAGAGAAAAACAATGAAATAATTGATACTGGAAAAGAGCAAAACCAACCAATTCCAGAAGTGAAAAAAGTGCAAATAGTAGATGAAGATTCAAAAACTAGACCATATGCAGTTATGATAAATAACAACCATTCAGCATGGCCACAATGTGGAGTACAAGATGCTTACATTGTATATGAAATAATTGCAGAAGGTGGAATAACTAGAATGATGGCACTATATAAAGATAAAAACACAGCAAAAATAGGATCAATAAGAAGTGCAAGACATTATTTTATAGACTATGTAAATGAAAATGATGCCATATACATTCATTGGGGTGGAAGTCCACAAGCATATAACAAATTAGGTTCTATTGACCATTTAGATGGAATAGCACTTGAAGGAAGTGTATTTTTCAGAGATAAAACACTAAAAAGAGCATATGAGCATACTGGTTTTACAAGCATGGAAAATGTAAAAGAATATTCAGAAAAAAAAGGATACACAAGAGATACAAATAAAGAATTACTTTTAAATTATAGTGCAGAAGAAATTGAGATGGACAAGTTAGAAGGAGCAAAAAAAGCAGAAACAATTGATATAAAATACTCATATTATCACACAACAAGTTATGAATATGATGAAGAAAATAAAGTATATAAAAGAAGTATGAGTGGAACACCTAATGTTGACTTAGTAACAGGTCAGCAATATACAGCTAAAAATATTATAATATACTGTGTAAGAAATTATACAATAAATGATGGAGAAGGAAAAGGAAGACAAGAACTTGAAAATATTGGAAGCGGTTCTGGATACCTAGTAACAGGTGGTTATGTGGTTCCAATAACATGGGAAAAATCAGCACATAATGAACAAACAATATATAAATATACAAATGGTGAAAAAATTGTTGTAAATGATGGAAACACATTTATACAAATTTGCCCAATGGATGCAAAAATAGATATTAAAGCTCCTACAGAGCCAGCAGTAAAACAAGAATCAGAAGTTAATGAAACAACACAAAATTAACATACATAAAAGGAGATAAAAATGGCAAAATTCAAATCAGGTTTTGTTGCAATAATAGGCAGAACAAATGTTGGAAAATCAACACTTATGAACAGTTTGGCAAAGGAAAAAGTTGCAATTACAACAAATAAATGCCAAACAACAAGAACAGCAATAAAGGCAATAATAAATAGAGAAAATTCTCAAATAATTTTTATAGATACACCAGGAATTCATAAACCAAAAACAAAACTTGGTGATACAATGCTAGAAACAGTATGGCTAACTGTGCCAAATTCTGATGCTATATTATTTATTATTGATGCCACAACTACAAAAATTGGTACAGGTGATAGAATAATATTAGAAAAAATAAAAGAATTAAAACGCAAAACAATTTTGGTTATAAATAAAATAGACTTAATAGAAAAAGAAAAATTGTTCAAGATTATAGAAATGTATAAAAATGAATATGATTTTGAAGCAATTATACCAGTTAGTAGTATTGAAAATGAAAATACAGAAGCTATTTTAGAGGAAATAGAAAAAATCTTACCAGAAGGGCCAGCATATTATGATGTAGATGAATATACAGACCAAACCTCAAAGCAGATAGTAGAAGAAACTATAAGAGAAAAAGCACTAAAACTGTTAGATGAAGAAGTTCCACATGGGATATATGTGGAAACACAAAAAATGAAATTAAGAAAAACCGCAAAGAATGAGAATATATATGATGTAGAAGCAACAATTTATACCATAAGAGAATCGCACAAAGGTATTATTATTGGAAAAAATGGTAGTATGCTAAAAAAAATAGGAATGTATGCAAGACAAGATTTAGAAGAAATTTTAGGAACAAAAGTGAATTTAAAAATATGGGTAAAAGTGAAAAAAGATTGGCAAGATAATGCAAGTATTGTAAGTAAATTCAAATTAAAATAATTGCATAAAATGAACAAAACTTACAAAAACTATTTTTAAAATAAATAAACAGGAGATGAAAGTATGGTAAAACAAATTGCGTGGAATACATTTAAAAATACAGGAAATATAGATGCTTTTTTAGAGTATAAACAAGTACAAAATATAGAAGAGAATATAAAGGTGAAGGAATATGAGAACAGTCAAAACAAAGGGAATAATAATTGCTGAAAAAACAATGTCTGATTTTGACAAAATGCTTACGATTTTAACACCAAACTTAGGAAAAATAGAGTGTGTTGCAAAAGGCTCAAGAAGACCAAGGAGCCTTTTAATGGCAGGCACTCAATTTTTGTGCTTCGGAGATTATCTTTTATATAAAGGCTCAGAAAACTACAGTATGAATTCTTGTGAGACAATAGAACTGTTTTACAATATAAGAACAGACCTAGATAAATTGAAATATGCAGTATATATTACTAAAATAATAAATGATGTTACAACTGAGAACCAAAATAATTATAAAGTATTGCAGTTATACTTAAACACTTTATATGTAATTTCTAATACAGAAAAAAACTTAGAATTTGTAACATCAATATTTAGACTCCGCCTATTATCAATAATAGGCTATAGGCCAGAGATAAGAGAATGCAAATTTTGCAAAGAAAAAGAAAACTTAACTAAATTCAGTATAAAAGACAATGGATTCAAATGCACAGCCTGCGGAAAACAAGATAAGGGAGCAATTGAAATGAATGAAACTACAAAAGATGCGATAAGATATATAATATTATCAGATGCAAAAAAAATATACTCATTTCAAATACCAAATGAATCAATAGAAGAACTAAAAATAATATCAAAACTTTATTTAACAGAAAAGTTGGAAAAAGAGTATAAAATTTAAGAGCTTGTCTTCAAGTTTGCAGAATTTATGTAAATGTGCTATAATAAAATATGAATTTAGCTTTTTGCTAGATTTATTTAAAGCCATTTTATTACAATCTTAGGAGGAAACAAGATGATAGAAGAACTTAGCCGTAAAGATAGGTTTGAGGAGAAGTGCTTTGAGGCTGCTCAAAGTGGCAAATGGGGAATTATCGATTCTCTCTATGAGGGCGAAATTAGCCGGAATACGAGAAATGGATTAACCATTATTGTTTTAAAAGAGCAGAAACATGACCTAAAAAAGGTTAGTGTATCTTGGCCAGTAAACTTTGAGTTGACACTCAGCCAGTCTTGCTATATTTCTGGATATGAAGATGAGATTCCTCATACCGAGAATCTGGCTCAGAGACTTGCAATCGAAACACTGAAATCCTTAGCTGCTAAAGCGAAGTAATTGGCTTTCCACCCTGCCCAACATTGGGGAGGGTTTTTATTTTAAAATATTGACAAATGATATTTGAAAAATATATAATATAAACAATGTAGGTGAGGAGAAAAATGAAACAAAAGATAATAAATATTGTTATGATAATTATGATAATAGCACTTCCAATGGCAATAATACCAGGAAAAACGTATAACATACCAAAGATATACATTTTGCTAATAGGTTCTGGAATATTAGCGGTGCTTACTTGTTTTGAGTACAAAAAGATTGTTTTAGATAAAAAGAATATATTACTACTCGTTTTTGCCATATTGGCACTTTTAAGTACAATCTGTTCAGAAAATATTAAAACTGCTATTTTTGGGAATTATAACAGGTATGAAGGATTGCTTTCCATTTATTCATATTTGGTTTTATACTTTTGTTCTAAATACCTTTTGAACTATAAAAAAACAACATTATTGAAAATACTATATGCAGTTTATATACCAATTTGCTTGCTAGGAATTGCTCAGTATTATATTAAGCCAGAAAGCTATAAACTATATCCTATATTTAATAAAAATGCTTGTGGAACATTTGGAAACACAAATTTTATGAGCAGTTTTGTAAGCATGGGATTACCTATTTTTGTAACAACATATATTTTAAATAATAGCAAAATAAGCCTTCTTACATCTAGCATAGTATTCTTTTGCTTAGTGGCATGCATGGCAAGAAGTGGTTGGGTGGCAAGCATATTGTTTTTTGCTATATTGATTATATACCTAATTAAAAACAGAAAAAAAGAATATTTTAAAAGAGCATTTATAATCTTAATGATATTTGTAGCTATTTTCTTGATGCTATATTTTCAAAAACAAAGTGTGGTAAAAAATAAAATTAGAGTGGTAAAGAATGATGTTCTAAAAATCACACAAAACAGAGCACAAAATGAAATTGGCTCCGGAAGATTACAAATATGGAAAGTAACTTTAGAACTAATGCAAAAATATCCAATTCTAGGTGTTGGACCAGATAATATGGAACAAGGGATAATGAACAATTTAACTCCAACGAGTATTGACTATATAGTAAAAACAAAAACTAAAATAGATAAGGCACATAATGAGTATCTTCAAATTGGTGCAACCATTGGAATTCCAGCATTAATAGTATATTTAACTTTTTTAGCTTTAACCATAATTCCAAAGCTAAAACTAGCATTTAAAGATAAAGATCTATTTATAGTTATAAACACAATAATTGTCTATTTAGTACAAGCTTTTTTTAACATAAGTACAATAGGAATAGCACCGTTACTATGGATAGCACTAGGAATTATAGATAATAAAAATTTTGAACAAAACCAGCTACAACAACAGTAGCGTGGTTTTTCTATTGACAAATTATTTTTATATGATAAAATACATAAGTAGAGAGAGAAGGTTTATATGAAGGATATAATTGTTTTAGGAATTGAATCAAGTTGTGATGAAACTTCGGCAGCAATTGTGGTGAATGGTAGAAAAGTTTTATCAAATGTAATAAATTCACAGATAGATATTCATACACTTTATGGTGGAGTTGTACCAGAAATTGCCTCTAGGTGCCATGTTGACGTTATTAATCAAGTAGTAAAAGAAGCTTTAAAACAAGCAAAAGTAACTTTAGATGATATTGATGTAATTTGCCCAACTTATGGGCCTGGGCTTGTGGGAGCTCTTTTAGTAGGAGTATCATATGCTAAGGGATTGGCATATGCAGAAAATAAGCCTTTAGTAGGTGTAAACCATATTGCAGGCCATATTGCAGCCAATTATATTACTTATCCAGAATTACAGCCACCATTTTTATGTTTAATAATATCTGGTGGGCACACACATCTAGTAAAAATAAATGATTATACTGAGTATGAAATAATAGGTAAAACCAAAGATGATGCAATAGGCGAAAGTTATGATAAAGTAGCTAGAGTAGTTGGGCTTCGGATATCCAGGTGGACCTAAAATAGATAAACTGGCAATGGAAGGGGAACCTACTATAGAACTTCCAAAATCAAAAATAGAAGGGCTAAATTTTAGCTTTAGCGGAATAAAAACAGCAGTAATAAACTTGCACCATAAAAATCCAGAGGTTAATAAAGCAGACTTATGTGCAAGCTTTGAAAAAGTAACAACTGAGATGCTAATAGAAAATGTGGAAAAAGCAGTAGAACAAACTGGAATAAAAACAGTAGTTCTAGCAGGTGGAGTTTCAGCTAATTCATATATAAGAAAACAATTTGCAAATCTTGGAGAAAACCAAAAATTAAAAATATACTATCCTGAACTTAAATTATGCACAGATAATGCGGCAATGATAGCAGCAGCTGGATATTATGATTATATATCAGGAAAAAAATCAGAATTTAGTTTAAATGCAGTACCAAATTTAAAATTAGGAGGTTAAGCATGGCAATATACACAATTTCAGATTTGCACTTATCTTTAGGAATGAATAAACCAATGGATATATTTGGAGTTAATTGGGAAAACCATGAGAAAAAAATAGCCAAAAACTGGATAGAGAAAGTACATGATGATGATTTAGTTTTACTACCAGGAGATTTTTCGTGGGCTATGTATTTAAAAGACACAAAACTTGATTTTGAATACTTAAACAATCTTCCAGGGCATAAAATATTACTAAAGGGAAATCATGATTACTGGTGGGAAACAATATCAAAAATGAAAAAGTTTTTTGAAGAAAATAATTTTAAAAATATTGAATTTCTACAAAATAACAGTTTCTTATGGGAAAACACAATAATAGCAGGCACAAGAGGTTGGTCAGAACAAGAAGATAAACCTGAGAAAATAATAAGAAGGGAAAATCTAAGACTAAAATTATCCCTAGAAGATGGTGTTTCTAAATACGGAAATGATAAACCAATAATAGTATGTATGCACTATCCACCATTTAACAGCTTTGAACAAGATGAGCTAAACTTTATAAAAACAATGAAAAGTTATAATGTAAAAACATGTATATATGGACACATTCACGGAGAAGCAGGGAAAGATGCTAAACAAGGAGAAATTGATGGAATAAAATATATAATGGCAAGCTCAGACCAAACCAATTTTGATTTAATAAAACTATAAAATCGTTGAGGAAAAGAGGAAAATAATGAAAATTTTGATAATAGGGGACATCGTAGGAAATAGCGGTGTTAAGAAGGTAAAAGAAGTAGTACCAGACTTTAAAAAACAAAACAACATAGACTACATAATTGCAAATGGAGAAAATTCAGCAGATGGAATGGGAATTACACTTAAAATTTTTGAAGACCTAAAGAAAACAGGAGTTAATATGGTTACAATGGGAAATCACACTTGGGGGAAAAAGGAAATTTTCAATTTTATAAATGATGAACAAATTATAAGACCAGCAAATTACCCAAAAGGTGTTCCAGGAGTAGGCTATAGAATCCACACTATAAATGGAAAAAAGATTGCTGTGGTAAATTTAATTGGTAGAGTGGATGTAGGAGTATTATCTGAAAATCCATTTCTGAAGGCTGATGAAATATTGGAAAGAATAAAAGATAAGGCAGATATTATAATAGTAGATTTTCATGCAGAAGCAACTGCTGAAAAAATAGCAATGGGATACTACTTAGATGGAAGAGTCACATGTGTATTTGGAACACACACACATGTACAAACAGCTGATGAAACAATACTTGAAAATGGAACAGGATATATAACAGATATAGGAATGACAGGTCCAAAAAAATCTGTAATAGGAATGGAAGTAGAAGCATCAATAAAAAGATTTATAACAACATTACCTGAAAGATATAAAGTAAGTAGTGATAAAAATGTCGAATTAACAGGTTGCATTTTAGAAATAAATGATGAAACATGTCGAATAGAGAAAATTCATAGGATAAAATTGTAAAAAATGCTGAAAAACATGTGTTTTACGCGATGAAAACTTCCAGAAATTTCCAGAAAAATATAGACAAAACACTAAAAATATAATATAAATATATTGTAACAAATGAAATACAAAACAGAGTTACAAAAAATATTTTTAGGAGGAATAAAATGGAGATTTTAAAAATTTCATCAAAATCAAACCCAAATTCAGTAGCAGGAGCAATTGCGGGATTAGTAAAAGAAAGTAACAAAGCTGAGATGCAAGCGATAGGTGCAGGGGCACTTAACCAAGCAGTAAAAGCAGTGGCAATAGCCAGAGGATTTGTAGCACCAGCAGGAGTTGACTTAGTATGTATTCCAGCCTTTGCAGAAGTAGAGGTTGAAGGAGAAAACCGAACAGGAATGAAGCTTATTATAGAATCAAGAAAATAAATTATAAAAGACTTGAGATTTTGATACAAAGTTTAAAATATCTAAAATCTTAAGTCTTATTTATATAAAGAGGAAAAAATGAAACTAAAGTATTTTAAAAATATTTTTATTGTTACTATTATTTTATTGATTCTGGCAGGAATCTATATAATATATATAAAAAGAGGTCCAGCAAAGAATAACCTTGAAACACAGGGAAAAGAAACAAATGTAATAAAAGAATTTTCAATAGGTGTAACTGATTTTGATACAATTAATCCAATTTTAAGTAAAAATTTAGAAATACAATATTTGAACAAGTTAATATATGAACCTTTGGTAAATATAACAAGAGATTTTAATGTTGAACCATCAATTGCAGAAGAATGGTCAAAAATAGATGATGTAACATATATAATTAAATTAGATGAAGGCAAAACTTGGGAAAACGGTAGAAGAGTTCAAGTAGAGGATGTTGAAAATACAATTGAAGTAATAAAAAAAGAGAATACTATATATAAAGAGAATGTTCAAAAAATAGGGCAAATAGAAAAAATAGATGAAACAACAATGAAAATATATTTAACAGAACCTGTGAATTTTTTTGAATATTTTTTATGTTTTCCAATAATAGATATAAATACATATAACACAGAAATACCAATGGGCACAGGGAAATATAAATATACAAATATAACCGAAAATCAAATAACTATTGAAAGCTCAGATAATAAAATAATTGTAAAGTTATTCAAAAATAGTACAGAATTATATAATAACTTTACTCGAGAAAATGTAGATATAATAATAACTAAGAATCCAAATTATGAAAATTACATAGGAAATATAGGGTTTGAAGAAACAATAATACCGGGCAGAACATTTTACTATATATTGCTTGAAAATATTAGTGATGTTAATATGAGAAAATGGCTGGATATGGCTACAAATAAAGAAAAACTAATATATAATTTATATAATAAAAAATACATCCCAGCAAACACTCCACTAGCATATGGGAGCTATTTAAATCTAAGCAATGAAAAACAACAAGAAAAAGACCAAGAATTATTCACACAAAAGAAAATGAACTTAACAATTTCAGTAAAGAATGAAGATAAAATAATAGCTGAAAAAATGCAAGAGCAACTGAAAGAATATGAAATAAACCTGCGAATACAAACATACCAAAATTCAAAAGCAGATTTAATCTTAAAAAAACAAACAACAACAATAACACCAGATATAAGCCAATATTTCAGCGAAGAAAAAATGAAAAAACAAATAAAACAAGCAAATGAGATAGAAAACAAACAGATTTTAAAACAAAAATATCAGCAAATCCTAAATGAATACAAAGAACAAATGCCATTTATAAGCCTTTTCTTTGATAGCTATATAATTTTGCATAATAATAAGCTGAAAGGTGATTTTAGTGGGAATTGGTATAATATTTTTTATAATGTTGATGGGTGGTATAAGAGCATTTAGAACAAATAAAAAATAGTCAGCCAAAAGCTGGCTATTTTTTATTCCTGAAATTTTCTTAAAAATACCACCACTCTTTTTGTCAACCTATTTACAAATAAGTTTTTTTAGTATATAATATTTAGGAAAAATTAGAAGGAGTGGACATTTATGGAAGAAGTATTAGATGAGAATCATTTGATTGCAATTAGGAAGGAAAAGTTGAATGAATTGCAAGCACAAGGGAAGGACCCATTTGGGGTTACAAAGTATGATAGAACACATTTGAGCCAAGATATTAAGGATAATTATGATGAATTAGAGGGAAAAGATGTTTCTATAGCTGGAAGGATAATGGCAAAGAGAATAATGGGAAAAGCATCATTCTGCACTATTCAAGATGCAAAAGGAAAAATTCAAAGTTATGTTAGTATAAATGACTTAGGAGAAGAGAGTTATTCTTTATTCAAAACTTATGATATAGGGGATATTATTGGAATAAAAGGATTTGTATTTAAGACAAGAACAGAAGAGATTTCTATTCATGCAAAAGAAGTAGTACTTCTTACAAAATCTTTAAGACCACTTCCAGAGAAATTCCATGGATTAACAGATAAAGAAGAAAGATATAGAAGAAGATATGTTGACTTAATAATGAATGAGGATGCTAAGAGAGTTGCTTTTCTACGCCCTAGAATTATTAGATGTATCCAAAATTTCATGGATGGAGAAGGTTTCACAGAGGTTGAAACTCCTGTTTTAACAACACTTTTAACAGGTGCTTCAGCAAGACCATTTGTAACACACCACAATGCACAAAACTTAGATATGTATCTTAGAATTGCTTTAGAATTACCATTAAAAAGACTACTAGTTGGTGGAATGGAAGCTGTATATGAAATAGGAAGAGTTTTCAGAAATGAGGGAATGGATTTAAAACATAACCCAGAATTTACTTTAATGGAAGCATATTTAGCATATTCTAACCTAGAAGGAATGATGGATTTAACTGAAAAAATGTTCCAAAAAATTGCAAAAGAAGTAACAGGAAAAATGGTGTATAATTGGAGCGGAAATGAAATAAATCTTGAAGGACCATGGAAAAGAGTAAGTATGACAGATGCAATTAAAGAACAAACTGGAATTGACTTTAAGAAAATAACAGATATTAATGAATGTTTAAAATTAGCAGAAGAACATAAAATAGAACTAGAAGAACACGAGAAAACTTATGGACATATAATAAATGCTTTCTTTGAAAAATATGTTGAAGAAACATTAATTCAACCAACATTCTTATATGGACATCCATTAGAAATATCACCACTTACAAAGAAAAATCCAGAAGACCCAAGATTTGTTGATAGATTTGAATTATTTATTGCAGGAAAAGAATTTGCAAATGCTTATACAGAACTTAATGACCCAATTGACCAATTAGAAAGATTCGAAGCACAACTAAAAGAAAGAGAACTTGGAAATGATGAGGCAAACGACATAGACATGGACTTTATTGAGGCCCTAGAATATGGTATGCCACCAGCTGGAGGAATTGGATATGGAATAGATAGATTATGCATGCTATTTACTGAAAGCGAATCAATAAGAGATGTAATTCTATTCCCAACAATGAAACCTTTAGCTTAATTCTGAAAAGTTCAGAATAATATGCAAATGGAGGTAAAAATGATTTTAGAAAATAGACTAAATATTACTGATCCAGCAGAATTAGCAAGAGAAGAAGAAAGAATTAGTAAGAAGCAAGCTAAAGAAATGTTCGAAAATGGATATTTGGATAAATTGGAAGCAGGAACATTTGAATGCTTAAAACAGATTCATAAATACTTATTTGAACAAATATATGACTTTGCAGGAGAGCTAAGAAAAGTAAACATAGCAAAAGGAAACTTTAGATTTACACCATTGGCTTACCTGGAAGAGGCAATTAAAAATATTGAAAAAATGCCACAATCAACTTTTGATGAGATAGTAGAAAAATATGTCGAAATGAATATTGCACATCCGTTTAGAGAAGGAAATGGTAGGAGTACAAGAATTTGGTTAGATTTAATGTTAAAAAAAGAATTGAACAATGTTATTGATTGGAGCAAAATAAATAAAACTGATTATTTACTAGCAATGGAAAGAAGCCCAATAAAAGACATTGAGATTAAAGAACTTTTAAAAAACGGGTTAACAGATAAAATAAATGATCGAGAAGTATATATGAAGGGTATAGATAATAGTTACCTATATGAAGGCTATATATCATTTAAAACGGAAGACCTATAAAGAAAGGATATTTTATGTTTAATATAGATAGAAAAACAGTGCTCATATTATTAGGGGCAATGGTGATTATGAATGTAATACTTGGGGGTAGAAGTATTGAGGGGATTATATATGCTCTACCAGGAGTAATTGTTGCAATGACATTCCATGAGTTTGCACATGCTTGGGCGGCTACAAAATTAGGTGATGATACTCCCAAAATGCAAGGAAGACTAAGCTTAAATCCACTAAGCCACATAGACCCAGTGGGACTAATAAGCTTGGTACTTCTTGGATTCCGGATGGGGAAAACCGGTTGAAATAAACCCAAGAAACTTTGATGGGAAATATTCTTTATCCAAAGCCGAAGCTATAGTTGCAGCAGCAGGTCCAATTATGAATTTCATATTAGCATTTCTATTTTTGATAATATATGGAATTTATGGACTAACAGTAACTACAATTACAACAACAACAAGAGTAATATCAAGTATCATAGTATCAATAATTTCTGTAAATTTGGGGCTAGGAGTATTTAATTTAATACCAGTATATCCACTAGATGGAGCTAAAGTTTTAAACCATTTCCTTCCATACAAGGCAAGAGAATGGATGATGAGAAACCAATCAATTTTAACTATAATAGTATTTTTCATAGTATTCTATACAGATATAATTACATACATTTCAGGAGCTGTTCTTACAGGCATGTTAAGAATAGTTAGTTGGATATTTGGATTATTTATTTAAGGAGATAAAAATTGGAAAAAGAAAAATTAATTTCAAAGTTGAGTATAAAAGATTATAATAATCAACTAGAAAAAATATTAGTAAAAAAATCTTTTTCTGAGGACACTAAAAACTTACTTTTAAGTATGCTATATAAAATTGAAAATTCATATGATGATTTTAGCTTAGTAAATGGAGATACAAAAACTAAAAAAGAAACACTAGAAGAAATTTTAAAAATAATTGAAGATGAATGTGATACAATAGAAATTGTAAAAACAAATGAGAGTAAAAGCATTTTGGAACAAAAAAAGATTATAACATACTTAAATACAAAAAAAATGTTATACCAAATATATGAACTTAAGCAAGAAAAATTTAGTGTGCCAGAGGAATATGATATCATAAAGCCACCATTAGAAAAAACTTTAAAACAAGGTTATAATGTGGCTTCTACTGAAATAATTAGAGATTTCGATGGCTGGTCTTGGCATATAGCAGTAGAGGAAATAGAAAACCTAACTGCTAATTTTATATATCAAACACTAAAAATTTTATTAGGAAATGAATTTTTAGAACAGTGGAAAGAAAATACTAGCGAAAATTATGTTGAAAAAATGACAAAAAAACTTGAAAAACAATATGGCCTTGAGCTTTCTAACAAACTGACTGAATTAATATATGAAATGTCAATAATAAATGTGATAGAAAAAGATCAAAATGAAAAACAGATACTAATAGAAAAACAAAACGAATTGGAAAAAAAATTTAATGAAATAGAAAATAAAAAAGAATACTTAAATAAACTAGGAATTAAAAAGAAAAAAATAGTGTCAGAAATAAAAAAAATAGATGATATTATAAATAATGATAGAAAATTAAAAGAAGAATTCATATCAAGAAATGAAAAGTTAGATATGAATAATAGAATATTTAGCTTGAGTGATTTTGTTGAAATACTAGAGGCAGAACGACAAGAGCTAATTATTAAATTAAACAATTATTGCAAAAAAATGGAACCTTTAAATTTTGTAAATTTAAAGGAAAAAATTGAAAAAAATTTAAAAATAATTAAAGAATTAGACTTGCAAAACTATAGTGAAAAGATATATAATACCAAAGTAAAAGAACTAATTGAAACAGTTTATCAAGCTTTAAAAATTAAAATATATAATATAACGGAAAAACAAGATATAGTAAAACTCATATATCAAATAAGATATTATAGTATGATATATATAAACAAGCAAAAACAAGTTAAAGATATTTGCAATATAGATGAGATTCAAAGATTAATAATAACAAAAGCATGTAAACAAAAAATTATAACAATTATCAGTAAAAATATAAAAGAAAACTATAATCTTATAAGAAATATTTTACAAACAGATATAATAGAACTAGAAAAAATGTCATTTAAGTTTATGAAAAATGAGGACAAAATAATATTAGAAATATTTGATGAAGAAAACAAATATAAAACATTAGAATTTGATCACATTGAAGAGCTTAATATAAAATTGAACAAAAAAGTTAAGATATTTATTTGAGAAAGGATGAATTTTTATGAATATTACATTTTTAGGAGCTGCAAAAACAGTTACAGGTTCGAACTTTTTACTAGAGGGAGCAGGCAAAAAAATAATTGTTGACTGTGGATTATATCAAGGAAAAGCAAAAGAAGAACGAGAAAATTATGCAGATTTTGCATACAATGTAAATGAAATTGATTATATGCTACTTACACATGCCCACATAGATCACTCAGGAAGAATTCCAAAACTTTATGTAGATGGGTATCGTGGACCAATTTATGCTACAAAAGCCACATGTGATTTATGTAGCATAATGCTTCCAGACAGTGGACATATACAAGAGATGGAAAATGTTTGGCAAAATAAAAAGAGAGCAAGAGTCGGAAAACCATCACTACCACCACTTTACACCGCACAAGATGCTATAGACTGCTTAAAAATTTTTAAACCAGTTTCATATGATCAAATAATCGAATTAGATGAAAATATAAGTGTAAGATTTAATGATGCAGGACACATGTTAGGTTCAAGCATTATAGAAGTTTGGGTAAAAGAAAATGGAGAAACAAAAAAAATAGTATTTTCAGGTGACTTAGGAAACAATGATATACCACTATTAGACTCTCCAACAATGATAGAAACAGCGGACTATTTAGTAATGGAATCAACTTATGGAGGAAGATTACATAATAGAAATGATGACAAAGCAGAAATGTTCTTAAATATTGTTGCAGAAACTTTAGATAAGGGCGGAAATGTAATAGTACCATCATTTGCAGTTGGAAGAACACAAGAAATATTATATGAACTAAATAAATTAAAAGAACAAAGAACAGATGAAGAATTCATAAAAAAATATGAAACATTAATGAAGGCACCAGTATATGTGGACAGCCCACTTGCAATATCAGCAACAGAAGTGTTTAAACAAAACATGGATTTGTTTGAAGAAGATGTTAGAGAAGAAATCAGAAAAGGAGATAATCCACTTGAATTCCCAGGATTAAAATTTACACAAACAGCTGAAGAATCAAAAGCATTAAATGATGATCCACATCCACATATAATAATTTCAGCAAGTGGTATGTGTGAAGTTGGAAGGATAAAACATCATTTAAAACATAATTTATGGAATCCAAATAATACAATACTTTTCGTAGGATACCAAGCACCAGGAACACTTGGAGCTAAAATTGTAGCAGGAGAAAAAAAGGTAAAAATATTTGGAGAAGAAATTGCAGTAAATGCTAGAATTGAGTATATAGAAGGATATTCAGGCCATGCTGATCAAGAATGGTTATTAAATTTTGTGTATTCATTTATAACAAAACCAAAACACATTTTCTTAGTTCATGGTGAACCAGAAGGACAAAAAATATTAAAAGAGAAGTTAGTAGAAACAACTCGGAATCCCAGTAACAATACCAGACTATGGAGAAGATTATAATTTAGATGATACAATAAAAGTGATATCTAAGATAAAAGAACAAGACAAATATAGATATTTAAGATTAGAGGTAATTGATAGATTATCAACATTAAAAGAAGAACTAGAAGAAATGTCAAGCATAATTAAAGAAGACATATTTGATGAAGATACAAAAGATGAGCAAATTGTCGAAATAAATGCAAAAATTAAAGAACTAGAACAACAAATAGTTCGTGTTATTTCATAAAGGAGATAAACAATGGAAAAGTATTATAATGATGCAATAATAGGAAATACAAATATAGTAGCTAGTTTTACAAAATATGGAGAACTACTTAGAATGTATTATCCAAATAGAGATTATAAACAAGTAATAAATTTCTTTCATATGGGTCTTAAGATAAATGACTCAAATATAATTTATCTACATAAAGATATAAACAATCTATATGAACAATATTATGATGAAGATACAAATATACTAAATACAGAAATATTCAATACTTATTTTAATTTAAGAGTTATACAAACTGATTATATATCAATTAGAGAAAACATATTAGTTAGAAAATATAAATTTATAAATGAAAATGCTATAGATTTAGATTTGAATTTACTCGTACACTCAGGTTTAAATTCTAGCCCAACCAACAGAATCAGTGGAATGTGCAGAAATGATACACTTATGCAATATAATCATGAGTATATGATGTGTACTTTTTCAAAAGAAAAATTACTAAGCTCACAAATAAATAATACATCTGCTAATATAAATGATGGAAAAATATGGGACAAAGATTATGTTGGAATGTCAGATAATTCAAGCATTAGCTATGATTTAGGAACAATAAAACCAAATGGAATAAGAGAATTTGAACTATATATCTATATAGATGATAGTAAAAATGGATTAGATAGTATAGAAAAAACCGTAGATAGAATAAGAAAATTAGATTTTAGGACAGAATATGAAGCGGTAAAAAAATACTGGAAAAAATATTTAAAAGACCATAATGGACTAGAGCTAGATATAGCAGATACACCAAAAACCAGAAAAATAAAAGAAATATATACAAGAACAATACTTCTTTATGCACTACTTGTAAACAATGAAACAGGTGGAATATCAGCTGCAGTGGAAATAGATGAAACCTTAAGTAAATGTGGTGGATACGATTATTGTTGGCCAAGAGATGCAGTGTTTATTACGTATGCTATGGACATTCTAAAAATGAAAAAAGAAGTTGAAAAGTTTTATAAAACATTTTGCAAAACAACTCAGAGTAGAAATGGAATGTGGGAGCAAAGATTTTTCACAGATGGAAGACTAGCACCTTGTTGGGGGTATCAAATAGATGAAACAGCATCAGTAATATTTGGAATATATAATCATTATAAAGAAATTAAAGATACCAAATTCTTAAAAGACAGTTTGAAAATGTGTGAAAAGGCAATGAATTTCTTGAAAAAATACATAACTGATGTGCTAGAAGAAACACACAAAATAAATGTAAGTTATGACTTGTGGGAAATGCACGAAGGAGTTAGCTTATACTCAATAGCAAGCATATTTGCAGCATTTACAGCAATGATAAAAATATATGAAGCATTAAAAGAAGAATTTACTAAAAACAGAGTAAAACAAGAAAATGTAAACAAAGAAAAAGAATTATTAAGAGAAATGAATGTAAAAATAAAAGAATATGTTTTAACAAATTTCTATGATGAGAATAAAAAGAGTTTTGGAAGAAATTTGGAAGATAAAAACATAGATATTAGTATATTAGGAGCAGTTACACCATTTGAAATGTTTACAGCAAAAGAAAAGAAGATAACAAATACTGTAGAAAGAATAAATATGACATTAAGAACATATACAGGAGGTTACAAAAGATTTGAAGATGATCACTATAATAATGGTAAACCATGGGTAATAGCAACATTATGGATGGCAAACTATTATTTAGAAATAGGTGAAACAAAAAAAGCTAAAGAATGCTTTGATTATTGTTTAAAAACCTCAAGTCCACATGGATTTCTAGCAGAACAAATAGATAATAAAACAATGAAATCTGATTGGGTAATAGGATTAGGCTGGTCACATGCAATGTTTATAATAGTACTAAAGAAAATGTTAGAACAAAAAATTATATAGAAAATGATGTAGTAATATTGAAATACTATTAGGAGGAATTAAAGATGGCAATTATTTTAGATGGAAAGGAAACTGCCAGAAAAGTTAGAGAAAGCCTAAAAACTAAAGTTGAAGAATTAAAACAAAGAAATATTTTTCCAAGGCTTGCTGTTATTATGGTTGGAGATGATGGCGCTTCTAAGATTTATGTGAAAAATAAAAGCAAGGCTTGTGAAGAATTAGGAATAGAATATGAAGAATTTTTACTTAAAGCAGATATTACACAAGAAGAATTAATAGATTTGATTAATAAATTAAATGAAAGAAAAGATGTTCATGGAATACTATTGCAAAGTCCTATTCCTAAACATCTTGATATAAATGAAGCATTTAGAACAATTAAACCAGAAAAAGATGTTGATGGATTTAATCCTGTAAATGTTGGAAAATTAGTTTTAGGTCAGGAAACTTTTATATCTTGTACACCATTTGGTGTTATTAAATTACTTGAGGAATATAACATTCCAATCGAAGGAAAAAACGCTGTAGTTATAGGTAGAAGCAATATAGTTGGAAAACCTATGCTTCAATGTTTGCTAAACAAACATGCAACTGTAACTATATGCCATTCTCGAACAAAAAATCTTGAAGAAATAACTAAAAAAGCAGATATTTTAGTTGCTGCGATAGGAAAAGCAAAATTTGTAACTAAATCAATGGTAAAGCCAGAAGCTGTTGTTATTGATGTTGGAATAAATAGAAATGAACAGGGAAAAGTTTGCGGAGATGTTGATTTTGATGAAGTTAGCAAAATTGCAAGCTATATTACACCAGTTCCAGGTGGTGTAGGGCCAATGACAATAGCAATGCTTATGACAAATATTGTGAAAGCAGCAAGTAAATAGTAGATAAAATAAGGGAGAATCAAAGGGGAGGATAATATTTGAACAAATATTGGATTTGGTTCTCGCGAACTTATAAAATAGGTGCAAAAGCACAAAACAGCTTATTAGAAAAATTTAAAAAACCAGAAAATATATGGAAATTAGATGATGAACTTTTAAGCAAAATACTAAATAAAGAACAAATAGGGATTTTAACAAATGAAATATATAAGCAAAATTTAGATAGATATGAAGAATATATGAATGAACATAAAATCAAAATGATAACTATTTATGATAAAGAATATCCTGAAAAATTACGAAACATTTATGACCCTCCGGTTGTTTTATATATTAGAGGAAATGAAAATATTCTAAATCAAAAATCTATAGCTATAATAGGGTCTAGGCAATGTAGCCAATATGGAAAGGAGATAGCTAAAGAATTTGCATATAATTTATCGAAATATAATATAAATGTAATATCAGGTTTGGCAAGGGGAATAGATACATTTGCTCATATTGGGGTAGTTAATGCCAAAAAAACAACAATCGCAGTAGTTGGAAATGGCTTAGATGTGGTGTATCCTAAGGAAAATGAGAAACTTCAAGAAAAAATTATTCAAAATGGTGGAGTAATTATATCAGAATATCCAATAGGAACAAAAACTGAAAAAATGAATTTTCCAGCAAGAAATAGAATAATAAGCGGTCTATCTGATGGAGTAATGGTAGTAGAAGCAGGACTTAGAAGCGGAACGCTTATAACAGTTGAATTTGCATTAGAACAAGGAAAGAATGTTTATTCAATACCACGGAAATATTAATAGTGGAACATCACTTCGGAACAAATGAGCTTATAAAACAAGGAGCCAAATTAACTAGTAATGTACAGGATATTTTAGAGGATTTTTCTTGAATTTTGTAATTAAATGTAATATAATTATTTATGGGAATATTTAAGGAAAAAAGTTTATTCCTTAAGAAAGGATAAAAATATGGAAAAGAAAAATAAAAAAGCAAAAAAACAGCCTAAAAGAATACCAGAAAATAGTGTAGATATGGATAAAACACAAAAATATAAAATAAAGAGAAAAAAACATCCAAAACTAAAAAAAGCAATTAAATATATAATCCTAATAATATTACTTGCAATAATAATTATAGCAGGAATTGCAATAGGAAAAATATATGGAATATTTAAAGAAGCTAAATTAAATATGGAAGATGTAAGAATTAAAGGAGAAAATTCTGTTGTAAAAGACATAGATGGTGAAACAATTGCTACACTTAGTGGAGATGAAAATAGGGAAAATATATCAATATCTGAAATGTCAAAATACATTCCAAAAGCCTTTGTTGCTATAGAAGATGAAAGATTTTATGAACACAAAGGAGTTGACATAAAAAGAACAGGAGCAGCAACTGTAACATATGTATTACATAAAGGAAAATCATCTTTCGGAGGAAGTACAATAACTCAACAGCTAGTTAAAAACCTTACAAACGACAAGGAAGATGATTGGCAAAGAAAAGTTAGAGAAATGGCAAGAGCATATTATTTAGAACAAGAATTATCAAAATCACAAATACTTGAATTATATCTAAACCTAATATTCCTAGGCGGAAAAAGCTATGGAGTTGAAGTTGCATCAAACTACTATTTTAGCAAGAGTGCAAAAGATTTAACTTTAGCCGAAAGTGCATTTTTAGCAGGAATAAATGATGGACCAAACTACTATAAACCTTTTTCTACAGATGAAAAAGATATAGAAAAAATTAAAAAAAGAGTAAAAACAGTTATAGAAAAAATGTATGAATTAGGAAAAACTACACCAGAACATAAAGCAGCAATAACAGAAGAAGAATACAAAGCAGGAATTGAGGAAGTTGAAAATGGTCTAACTTTTAACAAAGGAACAATAACACAAACTGTTTACTCATATCATACAGATGCAGCAATAAACCAAATAAAAGCAGAATTAAAAGAGAAAAATGATTGGACAGAAGAATATGCAAATTATTATGTAAAAAGCAGTGGATTAACAATATATACTACTCAAAATACAAACTTCCAACATATGATGGAAGAAGAAGTAAAAAAGGAAAAATATATTGAATATTCAAAATATGAATTTGACAGTGAAGGAAATCCGGTAACAGCACAGACAGCAATGGTTCTTATTGACCATAAAACAGGATATGTTTTAGCAACAGTTGGTGGAATTGGAAAAAAAGAAACAGCATTTGGATTAAATAGAGCAACACAAAGTAAAAGGCAACCAGGTTCATCAGCAAAACCGATAGCAGTATTATGTCCAGGAATAGATAATGGAATAATTACAGCAGGATCAGTATATGATGATATCCCATATTCAAGTGGCAAATATAAAGGGTTCAAAAACTATGGATATTCATACATGGGATTAACAACAGTAAGATATGATATAGCACAATCTAAAAACATTCCAATGCTAAAGGCAATTAATGATATTGGAACTGAAAAATCAGCAGAATATTTAAGAAGTATAGGAATATATCCAACAGATGAACAAATTAATATGTCAATGGCCTTAGGAAGTATTGAAGCTAGTCCATTACAAATGGCAGCAGCATATGCAGCTATCGCAAATGATGGTGTATATATAGAACCAACTTTCTATACTAAAGTTGTAGATTCTGAAGGAAACACTGTACTTACAACAGAACAAGAATCAAGAACAGTATTATCAGCAGGAACAGCATATATAATAAAAGAAATATTAACAGAAGTTGTAAGATCTGGTGCTGGCGGATATGCAGCAATATCAGGAATAAGTGTTGGTGTAAAAACAGGTACATCAAATGGAGATACAGATAGATGGTTTTGCGGATTTACTCCATATTATACAGCAGCAACTTGGTATGGATATGATAACAACAAAGTAAAAGAACAAGTTAGAGCAACAAATATAAACCCTTCAGGAAGAATTTGGGATGGAGTAATGGAACAAGTTCATGAAGGTTTACCAAAAGCAAAATTTTCAGATACAAGACCAAATAATGTAACAACAGCAACAATATGTAAAACATCAGGAAAACTTGCAACAGAACTTTGCAAAAGGGATCAAAGAGGAAGTCAAGTTTATACAGAATACTTTATTAAGGGAACTGTTCCAACAGAAACTTGTACTTGTCATGTTGAAGCTACAATTTGCTTAGATACTGGATTGATTGCAAATGAACATTGCACAAATAAAGAAACAAAAGTATTTATTACAAGACCAGATACAGAGACAGGAAATTGGTCAAAGGCATCAGATGCAAAATACATGCTAACAGTAAAAGATGTATGTACAAAACATCTAGCACCAGTAACACCGGTAGAACCAGAAAAACCAACAAAACCAGATAATCCAGAAAACCCTACAGAACCAACAAAACCAGGAAATAATGAAACTGGGGGAAACAACACAACTGGAGGTAATAACACAACAGGTGGAAACAATACAACTGGTGGAAATAATGAAACAGGAGGAAATAATACAACAGGTGGTAATAACACAGTTGGTGGAAACAACACAGTAAGTGGAGGAAACTCTGTGGGAGGCAATAATGTTATAAACGGAGTTACAATTGAAAATGTTACTCACTAAATGGCAGATTTCAATCTGCCAATTTGGCGATTTTTAAGGAGGAAAAACTTTGAGTATAAAATTCTATAACACATTAACAAAAACCAAAGAGGAATTTAAACCTTTAGAAGGAAATACAGTTCGCATATATAGCTGTGGTCCAACTGTTTATAAAGATGCAAGTATAGGAAATATGAAATCATACATATTTATGGACACTTTAAGAAGAGTACTTAAGTATAATGGATATGAATTAAAGCATGCAATGAATATAACAGATGTTGGGCACTTAGTATCAGATGGAGATGAAGGGGAAGACAAGATGGAAAAAGCAGCAAAAGAAGAAGAAAAAACTCCATTAGAAATAGCAAAATACTATACAGAAAAATTCCTAGAGGATTTTGATAGATTAAATATAGACAGACCAGAAATTATCTGTAAGGCTACAGACCATATTCAAGATATGATAGAATATGTTCAAAAACTACTAGATAACGGTTATGCTTATGAAACATCAACAGCAATATATTTTGATGTGTCAAAACTAGATAAATACGGTATATTATCAGGAATAGACTTAAGAAACCAAAAAGCAGGAGCAAGGGTTGAAGTAGATAAAGAAAAAAGAAATCCATATGATTTCGCACTTTGGATAAAAGCACCAGAAAACCATATAATGAAATGGGAAAGCCCATGGGGGTTAAGTTACCCAGGATGGCATATTGAATGCTCTAGCATGAGTAAAAAATACCTTGGAGAAGTTTTTGATATACATACAGGGGGAATAGACCTAGTACCAACACACCATGAAAATGAAATAGCACAAAGTAAAGGATGCACAGGAAAGATTCCAGCTAGATTTTGGATGCACTGTGAATTCTTATTAATTGATGGTGGAAAAATGTCTAAGAGTCTAGGAAACACATATTTAGTGCAAGACCTAATTGACAGAGGCTATGACCCTCTAAGTTATAAAATGTTATGCTTTACATCACATTACAGAAACAAGTTAAACTTTACATGGGAAGCATTGTCAAACAGCCAAACATCATTAATAAAATTAAAAGAAGGCTATGCAAAGCATAACAGCGGAACAGATGATGTAAGTGATGAAATAATTCAAGAATATAAAACAAGATTCCTTGAAGCAATAAATGATGATTTAAATATGCCAGTAGCATTAAGTGTGGTTTGGGATATTGTTAAAAATCCTAAAAAATCAAAAAAACTAGCAAATTTATTATTGGATTTTGATAATGTTTTAGGAATTAAGATAGATGAACCAATTCAAACAAAAAAAGAAGAAGTTCCAAGTGAAGTTCAAGAATTACTAGAAAAAAGAAACGAAGCAAGAAAAGAAAAAAATTGGGCTTTATCAGATGAATTAAGAGATAAAATAAAAGAATTAGGATATATTGTAAAAGACAGCAAAGATGGAGCAACACTAGAAAAAATGCAATAATTATTGGAGGAAAAAATGCCAAAACGCAAAGACTATATAGGATGGGATGAGTATTTTATGGGGGTTGCGCTTCTTTCGGGAGAAAGAAGCAAAGACCCTAATTCACAGGTTGGAGCTTGCATAGTAAGTGAGGATAATAAGATATTATCAATAGGATATAATGGATTTCCAAAAGGCTGTTCAGATGATGAAATATCATGGGAAAGAGAAGGAAGTTACGCAGAAACAAAGTATCCATATGTATGCCATGGCGAATTAAATGCAATACTAAATTATACTGGAACAACTCTAAAAAACAGTAGAATTTATGTAGCACTATTCCCATGTAATGAATGTGCAAAAGCCATAATACAATCTGGAATAAAAGAAGTTATTTATAAATGTGATAAATACTCAGAAACTGAAAGTGTGAAAGTTTCAAAAAGACTGTTAGATATGGGACATGTAAAATATAGACAATACATACCAACAGGAAGAAATATAGAATTAGCCTTATAAAAAAGAAAGGACAAGCCAATGCAAATATTAACTGAAAATGATAAAAAAGCATATAAAGAATTTCTTGAAAATAACGAAAGATGTAATTTTCAACAATCAATAGAATGGGGAAAAGTAAAACAAGCATGGAAAAATGAAATTGTTTTATCAAAAGATAATGAAGGAAAAATAGTTGGAGCAGTAAGTGTTCTAATTAGAAAAATGCCTATTTTTGGCAACTTTATGTATATTTCAAGAGGACCAATTTGTAATATACATGACAAAGCAGTTCTACAAGACCTAACAGAAGGACTAAAACTATTAGCAAAAAAATACAAAGCTTTTACTTTAAAATGGGAACCAGATATTAAAAGTGATGATTTAGAATTTAGAAAAATAGCAACAGAATTAGGTTTTAAAATTAAAGATGATGCAAAAGATTTTAGTGAAGGAATACAACCTAGATATGTATTTAGATTAAACTTAAAAGACAAAACAGAAGATGAGATATTTGCTGAGTTTCATCAAAAAACAAGGTATAACATACGTTTGGCAACTAAAAAAGGTGTTGTTATAAGAGAAGGCAAAAGGGAAGATTTAAAAGACTTCCATAAAATAATGGAAATAACAGGCAAGCGTGATGATTTTATGATAAGACCATTATCATATTTCGAAAAAATGTATGATGAATTAGCTCCAGAACATTTTAAATTAATGATGGCATATACCTCAGATGGAGAGCCAATTTCAGGAATTATAGATATAATATATGGTAATAAAATTTGGTATTTATATGGTGCAAGTAGTAATGCACATAGAAATTTAATGCCAAACTATTTACTTCAATGGGACATGATAAAGTACTCTATTGAACATAAAAAAGATATGTATGATTTCAGAGGTGTTGTTGGAATTGTTGATGAAAGCCATCCACAATATGGTTTATATAGATTCAAAAAAGGCTTTAATGCAGAGTTTACAGAGTTTATAGGTGAGCTATATATAAATTATAAACCAATTACTTATAAAATGTACAAGATTAGTGAAAAAATATACAAGAAAATTGCAGGATTTAAAAATAAATTAAAAGAAAGAGGAAAATAATTTGAAGCAATTAATTGTGAGTAAAGAAGACTTGAAACATAACATTAACAAAATGAAAGAATACACAAAACAAATATCAAAAAATGAAAATTACACAATAATAGCAGTTGTAAAAGGTAATGGTTATGGCTTAGACCTTCAAAAATATACAGAGTTTTTGAAGAATAATGGTATAGAGTATTTTGCAGTAGCAACATTAGAGGAAGCAATTGAATTAAGAAAAAGTCAAAAGGAAATAGAAATTTTAATGCTTTCACCATTAAATTTAAAATCTGAATTAGAAGAAGCCCTTAAAAACAATATTACAATTACAGTAGATTCAAAAGAAAATGCTAGCTTAGTAAATGAACTATCTAAAAATGGATATAATATTAAGGCACACATAAAAATAGATACAGGATTTGGAAGATATGGCTTTTTGTATTATGATATTCAAAACATAATACAAACTATAGAAAGTTTACAAAAAAACAATATAAATGTTGAGGGAATTTTTTCACACTTTTCATGTTCATACTATAAAAACAATAAACATACACTAGAGCAATTTGAAAATTTTAAAGGAGTATTAGAAAAATTAGAAAATCATGGAATTCATATAAAACTACAACATATTTGTAATTCACCTGCAATTCTTAATTACCCAGAAATGTGCTTGAATTCTGCGAGAATTGGTTCAGCTTTTGTTGGCAGAGTTTGCTCAGAAAACAATATTGGTTTAAAAAAGATTGGAGAACTTGAAACTAGTATAGCAGAAATACGAACCGTTCCAGCAAAATTCAACATAAGCTACCTAGATAGCTACAAAACAAAACATGAGACTGGAATAGCAATTTTACCAATAGGATATCTTGAAGGATATAATGTAACGCAAAAGACAGATATGTTTAGAACGGTTGATAAATTAAGGAGAGCTTTAAGAGAAATAAAAAATATTTTCAAAAAACAAAAATTAACAACAGTAATAAATCAAAAAAGGTATGATGTAATTGGTACAATACGGAATGTACCATACAATTGTAGATATTAAAAAAGATAAAATAACACTTAATAACACTGCATTACTTGAAGTGAATCCACTATACATTTCTAAAGAGATAAGAAGGGAGTACAAATAATGAAAGACCAAAATAAAAACAATAAAAAGGATAAAATATATTATACAATATTTGCAATAGTTGTGCTTGTTGCAGGAATTATAATTACTTTTGCACTATTAAATAACAATAAAAATAATGAAAATGATAAAGAAATTTCATATACAGAATTAATTACAAAAATTGATGAAAATGCAGTAGAAAAAATAGAGATGACAGTTGGAAGTACATCAATAAAAGTAAAATTAAAAAATGATGATGAAGAAAAAAATGCTATAGTACCAAGTACACAAGCATTTATAGAATTAGTACAGACAAAAGTTCAAGAAGGAAATTTAATTGATTTAAAACAGAAAAAAACAAGTCCATTAGTTAGGATAACATCAACACTATTTAACTTATTACCAACAATTATGATATTGGTACTATTTATTGCATTATTTAAGCTTCAAGGCTTAGGAGATAAAAGCAAAATGTATGATGCAGAAAGCGAACAAACAAACATAACATTCAAAGATGTTGCAGGATTAGATGAAGAAAAAAACGAGTTAATAGAAATAGTAAATTTCCTAAAAGAACCTAAAAAGTTCCATGAAATGGGAGCAAAAATTCCAAGAGGAATATTACTTTATGGAAAACCAGGAACAGGAAAAACATTAATTGCAAAGGCAATAGCAGGAGAAGCAAAGGTTCCATTTATTTCAATGAGTGGATCAGAATTCATTGAAATGTTTGCAGGTCTAGGAGCTTCAAGAGTTAGAAAATTATTTGAAAAAGCAAAAAAAGTGTCACCTTGCATAGTATTTATCGATGAAATTGATGCAATAGGCGCTAGAAGAACAGGTGGAAGCGGAGCAGAATCAGAAAACAATCAAACATTAAACCAATTACTAGTTGAAATGGATGGATTTAACACAGATGAAACAGTTATAGTACTAGCTGCAACAAATAGACCAGAAATGCTAGATAAAGCTTTGTTAAGACCAGGAAGATTTGATAGACAAATAACAATAGCAGTTCCAGATGCAAGAGGAAGAGAAGAAATACTAAAAATACATTCAGAAAATAAACCTTTAGGAGAAGACATAAATTTAAAAGATATTGCAGCAAACACAGCAGGATTTACAGGTGCAGAACTTGCAAATGTGCTAAATGAAGCAGCAATAATTGCAACAACAAGGCATCACGAAAAAATAGTAATGGATGACCTAGAGGAAGCAGTAAAAAAGGTAACAGTAGGACTTCAAAAAAATAGTAGAGTAATATCAGATAAGGATAAAAAATTAACTGCATACCACGAAGCCGGACATGCAATAGTAAGTAAATACCTTGAAACACAACAGGATGTAAAAGAAATATCAATTATCCCAAGAGGCTTAGCAGGTGGATATACAATGTATAAAACAAATGAGGATAAATATTATATTTCAAGAACAGAAATGGAAGAAAAATTAATAGCATTACTTGGTGGTAGGGCAGCTGAAAAAATAGCTCTAAACGATATTTCAACAGGAGCAAGTAATGATATAGAAGTAGCAACAGAAATTGCAAAAGACATGGTAAAAAAATACGGAATGAGTGATAGAGTAGGTCCAATAAACTTAGAAGCAAAAGAACAATATGAATTACAGGTATTTGGAAATAATATTGAAGATATAATTGGAGTAGAAGTAAAGAACTTAATAGACACAGCTTATGTAAAAGCTCAAGAACTAATATTAGCACATATGGATAAATTACATGCCGTAGCACAAAGATTATTGGAAAAAGAAACAATATCATCAGAAGAATTTAACCAAATTTTCAACTCATAAAGGAGTAGATTATGCCAAAACAAACAACGGTATTTGTATGCAGTAATTGTGGAAATGAATCACCAAAATGGTTTGGAAAATGTCCTGCTTGTAATGAATGGAACACTTGCTATGAAGAAAAAGCACAATCAAAAAGTACGGGAAAGCAGATTATTAAAGAAAGAGTAGAACCAACAGTCTTAAACAATATACAAAAACAGGATGTAAGTAGAACTTTAACAGGTTTTGAGGAGCTAGATAGAGTACTAGGCGGAGGCTTGGTAAAAGGGTCACTTACATTACTTGGTGGAGAACCTCGGAATTGGAAAATCAACTTTAATTTTGCAGATTTGCGATAAAGTAAAAGGTGAAGGAAAAGTTTTATATGTTTCAGGAGAGGAATCAGCAGAGCAAATTAAAATAAGAGCAGATAGACTGGGAATAAAAAATGATGATATATTATTCCTAGGAGAAACAGATATAGAATTAATCGAAGATGCAATTATAAGAATAAAACCAAAATTAGTTATTATAGATTCAATACAAACAATGTATTCAGATGAAATAACAGCTGGGCCAGGAAGTGTGAGCCAAGTAAGAGAAATAACAGCAAGAATAATGAGAACATGTAAGGAACAGAAAATAACAACAATAATAATAGGACATGTTACAAAAGAACGGAAACATAGCAGGGCCAAGGGTTTTAGAACACATGGTGGATACAGTACTTTACTTAGAAGGTGAAAGATATTTTTCATATAGAATATTAAGAAGTGTAAAAAATAGATTTGGTTCAACAAATGAAATTGGAATGTTTGAAATGAAAGAAGAAGGAATGACAGAAATTTTAAATCCATCATCAGTTCTTCTAGGTGAAAGAGAAAACAATCCAGCAGGTTCAATTGTTGTAGCAAGTTTAGAAGGAACAAGACCGATTCTTGTAGAACTACAAGCATTAACTTCACGGAACAATTTTTGGATTTCCAAGGAGAACTGCTAATGGAATAGATTACAATAGATTAACATTATTAATTGCTGTATTAGAAAAAATAGTAGGGCTTCCATTTGGAAATCAAGATGTTTATTTGAATATAGTTGGTGGAATAAAAATAAATGAACCAGCATTAGATTTAGGTATAATCCTTGCAGTAGCATCTAGCTATAAAAACATCAGCATTCCAGAAAATGCAATAGCAATAGGAGAAGTTGGACTAACTGGAGAAGTAAGAAGTGTAAACATGATTGAAAAAAGAATCAAAGAGGCAGAGAAACTAGGATTTAAAACATGTATAATTCCAGAACATAATAAAAAACAACTAAAGGGTACATATAATTCCACAATAGTAGGTGTGAAAAATATTGATGAAGCAATGAAATATTTAAAACTAAAATAATATTTTTACAAAAAACTACAAATTGCAAAAAAATATTGCAATTTGTAGTTTTTTAGTATAAAATAAATTTAGATGTGGCATAAATTTTTAACTAAATAATTTTATACAGGAAAGAGGGAAAAAACATGAAAAATACAAAAGTAATACAGAATATAAATAAAAACGATAGAGGAGAAAGTGGAATAACACTAATTTCATTAATAATAACTGTGATAGTATTAATAATCCTTCTAGGAGTTACAGAACTAGTAATACCTAATGGACTATTTTCAAAAGCTAGAGGTGGAAAAGAAGGTATTGATGAGGCAATAGGAACAGGGCAAGATACTGTAAATGAAATTAAAAATGAGTACACTGATTTACCAGGAAGAAAAGATGATGGTGAAGTTAATACTAAACCGGCAATACAGGTATCAGTAAAAGATATAACTGGAACAACAGCAAGAGTAGTTGTTGTTGGTACAGATGAAGATGGAGACAGCTTAACATATAAACTTACAGTTATTCACAGTGTAACAAATGAAAGTAAAACATATGGACCACAGGATAATGGGGAGTTTCCATTATCTGGATTAGACAAAGATACAACATACAATTACACAGCCGTAGTTAGTGATGGAAAAGATGAAGCATCAAAAGATGGAAGTTTCAAGACATTATATGTTAATACAGCTCCAAATATTAATTATAATGCTCTTTATAATAAATCTACTAATAGTGCAACAATAAGAATGAGAGCTTCAGATGAAGAAGGTGATGACTTAGTTTATGAATTATACCTAAGTACATCAGAAAATGGAACATATACTAAAATGGCTACATCAAGTTCTACAACGCAAAATAAATATTTAAACTTATCAGCATCAAACTTAACAAAATATACTGATTACTATTGGTATATAACTGCAAATGATGGAAAATTAACATCAACAAGTGATAAAAAACAATTTAGAACCTATTGCCCAGGAACAGGAAAATATCATAATGCAACAGAATGTACAGCAAATAAAACAACAAAAGAAGAAACCTGTGGAACATGTGGAGGAGCCAAAGAATTAACTTGTTATGGAACTATGGAAGCAATTGGGGCAATAAGTAATCCCCCTTCACAACATAACAACTTAAGTTGCAACGGGACAACTCAAGCAACTTCATACAAATGCTCTGGTGAATGTGGAGGATACTTTAAAGTAGTATGGTGTGATACTTGTGGGTATTTTAGAGATGAAAGAATAAGTGGAGCACATAAATATACTTGTGGTACTTGCTTTGGAAAGGGAACAATTACAACAACAGTATACACTACCTGTTCAACACATAATCAGTCAGGTTGTCACTATTATTGCACAACACATGGATATGTAGGAAGTTCTTCAACATGTAACTATTGTGAACATGGTAAAACTAGCCAGCATGATAGTTGATTTATAAAATCATTTACATTTACTATGAAATATAGTATAATAAACAAAAATAAGGAGGCTTGTTATGGCAATGAAAAAGATTTTAAGATATGTAGTAATGCTAATTGTTATATATTTAGTAGTTCAAATATTCGTGTATTTTCTAACAAAAGCATATTATGTGGATTTACAAAACTATGAAATTTTAGTTAAAGAACCAAAGATAGAAATTACAGATAGTAAAGTCTCAAAAAACAAAGGCTATATATCAGGAAAAGCTACCAATAATACAGGGACACTTATAAAGGAATTAAAAATAAAATTTGATTTTTATAATGAGGATGGAAAATTTTTAGGTTCAGAATATAAGGAAATAGATTATTTTAATGTAAATGAAGTAGTTAATTTTGATGTAAAACATTATTATCAAAATGTAAATGAATTTAAAGTTAGTATTATAAGCAAATAAAAACACATTATGAAAGGAAGATATACAATGGAAGAGGATGAAAGCTTACTAGTTCCAAACTTGCAAAATAGCGATGAAGAAACATCGGAATATTCTTTGAGACCAAAAACATTAAATGAGTATATAGGCCAAACCAAAGTAAAAGAAAACATGAAAATATATATTGAAGCAGCTAAAAAAAGAGGCGAACCATTAGACCATGTACTATTATATGGTCCACCAGGTCTTGGAAAAACAACACTTGCAAATATTATTGCAACAGAAATGAATTCAAACATAAGAATAACTTCAGGACCAGCAATAGAAAAGCCAGGAGATTTAGCTGCTCTTCTTACGAACTTAGCTCCAAATGATGTTTTATTTATAGATGAAATACACAGATTAAATCGCAGTGTGGAAGAAATTTTATATCCAGCACTAGAAGACTACAACTTAGATATAATAATTGGAAAAGGACCAAGTGCAAGGTCTATAAGACTAGACTTACCAAAGTTTACTTTAGTTGGAGCAACAACAAGAGCAGGTTCACTTACAACGCCACTTAGGGATAGATTTGGAATAGTAAATAGACTAGAGTTATACAATGAAGAACAACTTAAAATGATTGTTACAAGATCTGCCGAAATCTTAGAAATAAAAATAGATGAAGATGGAGCAATGGAAATTGCAAAGCGTTCAAGAGGAACTCCAAGAATAGCAAATAGGTTATTAAAAAGGGTAAGAGACTATGCGGCGGTTTTAGGAGATGGAAACATAACAAAGAAAATAGCAGACATAGCACTTCAAAAATTAGAAATAGACCAAATGGGACTTGATAATATAGACAGGAAAATATTAGAAACAATAGCTATAAGTTATTCAGGTGGACCAGTTGGAATAGAAACACTTGCATCAACTATTGGAGAAGAAGTTGAAACAATAGAAGATGTTTATGAGCCATATTTAATGCAAAAAGGATTAGTTGGAAGAACTCCAAGAGGAAGAATTGTGTTACCAAAAGCTTATGAACATTTAGGGATAAAGTTAGGAGATAATAATGGAAAATAAGGAAAAAATAAAAAAACTAATAGTTCAGTTCATTAAATTCGGAACAGTAGGAGCTATAAATACTGTGTTATCTTATGCTATTACAAATGGAGCATATTACTTATTACACTTAGATGCACAAGTAAGTAATATAATAGCTTTTGTTATAACAGTGTATATATCATTTGTATTAAATGGAAAATTTGTATTCAAGGAAAATAAGAAAGAAAGGAATTATTGCAAATCACTTCTTAAAGTATATGCATCTTATTCAATTACAGGATTATTTTTAACAGCAATCCTTTTACATGTTGAGGAGAACATACTAGAAATACCACACTATATAGCAACTCTTATGAACCTAATAGTAACAATTCCACTTAACTTTATTTTAAATAAATTTTGGGCATATAAAGAAAAAAAACAACCAAAAGGAGACAATCAATGAAACTATTATTACACACATGTTGTGCACCTTGTAGTGTATATTGTATAGATTATTTAAGAAACCAAAACATCGAACCAACAGTATATTGGTACAACCCAAACATTCATCCATATACTGAATATAAGGCAAGGAGAGACTGCTTAAAAGAATATACAAAAAGTATAAATGCAGAAGCTATATTTGCAGAAGAATATGGCTTGCAAACATTTTGCCAAAATGTAATAAACAATCTTGAAAACAGGTGTACAGATTACTGCTATAGAGTAAGAATAGAAAAAACAATACAATACGCCAAACAACACGGATATGACACCTTCACAAGTACTCTATTTGTAAGTCCATATCAAAAACACGAAAAATTAAAACAAATATGTGAAGAACTAGCCCAAAAACACAACATAAACTTCCTATACATAGACTTCCGCCCAGGCTTCAGACAAGGCCAAGCAAAAGCAAGGGAACTGGGGTTGTATATGCAAAAATATTGTGGGTGTATATTTTCTGAAGAGGATAGATATGGTAAACAAATTACGAAAGATAAAGAGGGAAATTAAAGGCGAGTAAAAATAAGAGAAAGGAAGTGCTTTTTGTGAATAATTTAGAACTGAATTTTTCTGAAATTATTAGTATGATTGAGACAAGAAGAAGCAATGCTTATAAAAAAGTCAATGAAGAACTAATATCTTTGTATTGGACTTTGGAAAATATATAAGTGAGAAAGTTAATGATAGTAATTGGGGAGACAAAATTGTAAATAAACTCGTAGATTTTATGAAAAGAGAATATCCTACAATGAAGGGATTTACTAGACCAGGTATATATAGAATGAAACAATTTTACGAGACATATAAAGATAATGAAATTGTCTCAACATTGTTGAGACAAATTAGTTGGAGCAATAATGTTAAGATTTTAAGTTCTACTAATTCTATAGAAGAAAAAGAATTTTATATAAGAATGTGCATAAAAAATAATTATACAGCTAGAGAATTAGATAGACAAATTTCAAGTGGATATTTTCACAGATATATGTTATCAGATGGCAAGGCAAATCAAACTTTATTTAGAAGCATTAGATAGACAAGAAAAGAAAGAAAATGAAAATCCAAGTGTAGGTGTAATTTTATGTGCAAATAAAGATGAACAAGTAGTTGAATATGCAATGAGTAGAAGCATGTCGCCAACAATGGTATCACAATATACTTTAAAATTGATAGATAAGAAATTGTTGGAAAATAAACTGAAGGAAATTACGAATATAGTTGAAGAAAATAATAATAAATAAATTTGTAGTCTTAACACTTTATTGGAGAAGAGGATAAATATGCAAAACAAATTACGAAAGATAAAGAGGAAAATAATTGTTGGAGGAATTTAAAATGCAAGAAAAGTTAAAAAAATTTTTATTAAATTCTATAATTATATTTATAATATGTTTTTTGTTTTTATGTATATTTCAAATATATCAAGATTACAAATATTATAGTGTATATAGCAAAGAAGATTTAGCACAATTCTTTTTTGAAACACATGAATTTGGTACAAATTTGAACTATTCGGAAAAATTGAATAGTTCCAAAAGGGGGATAATAAATAATGAAAAAAATCTTAATATGTAGTTTAATAATTATAATGATAATAGTAGCAACAATTTTTATAATACTATACTCAAATCCAACTGTTGCAATTTTGGGATATCATGATTTTGGGAAAGATGTAGATGATTCTAACACTTTCATATTAAATATAGACAAATTTGAAGAACAACTAAAATATCTAAAAAAACATCACTACAAAACACTAACTTTAGAGGAATTCTATGAATATAAACAAAACAAAAAGAAATTTCCTCATAAGTGTGTATTAATCACTATGGATGATGGTTATCAATCAAATTATGAATTAGCATTTCCACTATTAAAAAAATATAACATGAATGCAACAGTTTTTTGTGTAGGAAAAAATACAGAAGAAGGCTGTGCTGGTTATATGAGTAGAGAAACATTAACAAAAGTCAAAGAAGAATACCCTAATATAGATATTGCATCACACTCATATAATTTACATGAAAAAGGTGCATATAATGTTGGAAAAGCAGAACTAAGAGAAGATTTTTCAAAATGTAAAAATGTTATACAAACAGAATGTTTAGCATATCCTTTTGGGGATTACAATGAAAACTTTGTAGAAGTCTTAAAAGAAAATAACTTTAAACTTGCATTTACCTTTGGACCAGGAAAAGAACATAGAAAAGCTAAACATTCAGATTCAAATTACAGAATACCGAGACTATGTATTTCAAGTAATATGCCAATGTGGAAATTTGCATTAAGAATAGCATTACCATATTAAAGGTTTGCACATTATAATCTTTAAATAATGAAAACTTAGAATATGAAAATGAAAAATCAAGGAGATATCAAATGAAAAACAAGGAAAAACAATTAGAAGTGGGAACTTTATTGAGAAAACTAGATAGAAAAGATATGGTATTAATTACAACTGTAATATATATTGCTACAGTTATAATATTTGAATTGCTATATTGTAATTATGAATTTGTAACCAAGAGTATAACCCAATATAACCTTTCAATTTACAGATTTATTGCATATATAGCAGTTTACTGCGTTTTTTATAAATTTAAGGACAAGTTTATTGAACCAGCATTAGCTGGTTTTAAAAGCAAATTTAAGTGTTTCTTTGTAGATATAGTGCTTATTTTAACAGTAATAATAGCAACTAGTGGATTGATTATATTGTTTTTGAGACAAAGCATAACAATAAAATCAATTATTTTTTTCATAGCTTTATTGAATATTAACTTATTTACTTTATATTTTTCAAACAACATTGTGAAAAATGCAGTTGTAACAGCAGTTTTACTTGGCAGTATTTTTTCAATATCAATAACATTTAACAACCAACTAGATGAAAAAAGACATTTTTTAGCATCTTATAGTATTTCAATTGGAAAATTCAATTTAAAAGAACCAAACATAGATGAATCAGTAGTTGAAATGCCAAGAAATCTTACTCCAAGAGGTTTTGTACAATACTATAAAAAATACCCTAGTGGAGATATAAATAATAATATAGAAAAATTCGATATAAAAGACACTCCAAATGATTATATAACAATAACCTACCTAATAAGTGGATTAGGAATATTTATTGCAAGAATACTAGGCGGAAGCATAGCAGATATATATTTAACAGGAAGATTATTTAATCTTATCGGATTTATTTTCATAATAATTCAAGCAATAAAGATACTACCATACAAAAAGCAGATTCTATATGCAATATTTTTTATGCCCATGCTTCTTGCACTTTCTTCAGTGTATTCTGTTGATGGAATAGGAACTGCAACAACAGCATTATTTATAGCATATTGCTTAAAATTAAAGAGCAAAGAAAATATTGAAGCAAAAGAATTAACAATATTAATCATACTAACTATGTTGGCTGCAACAATAAAGAGTGTGGGATATATAGGAATTGCTTTAGCACTATTTATATTACCATTGAGAAAGATAATAAAACAAAATAAAAAATATATAAAATATATAGCACTACTGTTCATAATAATCACAATTAGTGTTATAATAGTGTATGCAATTAGAATAAATGAACCAGGAGACCCAAGAACACAGGGAACAGATACACTTAAACAATTTGAATTTATAGCAAGAAATCCGCTAGAATATTGTAAAATACTACTAATGCACCTTGTTAGAACATTTAGCACACTAAAGGGATTAAGCTTTTTAAATGCACCAATGTTCTTTAACAGAACATATTATTACAGTTTTATAGTCTTGTTTACATATATATTATTTATAAGTATAACAGACAGTTCAAAACACCTAGAGCGTAGAACTAGACTTGTCTTTATGATGACATTCCTAGCAGTAGTCGCAATGACAAGTACAGCGATGTATTTATCATATACAAAAGTAGGATCAAAATACATAAACGGTTTTCAAATGAGATATATGTTCCCAGTACTATTCTTACTACTCTCAAGTATATCAATAAAAAAGATTGAACTAAGTAATAAATTCAAATATTCTGAATTAATTGCAGGATATATATCATCAATTTTTATAATAATATCAATAATTGATGTAATTCTATAGGGAGGATCAAAAATGGAAAACTTAATGTTAATAGATGGAAATAGCATGCTAAATAGAGCCTTTTATGGTACCATGGCAAGTAAATTTATGATGACAGAAGATGGAACATATACAAATGCTATATTTGGATTTTTAAATATAATGTTTAAAATGATTGATGAAATTAATCCTCAATACATGGTTGTAACATTTGATTTAAAAGCTCCAACACATAGGCATAAATTATATGATGCCTATAAAGCAAATCGAAAAGGTATGCCAAATGAACTTGCATCTCAAATGCCAATATTAAAAGATATTTTAAAAGCAATGAATATAAAAATAATTGAAAAAGAAGGATATGAGGCTGATGACATAATACGGAACACTTGCTAAATGGGGCCAAAAGAAAAACCTAGAAGTAACAATAATAACAGGAGATAGAGATAGTTTTCAATTAATTGATGAGCATATAAGTGTAAAAATACCGCACACAGTACAAGGCAAAACTGAGGTTGATAATTTTACAGTAGAAAAGGTAATGGAAAAGTACGGATTATCACCTAAAAGCTTAATAGAAGTAAAAGGGTTAGCAGGAGATTCATCTGATAATATACCAGGGGTACCGGGAGTTGGAGAAAAAACTGCTATAAACTTAATAAAAGAATATAAAAATATAGAGGGAATATACAAAAATATAGACAAACAAAAAGGAAAATTAAAAGAAAGACTAGAAGAAAACAAAGAATTAGCTTTCTTATCTAGAACACTTGGAACAATTGATGTACACACACCAATAGACAAAGATTTAAACGAAATGAAGGTTAGAGAATGGGACAAAGCAAAAGTAACTGAATTATTTGCAAAATTAAAATTCAATAGATTTATAGAAAGATTCGAGTTAGAAAAAGAGCAAACATCCAAAAAAACTGAAGAATTTGATTTGAGATGTGAAGAATTATTGGAAAGCAACTTAAACAAGCTCAAAGAAGAAATAAAGCAATCCAAAAAAATGTTTTATTATATAATTAAAAAAGAAAAATTAAATTCTGGAATACTAAATAAAACAATAGCAGGAATAACCATATACTCAGAAGAAAATGAAGCAGCATATCATATTAAAAATATTGAAGCTTTTAAAGAAATTTTTGAGGATAATGAAATTTTAAAAATTAGTTACAAGCAAAAACAAGACTATATATTGTTAAAAGAAATAGGTATAGTTCCACATAATTTAATGTATGATATAGAGATAGCCGGATATATACTAAATTCAAATATTAATAAATATTCAATAGAGTACTTAACAGATGAATATTTAAAAACAGACATAACATCATACTTGGGAGACACAGAAGAAGAAAAACAGCTTAATCTATTTGAACAACAAGATACAGAAAAAATCAACAAAGAAAATTATATTTACGCATACTTAATTAATAAGCTATATATAGAATTAACAAAGAAAATGGAAGAAACAGACACATTAAAATTATTTAACACAATAGAAATGCCACTTTTAGAAGTTTTAGCAGACATGCAATACCAAGGAATATATGTAAATAAAAAGAAACTACTAAAATATGGAGAAGAATTAAAAGAAAAGATAAATATTTTAACAAATGAAATACATGAACTTGCAGGAGAAGATTTCAATATAAATTCACCAAAACAATTAGGTGATATACTATTTGAAAAACTGAAATTACCACCATCTAAAAAAACAAAAAAAGGCTATGCCACAGGTGTGGAAGTACTAGAAAAATTGAAAAACACACATCCAATAATAGAAAAATTATTAGAATACAGAAAAATATGCAAGCTAAATTCAACTTATGTTGATGGGTTAATACCATATATAAACCCTGAAACAAACAAAATACATTCAAGTTTTCACCAAACATCAACAGCAACAGGAAGGATAAGTTCAACAGAACCAAATTTACAGAACATACCAGCTAGAAATGAACTTGGAAAAAATTTAAGAAAAGTATTTGAACCAGAAAAAGGCAAAATATTTACAGATGCAGATTATTCACAAATAGAATTAAGAGTTTTAGCACACATATCAAATGATGCTCATATGATAGAAGCTTTCAACAATAATGAAGATATACACAAACAAGTAGCTTCAAAAGTGTTTGATAAACCAATAGAAAATGTAACAAAACAAGAAAGAAGCAGTGCAAAAGCTGTAAACTTTGGAATAGTATATGGTATAAGTGATTTTGGCCTAGCAGAACAACTTTCGATACCAAAAAAGGAAGCAAAACAATATATTGAACAATATTTAGAAAAATATAGTGGAGTAAAAACTTTTATGGATAACATTGTAAATACAGCAAAAGAACAAGGCTATGTTGAAACTTTATTCAATAGAAGAAGATATGTTCCAGAAATCAATTCAAACAACTATATAGTAAGGCAATTTGGAAACAGAATAGCAATGAACACACCAATACAAGGAACAGCAGCAGATATAATGAAACTTGCAATGATAAATATATATAAAACTTTTAAAGAAAAAGAAATAAAATCTAAAATAGTTTTACAAGTACATGATGAATTACTAATTGAAACCATACCAGAAGAAAAAGAAACAGTTGAAAAAATACTAAAGCAAGAGATGGAAAATGTAATAACATTAAAAGTACCATTACAAATAGACATTGAAGAAGGCAAAAATTTATATGATGCAAAATAAAAAAGAAGGAGGAAAAATATATGAGTAAGATATTAATAACAGGTGGAGCTGGCTATATAGGTAGCCATACAGCAGTTGAACTACTAAAAAATGGAGAGGAACTAGTAATAGTGGATAATTTTTCTAATAGCTCACCAGAAGTATTAGAAAAAATCAAAAAAATTACAGGAAAAGATTTTAAATTTTACGAATTAGATTTATTAGATGAAGAAAAATTAGATAATGTATTTAAAGAGAATAAAATAGAAGCAGTTATCCACTTTGCAGGATTAAAGGCTGTAGGAGAATCAGTTGAAAAACCTATTGAATATTATCACAACAACATAACAGGAACACTTATTTTACTAAAAACAATGAAAAAATATAACTGCAAAAAAATAGTGTTTAGTTCATCAGCCACAGTATATGGCAATCCACAAAAACTACCAATAGCAGAAGATTCACCACTATCTACAACAAACCCATATGGAAGTACAAAATTAATGATAGAGCAAATTCTACAAGATGTGGCAGTTGCAGATAAAGATTTTTGTATTGCAATTTTAAGATATTTCAACCCAATAGGTGCCCATGAAAGTGGTTTAATTGGGGAAGTTCCAAATGGAATACCAAATAATATAATGCCATATATTATGAAAGTTGCAAAAGGAGAATACAAAGAATTAACAATATTTGGAGATGACTATCCTACAAAAGATGGAACAGGCGTAAGAGACTATATACACGTTGTTGACTTAAGTAAGGGGCATTTGAAGGCACTAGATAAAATACGAAAAGAAGCGGGAGTAAAAATATATAACCTAGGAACAGGAAATGGATATTCAGTATTAGAATTAGTGAAAAATTTCGAAAAAGTAAACAATGTAAAAGTAAATTATAAAATCGGACCAAGAAGACCAGGAGATATTCCAGCATGTTATGCAAACCCAAGAAAAGCAGAAAAGGAACTTGGATGGAAAGCAGAAAAGGGAATAGAAGAAATGCTAAAGGATAGCTGGAATTTTGTAAACAAAAATTAATAACAAGGAGACATAGCAATGAAAAGAGTTTTATTAGGTATGAGCGGTGGCGTAGATAGTAGTGTTGCAGCAATAATTTTAATGGAACAGGGATATGAAGTAATAGGGGCAACAATGAAGCTTTGGGATCCAGAAGATGATGAAGGACAAAGCAAATGCTGTGGTGATGATAGTATATTAGATGCCAAAAGAGTTTGCGATAAACTTGGAATACCACATTATACCTTAAATTTAAAAGAAGAATTCAAGAAGTGTGTAATTGAAAACTTTATAGAAGAATATGCAAATGCAAGAACACCTAATCCTTGTATAGAATGTAATAAATATTTAAAGTTTAATTATTTCTTTAGAAAAGCAATGGAACTAGGATGTGACTATATTGCAACAGGACATTATGCAAAAACAGAGTTTAGTGATAAATACAATCAAGTTGTACTAAAAAAATCAAATGCAGGTAAAAAAGACCAAAGCTATGTATTATATAACATACCAAAAGATATAATAAACAAAGTGCTTTTTCCATTAGGTCAATTTGAAAACAAAGAACAAATAAGAAAAATAGCAGAAAAGCATGACCTTTTAACAGCTAAAAAACCAGATAGCCAGGAAATCTGTTTTATACCTGATGATGATTATGCAAAATTTCTAAGCAAAAAAGGAAGAGTAGAATCAAAACCAGGGAAAATTGTAGATAACCAGGGAAATGTACTTGGAACACACAAAGGGCTAATCCACTATACAATAGGCCAAAGAAAAGGATTAGGAATAGCTCATGAAACACCATTGTATGTAGTCAAGCTAGATGCACAAAATAACCTTTTAGTAGTAGGCGATGAAAAAGATATTTTTTCAAAAGAATTATATGCTAACAATTTAAACTTCACAGTATATATTAAAAGAGACTTGCCAATTAAAGTAAATGCTAAAATAAGGTATGGTGCAAAAGAAGCGGAAGCCACATTATTTCCAGAGGTAAATGGAAAGGTGAAGGTAGAATTTGAAACACCACAAAGAGCAATTACAAAAGGGCAATCAGTAGTGTTCTACATAGATGATGTTTTGATAGGTGGAGGAAAAATAATATAACTTGTCATATTTTTCACTAGAATAAATATAATGTTCTAGGTGATAAAATTATGATAATATATATAAAGCAAACTAAAAAACCAAAATTAATATATAAAACTTTAAGCATTTTCAAAACAGATACAATAGAAGACAAAACAATAATATATCTACCAATTAATAATAAAACCAGAAAAAAGAAAACAGAAAAGGTAATGGAAAAACTTAGTCAATTTTTTTATGAAAAAGCAATAAAAAATGTTGTACTGGAACAAGAATTAGAGCAAAATGAAACAATAAAAAATGTATTGTATAGTAATAATATAAACATACTAGATGGTACAAGACTTTCAAAGTTCTTAGTATTTAATGTTATAGAAAAAGTTTTCGAATACAAACAAAAAAATATACAAGCAGGAGAAGTTACACTTCTAGTAAACGAAAATAATGAAGTAAATATACAAACAATAATAAAACTAGCACAGAGTGTAAAAAGACTGAATATAGTAACTAATAATACAAAAAAGTTCAACAAAATAGCAGAATATATATATGAAGAGCTAGGAATGATAATAAAGAACACAAATAATGTAAACTTTAATTTAGCAAGCTCAGATATAATAATTAATTTAGACTTTCCACAAGAAGGTATAAATAGAATAAAACTTCCAAACCAGGCAACACTAATAAATATACCTAAAAACATAAAAATAAAATCTAAAAAATTTTCTGGAATAAATATTAAAGATTGGAAAATAAAAGTACCTGAAGAATATGAAATGCCGGGGTTGACAAGCACACACATTTATGAAGCTAGCATATATAATAAAACTTCAAAACAAATATTTGAACAAATAGAACAAGACCAAATAGAAATAGAAGAATTGATTGGAGTAAACGGAAAAATAAATACAAAAGAATTTGCATAAAATTTAAAGTTTTACTTGACAAATTGTATTTATTAGAGTAAGATTAAGAAACTATGATAATTTAAAAAGGGGTAATGTAAGATGGATGAAAAAGAAATTTTATTAACACAAGAAGGTTATGATAATTTAGAAAAACAACTAGAATATTTAAAAACAGAAAAAAGAGCTGAAATCTCAGAAAGAATTAAAGTCGCTTTAGGATTTGGAGACTTATCAGAAAATTCTGAATATGATGAAGCAAAAAATGCCCAAGCAGATAATGAAATAAAAATAGTAGATTTAGAAAACAAATTAAGATATGCAAAAATTATAGATGAATCTGAAATAGATACAAAAACTGTTCAAGTAGGAAATACAGTAAAAATTTTAGACATAGAATTTAACGAAGAGCTTGAATATACTATAGTTGGTTCAACTGAAGTTGACTTATCAAAAAATAGAATTTCAAATGTATCACCTATAGGTGCAGCATTAATTGGAGCAAAAAAAGGAGAAACAGTTGAAGCAAATACACCAGGTGGAGTTGCAAAATACAAAGTTTTAGATATTAAAAAAGCATAGGATAGACAAAAAAAACAACAAAATTAACATAATTTTACCATTTTATGTAGACAAATCCAAAAAAATGTAGTATAATATAAAATGTCTTGGAAAGTGAGACTAGTCTAAAAGTAAAATATTAACTTGCAGACGAAAAAAAGGAGGAAATAAAATTGGTTACAAATTATTCACAAAACAACTATATTATGTTAGTTGGTAAAGTTACAAGTGAGAAAAAATTCAGTCACGAAATTTATGGGGAGAGTTTCTTTAACTTTGATTTAGAGATTCCGCGTTTAAGTGGTATATCAGATATTATACCAATTACAATATCTGAAAGATTAATAGCAAATTTTGACTTAAGTATAGGAAAACAAGTAGTAATAGAAGGTCAGTTTAGATCTTATAATGCTTATGAAGATTCTAGAAGCAGATTAGTACTAACAGTATTTGTAAAAGAAATTAGAGAAAAAGGTGAAGATGAAGACATAAAAATACCTAATGAAGTTCATCTAGTTGGTCATATATGTAGAAAACCAATCTATAGAAAAACACCATTTGGTAGAGAAATAGCAGATATTTTAGTTGCAGTAAATAGAGCTTATAATAAATCAGATTACATACCATGTATAACATGGGGAAGAAATGCAAGATTCTGTGAAGATATGCCAATTGGAACAGAATTAAAACTAGTAGGAAGAGTTCAATCAAGACCATATGAAAAGAAACATGAAGATGGAACAGTAGAAACTAGAATAGCATACGAAGTTTCAATTAGTAGTTTAGAATTTGTAAATAAAGAGGATGAAGAAAATCATTCAGAAGAAGTTATAAAAGCAGAAGAAGCAATGTAAAGGAGTATATAAATGGATTATTTATATATATTACAACAAGCACTTGTAGGAATAATGACAATATTTTGGATATATAATATAGCAATTAGTGTTTGTTCATTAATAAAATTCAAAGAAAAACCAATACTAATTAACAAAACACATAAATTCATGGCAATAATTCCTGCACATAATGAAGAAAGGGTTGTAAAAAACTTAATTGAAAGCTTAAAAGAGCAAGACTATCCGAAAGATAAATTGGATATATATGTTATTGCTGATAATTGCACAGACAATACAGCTACAATTGCAAAAGAAGCAGGAGCAATTGTCTATGAAAGAAATGACCCAGAACATAAAACAAAAGGCTATGCAATGCAATGGTTTTTAAAGAAAATGCAAGAACAAAATGTTGATTATGATGCACTTTTCGTATTTGATGCAGACAACATAGTTGATAAAAACTTCACAAAGGCAATGAACAAAAAACTATGCCAAGGTGAAGAAGTTGTACAAGGATATAGAGATATAAAAAATCCAGATGACACATGGGTAACAGCCGGATATGCACTATTTTACTGGATGATGCACAGATTTTATCATTTAGCAAGATATAATGTGGGACTATCTCCACTTTTAAATGGAACAGGTTTTATGGTAAAATACGATTTGATTAAAAATGAAGGCTGGAACACAAAAACTCTTACAGAAGATATAGAATTTTCATTAATAAACATATCAAAAGGTAGAGCATTAGGTTGGGCAACAGATGCAATAGTGTATGATGAACAACCACTAGGATTTAAGCAATCTTGGACACAAAGAACAAGATGGTCAGTTGGACATATACAATGCTTTAAATATTACCTAAAAGATTTAGCAACAGGTGTTGTAAAGAACAGAAAATTAATGAATGTAGATGGATTATTATATCTTATGGGAATGCCAATATTAATAGTAACACTTGCGATTTTGGTAATAAATTTCATTATCTATTTAGGAGATGGAATGACTCTAATGGGCTTAGTATGGAATTATGCAAAATATTTAGTAGCAACATTTGTAATTCCACCATTAACAGCATTATTAACATTAATCTTAGATAAAAGACCGATAAAACCTATGATCAAAGGTCTACTATGCTATCCATTATTTTTGGCTTCTTGGATTGCAATAAACATAAAAGCATTAATAAAACCAAATACAAAATGGGAAAAAATTGAACATGTAAGAGATATAAAACTTAAAGGAGAAAATTAGAATTTAATTGCTTGCCAACAAAAGAAAATGGCAAGCAATTTTTTATGAAAAAAAATAAAAAAATCATAAAATAAACTTGCTATTTTTAGCTAAATATTGTATGATATTATAAGTGAAAAAAGTAGTTGTAGTGGAGGTATAAAATGAAAAAAACTATTGCAATATTATTTATAATTATTTGTTTATTATCAATAAATTGTGTATTTGCAGCTGATGCAGATAATTTAGGGGAAAAAACACAAAATGATGTAACAGAAGTAAAATCAAAAATGGAGGAAAAGAAAGAATTTTATGCTGAAAGATACGGTTCAGAAGCATATGGAATGACAGGATACATAATAGAAGAAATTGTACAACCATACAGTATTCCACTATGTTTTGCAGGAATTGCAATTGGACTTGTATTTCAGTATGTAATGGGAACAAGAAGACTTGACTATAAACATAGAGGATTTGGTACTGTAATAGTTTTTGTTACAATATTAGTAATTTGTCAAGTATTACCATTCATATATGCACTTGTAGTAACAGGTTGGAGGGGTTAAACATATGAAAATCTTATTTGCAGTAAATAATGATAATGTTTTAGATGCAATTGTAAAAAAGTATCAAAAAGATTATAAGGAAATATTATCTTATAAAAATGTTTATTATTTTAATGCAATATATAGAGAATTACAAAAGGATAAAAGTTATAGTAGAGTTGTAATAAGTGAAGACCTAGAGCCATTTGCAAACAACAACTATAGCTCAATAGACAAATTTTTACTAGATAAATATACAAATATCGCAGAAGAAGCAAAAGGCCTTAATAATGAAAAGATAGATATAATATTAATTTGTGCTGATAGAAGAAGAAAAACAGATGATATGTTAGGAAAATTATATAAGCTTGGTATATATAACGCAATAATTGGCCAAGACAGAAGTATTGATGAAGTATGCAAATTAATATACAGACCAAGAGATAAAGAAAGTGCAAAAATTTACTATGAGATTCATGAAAGTGAATTAAATGATGATAGTGAAAATAGTGTTAGTGAAGCAGAAGTTGAAAACATAAGAGCACACTATGCAAGACTTGGTAAAAATGAAGACAAGTATATAGATAGTTTTAACAACATAGTATCACAATATACAGATAGTCAATTAAAAATAATTATTAAATACTTACCAATGAATGTAAAAGCCGTACTTGAAGAAAGATCACCTAAATATCAACAGTTAGTAACAAATTCAGCAATAAACGGATTTGATGCTAGAGGAAGAACAGAAAGTTATAAAGACAAGATAAGAAAAAAAGAAGAAAATGATGAACTAGGGCTAGATCTACTTGGAGATTTTGCAAAACCAAAAACAATCAAATCAGTAGTTATACCAACATCATTAGAAACACAAAAAATTCAGAAAGTAATAATACCAAATGTTGCAAAACCAGATATAAAGCCTAGCGCAATTGTAGATGTTGAAAATATAGATAACCATAATAAAATAGAAAATACTCAACCTAAGATTGAAGAAAAAGTAGAGGAAAAAGCAGAAGAACCAGAAAAAAAAGAAGAAACAATAATTCCACCAAAAAAAGGCAGAGGAAGACCAAGAAAAAATCCATTACCAGAAGTAGATGAAGAAAAACCAAAAAGAGGTAGGGGAAGACCAAGAAAAAATCCATTGCCAGAGGAAAATGAGAAAATAGAAGAGCAAAAACAAGAAGAACCAAACTTATTTGAAATAGATGAAGAAAAAGAGGAAAAAGGTCAAGAAGTTGATTTGTTTAATCTTGATGAACCAGAAACTGAACAAGAAGTTGATTTGTTCAATATGGAAGATGAAAAAATAAATCAAGAGCAAGAACCAGACCTATTTGGATTAGAAGAGCAGGAAGAACATCGTGAAGAACATCATGAAGAGCCAACAATAAAGCCAACCAACATTGAAAATGTAAGACCTGTAGAACCACAAACTAATTCAAGCAACATGTTTAGTGAAAACAATTCTATAACAACAAGTAACTACTCAAGCCCTAGTTTTAATGCTCTACTTACTAGTGACAGAAAATTGGTAGCATTTGTTGGAACCACAAAAAATGGCACATCATTTGTAGTAAACAATACAGCAGAAATGCTATCTTCCATGGGAATTGAAACAGCAATATTGGATATGACAAAATCTAAAAATGCTTATTACATATATACAAACAATGAAGAAAAATTAAGAAATATTGCAAAAAATTGTATGGATAATCTTCAAAGAGGAGTAACTGAAGGAATAAAGGTAAATAAAAATCTAACAATTTATACAGAAATGCCAGGGGATGAAAGAGATTATAAAATAGAAACTATTTTAACTGCACTACTAAACAGATACTCAGCAGTATTAATAGATACAGACTTTGAAACAGATCCAGAAATATTTGCAAAAGCCCAAGAAATATATTTAGTACAAACAATGGATGTTTTAACAATTCAACCACTTACTGCATTTTTAAGAAATTTAAAATCAAAAGGAATACTAGCTCCAGAAAAATTAAAAATAGTAATAAACAAATCTGAGCGAGTAAGAAATCTAAATGTAAAAACATTAATTGGGGGAATGTCTTGTTATAATTCACCAAATATGACATATATGACAGAACTTTTTGATAGAGACAATATAATGTTTTGTGAAATACCATTTGAAGTGCAAAATTATATAAAATACTTAGAGTCATTAGTAAATTGTTCTATTAGTCTAAATGGTTATACAAAAACATTTTTAGAATCTTTAAGACAATTGGCAAATATGGTATATCCATTAGTTGGAAGGCAAAATTATTCTGGTGGAAAAAATGAGAATAGGGAGCCCTTTTCAAGTCAGGTAAACGAGACTTTAAGTAGAATGAAAAGCAGATATTAGAAGAGGTGAAAAAAATTGGATATAGGATTAATTGTTGTTATAGTAGTTCTTGTTGGAATTGTTGTAGCACTTGTACTATATAATTTATCAACATATAAAAAAATAAAAGGTCTAAGTAATACACATGAAAAAATTGCAAACTTAAGAGTACTTCAAGACTTTATGGATACAATAGGACAAAACACTTCAGCAGAAAATAAAATAAAAATAATTAATGACATACTTATAGAAAAATACAACATAAAATATTCAAGTATAGTTGTGTTTAATGGAGCAGAATATATACTTAAAGCAACAAATGTTGATGAAAGATTGTGGAGTACTATGACAAACCTTCATACAGACCCAATGTTTCAAGACAGCATTCAAAATGCAATGACAAAATATGTAACAGTAAATAGCCCAAATGAAAGACTAAGTTACCAAAAAGTTGAAATGACTAGAGCAAAATCTGCAATGTTCTTCCCATTGTATATAGATAACATCTATATAGGATATTGGATAATAGAAAGTGACATTGCACATGCATTTGATAATATGGATACAGGCATACTTGAGGTAATAAGGGAAAACATAATATCAGTACTAAAAACAATATCATATCAAAACACAATTGAAAATATATATAGAGTAGATAAAACAACAGGATTATACTCAGCTGAATATATTTATGGAAAAGGGAAAACAACAATTGATAGATATGGAAAAAGTACAGTATGTATGTTTATAATTAATAATATTGAAGAAATAAACGAAAATTATGGAAGAAAAGTAGGAACAGAAGTTATTATACAAGTTGCAAATACAATAAAAAGCAGCATTTCATCAGATTATGTATTTGTAAGATACATGGGACCTAAATTTGCAATAGTATTTTCTGGAGCTGAAGTACAAGAAACAGTTGAATTTGTTACAAAGTTAAAACAAGATATTGAAAGCATCCAAGTTGTTACAAAAAACAAAAAAGAGCCAGAAACAAATCCAAAAACCAACTTCATATTAGGAACATACTATAAAGGCACTGGTATAGAAGAAGTTACAAAAAAACTTGAAAACTATTTAGATGAAGCAGACAAAACAGAATCTGCAATAAATTGTATTTAGGAGGGATAAAAATGATAAGCGATAAAACAATGAATTTCAAAGTTGAAAAAGATAAAAACTTAAAAACAAAAGAGATATTAAAAGAGGTGTATCAAGCTCTTGAAGAAAAAGGATATAATCCAATAAACCAAATTGTTGGATATATCTTATCTGGAGATCCAACATATATAACAAGCCATAAAGAAGCAAGAAACATAATAAGAATGATTGAAAGAGATGAATTGCTTGAAAAAATGGTAAAAAATTATTTAGGATTAGATGAATAATGAGAATTCTAGGTATAGATTATGGAGATGCAAGAGTTGGCACAGCAATAACAGATGAGCTAGGTATCACAGCACAAGGGTTAGAAACAATTAATCACAATGGAAATGACAAAGTAGTTCTAGCAAAAATAGAAGAACTAACTCAAAAATATCAAATATCAACAATTGTTGTTGGAATGCCAATTAATATGAATGGCACAAAAACAGAAAGAGTAGAAAAAACTCAAAAATTTATTCATAAATTAAAATGCAAATTTAACAAAATTAAAATTCAAACTGTAGATGAAAGGCTTACAACTGTACAAGCACATAAAACAATGAACGACTTAGGAATTAAGCCAAAAAACAAGAGAAAAATTGTAGACACAATATCAGCAGTTTATATATTAGAAACATATATGAACAGTAAATAAAACCCCTACAACGAAATAGTAGTAGGGGCAAAAATATTATCAAATAAAAAATGGAGGACAAATGATTTTATATCCCAATATATATTTGGACAATATTAAGAAAATTACCTTTGAGCTATTAGAAAAAAACAATATAAAAGGCTTGATATTAGATATTGATAACACCATAATAGATTACGACAAAAATATTTTAGAAGGGACAGAAAGCTGGTGTAACAACTTAAAACAACAAGGAATAAAAATGTGCATCCTATCTAATACAAACAAAGTACAAAAGGTAAAAAAAGTAGCAGAAAAATTAAAATTAAAATATTTATACTTTGCCCATAAACCAAGTAAAAAAGGATTCAGAAAAGCAATGCAAATATTGGAACTAAAACCAGAAAACATAGCTGTAGTTGGGGACCAAATATTTACAGATGTATATGGTGGAAACAGAAGTAAAATGTTTACAATACTAACTAAACCAATAGATACAAGAGATATATGGCTTACAAGACTTAAAAGACCATTTGAAAAAATAGTACTAAAAAAATATTTAAAAGGAGTAGAAAAAAATGAACATATGGCATGACATAAACGAAGAAAGAATAAAAAAAGATGATTTTATATCAGTAGTAGAAATTACTAAAGGAGGTAAAAACAAATACGAACTTGACAAAGAAACAGGAATGTTAAGATTAGATAGAGTATTATATACTTCAACACACTATCCTGCAAACTATGGGTTTATTCCAAGAACATACGCAGAAGATAATGACCCACTTGATGTACTAGTTCTATGCGAAGAAAACATAGATCCAATGACACTTGTTGAGTGCTACCCAATAGGAGTTCTAATAATGATAGATAATGAACAAAGGGATGAAAAAATAATAGCAGTAGCAAAAAAAGACCCATTCCTAAATGTTTACCAAGACATAAAAGACATTCCAGCACACATATCAAGCGAAATAAAACACTTCTTTGAAGTGTACAAACAATTAGAACATAGAGAAACAGTAGTTGAAGAAATATTAGGAAGAAAAGAAGCAGAAGAAATAATAGAAAAAAGCATAGAAAACTATAGAAAAAAATTCAATAATCAAAATAAATAGAAGGGAATGATAGCACTTATGCTAGAACAAATTGCTTTTACAATTATTTCGTTTTTCCTTTTTGTACATATACTATTCAAAAAAATGATAAGAAAAAATGATATAACATACTTACTTATGTTACTACTGCAAGCTACAGGTTTACTACTTAATTTACTAAGAATATCCTTTAACATTTTGAACAGTAATGAAATTACAATAACTCTATATATACTTTGCATAATTATACCTATACTAGTTGTAATTCTGGAATCACGAAATATAAATGCTTCAGAAATATTAAGAATAATGATAGCACAAATATGGTTGTGGTTTGGAAAAGAGAAAAAAGCAAAAAAGATATTAATTAACTTAGTAAATAAATATCCAAACAGTTTTGTAGGACATAAAATGTTAGCACGAATATATGAGCAAGAAGGTGGCATGAGAAAAGCAATAGATGAATATGTAAAAGTGTTAGATATAAAGAAAAACGATTATAATTCATACTACAAAATTTCCGTACTGCTAAACGAACTTGGCAAAAAAACAGAGGCAACACAAATGCTAGAAACACTTTTAAAAAATCGACCACAAACACTAGAAGCATCAAACTTACTTGGAAAAATATACTTAGAGCAAAACGAATATAAAAAAGCAGTAGAAGTATATAACAGTGCTACAAAATATAATCCAAACAATGCTAAACTATACTATGAGCTAGGAATTTGTTATTCAAAAATAAATGACTTTAATATTGCAAAAAGCTGTTTCCAAAAGGCCATAGAAACAAACAAGGATATGTACCTAGCATATTACAGACTAGGACAAATAGCTTTACTATATAGAGATTTTGATGAAGCGGAAACAAACTTTAAAAACGCTTTGTATAACGAAAAAGAAGCCAAAGCATACTTTGAACTTGCTAAAATCCACATAATGAAAAGTCAAAAAGAAGAGGCAATAAAAGACATAGAAAATGCAATAAAAATTGATTCAACATACTATGCACAAATGAAAAGTGAACCAATACTATTTTCAATAAAAAATCAAATATCAAAACCACATGATAATAATAAAAGTAAATACCAAGAAACAGCCGAAGAATTGGAGATAGAAGAATATTTGAATAATACATATAACTTAACAAAACAGCTAAACAACACGAAAAAATAGAATAGAAAATAAAACCAAACATAACATATGATTAGGAGGAATTTAAAATGCAAATTTATCAAGCAATAATTTTAGGAATAGTACAGGGGTTAACAGAGTTTTTACCAGTATCAAGTTCAGCACATTTAAATTTATTTCCTTGGATATTAGGATGGGAAGCAATGCCAGAGGCATTTGATGTATCATTACATATCGGTACTCTACTTGCAATGGTAATATTCTTTTTTAAAGATTGGATAAGACTTTTTGTGGGTGGATACAACCAAGTTGTTAAAAAGAAAAAAACTACAGATGGAAAAATCTTTTGGTACTTAGTAATATCAACTATTCCAGCAGGAATATTAAGCTTGATTTTAGATAAAGTTTCCGAAAAAATTTTTGAAAAAAGCTTAAACCTAGAAATGTTAATAATTTCAATAACATTAATTATAATGGGAATTATGCTTTACATAGTGGATAAAAAAGCAAAAAACAAAACAAAGTATGAAGATATAACATTAAAACAATCAGTAATAATTGGAGCTTCACAAAGTTTAGCAGCAGCATTCCCAGGGGTTTCACGCTCAGGAATAACAATGACAGTTGCAAGAGCACTTGGCGTAGATAGAGAAGGTGCTGCAAAGTATTCATTTTTGTTAGCAACACCCATAACTGCAGCAGCAGTATTAGTTAATGTAAGCAATTTTAAATTTACAAGTATAGCCTTCTGGCTAGGAATATTAACCAGCTTTTTAGTTGGAATTCTTGTAATAAAATTCTTACTAGCTTTCTTAAAAAAAGGAAGTTTCAAAGCATTTGCTATATATAGAATAATCCTTCGGTTTAGCTGTAATCTGTACAATTATTACAAAAATGTGACAAGAATATTACAGAAATGTAACAAAAATGTAATATAAATGTAAAGAAAAAACTATTGAGATTTTCGAAAAAAAAATGTATAATAACAATAAGAGGAATTTTACAATATAAACAAGGGAGGGGAGTTTACAATGCTATTTTTTAATCGACAAAAACGAGGCATAGTAAACGTTAAGATGATAATAACTGAAGAAAAGATATTATCTAATATTGACAAGGTACAAAAGCTAATTAATCCAAACAGTAAAAAACAAATAGTTCAACTAGAAGAAGATGCCTTTTTTAAAGACTTGATAGACTCAATTAAAATTTATTTAATTGAATATCCAAATAAAAAGAACTTTCCTGGAAGTGTGTATAATGCAGCACATGAATTAGTTGAATATGCTACAAATCAATTTGAAGAAAATACAAAACAAATAGAAGTATTAATAAGACAAAGAGAAAAAAATATAAATGTAGCAAATGAGTTAAAACTTGTATTAGAAGCAACTCAAAATAAAGATAAAGAATGGAAAAACAAAGTAAAAGATATATCTGAAATAGTTTCAGAAGATATAGTAGAAGCCTTAACAATAATCGGAAAAACAAAAAACAAAATTCCAGAAAACTACGAAGATGCTGTAAAATTAGTTAATGCTAGAATTAACAACCTAGAAACCAACTTACATATTGAAATAGATATGGAAAGAATTGAAGACAGATCAAAGGCTCTAAGCTATATAGGAATAGAAATTGCCGAAGCTCTAAGAGGAATACCAACACCAGTATATGAAGCAAAGAAAGAAGAAGTCAAAGAAGAGAAAGTTGATAAAGTTGTTGAAAATAAAGAAGCAATAGATGAATACTTTGAAGAAACAAGATTTGAAGTGAAACCATCATTATGGGAAAGATTTAAACAAAGTAAATTTGTACAAGCAATCAAACGTATAACTAAAATTAGAATAGTTATAGATGTACCAGCACTACCAGAAGGTAGAAACAAATGAAAAAAAGGCACCATGCTAGTGCCTTTTTTTACAGGGAAATTTTAAATGGAGGAAAAAATGAAAATAGTAAAACCAGTAGTAGAAATAGAAAAAGTTGATTACAATAAAATAATGAAAAACCTAGAAAGAGCTTGCAGAACATGTTATCGTTCAGAAAACAATATAACAGAAGAAAGCTATAAAACACTTTTAAAAAACTGTATAAATAGAGGACATGAATCAATATTAGAACATGAGAAAATTACAATAAGAATGATATGCGATGTTGGTGTATATAAAGATTTAACAAGACACAGAATTGCATCATTTTCAATTGAAAGCACACGATATTGCAATTATGGAAAAGATAAATTTGAAAATGAAATAAAATTTATCGAGCCAGTAAATATAGATGAAAATACAGAAATTTATGAAGAATGGAAAACTGCATGTAGTGAAATAGAAAAACACTATTTAAAAATGGCAAGCCTTGGAGCAACACCAGACCAAATGAGAATGATTTTACCACATTCAACAGCAGCACAAGTTACAATGACAGCCAATATTAGAGAATGGAAACACATTCTAGCTCTAAGAGCAAATGCACATGCACATCCAGCAGTTGAACAAGTTATGATTCCACTACTTATTCATTTTAAAGAAAAAATGCCAGAAATATTTGATAACATAGAATATGATAAAAACTTCAAAAAAGAAAAATTTGCTGAAATATCCATAATGAGTTAAGCCCAATAGTTTACAAGATACATAAGTGTGTGATATAATTAAGTATATGTAAAAGGTGGGATTAATATGTTTAGAAGCAAATATAGTACTGTTTTAACAATAATATTAATTATTTTGATAATAGCAATCATTGGTATAGCAACATTTTTAGCAATAAAGGCATATAAAAATTATGAAGATGAAAAAGAAAAGCAAAGAGTAATAGCAGATTTGCAAGAAGAAGCAAATAACACAATTGATGATAATAAAGACAACAATACAGTAAATGATAATGACAACATCATAGGAAAACCAGTTGATGAAAATACTATAAATAATAACAACACATCTTCAGATAATCAAGGAGGAACTACAACTATTAGAAAAACAAAGTTCTATAAAGATTTTCCAGTGGCTGGATACATCAAAATTCCAAAAACAAAAGCAGAATATCCAATTTTATTAGACACATCTCCAGCAGCACTTGAAGTAGCAGTTGGAGTTATGTACCCAACAAATCCTAAATTAAATCAACCAGGAAATACTGTAATAATTGGACACAACTATAGAAACGGAAAATTCTTTTCAAACAACAAAAAATTAGAAAATGGAGACAAAATACAAATAACAGATTTAACAGGTAAAACATTAACTTACACAATCTATGAAATCTTTCAAACAACATCAACAGATACGGAATATATTACAAGAGAGAGAAACAACAGTAGCATAGAAGTTTCGCTATCAACATGTACTGATGATGGTAAAGATAGACTAGTAATATTAGCAAGAGCTGAATAATTATTAAATTTAAAAATGCAAGACTTTCTTGCATTTTTTTTGAGCAAAAAAATATAATTTACATAAAACACTTTACAAATTATTCCATTTGAGGTATAATATTTAATGTCGTATTACAATATAATGGTAATATCGAAAACTATAAAATTAGGGGGAGTATAATGAATAATTCAAAACTTAAAATTCTTTTAATAGTAGTAATTATAGGAATATTCACAATAGGAATGCCTATATTTGCCTATGCAACAAATGAAGCAACAGTTATAGTCAAACAAGAAGATAATAGCTGTATAATTTATGTAAAAGGATATTTAGATAAGGAATTTCAATTTGCATTTTCTGACAATAAAAATGCAGATATTACAACACTATCTTTTCAAAACTCTGCAAAAGATACGGCTGATGGACATAATAATATTGCTTATGCAAGTGGTTCAACAGCTGGAAAATATCTATTTATTAAAATAGATACAAAAACAGAATGCTTTGAAATTGACCTTGATGACAATATTATAAAAACTGACTTAGAAAAAATAAACAAAATATCAAAGAAAATACCAGTAGAACTTAAACAAGAACAAATTGTAAATGAAGTAAATGAAAATGGAACAAGAATTACAGAAACAGTAGGTGTAGCAAAAATAGTAGATAGTTTAAGTGATGGAAAATATAGTCTAGTTCCAAGAAAGGCTACAACAGATACAGATAATCTATTTGCTTTAGCAGAACTACTAGAAAAAAATAAATTTACAGATAAATATACAGAAATCAAAGCAAGCAAAGAGTTTTTTGATTTAAAAACAAAATTAGAATCAGAACTAAAATTAGAAGATTGGAAAACAATAGAAAATGATACAATCAAACAACCTGAAGAAGCTGAAACAGGTGACCAATATATATTATGGGTAAAAGGAGATAACAAATCAGACATACATTTCCTAACATCACTAAAAAAATATGATGAAGAAGTTATTGAAAAAGAAGTAAAAACAATATTACCATATACATACGATAACAACACATTATTAGTTGCTTTAGCAATAGTTGTTGTTGCAATAGTTATTGTATCTATTAGAATTGTAGTTTTAAAGAAAAAAGAGATGAACAAGTAATGAAGAAGATAACAGTATATAAAACAATTCTTGTAATACTAGTTATCACAGCAATTGTATTATCAATACTTGTTATAAGAAAAAGCATGGAAAGCAAAAAGATTGAAAACGCCACACAAGAAGTATTGCAGGAAATAAAAAAAGAAAATAAAACTACAGAAAACAAAATAGATGTTATACAAGAGATTGATGCAAAAATAGGTGATTACAAGGTTATAGGTATAATAAATATACCAAAAATAAATATTGAGTACCCAATACTTGAAAAAACAAATAAAGAGAGCCTTAAATTATCAATCACAAAATTTTACGGAGAAAAAATAAACCAAAAGGGAAATGTAGTCCTAGCAGGACACAACAATCTAAACAAAACAATGTTTGGAAAGATAAATGAACTAGAAAATGGTGATATTATTGAATTAACAGATAGCCAAATGGTAACTGTTAAATATCAGGTTTTTAACA
>OIEN01000106.1_pt1 | contig 63070 bp, 65 predicted proteins | sample 1581741 | NCBI WGS metagenome assembly OIEN01 (sample SAMN01760944, study PRJEB22395) | human gut metagenome | reverse complement strand
ATTAAATTTTTTGAGCCCTCGCCACACCAAACCGTTGCTCAAAAAATTTAATATATTCACAGATGCTAAGGATGTTTCTGCTACGTTTTAGATTTTTTTATATTCAAGTTTTGATATTTATTAAATATTGTAACTTAACCTAAAAAGGTATGATAATACTTTTTTGTCGCGTTTTTTTGTCAAGGTGGAGATTGCGAAGCAATACTACCTTGACAAAATTTAGCGGATAAAAGTTTTATCATACCTTCTTCTCGTTCAATGTAAAAGTTAGAAGCCTAAAATTTCTTAACTAAACGTTCAATTACTGCAGAAACTTCTGCTCTTGTTACTGTAGCCTTTGGATCAAAGCTTCCGTCATTTCTGCCTTCTAAAAGCCCTATTTGTTGCATTATTGATACTTTGTCTTTTGCCCAGCTAGATATGTTTGCTTCGTCTGTAAATGTAACTGGTGCATTTACTTTCATTGTATCAAATGTTCTTACTAGTTTGTAGTTTTTCAAATAGTTGTGAAGTACAACTGCAAGTTGCTCACGTGTGATGGCTTCATCTGGTCTGAATTCTCTTTTTGAATATCCATCTATAATGTCGTTTTTATTTGCCCAAGCAATGTAGTTTGTGTACCAAGCATCATCTTTCATATCCCAAAACGTGTTAACATAGTGAGGATATGTTTTGATAACTCCATTTACTGTCTTTGTGTATGTAAGATCGTCTCCTGTCAGTCTCCAAAGTACTGTAACTAGCATTGCTCTGCTCATATTGGTGTCTGGCATAAATTTGTCTTTTTCTGTACCTTTAAAGTATCCATTTTGTATTACATAGCACATTGAATCGTATGCCCAATGTCCACTTATGTCTGTGTATGTAGCTGGATTTCCTTTTACTGGTATGTATCTTGCATATGCTGATGTGAGCAAGATGCTTGAACATACTGTAATTACACTTAAAATTTTTAAAAAGCCTTTCATTTTAATTTTTGTATAATTAGGATTTCTAATTATACTCTCCTTTCTTTTTAAATTTATTTATTATACTCATAAATTTTCTTTGGATTTGAGGCGTCGTTATCAAATCTAAGCCATATGTTTTTTCCGCTTTGATTTATCAAAACATATACTTTATCTGAAAATAATCCAGCATATTTTAGTGTAGAATTTTTATAGTCGTTTTCTAATGTTGTAAATAATAAACCATCCATTTTTAGTTCTCCATTTTCCAAAGTAAATAACTCTGTTAAATCACCATACAATACATTGGGCCAATATTCTTTACTATTTTTGTCTAGTACATCTAGTTTTTCTTCTACATAAATGTCATCTTTTGGGTCATACTTTCTATAAAACCACTCGTATTGGTTTGTGTCTCTGTTGTATTCTTTAACAAAAAGTTTTTTTCCGTCTGTAAATACTCTTAATGGTTTGATATTTGTTGCATAGTTTTCCCAAACAACTTTATCAATATATGCTAAATAAACTGTATTTGATGAATATGTTTCGTGGTCGGTTGATATTTGATAAGTAGCTTGTAACGGATACACTATGTCTTCTACTTTTGCTATGTCTACAAAATCGTATCTTTCGTCATTGCCTTTTGTTGGTAAATTTATTAGTACATTACTGCTTGAATTGTTTAAATCCACACTAAATAATGTTGTTGTTCTATTTGTATTATATGAATAAAAAAATAAAACTTTATCATATTCTTTCAAATACCTAATATCATTTCCTTGTGCTATATTAATTGTGTCTCCTGTTTTCTCTAAATTTTGGTTATTATATGATGCTAAACATACATATTGAGACATCGTATCTTGTAAAATGTATAAATATACATCATTATCCATGTATACAATGTTTCCATCTGTAATTTTTGATGAATTCTTTCCATCTAAATCTGAATAATATGTATTTTTACCAACATTAAAAATTAATTTATTTCCCATAACAAATAGTTGATTTCCTATGGTTTCATTTGTAGCATATATAATTTGCTTCCCTTGATTTTCTTTTTCAGAATATCTGATTATAGCATTTTTCTCGCTATCAACAATAAAAGTGTAACCATTGTAACTTAAAATATTTTCTGCTTGATTAAAAACTTCGGCAACATTTTTTTCGCCTGCAATTATTTCTTCTTTTTCTTTTTGTGCATCAAGATTTTTCTTTCTTGGCACATATAATAAAACACCCAGTAAAACAATCATTGCTGCTAAAGCAATTAATAAAATGGTTCTACGTTTCATAAAAGCAACCCCTTTACTTTAAATTAGCTTTCAATCTATTTATTTTAACACCTTTCTCCGAAAACTTTCTCTCGTATTCGGTCATAACATTGTCTTCTTCATTTAGAGAATGTAAGTCTCTGGTAACATCTGACAAGGTATAACCATGTTCTTGCAAACTTTCTATTGAATATGTAAACAAATCATCATTATCTGTTTTCATATATATACTCTTCTCACCTTTAAAAATCGAATCATATTTTTCTAGAAAAACTTTACTTGTAAGTCTTCTTTTGGCATGTCTTGCTTTTGGCCAAGGGTCTGAAAAATTAAGATATATCCTATCGATTTCCTTTCCAAATACGTTTTCAATATTTCTTGCATCCATAAGTATGAGTTTCAAATTTGGTATGTACTCTTCTTTTTCTAAAGAATCTATAGCTTTTACCATAACACTATCATACATTTCGATTCCTATAAAATTTATATTAGGAAATTTTTTTGCCATTCCTATGATAAAATTACCTTTTCCCATTCCTATTTCTAGTCGTATCGGATTTTCATTTTCAAATACTTTATTCCAATTTTCTTTATATTGTTCAGGGCTCTTTACATAATATTTGGAAAGTTCTATCTTTTCTAGTGCCCCTTTAACTTTTTTTAGTCTCATTTTTATCTAACACCTTGTTTCTAAAAATATTGTGAAAAATATGGACAATCTTTCGTTACTATTATATAATAAGCCAGACAGTTAATCAAACATAATTGTTAAAATTTTATTTAGAGGTGAATATTTTATGAAAAAATTAGCATTATTATTGGTTTTAACTTTTGTACTTTCACTTTCTTGTGCATTTGCTACTGATGAAGCACCTATACTTATTGCTCCTAATCCAGCAGCTACAAGTGGTGAACTTTCTGGTGAAGATACAGTAACTCTTCCAGAAGAAGGAACAACTGATTTATCTGGCGAAGAAACAAAATCTGGTGAAGTAACTGAGCCTACAGCATCTGGTGAACAAACTCCATCAGACACAGACACTACTCCAAACACACCATCAACTGACACAGATAATACAAATAACGCTGAAGTAAAATCAAGTAATACTTCAGTAGTAGGTGCAATAATTGCTATAGCTATCGTAATCGCAGTAGTTGTTGTAGCTGCTATTATTCGTAAAGACTAATAAATAGTACTTAATTAGTTGTAAATAAATGAAACCCAAACTGTTAAGCAAAATGTTTAACAATTTGGGTTTTATTTTATGTCATAAATATTCTTTTTACTTTTTATTATTCTTCATCCGTATCATTTTTTTCTACATAAGTTCCTGTAGAATGTCCATCTTCGCCTTCATAAAATTCATACGTATATGTTTTGTCTCCGCCCCAAATATCTGAAATTTTTTCTAGTAAATCTGGAACATAATCTAATAGCTTATCTATTGCACTGCAATGATCAACTGGTATCATCTTAGCTGTATTTTCTGTTATTACTAAAAAACCTACTGGCTGAATATTAACTCCTGCACCACTTCCACCGCCAAAAGGTAAACTGTACTTGCTTTCTTCATCTATACCTTGTTTTCTAGAAGTCTCTAAAGTACCCATATTAAACTCACTTCCGCCAGCTGCAAATCCAAATGCCACTTTTGAAATTGGCACTATCGCTGTACCATTTTCTAATTCAATAGTCTCGCCAATTACCGTATTTACATCAATCATGTCTTTTAAATTACTCATAGCTGTATTCATTAAAGATTCAATAGGATGTTCACTCATATCTTTTCCTCCTCGTAAACTTATTGCTATATAATAATTTGCTCCAAAATTCTTTTATTATGCAAAATATTAAATTAATAATTCTAAAATTTATTTTAGCATCTATTTTGGCATTAAATTTAAGTTCATTATATGCTGGTACTACTTTGTAATCTAGAAATTTTATCTTAAGGAAATGCAAAGGTAACATTGTAATATTAGATAAAACTGGCAAAAATAATGCCGTTTTGTCTGGGACAAGTAAACCAAATTTCTCGTATATTTTCACTCTCTCAAAAGTAACGTTTTTTAATAAACAAATCATGTATTCAAATTTTTTCTTCTTTTTAGTTTTTTTAGCTTTCTTAATACCCATAGAATTTTTTTCTGCATCACTTTTAAATTTTTTAATGTCTTCCAGTTTCAATTTGTTTTTCGACATTAAAGTCAAATTGCCATATCGTTTAAATTTAAAGAACCAAAATTTAATATTAAGTTCACTTTTTAATCCAGCAATATAAAATTCTAAATGCAATTTTTGTTTTATAAATATGAAAACAATTATAAATATAATAAAAATATAAAAAATAATCATAGTAATATTTTTCCAAATACTACTATGATTATACATAATTTTAATATTTACATTTATACATTTGTATTTACATATTTGTCGTTAACTATTCGCATTTGCATACCTGTGTTTACATACTTTCTGAACTTGCACTTGCATCACACATTCGCATTTACATGTTTGTCGCACTTGCATATTTGCATCGCATTTTACATATTTAGATTATATATTGGCATACATATATTTATTTTCACATATTTATACACGATTCAAGATGATTATAAAATAGAAATTTGCTCTTTTTCTCTCTTTATTTTTTCAACATTGATATCGCCAAAAAGTGAATCTTGAGTTACTGAGATACGTTTTAATTTTGAAAGTTCTAAAAGACTTAAGAAAGCAGTAACGACTTCAGCTTTAGGCTTTTTATTCACATTAAATAGTTTGTTAAAAATAAATTTAGGTTTTTTCCAAAGTGTTTTTAATATTTCTTTTATCTTGCTTTTTATAGTGTACTTCTCACTAACTGCTATTCTATTTATATTTTCGGCATTGACATTTTTCTTTTCAATTTCTTTTCTAACAAAAGCAGCATAAGTATCTACAATTAAAGAAGGCTCAAAAACCGTTTCAAGTTTTCCTTTTGGTAGTTCAATTTTTTCTGGAAGCTTATAAACTCTTCTTCCGAAATTATCTAGTCTTTCTCTAAAAACACTAGTCATATCTTTGTATTTTTTGTACTCTACAAGTAACTTAACTAAATCAAACTCTTCCTCTTCTTCTTCCTCTTTATCGACAGGCAAAAGCTGTTTAGATTTTAAATATATTAACTTAGAAGCCATAACTATAAACTCACTTGTGATTTCCAGATTCATTTGATCCATGTATTTTAAGTACTCTAAATATTGATCCGTGATGTCATTAATTTTAATATCAAAAATATCCATTTTATTTTTATCTATCAAGTGACATAGTAAATCTAACGGCCCTTCAAAATTAGTCATTTTAATAGTATATTGTTCCATTTATTTTATCGTATCCTTTTTGTTTGTTTTACATATCTTTAATAATATTCATAACCAAAGTTATAAAGCTACTTTCTGCTTTTTTAGCAGCCTCTATAACTTCTTCATGACTTGGTGGAGTATCAGCAGAACATTCATTAGTTATACATGAGATTCCAAGTACCTCCATACCAGAATGAGTAGCACTAATAACTTCTGGAACTGTAGACATGCCTACAGCATCTGCTCCAAGAGTTTTTAGCATTTTAACTTCTGCTTTTGTTTCGTATTGTGGCCCAGGCATAAAGGCATAAACACCTTCTTGAAGCTTTATATTTACGCCATCTTTTTTCAAAGAAACAATTTCTTTAGCTAAACTAATTAGTCTATCAGAATATGCATTAGTCATGCTTGGGAATCTTTCACCAAATTCTTTATAATTTTCACCTCTAAGTGGTGAAAGTCCTGCAATATTTATGTGGTCTGTTATAAGCATTAAATCTCCAACTTTAAATCTAGGATTTAATCCTCCAGCCGCGTTTGAAACTATAAGTTTTCTAATTCCTAGCATAGCAAAAACTTTTATAGGAAATGCAACTTCATCAATAGAATATCCTTCATAATAATGAAATCTACCTTGCATAACTAAAACATCTCTACCATAAATTTTTCCTATAATCAACTTGTTAGAATGACCTTCAACTTTTGATACTGGAAAATTAGGAATATCACTATATGGTATTTCAACTCTTTCTGTAACAACATCTGCAAGTGGTCCAAGTCCTGAGCCTAAAATTATAGCAATTTCTGGTGTAATGTTAATTTGTTCGTTAATATATTTTACTGATTCAATAGTCTTATTTAAAATATCTTGCATAATATTCCTCCTTATATATGGAGTGCAACACAACCACAATACAATACACTCCACTACATTAATTAACAGTGCCTAAATTAATCAGTATATCTCAATATCATTATTACTTATTTCATTTAAACTGTCAACCGCATTATTTATAGCTTCTCTAGAATAACCTTTACTCATCAAGTATTTCTTTACTTTTAATATATCTTTACAGGATTTATATTTTTTTATTGCAAGCTCTTTTGCACAATTTATTTCAAAAATACGTAATTCTTCAGTCAAATATTTTTCAATTAGTTGTTCATCAATACCTCTACGAATTAGGTCCATCTTAATTTCTTGTCTTGATTTTTTCTTCAATTTTATAATTTCTAAAATATATTTCATAACATATTTTTCATCATCAAGATAACCGTTTTCAACTAAGTACTCTATTATTTTATCTATGTACTCTTCGGTAAATCCTAGCTTTCTACACTTTTCACGAACTTCACTTATAGTCCTCTTTTTATAAAGAACATAACTAACTAACTTATCATCTAAAATCACGTATGTATTCCACCCCAATCTCAAAATTATTCATCATCGTCAGTAGCATTTACAAGTTCGTCACTTAAGCTTTTATCAAAAGCTTGTGCATAATTTTCTCTAATTTTCTTTTCAATTTCAGCACATACATCTGGGTGTTCAACTAAATATTGTTTAACATTTTCTCTGCCTTGACCTATTCTTGTTCCGTTATAGCTAAACCATGCACCAGCTTTTTCCACAATGCCTAAATTAACACCTATATCTAAAACATTTCCTTCTTTTGAAATACCTTTTCCATACACAATGTCAAATTCAGCTTCTCTAAATGGTGGTGCTACTTTATTTTTTACTACTTTTACTTTTGTTCTATTTCCAACCATTTCATTATTTACTTTTAAAGTTTCAATTCTTCTTACGTCAAGTCTTACAGAAGAATAGAATTTAAGAGCTCTACCACCAGGAGTTACTTCTGGATTTCCAAACATTATACCAACTTTTTCACGTAACTGGTTTATGAAAATTGCAACTGTATTTGATTTATTCAAAACACCTGCAAGCTTTCTTAAAGCTTGTGACATAAGTCTTGCTTGCAATCCAACATGAGCATCGCCCATATCTCCGTCTATTTCTGCCTTAGGCACTAATGCTGCAACCGAGTCTACAACGATGATATCTATTGCTCCACTTCTAACTAAAGCTTCAGCTATCTCTAAAGCTTGCTCACCTGTATCTGGCTGAGCAACTATTAAGTTATCTATATCAACTCCAAGGTTTTTAGCATACACAGGATCTAAGGCGTGCTCCGCATCTATGAAAGCTGCCTCTCCACCCATTTTTTGGGCTTCAGCTATCATATGTAAAGCAACGGTCGTTTTACCAGAAGACTCTGGTCCAAAAACTTCAATAATTCTTCCTCTAGGTACACCACCAATTCCTAAAGCAATATCCAAACTAAGAGCACCTGTAGGTATTACGTCCACAGACATCTGTGCATTTTCACCTAATTTCATTACAGCTCCTTTACCAAATTGTTTTTCTATTTGACCCAAAGCAGCTTCAAGCGCTTTTTTCTTTTCAATATTATCACTCACAAAAAAACCTCCTTTAATTCCACTCAACACTACAAAAATATTGTAGAACACTCGTTCTTAAATGTCAAGTATAATTTTCAAAATTTAAAATTTATTTACACCAAGTCGTTATTCCATTATACGGATTCGCCCAAAAAGGCTCAATACTTCCTTTAACACTCTTGTTAGTTAATAAAGTATTATCTCTAAAATATAGTCCAATATATGGGGTCTCTGCCCTATATATATCGGTAAGCTTTTTCATATCTTCATCACTATTAGTTCTTTTTAACGAATTTATAACCTCAGACATTTCTCTGCTTGAAAATCCAGTATAGTTATTTGAAGAACTTTCATCTAACATATCTATTAAAGAAGTTTCATTTTTTATATCAAACGATGCCATCGCAAGATCAAAGTTACCAGCCTCTAATGCTTTCTTATACTCACTCCAACTTAAACTCTTAACATTAATCTTTATTCCTAAATCTTGTAAACATTCTTTTATCGCTTCTGAGGCAGCTAAATGTTCTTTATTATCTTTATTTGCAATCAAAGAAAAGTTCAAGTTACAATTAGTTTTAGAAATACTTTTTGACCACACACCATTATCTGATTTCCAACCAGCATTTAACAATATCTGCTTTGCCTTATCCAAATTATACTCTGAAGAAATATCCGAAGAATAAAACTTCGAAATCGAATGAATTGGAATTTCTACAATACTTGCATTGGAATTAAAAACTTTAGCTACTATATTTTCTCTATTTATTGCATAAAGTATTGCCTTTCTAACAGAACTATCGCTTAAAGCTAATTTCTTGGTATTAGGAATAATTGTATCAAACACCGTATTTTCATATCTATAAACATTGTTTCCTATAGTTCCAAACTTCTTTTCCCAATCAGACATTGTAGTAACTATAACGTCTACTTCGGAAGACTTATAAGCCTTTATAGCTTCACCGTAAGTAGAATATTTATGCAAATACATTTTTTCAAGACGATTATTAGCACTTACCGACCACCAAGACTTATTTCTCTCTAAACTAATAATATTCTCATCTGTAGACATATACTTATACATTCCTGTACCAACAGGTATATTCACCTTTGCCTCATTTACTACGTCTCCATTTTTAAAATAGTACTCTGGAATTATAGGAAAATTTAGCTTATACATAAATAAATTATCTTTATGATCAAGTGTAACTAGGACACTATATTCATCCAACTTTTCAACAGCCGTCACGTTTAAAAGATTTTCTTTATAAGGTGAATTTAGTGTTTCATCCTTTATTTGCAAAATCGTAAATTTCACATCATCAGCTGTAAAATCAGTACCATTATGCCACTTAACACCCTTCCTAAGTTTAACAATCCAATTCAAATCATCTCTCTCGCTCCACTCAGTAGCAAGACAAGAAGTAAGCATATCAGATTTATCAAATGAAACAAGTGGCTCATATATTAGTTTTAAAATATTTTGGACTTGCACATTAGTCGTTAAAATAGGATTTAAAGTATCTATCTCCATGATAGGAAGATTAAGTTCATGAACGTAATTATCTCCACTTGAAGTAATCCCTTCTAAAACGTCTTCTTCATTTTTTACCATTTCATTTCTTATAGCTACAAACACACTCAAAAGTACTCCCAACAATATAAAAAACAGGAAAAACTTTTTCAAAAAATTCACCACCCAATTTAAGTTAATTTTATACTATCAAATATACTTTTTCAAGGCAATTATAATACCCATTTTACAAGTAAAGATAATCCGATTCAAATCCCTTTGGAATAACTGATATAATCTCGTTTGCTTTGCCTAACTTATTTTTATCAATTACTTTTATATAATTCGTTGTATGTCCCTCTTCTTCATTTTCAAACAAAACATCTATAGATTTGCCAATATACTTACTCGCAAATCTTCTTTCATTTGCGTCAGAAAGTTCTATAAGTTTTTCGCTTCTTAAAATCTTAGTTTTACCATCAACTTGATTTGAAAAACTAGCGGCTTTAGTACCTTTTCTAGGCGAATATTTAAAAACATGCATTTTAGAAAATTCAATTTCTTTTAGGAAATTATACGTCTTTTCAAACTCTTCATCTGTTTCACCAGGAAATCCAACAATAACGTCAGTAGTAAGTGCAACTTCTGGTATATTGTCTCTTAATAGTTTTACTATCGTTCTAAACTCATCTACTGTATACCTTCTATTCATTCTCTTTAAAGTTTCATCACAGCCACTTTGAAGAGATAAATGAAAATGATTACAAACCTTATCTAATTTGCTAAGTCTGTGAACAAATTCTTCTGTAATTATAAGAGGTTCAAGTGAACCTAATCTAATTCTCTTAATCTTCTCTATAGAATTTAATCTTTCTAAAACATCTATAAGTTTAATATCATCCTTTAAATCCTTGCCATAAGACGATATATGAATTCCTGTAACAACAAGTTCTTTTATTCCAGTCATAGCTAGCTTAAGTGCTTCTTCATATATTTCGTTTATATTTCTACTTCTTACAGGTCCTCTAGCATAAGGAATTATGCAATATGTACAAAACCTATCACAACCATCTTGAATCTTTATTTCAGCTCTTCCTTTATCCGTATATGCAGTGCTTCCCCATTCTACGTACTCTTGCTTTTTCATAATATCATTAACAATACTCACTTTGCCTATTTTCTTTTTATCTAGAAAATCATTTACACACGTAACTATATTCTTTCTATCATTTGTTCCAAGCAAAATATCTATCTCAGGTAATTTTTCAAGTTCTTCTTTTGCTACTTGAACATAACAACCAACAACACACAAAATAGCATCTGGATTAATCTCTTTAGCTCTTCTTAAAATCTGTCTAGATTTACGTTCACTCATATTTGTAACCGTACAAGTATTTATAACATAAACATCTGCAAACTCTTCATAATCACAAGTTTCATACCCAGCCTCTTTAAATAATTCAATCATCATATTTGTTTCATACGTATTAACTTTACAACCGTAAAGTATAAAATGCTACTTTTTTAATTTTAACTCAACTCCAATCATTTACTTCTTAATATTATAATCGCAATCTCAGGTTTATTCAAAAATCTAAAGCCCGTTTCACCTCTGCTAAGCCCTGAATTTACAATCATAGCACTACTACCACTTTCATATTTACCATGATAATATTTTGGAAAAAGTTTTCTATCTGGTGAGAAAACTCCACCTACAAACGGAATATATACAAGTCCTCCATGAACATGACCGTGCCAAAACTAAATCTGCTCCCCAATTTGAATACTCATTAAAATATACTGGTGTATGCATGAGCAAAAGATTATACTCATCCTTATTAGGTACTCCTAAAAGCTTTTCAAGTGTTGCTTCTTTTATAACATAGTCTTTATCTGAATCAGCTCTAGAATAATACCTTTGATTACACCACATACCATATAAATTAATCGACTCACCACTTTTATTTATCGTGACCATCTCATTATCTAAAATCTTAATTCCATAAGATTCTAATGCATCCTTAACAACTCTATAATTCTTTTTACTTAGCTCTCCCTCATGATTTCCCTTAATATAATACATTTCATACTTTTTAGATAAAGTCTTTGTTAGATTTAGAAATACAGAATAATCCGTCTGATTTGCACTAACCATATCACCAGTCATAACTATTATGTCTGGATTTTCCTCATTTATCTTCTTTTCTAAAGCTCCTTTAAAATCTTTACTATGCAAATCACTAATTTGCAAAATCTTAAAACCATCAAAAGCACTAGGAATCTTCTCAGAAGTAATCTCATAGTGTGCTTTAGATATAACGTTATGGTCTATATATAACCTAATAACAAAGAAAACTACTAAAATACACAAAAAAATAATCAATTTAATCTTTCCTCGTTTCATATTTACTCCATTCATATTACCAAACTCTACAAGCAATATTTTATCATAAAGTCTAAATAAAACAAACATATTTTTAGTCTACATAATGTTGACTTTGCTGGTAATTTATGTTAAAATAGCTATGTTCGAATATTGGAATATTATGAGATGAAAGGAGGCTATTACCGCTTTTCCCTCTCGGCAATAAAAGCTTTTAGACATCAATAAAAAATTGGAGGTATCTTTTATGGAAAGCAATAACCCCACTGTATATATGGGCTGGAACAAAATCGCTTTCATTGAGCGCGAAGACACTAGTAAGAAAATAACATTTGAAAAAAACATTCTGTCATTTGCCAAAGGAAGGTTTTTAGATTATGTAGATGAAGTAAATGAAATCCGAAGTGGTGTTTCTTATGACCAGACGCAACAAGAATTTTTAATCAATGGTTCTAAAATTTTTGTTGTTACCCTAGGTATATACGGAAACGTTACTTATCTGTGCGAGTACTCTAAGCGACAAGAAGAAGAAAAAGAGTTCGGGCATCAAATGTTTGAGCTTTCAAATTGGGCAAAGGTACCATGGCACATTGCGAAAATTGCCAAAGGCATGAGCATGGTGGATGGATATGAAGTACTTTGCTCAATCAAAAAAGTAGCAAATTCTAGTTCTCTCAACAGTATGGAACAGGATTTTCTAATGAAAAGAGATTTGAAACTTCGTCTCGATATTCTTGAAGGTCTGTTTCCAAAAAGAATTTGGGCTAGAATTAAAGAAGCTGTCACTCGGAGTGAAATCAATTCTCGCTATCTTGCATTTTACATTATGACTAAAGGTGAAGTTGATAGCGATATCAATGTTTACTGCACGTTGCCAAAAGCATTCTATCCTACTTCTATAACGGATATATTTCATTATAACATGAATATCCGTGCAATGAAATCGGGAGTTGGCATAAACTTTGCTTTGTGCACAAGCGATATTGAAGATAATTATGAGGCAATACTGCTCCTCAAGCACATGTGCAACGTTATCTCTTCAACTAATACCAACAAAAAGGAAAATTGGATTTTCTGTAGCGAAGACGATTACTATAGAAACTCAATGATCCGTCATCATCTCGGTGAAGAAATTTGGGCAGCAATTGGTAACACCGTCTTAAAGAAGACTGCTTGTTCATTGGCAATTGGCCATTACATCTATTGCAATCACCCAATAGGTAAGAAGTTATAACTCAAAAGCCACATAAGCAAATCGCTTATGTGGCTTTCTCTTTACTAGTTAATATTCATAACATCCTTAAATACTTCATATCCGTCGTAGGTCAAAAGTTCTTTTACTCCTTCAGCGGTAATACAATAAAAATTACTATCAGTTTCATCATACATCTCAGGAATATACATATCCATATTATAATCTTCTGCCAGTCGGTCCCTAAGTTCCTTTTTCACGTCCCTATTGGCATGATTAAGGAAAATTCCCTTAATCTTAGGAAATCTTTCAATGAACTCAATAAACTCCGGTAAATAGCCATGAGCTGAGAAGCCTTGAACCTGGTATGTTTCGCACCTTTTAACGTAGTGCATACCGTGAAGTTCAATAATTTTGCCTCTCTCTGCATTATGCAAAACATAGCTACTGCAATCTTCACTGAGCCAACTAACAAAAACAAACATCGCATTATCATCCTGAATATATCTGTCAAAGTAGTCCAATATTCTACCACCATCGCCAAAAGCAGAAGCAGTAATAATAATCTTCGGATCCTGATCTCTCACTGCATCCATATGAGCTTCGTAACGATCAGTCACGATAACTTCATTAGTATCGAAAGGTGCTCTACCCAAGTCCTTAAACCAATGGCTTTTCCCAGTGGCATAATCTGCTTCATAGTGCTTTAACTCACGATGAGCAAGTGGCGAATCAAAATAAACAGTAGCAGACAAACCATAATCATCAATCATCTTATTAATAGCATACAAAAGCATCGCAGATCTGTCGAGTGCAAATCCAGCCAAAATAAGAGTTTTCTTTCTTTTCTGAGCATCAAAGATAATCTTTTTAAGCTCAAAGAAAGCATCTTCATAAGTCTGGGTGCGCTCTTCAAGTCCGTGCAAACTCTCCATGACAATATAGTTAATAAGAGGATTTTCTTTATAATTATGTTTCTTATAAAGAAGACTCTCTTTAGGACCAATATCGCCAGAGAAAGCAATATTTACAGAATCTTCATCAAATCCGCCAACATAAAGTTCAACATTCACAGCACCATTTTGGTGAGTCGCAGGGATAAGTCTTGCGTAAACACCGTGTGCCAAAATAAAGTCCTGATAAACTGGAACGGAAACAAAATATCGAGTGATATTCTCGACATTCTGAAGGGTGTACAAAGCACACTCCTCAATTTCAGAAATCTCAGTCCGAAGCTGGTTATACAAAACCAAATCTTGATGATTCTTTCTTCTTTCAAGTTCATCAAGTTTAGAGCGCATAGCCCTATACACATCAAAAGAAATTCCAAAAGAACCAGCTGCATTTCTCTCATAATTCAAAGCAGCATCGTTTAGAAGTTCACGTCCCTGGTTAAAAGTACTAGTAGTAGCGTAAATTTTGCCCTTAAAGTTTCTAAGAAGAGGCAAAGCCAAGAAGTGGTCTGCATGTGCATGAGTCAAAATCACGAAATCCAAATTCTCTGCCAAAACAGGATACGAAAAATTTCGAATTTCAGATTTGCCCTGCACAATACCTGCATCAATCAAACCATAACTAGTCCGCTTGTCATAAACAATCTTCAAAAGAGTAGATGATCCAGTAACTTCGTCACCAGCAGCACCAAGCATCGTCATATAGATCTTCGGTTTAGACATATAATCCTCTCCCTCTATATATATTTAAGTTTTCGACACGATTATATAAAAAATTTATGTAATTTTCAAGTACTTTGAAAAATATAATTATAACATCTGCCAATTAAGCATATTATTTCTCATCCTAAAAATAGTATTTTCCAAATGTTCAAAATACTTATCTTCTATCTGAGATTTGGCTGTATCTAAAGTTATCTTATCTGTAACAACCAAGTTTGCAAGTGAAAAGATAAGGCTCAAGCTTCCTTTTGACTGGCTAGTAAGTATTGCATCTTCAAGTTCTGACTTACTTAATTTTTCTTTACGTATATATCCTCTTATAATGTCATCTACAATCATAATTTCTGGTGACATTACAAGATTATCGTTTTTACCTTTTAATAGTCTTTGTGCTACAACTGCTTTAAGTACAGACGCCATCATATATTTTATGGTTCTTTGGTCTGACAAATCATAAAAGTTAACGATTCTGTCGATTGTTTCTGCACAAGATCTGGTGTGCATTGTACCTATTACAAGATATCCTGCTTCTGCCATTTCAAGCATAGCATCCATTGTAAGTCTATCTCTAACTTCACCAACAACAAGTATGTCACAATCTTCTCTTAGTGAGTTTATTGCTCCTGCCCCAAAGCTTTCACAGTCTCTTCCTTCTCCGACTTCTTTCTGAATTATCAAAGATTTTATTGATTTGTGTGCATATTCGATTGGATCTTCAAGCATTAATATTTTTTTGTTTTCACTTTTGTTTATTTCGTTTACAAGTGCATTAAGTGTTGTTGTTTTTCCAGAATTTGATTTACCTGTTATTAAGATAAGACCTTGTGGAAGTAAGGCTAATCTTCTAACGATGTCTGGAAGACCTAGGTCTTTAAATTTTGGTAGTTCTGATTTTATGATTCTTATTGTATAAACATATACTTGATTAGAGAAAGAAACGTTTATCCTGAATCTAACATCATCTAATTCATAATTTAAATCAATTTTTCTATCACGTATAAAGGCATTTCTTACACCGTCATTGTAATTTGAAAAAACTCCAAAAATCTCCATTAAATCATTTTCATTAATCTCGCTTGTTTCTTTAGATTCAACTAGCTCTCTGTTTATCCTAAAAATTGGTTTCATTTGATTAACTAAATGTATATCTGATGCACCTCTTCTTATACCTTCACGCAATAAACCATCTATATCTACCATTTTTTTCTCCTCCTTTGTAATTTTATAAACCACTATAACATTTTTGCTTTTTTAATCAACTCATCAAATACGTCATTTTTTTCGGGCAAAGCCTCAAATTTCATTATTTCATCTTTCACAGGATGCTTAAATTCTAGTCTATATGCCCAAAGTGCAATTTGTTTTCCCATAGAGTCTTTACCATATTTTTGATCTCCATATAAGCTGTGACCTGCGTTAGAAAACTGAACTCTAATTTGGTGATGTCTACCTGTTTCAAGATTTATTTTTACCAAACTTAAATCATTTTTTTCTGCTAAAACTTCATACGTTAGCCTAGCAAGTTTTGCACCTTTCTTATCTTTGCTTACAACTTTGCTCATATTAAGTGCTTCGTCTTTCCATAAATAATTTTCCAAAATTCCATTTTGTTTTTCGAATTTTCCATTTACCACAGCTAAATAAGTTTTAGAAAAGGATTTATTTCTTATGCTCTCTGAAAGCCTTGAGGCAGCTTTAGATGTTTTTGCAAATACCATAATTCCACCAACAGGTCTATCTAGTCTGTGAACTAAACCGACATATACATTACCAGGTTTTTGATATTTTTCTTTTATATATTCTTTTACTAAAGAAAGCATATCTATATCATTTGTCTTATCGGATTGAGATGGAATATTGTATGGCTTTATAACAACAATTATATGATTATCTTCGTATAAAACTTTTAACATAAAAGTTTATTCCTCCCATCTTCCATAAATACCACAAGGCAAAATAATTCTGCTATCTTTCATAGGAAGTCCAATCTCTCCACTAGTAACTTTTCCTTTTTGTTTAATAAGCATGTTTAAAATATTTGCAAGAATTGTCGGAGCAAATCCTGTAGTATATGAGTTAATTATGAAAAACAAAGGTTTATCAGATAAAACTTTCGTGCATAACTCAACTAACGTATATAAACTATCTTCAATATTCCAAACTTCACCATTTGCGCCCCTACCATAAGAAGGTGGATCCATAACTATCGCATCATATTTGTTGCCTCTTCTTATCTCTCTTTGAACAAATTTAATTACATCATCTATAATAAATCTAACAGGTTTATCTTGAAGTTCAGAAGAAGTAATATTTTCTTTTGCCCAAGCAGTCATTCCTTTAGATGAGTCTACATGACATACACTAGCACCAGCATAAGCACAAGCGACAGTAGCTCCTCCAGTATAAGCAAATAAATTTAAAACTTTGATAGGTCTTTTAGCATCTCTGATTTTTTTAATCATAAAATCCCAGTTAGCAGCTTGCTCTGGAAAAAGCCCTGTATGTTTAAAACCCATTGGCTTTAGATTAAATGTCAAATCTTTATATTTAACTTGCCAACTTTTTGGAACGTTTTTAATGTACTCCCATTCACCACCGCCACTTTTACTTCTGTGGTAATGTGCATTAGCTTTTTTCCAAAGTTCACTATGTGATTTGTGACTCCAAATAATCTGAGGGTCTGGCCTAATAAGAATAATATTTCCCCATCTTTCTAGTTTTTCTCCATTTGCCATGTCTAGTATTTCGTAATCTTTCCATTCGTTTGAAATAATCATATAAACTCCTTTTCCACCATATATTTTTATTGGTGATTAAAATGCTCTATTTTTTATTATTTATAATTTTTATGTTAATTTATTTCTTCGTACTTAAAGAAAAAAACACTTTTAAAATATTTAAAATTCAAAACTTCATATTACCATTTATGCTTATATTTATAATAATTTTCACAGTTATCTTTTCAAATAAAGTTTATAACGTAGCACACGATGCTTTTTTACTCTGGGTAAATAATGTGATACCATCATTGCTTCCATTTTTTATATGTATTGAACTTCTTAAAAAGACTAACTTCCTAAACATAATCGGTAAGCTCTTAAATCCACTTATGAGACCTATTTTTAATGTGCCTGGTGTAGGTGCATTTGCCCTTTCAATGGGAATAACTTCCGGATATCCTGTCGGAGCGAAAGTTGCCTCTGATTTATATAAAGATAAGCTTTGTACTAAAGAAGAAGCTGAACGATTAATAGCCTTCACTAATTCTTCTGGTCCACTTTTTATAATCGGAGCAATCGGAATTGGAATGTTCGAAAATCAAAAAATCGGGTTGCTATTATTACTAACTCATTTTCTAGCTGCGATAACTGTTGGACTATTATTTAAATTTTATAAATATCATAAGACTTTTAGTATTATATCATATACTATGTCAAATTCCAATACTATTAATATATCTAAAATTGGCTCTATAATGGCCGAAGCAATAAATAAAAGCATATCCACCTTGCTTTTAATCTGTGGATACATAGTTTTCTTTGCAGTACTAAACGAGGTAATTAGTCTTACATTATTTAAAAATATTTCAAACCCTTTGATAATAGGAATATTAAACGGAATACTAGAAATAACAAGTGGAATAAAAAAACTTTCTATAATAGATACTTTAGAACTAAACACATTATTGCCATTAGTTGCATTTATATTAGGATTTGGTGGATTTTCAGTACATATGCAAGTCGCAAGCATATTATCCGAAACAAATCTATCAATGAAACCATATTTACTTGGAAAACTTATTCAAGGCATCTTTGCCTCACTCTATACATTTCTAATACTAAAATACACAAACTTCTTAAATTTAGAAACAGTCACTGCATTTAGTTACTACACATCTACACCAGTCATACTAAACGAAAGCTATAATCTCTTTCGCACAATAGCAACAATAACCTTTATTGGAATCCTTGCAAGCCTATTCCTAAAAAAGACAAGAAAAAACTGTTAAAACTCAAATTAAAAAAGTTATAAAGTTATACAGTCAGATAATACTTTTAGTAGCAATTTTGTCAAGGTGGAAATTGCGAAGCAATACTACCTTGACAAAGCCTTGCGGATAAAAGTATTATCTGACTGTATAACTTTATAACTTTTTGACTTTTATTTATAATATATAAATTTTACTCGCTCCTTATAGCCTCAAGCGGTTTTATCTTTGTTGCCTTTCTAGCAGGGTACAAACCAGAAACTATTCCCACAAACATAGCAAAAGCAACAGCAGCTATTGATAACCAAATCGGTATTACCGAAATTGTAGAAGATGTAGAAAGTCCAATAGCTGAGCCAATTTCAGGTGCATATTTATTTAATATGTATGATACCAAATAGCTAAGTCCTACACCAGCAATTCCTCCACAAAAACCTATAATTGATGCTTCAAATAAGAAAATTTTTCTTATATCTGTAACAAGACATCCCAAAACTTTCATAACACCTATCTCTTTTGTTCTTTCATAAATAGACATTATCATAGTGTTGGCAATTCCTATAGCAGACACTAAAAGTGAAACTGCACCAATACCACCAAGAATTAATTGAAGCATATTTGAAGTTTCTTTAATGCTATCTAGTTGATCAGCCATACTATATGCAGTATATCCCATATCTTTAATTTGCTTTTGAACATCAGAAACATGGTCAACATCATCAACACCAACCCAAACTTCTTGATATTCCACATTCTCTATTTTTTTATTATTTTTCTTTTGAGCTTCCTTATACCATTTCATGACTTGTGTTATTGGAGCATATGCACTATAGCCAAATTCTCCTGTAGACTCTTGCATCAAACCAGCAACATGTAGTTTCTCATATTTTGGCGTTTTATTGCTATCCCAAGTGTTATCAAAAGTTATTTTAACATTTCCTCCCATTAGGTCTACATCCGGTTGCTCGTCACCACCGTAACGATTTCCTTTTGGATTATAAAAATAACAAGAGTCTGAGCCAAACAAAATCGCTGTAGGATTATCATTAGACAAATATTCACCGGAAGCTAATTTAGGAAAATCAAAATATTTTATACACTCTGGGTCAATTCCAATAATGTTTATGTAAGATTGATACTTGCCTGATTTCAAATTTGCACTAACATTTAAAGTAGGTGTTACAGCTCTTACATGATTCATAGATTTCAATGTCGATATAAAAGATTCGTCTAGCTTTTGTGTTTTTGACGTTCCTGTACCTGTATCTTCATCCCATATATAACTGTTTTTAGAAATGGTTATTTTGGTTAAGCTTCCCCATTGTGACATTTCTTCTTTATATCCTTCTGTCATACCAACACCAAGTGACACCATTATAACAATTGAAAAAGTACCAATAACTACACCCATTATAGTAAGAATAGTTCTAAGTTTTCTACGCCAAAGGTTTTTAAAACCCATTTTTACAAAATCTATTCTTTTCATATTTTTTACCTTTCATATTTTCTTAATTATTTCTTTGCAGCTTTCTTTCCTAATATTATTCCAAGAACTATACCTAAAACAACACATACGCCAATAACTATACTTAAAATGGCTGTATTGCTAAGTCCTCCTCCTCCATTGTTTGTCAAATCCCCGCTCATTACAGAATCATCAAAGCCCATATTTCCATCAAAAGTTGGCTCCATGTCAATAGTTTCGTCAGTTAATGAACCGCTTTCAGAATTGTTTTCTGTCGCAACAATTTCATTACTAGTATTCGAATCCGCTTCGTCCAAATTTGTATTTGTGGCAACATTGTTCGTTGCAATAGGCATATCATCTTTCATGGGTGGATTAACTGCAATCGAATCTGTAGTAATATTATTAATACCCACTAATTTTTTTTCATTCATTATAGTACCTCCTTTTAAATCTCATCTTCTAATCTTTTTCTAACTATTTTTGTTGTAATTACTTTAGTAATTATGAAAGACACTAAAAAGCTTCCAAAACCAATTCCAATAAGCATCCATATATTAAGTGGTTCCTCTGTTGGCTCAACAGGATTCATTCCTGGATCATTTGGATTATAATCATCTGGATTGTAGCTTGGCATAGTTGAAGCATATCCTGTAAATTCTTTTTTAACTTCTATTTTCTTGCCTGAAGAATCTTCAAATGTAAGAATTAGTGTACCTACATTTTCACCTTCCTTGGTTGGTGTAACCATAATATCATAATAATCTGTATTACCAGCTTCTAAATTACCAATATAATTAATATCTTGTGTTGCCTTATAGTCACCCTCAACGCTTGCTGTCAAATTAGCAACTCTAGCCTTACCCATATTTATATAATCAAAAGATAGATTGGTCTGGTTATCTACCATTCCATCGCCTATACCAATATTATTTATAACTAATTTTGAATACTCAACAACTGGAATATTGATAATCTCATTTGCATTATATGCTTCTGCAGAAGTATCTTCATAATCAAAATTAATATTCAAAGGATAAGATTTTGAAGTTAAATCTTGTTTAACATTCAAATCAATAGATTTTGTACTACTAGCACCGGCCGCCAAACTCTCTATATAAAAAGTATTGCTTCCATTTGCAATCATAAACTCTCCTTCTGTAGAGCTAATTGTAATCTTCATGTTTTTTACAGCCTTATCTTTACTTGTGTTTTTAAATCTAAATGTAAAAGTTATAACATCGCCAGCAACGATATTTGCAGGGTTTGTACCATAAGATTCAATAATTATCTTCGGTTTACCAGAAGTTGTATCTGCAGTTTCGTTTTGGCTTAAAACATTCATTATGTATAAAACCTTTTCCTCTGTGTACTTAGTAGAATTATCACTACCAGTATATGTGATTGTTGCACCTATTGTATTTGTTCCTTTTGGAATCTTTGAAGATGCAATCATAGAAAAAGTTAAAGTTACGGATTTTTTAGCAGGAATATTTCCAACATATACAAAATCATTTCCATCAACAGGAATAAAGCCATCTACACCAAGTCCTGTAAGTTTTACGTATGTATCTTTAGCATCGATTCCACCAATATTATTAACATTAAATCTTAAAGTAAAGTTTGAACCGGCATTGATTTTATCAGGCTCAGTTATAATATTATTAACCGTAATAATTGGAACGACCTTTTCTTTAGTTACCTTAAAATAAGCAACTCTATCTCTCGAATAAACTACATCGGATGTGTTTTTATATTCTACTTTAAACTTAATTTCATATACACCAATCTTAGCATCATCTTTTACTTTAAAGCTAAAACTTGCTGTATTAGTAGCTTCACGTCTTAAATTCTTTTTCGATTCATATACAACAGGTCTTTCATATACTAAAGGTACATCATCAAAACTTGGAGTAATTCTAATGTCACATGCTGTGTACTGAGAATCATTTTTATAATCAAACGTAAGATTTAAATTACCACCAGCTTCTACTTCCGGTATTTTAACTTGTTCTATAAATATAATATTTGGTTCTCTTGGCTTTGATTCATTATCAGCACCATCACTATAACCCCTATTATATCCATCATTATAACCTTCCTGATATCTATCTCCACTCCCAGCAGCATAAACAAAACTACAAAATACCATACTAACCAATAAACATATACTAATTAATCTTTTCATCTTCCTTTACCTCCACTATTTTTTCAATATGTCCATCATGTATATGAACAATCTTATTTGCGTACTGTGCAATACTTTCATCGTGCGTTACCATTACAATCGTTTGATTATTTTCTTTTGACATCTGTTTGATTAATTCCATTATCTCCTTAGAAGTCTTACTGTCTAAGTTTCCAGTAGGCTCGTCTGCAAACACAATTTCAGGATTACTAACAAAAGCTCTTGCAATACCAACCCTTTGCTGCTGACCACCACTCATTTGATTTGGTCTATGCTTAAGTCTGCTTCCGAAGACCTACCTTTATTAGCATATCCTTTGCCTTCTTATTTCTTACACTAACCTTTTCTTCTTTAAATATAAGTGGCAAAGTTACGTTTTCCAATGCCGTATATGACGAAATTAAATTATACGATTGAAAAACAAACCCCAAATATTTTTGCCTAAACTTTGCTAATTGATGTTCTCCCATTTTTCCAATATTTTTGCCTTTTATAAAAATCTCTCCTTTAGTAATATGCTCTATGCCTGCCATAAGATTTAATAAAGTAGATTTACCAGAACCAGAACTACCAAGCAAGCAACAAAAATCACCCTTATTTATAGTAAAACTTACGTTATCCAAAGCCAAAACTCGTTCATTACCAACTTTATAAATTTTCGTAACATTTTTTACTTCAATAATACTCTCCAAAATCACACCTCTTTTACAAACCAACTATATCGACAATATTATACATCCATACAAAATATTAGACAATATTCATCTTACAAAAGTTTCGCTTTTTAGAAAATTTTGTTATTTCTTAAAATCTGGTTTGGATAAATGCTATGATAAAACTTTTATCCGCTAGGTTTTGTCAAGGTAGTATGGCTTCGCCATCTCCACCTTGACAAAAAACGCTACTAAAAGTATTATCATAGCATTTATCCAAATCAGATTTTAAGAAATAACAAAATTCCATTTACAATACTATGTACAACTATCATATTCTATGAAAAAAGCAATAAAAAACCTTGGACAACTTTTTAAAAGTCCAAGGTCTAAAGTTTTATCTCAATTCACTTCTATTTTCTTTTATAACTGCAAGCTTATCTTGAAGATTTGCTTCAAGTTCAGCTAAAATTTCATCAGCATACTTTTTTGTGCCATCAATCAAATCCTTTGAAAAAGCATTTGCACTATCTATAATCTCAGCCTTTTGCTCATAAGCCTTTTTAGTGATTTCATGTTCATCAATCATAGAAATAATTTTATTTTCAGCTTCTTTAATAAGCTGATTAGCTTCCTTTTGAGCATCAACCAAAATCTTTTGTCTTTCTTCTTTTACCCATTTTGCTTGTTTCAATTCATCAGGTAACTTTAGTCTTATTTCTTTAACTACATCTATTAATTCGTCTCTATCTACAAGAGATTTCTTTGTTAGTGGTATACTAGCACTTTTATTAAGCATCTCTTCAATGGTTTCTAGTAATGATAGAACTTCCATACAGTTTTACCCCTTTCGTATAAATAAACTCAAAATATTTCTTCCGTATCTTTTGTAGTTAAATTTTTCATACCCTAAAATTTCGTCAGGCACAATTTCATTTGTATCAGTCTCTAATACAATAATTCCATCGTCACTTAATATATCAGCCTCATAAAGTCTTGTAATTGCATCGATACCCATTTCTCTATTATATGGTGGATCTACATAAATAACATCAAATGACTTAGGTTTCATTTTATTTATCGCTTTTTTATAATCTGTATTATAAACTTCCGCTAATTCAGAAAACTTAGCTTTTTCGAGATTTTTCTTAATCACTTGCGTGCACTTAGAATTTAAATCAACAAACATAGCCGAAGCAGCACCTCTACTTAGTGCTTCTATACCAATCGCTCCACTTCCTGCAAATAAATCTAAAAATCTGGAATCTGGTATATAATTCATTAAAATACTAAATAATGCTTCTCTGACAACATCTCTTGTAGGCCTAGTTGAATCTCCTTCAATCGTCTCAAGTGTTAGCCCTCTAGCCTTTCCAGCAACAACACGCATATAATCCCTCTTTCATACCTATATTTTAATATATTTTTCAGATTTGTCAATATTTGTAACAGAATTGTAACATTTTATATAAACTATGTAAAGTCAAATTTATTAATAAATGTAAAAAACATATTACTTATCCAGCCTTAAAAACTATACGATAACAAGAGGTCAGTATGCTAAACGTCTTATCGCACAAACGAAACAGAGGCAGTAAATAAATTACTGTCTCCGTTATCATCAAAAGACTACCCTTCTGCTTGCAGTCTATTTAAAGTACATCTTCTTGTTTGAATCGCACCAACAGAACGTTCAATTAAAGCAGAAAGTAAAGAGTCTGTAATCTTATGCTCTAGTACAAGAGCATCTTCCTCCTTCGTCCAAATCTTCCTTTCGTACTTGTGAGCAGTTCTTCCATAGTATCTCTTCATCTGTTCCCGCTTAGTCTTCTTGTACCGCTCCATATTAGAGTAATGCTCTCTACGGTTAGACACTAACAAACTCCTCCTCTATGATTAATAATATTACATTTTAATCTTAATCAAATGTCCATCTCAACCCAACCACATAATATAACAATTACACTTTTTTGTCAAATTTTTTAGTAAAACTTCTCCTATGTATCGGAGTAAGTCCATGTTCTTTTATTGCTTCGACATGGACTTTTGTGCCGTAGCCTTTGTGCTTTTCAAAACCGTATTCAGGATATTCTTTATCATATTCTCTCATCATTCTGTCCCTTGTAACTTTAGCTATTATTGAAGCTGCTGCTATTGAAATGCTTAATGCATCTCCTTTTATAATAGGCAAGTATGGAATTTTATCAGTATCAACTTTTTTCTCTGCATCGATGAATATAAAGTCTGGCTTTACTTGTAAATTTTCTATCGCTTCATGCATTGCAAGTCTTGTTGCTTCTAAAATGTTTATCTCATCTATCACATTATTGTCCTTTATCCCAACTCCCCAAGCAATAGCATTTTCTATTATATCATCATATAGTTTTTCACGTTTCTTTTCAGAAAGTTTTTTTGAATCATTAACACCTTCTATAAGACAACCCTTTGGCAATATAACTGCAGCTGCAACAACAGGTCCTGCAACTGGTCCACGTCCTGCTTCATCTATTCCAGCAATTAAATTATATCCTTTTTCAAAATACTCTTTTTCAAATTTACTAAGTTCTATTAGTCTTTCTTCCTCTTTTTCTTTCATAAGTAATAATCTCCCTTTAAGAAAAGGGGACGGATAAAAATTTCACGTCTCCTTTTGCTCTTTTAAAATTTATTTTTCTTCATTCTTCTTTTCTGGTAAGTCAAGTTTAATATGTACATCTCTAAGTTGCTCTGGGAATACAGAAGATGGTGCACCCATAAGTAAATCTCTAGCTTTACTGTTTTTAGGGAACGCAATAACTTCTCTTATGCTATCTTCTTTTGCAAGAAGCATTACCATTCTGTCAAGTCCAGGAGCACAGCCTGCGTGTGGTGGTGCTCCATATTGAAACGCATTATATAAAGCTGGGAATTTAGCTTCTACATGCTCTCTTGTGTATCCAGCTATTTCAAAAGCTCTTTCCATTATTTCAACATCATGATTTCTAACAGCACCAGAAGCAAGCTCGTATCCATTACATACCAAGTCATATTGATATGCATATATATCTAATGGATGCTTTGTATTTAAAGCTTCTAAGCCACCTTGAGGCATTGAGAATGGGTTATGGTTAAATTCAATTTTACCTTCGTCATCTTCTTCATACATTGGAAAATCTACAATCCAACAGAATTTATAGCAATCTTTTTCTAGTAAATCTAAACGTTTGCCAAGTTCAATTCTTATTAATCCTGCAAGTTTTTCTACTTTCTTTTCGTCGTCAGCCATAAAGAATATTGCATCTCCTGCTTTTGCAGACTCCAAAAGTTTGGCTTTTGCTTCTTCGCCTATAAATTTAGAAATACCAGCAGATAAACTCAAATCTTCTTCAACTTTAACATAAGCAAGTCCCTTTGCTCCACCTTCTGTTACAGCAAATTCACTCATTTTATCAAAGAATTTTCTTGTTTCACTAGCACATCCAGGAACAACTATCATCTTAACGACCTTATCTTTAAAAGCATTAAACTCTGTATCTTTGAAAAGCTCTGTTACATCTTCAATTATAAGTGGATTTCTCAAATCTGGTTTATCGCTACCGTATTTTCTCATAGCTTCTTTGTATGGAATTCTAGTCAAACCATCTTCACTAACACTCCAATTAGTATGTCTTCTAAAAGTATTTAAAACAACATTTTCAACGGCCTTTAAAACATCTTCTTGTGTGGCAAAAGACATTTCCAAGTCTAGTTGATAAAATTCTCCTGGTGAACGATCTGCACGAGGATCTTCATCTCTAAAGCAAGGAGCTATTTGATAATATTTATCAAAACCAGACATCATTAAAAGTTGTTTATATTGTTGAGGTGCTTGTGGAAGTGCATAAAACTCTCCTGGATGAAGTCTACTTGGAACTAAAAAGTCTCTAGCTCCCTCTGGTGAAGAACTTGTCAAAATAGGAGTTTGAATTTCAATAAATCCCATATTATCCATAAGCTCTCTAATTGTCTTCATGATTTTTGCTCTAAATACTATATTATTGTGAATCTTTTCGTTTCTTAAATCTAAAAATCTATACTCAAGTCTTAAGTCCTCACGTACATCTTGATCGATATTAATTTCGAAAGGAAGTACGTTTTTAGATTTACCAGTAACTCTTATCTCACTAGGTATAACCTCAATATCTCCTGTAGGAAGATTTGGGTTTTTATTACTTCTTTCTGCTACCTTACCTGTAATAGAAACTGTACTTTCTGTAGTAACCTTTCTCATTAGTTCTAGATTTTTTTCATCTTCGATTGCAAGCTGAGTAATACCAAAATGGTCTCTTAAATCAACAAACATCATAGAACCTAAATCTCTTATCGTTTGTACCCAACCAGCAAGTCTTACTTCTTTGCCAACATCTTCTATACGAAGCTCGTGGCAATAATTAGTTCTGTACTCGTTCATACAAAAATTCCTCCTTCTAAAATATTAGATTGCCTTCACACAATCTTAAAAAGCATGTTTAGATGCTAAACTCACATAAAAATATCCCAAGGATATTTTTATTTATCCTTGGGACGAATCTATTTCGTGGTGCCACCCAAATTTATTCTCAATTAAACGTGTAACGACGCAACTCGGATTTGCTTAAACACAAATCAGCTCCAAAGTGTCTTCATACTGCATGTATTAGGAGATTTCACCAAGCACTCCCTCTCTAAAAATACATAAACAATACTACTCTTCTTTTTCACAGCTTCTAGCTAGCATTTTACAGCAAAGCTTTGAAATAGTCAATATAATTTACCTTAATGTATAAATATTAATTGACTTTTTTTATAAAATATACTAAAATATAAGTAGATAAAGGAATCCGCAATGAGCGGTTAGCCGAATGTATTAACTTAATCGCCAAGCTCTGCCAAGCATTGGGCGATTATTTTTTTCGTCTTTTAAGTATAAGTTTCCTTATAACTCTCAAGAGGATGAGTACAAGAATATACAAAATTACATCAGATATGTAATCTTTTTCTAACATACACATCACCTTCTCTCGAACATTAAAATGTTAAATTGGAGGCTAACCGCTTAATGCTATCCCTTTATCATGCGAACATTATATCGCATGTCTTTTGGATTATCAAGTATACAAATTGAATTCTTAAAATAATTTTATCTAAGTCTTCCTAAAAATCCGTCTGGTTCAATCTCGCTGTTAGGAGCGATTATCATTAGATTATCTTCTTCCTCTATAACGTAGTCAGCTGTAGGCATTATTATACGTTTATCAGCTTTTTCAATACATAAAACGTTAATATTATATTTTGGTCTAATGTTAAGTTGATTAAGTTTAGAGCCAATCCACTCATTTGGAGTCTCTATTTCAACTATGCTATACTCTTTTCCAACTTCCATTCTTTCAACAACATTTTTATGCATTAAAGTTTTAGCGACCCTACTTCCCATATCTCTTTCAGGTTGAACAACTTTATCTACCCCAATCATATTTAAAAGCTTTGCATGCATATCATCCCTAGCTTTTGCAATTATATATGGCATTTCTAATTCTTTAAGAGTAAGTGCTATCATAATACTTGCTTCCAAATCATCTCCAACTCCGATAATGGCGGTATCAAAATTAGTAACTCCAAGTTCTCTTAAAGAGTCTATATCTTCTGCATCAACTCTTGCAGCATGAGTAACGAACTCTGAAACCTTATCTACAAGTTCTGCAGATTCATCTATCGCCATTATGTCACAATCATATTCAGATAATGTTTTCGCAACACTCATACCAAATTTTCCAAGACCAATTATTAAAATTTGTTCTCTTTCTTTTTTCATAAGTAAACTCCTTTTTATAAAATTTAACCAACAATAACATCCTCTTTTGCATATACTACCAAATCGTTTTCTTTAGGCTTTTTCATAACAAAAGTAACAGCCATCGTCATTGTACCAATTCTTCCAACATACATAAGTAACACAATAATACTTCTACAAAAAATATTCATCTCGCTAAGAGCTCCGCAAGTCAAACCAGCAGTAGAAAAAGCGGAAGTAGTTTCAAATAATAAATCTAAAGAATCAATATTTGAATTAGTAATTAAAATCATATTTGCAATAATAAGTAAAAACAATGATATTGTTATGACAGTTACTGCTTTTGCAAATGTGCCCTTTGAAATGGTCCTTTTAAATATACAGATATTTTTTTTTGATTTTAGATTAGCTATTATACCAAGTATAAGAACTATTAAAGTAGTCGTTTTTATGCCACCTGCGACACCTCCTGGCGCTGCACCTATAAACATCAAAATAATCATAATTATTTTAGTTATAGGATTAATGCTAGATAAATCTACCGTCATAAATCCAGCTGTTCTTGCTGACACTGATTGGAAAGTTGAAACAAGTAGTTTATCTCCAAAAGAGTAGTTAGCTATCGTCAAAGGATTTGAAGCCTCAAAGCACATAAACCCAAGAGCTCCTACAACAATCAAAAGTAGTTGCAAAATCAAAACTAACTTTGTATGTAATTTAAACTTTGAAAATGCCATAAATATATTTCTCTTTTTCTTTACGCACTCTACAAATGTATTTCTGATATCATCCCAAACAAGAAAACCAAGTCCGCCCTAAAACAGTAAGAGTCATACAAGTTATATTGATAACCTTATTTGTAGCATACGGTATTAAACTATTACTTCCCAACAAATCAAAACCTGCATTACAAAAAGCTGAAATCGACTGGAATAAAGATTTAAATAATCCTAGCTTAAACCCATACTCTGGTACATAAACACTCGCTATAAGTAGAGCACCAATAATTTCAAAAATAAAAGTATATTTTAAAATCTTTCTTGTAAGTTTTACAAGTCCACTTAGACTATTATGATTTAAAGATTGACCTAAAATAAGCCTATCTCTAAGTGTTATTTTTTTGCCAAGTATCATAAGCATAAGCGCGATAATTAGCATGAATCCGAAGTCCACCAATTTGAACAAGTAACATAATCACAACTTGACCAAAAATAGTAAAAGTATCTACTAAAGTAACAGTTGAAAGACCTGTAACACACGTTGCAGAAGTTGCTACAAAAATTGCATCAGATATTTTCAAATCTCCATAATGAGATATTGGTAATTTTAGTAGAATTGTTCCTATAATAATCGTAATTAAAAATCCTAGTGCTATTATTTGAGTAGCACCAATTTTAAATTTTTTCTTTTGCATCATATACTCCTTTTTTGCTTTTAATTAAGCTAGTGTTGGCTTGATTTAAAATTTCAAGTAATAATCTACAAACTAAATCAAACCAGCAATAACTTAATTAAATATATTACAAAACTTTATTTAACGTAATATAAAATGTTGTACCAACACCCGCTTCACTTTCAAATCTTATATCTCCATTAAACTTTCCTTTGATAGTTGAATAACACATATATAGACCAAGTCCTGTTCCATCCTTGCCTTTTGTTGTAATCATTTCTTTAAATAGTTTATCTTTAATATGCTCTGGTATTCCACCAGCAAAGTCTTGAATCTCAATATAAACCTTTTCAGCATCCTCATTTGCAGTCATATTGATTTCTCCCTTTTTATTGCCATAAGCCTGCATAGCATTAGAAATCAAGTTGTCTAAGACTTGTACTATTGCGCTAAGTTCGCCTTTAACTTCTGTTTTTTCATTAATATTAAGCGTTACATTTAAATTACAATTATATTTTTTCAATTCTTCTTTCATAAGAATTTGAGTTCTAATTATAAGCTCTTTCATAGAAAAACTTCCGATAGTATTTGCATTCATAGAAACAGCTTGACCTTTTGCAGCATTAATAACTTCAGTCATATATGTCATGTAATCTTTTGATTTGTCTATCCATTCTTTCATTTCTTTTGTTATATCTTCATAGTCTTGTTTTGTAACCATAGGATTGCCTATCGAGTCTCTATATTCATCCGCCAATTTTTCAATTGCAACTAGGTATCCTGAAACAGACATTATAGGTGTCTTTAGGTTGTGAGCTATACCACCAATTAGTTGCCCAAGTGATGATAGACGTTCATTTTCTACAAGAATATCTTGATTTTGTTTAATTGTTTCTACATATTTTTTTTCTAAGTCGAGTATTTTATTAAAGTTAATTGTAAGATCACCAATCTCATCGTTTGACACAACAGGAAGTTTGTTATCGTAGTCAACGACATTTCCATTTGTAAGTTTCTCCATTGAATCAGAAACTTTTGTAATTGATTTAGTAAAGTCTCTACCAAAAAACGTCAAAAATGCAATTACAACTAAAAGTAAAAAGATAAGTGTGCCAAATATAAATGCATACCTTGAAACAGGTTCTGCACTATACATTACACCAGTAGCATAATTTTCGCCATTTATATTTATCATCTTATATGCACCTTGTATACCACTTGCATAGTAACCATAAGTATGTTTTATATCGCCCCAAAAATACGTATATTTTTCAAAAAACTCTGTTATTTCTGCATTCGTGTCTTGATATACTACATCTATATGGTCAATATCTTTTCCTTTTAATATAAAAAGAGTATCTTTTTCACTATATTTGTCAATCTCATTTAATTTAGTAATTAATTCATCAGTAGAAACGGAGTTTTCGACATCTACTCTTTCTAATTCGCTATAATATCTTTCAAATAAAAGTTCTCCCTTTTCTTCTATCAAAACCGAATTTGTAGCTAAATATGATAAACATCCAACAATAAAAACAAGAGGAAAAAACTGAAAGAACATTCTCATCCTATACCCGCTAATACTAAATTTCGTTTTGTATTTTTTTGTATTTCCTAATTTTTCAAATACAATTGACAGTAGATTTTTAGAGAATATGTAAATAAGTAATCCAAGTGTAACAAATATTGTAAAAATTACAACTGACATATTTATTACTAAACTCCACTTAGTACCGACATGCCAATAATCCTAAACAAGTTACTATAGGAGGAATTAAGGCATGAATAACATATAATGTTGTAGGCATTTTATAACATTCTTTTTTTATCTTATCAATACGTTCTAGAGTCTTTGGATCATTTTCTTTATATCCTATATATTTCTCCCAATCCTTTATTTTTTTCAATTCTAATAAGAATATGCTATTAGATAATGTCATTCCTAAGAGTACAGTTGCCGCATATTGAACATTAAAATTAAATCCCATATCAATATTTTTTTCAAATTCAGTGTTTATAGAATTGGGTGGATAACTAAGTAACCTTGTAATAACACAATATATAATCATAACAACTATTACAAAAAATACATTATACGCAAACAAAGTCTTTATAGTTTTTTTCTTAAAATTACTCTTCATAATATTTTCATCCTTTGCATATTAATTTTCTTCAATAAACTTTACAATATCTCCTACCGTTTGCAAACCTCTTATCTTTCTGTCGGGAATTTCTATATTAAACTCTTCTTCAAATTTACAAGCTAATGAAACAACATCAAAAGAAGATAACCCAATATCAGATATCAAATTACTATTTTCGCTAACACTTGCTTTGTCTATTCCTTGATAATCGCATATAATTTCAATAACTTTTTCTAACAATTTAATCATCCTTTCTAACCACGTTTAATTTTTTTAGTAGTTGTTTTTGGAAATTCTGTATCTCTTATTTTTATTTTTGAAATATTTTTATAAAGTGGCTCACTTTTGTTAAAATTATCTATTACTTTTTGCATATATTCCTTAACATCTTTAATATTCATTTTTTCAATATAATCAGCATCAGGAAATATCTCAGCCTCAATACATTTATTATCTTCTCTAACAACAACTTCTTGAACTCCATCATCATTTAAAAGTTTAAATTCAAGTTCTTCAGGATATACATTTTTTCCATTTGATAAAATTATAACATTTTTCTTACGTCCCGTTATAAATATAAATCCATCTTTGTCTATGTACCCAATATCGCCCGTTCTAAAGAATCCATCTTCCATAACCGCTTTTGTTGCCTCTTCATTTTGATAATAGCCTTTCATTACCATATCACCTTTTGCCAATATTTCGCCAACATCTTCTCCATGATTTTTATCAATCTTTACTTCTGCACAAGTAAGTGGCAAACCCGCACTTCCAAATCTATAATACTTTGTACAATTAACAGCTATAAGTGGTGCACACTCAGTAATACCATATCCTTCTAAAACATTTATTCCAATATTGTCAAAAGCTATCTGATATTTTTTGTCTAATGCAGCTCCACCACAAATAATCATGCTAAGATTTCCGCCAAGTGCTTCTAATATGCTCTTAAATAGTTTTCTTCGTACATCTATTCCAAACACTCTCAAAAAGTTACTGATACCTATCATAAACTTCACAAGCGAAAGTTTTTTCTTTTCTTCTAAAGTTTTCTTTATCCTCTTATAAAACGTTTCAACGACAAGAGGAACAGTAAGAATAAAAGTAGGTTTCTGCTCTTCTACGTCTTTAGAAAAATTTTTAAGAGACCTATTTATAAAATTCTCACATCCAGCAAACATAACACATAAAACACCACAAGAAAACGCATACGTATGATGAAGTGGCAAAGCAAGAACTGCTTTATTCTTCATTTCTACAAACTTCATTCCGGAAGTCGTATTACGAGTAACATTTTTGTGCATTAAAATAACACCTTTTGGATCTCCTGTCGTACCAGACGTGAAAATAATTGCAATCTCGTCATCTGGTTTTATATTTATTGCTTTATATTTTTGAATCTCCTTTTTGGTTACAGTATGATTTATTATGCTAAACAATATATCATTCATATTTACGAGTTTTATAGGCAAATCATTCTTTTTTATTTCATCAGCATAATCCGAATAATCATTAGAATAGAAAAGTAACTCTGTCCCTGTTTTTTCTAAAATTCTTTTAATACTTTCAAAGTCCAATTCTTTGTCTATCGGAACAACCACATTTTTAGTATTGGCTATTGCGAAATAGCTTAAAATCCATTCATACGAATTTTCACCCATTATCGCTATCTTTTTTTCATGATAATTATTATCAATCAAATAGTTTGAAAGCTTAACTACCTCTTCATAAAATTCATGATACGTCTTCTTTACTATTTCTTTTTTTCTTTCAAAAGAAAAAGCTACATTTTTTGCATACTTTTTATCACACAAATCCAGAAAATCTATTAAAGTATATATATCTTCTGTATGGTAAAAAGGATAAACTTTTTTATTCATTTGTACCCTCCACATAAAAATATATTATAATAATTTTTCTATAAATCTAGCATATTTTTCATCTTGATAAGACCATTCAAATCCAAGTTTCTTTAATTTTTTAGTAGTTTCATCACAATTAAATGTTACAATCATTTTATCTGCCGAATTTGTTATATTAGCAATATACATTAAAACAAACTGTATTTCATCAGTACTTTGAGCATCTCTCAATATTTTTTCAAACTCCTTAAAAGTTACCGCTTTGCAATCGGTAATAGCCATCAAATAATTTGAAAGTACTAAACTATGATTACTGTATAAATTGTATATGTTATTCTCACGCAACTTCATTAGTGAAACAATAGCCGTAGCTGTCTCATCTGCAGGTGCCATTGATAAGTTTTCGTTATATAGTTCTAAAGGAATTAATTTATATTTCACCATAACTTTTGTCAAATTGTATAAATCATTCGTTAAATAGTTTTCTTGAAACTTACCATCAGATGCTCTCCAAGTTAAGTTCGCAATTCTATATATCGAAGCATTTAACTCATCATTTCTAACCGCCTTTATCACTTCTTTTTCGGCTAAATACTTACTATGTGCGTATACATTTTCCTTATATAATTGCCCTATATATAAATCTTTCTCTGTAAATTCAGGATATTCTTTCGTTTGCTTAGTCAAAATATCTCCAGAAACACTCATTGTTGAAATATGGTGAAGTTTAGCCTCCGCAGCTTTTGCCAATTCTATAACATTACAAGTTCCTATATGATTAATTTCTTTAGACCTTTCCCATGAACAAAAGAAATTAACTTCTGCTGCGCAATGAATAATATCAGTAACATTTTTTTTCACATCATTTAGCGAAACTGAATCTAATCCTAAGTCATTCTTCGTTATATCACCAAGTAAAGGAATAAGCCTTCTGCTATTAATATCTAAGTTTGTAAAATCTTTTATAAACCTTTCAAACTTATCCATCTTACGAATTAAGCAATATATCTTTTTATCGGTTTTCTTAATTAGTTCACTAATTATATGTATTCCCAAAAAGCTTGTCGCACCTGTTATAAGAATAGCATCTCCATTTTTGTAAGGTAAGCTGTGATTTCTTATATCAGAAATATCTGAATAATTTTTAATATCATCATCATATTCATGAATATCCACTTTCTCATTTTGAATAAGCTCAGCAATCTCGCTAATAGTGTGACATTCATAAAAATTTCGAACTTTCAATTCATGACCCAATATAGATAATTTCGTTATTATTGATATAACTCCTATAGAAGTAAGTCCGCAAGTAAATAAATCTTCGTCACAACTTATTTTTTCTATTTTCAAAACGTCTTGCACCGCAAGTTGAATCTCTTCTTCAAGTTTATTTTTCGGTGCAACATATTTTACTTCTTTTTGAACAATCTTAGGCACAGGAAATGCTTTCCTGTCAGCTTTGCCGTTTGCGTTTGTAGGAATCTTCTCTAAACGCATATAATACTCTGGAACCATATAATTAGGTAATTCCTTAGATATTGCAGCTTTAAGCAAGCTTTCATCAATTTTCTTACTAGCAGTATAATACGCACAAAGATTTTTCTCGCCATTATTTTCAAAAACAGTCACTATACACTGCTTAACATTTTCAAATTTCAATATAGCATTTTCTATATCCCCAAGTTCAACTCTAAGACCTCTTATTTTTATTTGAAAATCAGTTCTTCCTAAATATTCTATATTACCATCAGGAAGCCACATTGCTAAATCCCCAGTTTTATACATAGTAGCATAGTTATAATAAATATTGGGAACAAATTTCTCATTTGTTAATTCTTCTCGATTTAAATATCCTTTTCCAACTAAAACACCACTAATATATAACTCCCCAACAACTCCTATTGGTAAAAGCTTATGATTTTTATCAAGTATTAAAAGTTGAGTATTATCAACAGGTTTACCTATTGGAATGCTACTTGGAATATTATTCGGATCACAGTCATAATAAGATACATCGACAGTACACTCGGTTGGTCCGTATAAATTATGTAGTGTTGTTCCATTTTTTCCAAGTAAATCATAAAATTTTTTAACATGTTCTACTTGCAAAGCTTCGCCGCTTGCAAAAACATATTTCAAAGTAGAAAGTCTCGGAATAACATTTCTATTTGCTTCAACATATTCCAGAAACGCATTTAACATAGATGGTACAAAATGCATATGAGTTACTTTACCATCTTCGATACCAGAAATAATTTCAGCAGGGTCTTTATGACCTTCTGGAATTAAAATTTGCAAACATCCGTCATACATACTCCACCAAAAAAGCTCCCAAACAGATACATCAAAAGTGTACGGCGTCTTTTGTAGAATAACATCACCTTTTTCAAGTGGATACTTTTCATGCATCCATTTAATTCTATTTATCGCACTATGATGAGGTATCATTGCCCCTTTGGGTTTTCCAGTAGAGCCAGATGTATAAATTACATAAGCAGTATCTGTTGAAACAGTAACAACATCTGGATTTTCTTTACTATACATATCAAAATCAAAAGTTTCAACATCAACAAATCTATCAATTTCTTTAAACTCATTTTTCCATTTTGTTTGTGTAAGTATAAAAGGTGCATTACTATCTTCAAGCATAAATTCTATCCTGTCCTTTGGAAAATGAGGATCCATTGGCATATATGCATGACCCGCTTTTATAATAGCATAAATAGCAATCATCATTTCAAAAGAACGTTCCATCATAACACCAATAATCGAATTTCTTTTTTCAACATTTTTTGCAATGCAATTTGCTAAGCTATTTACTTTTTCATTAAACTCTTTATACCTAAGCTCTTTTCCTTGGAATCTTAACGCAACTTTATTAGGATTTTTTAAAACATTTTCTTCTAAAAAATCATGTAAACATTTATTTCTTGGATATTCTTTTTTAGTATTATTAAAGTCAATTAAAATTTGCTCTTTTTCAAAATACGTTATAATATCAATATTTTTACATGTAATATCTTGATTTACTACGACCTGATTTACCACATTTATAAGTCTATAATAAATCCTCTCAACTTCTTCTTTTTCAAAACAATCTCTTCTATAATCAAAATCAAAATTTAACAAATCGTCGCTATCTCTGTCTGATATATTAAGCATAAATCCTAAATCAGATGTTCCATTAAATACCCACTCTGTTTTATTTTCTTTATTTGCATTTTCTATCTTTCCATTTTGATACGAAACCATTATATCGTACAATTCCACATCTTTACCGTGCTTTTCTCTAATATAATCAACTATACTTGAAAGCGGATATTTTTGATGTCTAAAAACTTGGTAATGCTCTGTTGCAATCTTTTGGCATAAATCTAAAAATGTTTCATTGTAATCAATAGGAATTGTAAGGGGTAAAATATTATTAAACATTCCAATTGTCTTTTTCTCTTCTATTCCATTTCTGTTAATAACCAAACTACAAAGTGTAACATCATCAGCATTATTTATTCTCGCTGCATAAAGTGCTATAACAGCCTCTAAAAGCACAGCAGGAGAAATTTGATTATCCGCGCAATATTTTCTAATCACCTCTGTTTCATCAAGAGGAACTACAAATGAACTCCTATATGCCTTAACATCCAAAGTAGTTTTTTTGTTTGGAGACATCGTAACTAAAGTAGGTTTTACTTCATATTTACTCTCCCAAAACTCTTTATCGCTTTCATATTTTGAACTATTCTTGTATGCCTCTTCTTTTTCAACATACTTAAAATACGATGGTATATCATTTGCCGAAATACTTTCACCACTAAGAAGTTTATTATAATATTCAATCAATTTAGAAGCAATCAAAGTGGCTCCCCAAGCATCACAAATAAGGTGATGAAGTTTTACAAACACACCTATATTATTATCAACATTTATTAACTTAAAAGAATATAATCTGCCTGACAAATCAAACGGCTCACTCATCCATTTTTTCAAAATATCATTATAATTTGTTTCAGATAAATTAATCATCTCAAAATCTTGATTTATATATTCTTCAGCATATTGTACTGGTACTTTCTCTTTAGTATCTATTTTAATTCTAATTCCGTCGCTATTAGCAACAAGTGTATTTATCGCATCTCTTAGCTTACTAACATCGACATCATAACCGAAAAAAATACATCCACCGACATTACATATACTTGTTCCGCCAAAAAATTTCTCTGTATCATACATATTCATCTGTGGGAATGTTAAGGGTTTACGCATACAAAATTCCTCCTCAAGTTCCACATATATACAAATATAGTATCATATCGACACTGTAATATCAATTAAATTAAAAAATTTTATCGTAGTTATGAAAAGATATCAATGTAATTTTTCCTAATTATGTAAAATGCAGAGCGATAATAACCAAACATCGCTCTGCATTTTTTATTTCCAAGAAAGATTCTCTTCGCCAATCATCTCTCTAAGTTCTTTATAAACTCTCTCATTTATAAGCATATCAAATTCCTTTTGGTTACCTTTATTATCTATAGTAACTTTCATATTTCCCTTTTGATTACTTATTTTCTTAATAAACTCCCTTAGATTTTTTAGTTCTATATCACTAAGACCCTCAGGAATATTTATCGTAAGGCTTTTTCTTTCCTTTGCTCCGACTAAATAATTTTCCTCGTGCTTACTTAAAGTCTGTAACTTCAAAGCAGAAATCGTAATTTCATCTTCTTTAATATTTAATCGTCCCTCTACTTTCACAATATTGTCATCAAACAAAACAGCCTTATACTGCACATAAGTCTTAGGAAAAACAATAACAGTAATCTCGCCATACAAATCTTCAAAACTAACAAAAGCCATTATATCATTATTTTTAGTTATTTTAACTTTCACATGATTTACAATTCCTATAAACTTAACAAGCTGTCCATCAACAAGATATGAGGCAGGTCCCGTCTCTTCGTCAAAATCTAAGTCGATACTTTTAATATTTGAATACTTACTAATCTCATCTGCAAACGAATCTAAAGGATGACCCGAAACATAAAGTCCAAGTACATCTTTTTCTTGTGATAACAAATCCTTTTTATCCATCTCTGGAAGTTTTAACATCGAATAAACCACATCATTTTCCAAGTTTTCGCTACCACCCATGTCAAACATATTTACTTGACCAGAAAGACTCCTTTTGCTATCCGAATTTATCATGTCCAAAATTCCTTCAAATGAAGCAAGAAGTGTTGCACGGTTAGTACCCAAACTATCAAAAGCACCAGCCTTTATCATGCTTTCAATACACTTTTTATTTATTTCAGTTCCATTTATCCTCTTGCAAAAATCTATAAAATCTTTATATTTGCCATTTGTTTCTCTCTCATAAACTAAACTATCTATCGCAGCACTACCAACGTTTTTTATCGCTGCCAAGCCAAAAACAATATCTTCACCATCAACAATAAACTTACTAAAACTCTTATTCACATCTGGTCTAACAATTTTTATTCCAAGTTTTTTGCACTCATTTATATAAACAGAAATTTTATTTAATGAGGTAATAAAACTATTTAAAAGAGCGGCAAAAAACTCTGATTTATAATACGTCTTTAAATATGCTGTCCTATAAGCCACAACAGCATAACAAGCTGCATGTGCTTTATTAAAAGCATACTTTGCAAACTCAGCCATTTCATCAAAAATCTTGTTTGCAGACTTCTCATCAACACCATTTCTTATCGCACCAGGAATTAATACATTTCCATTTTCATCAGTAACACCATATATGAAGTTCTTTCTTTCCTCTGCCATTACATCAAGCTTCTTTTTCCCCATAGCACGACGAACTAAATCAGCACGTCCTAGTGAATACCCACCAATATCTCTTACAATCTGCATAACCTGCTCTTGATATACCATACAACCATACGTAACATTTAAAATTGGCTCTAAAGCAGGATGCGTATAAACAGTTTCCTCAGGATTAAGTTTTCCTTTTATATATCTTGGTATTTGATCCATAGGACCAGGTCTATATAAAGACACGCCAGCTATTAAGTCTTCAAGTCTATCTGGCTTTAACTCTTTCATAAAAGAAACCATACCAGCACTTTCAAATTGGAATACTCCAGACGTATTTCCGTCCCACCAAAGCTTATATACCTTAGGGTCAGACATATTTTCATCATACTTTACATCAATACCTCTGTTTTTCTTTACCATATCTATTGTATCTTTTATAACAGTTAATGTCCTAAGTCCAAGAAAGTCCATTTTCAAAAGTCCTAGTTCTTCTAATATTGTCATTGTATATTGAGTAGAAATAAGATTATCATTTTTATAAAGTGGCACATAAGTATCAACTGGATCTTTCGTTATAACCACACCAGCTGCATGAGTAGATGCATGTCTTGGAAGACCTTCAAGTTTCTTCGAGATATCTATAACTTGCTTAACTTCAGGATCTTCATCATACATAATCCTAATTTCTGGATTCATCTCTAAAGCCTTATCCAGTGTCATGTGCATTTCCATAGGCACCTTTTTTGAAATAGTGTCAGCTTTAGCATAAGGAATATTTAAAACCCTTGCAACATCTCGTATAACACCACGTGCTGCCATAGTTCCAAAAGTTATAATTTGTGCAACATGGTCATTACCATATTTTCTGCAAACGTAATCAATAACTTCTTGCCTTCTCTCATAACAAAAATCAACATCAAAATCCGGCATGCTTATTCTTTCTGGATTTAAAAATCTTTCAAAAACAAGATTATATTTCATCGGGTCGATATCCGTTATATCTATCGCATAAGCCGCTAAACTTCCGGCACCACTGCCTCTACCAGGTCCTACAGGTATATCATTATCCTTTGCATATTTTATAAAATCCCAAACTATTAAATAATAATCTGTATATCCCATTTTATTTACTACAGATAATTCATACTCTAATCTTTCATACAAATCTTTTCTATTATTTTTTACAAATTCTATTTTTGCTTCCATATTAAAAAAGTCGTCATAGTTAGGGACCGAACTATCATAGCATAGATTATATTTTTTAATAAGTCCGGTTATAACACATATACCTTAAAAACTCGAAGTGATCCATATTGTTAGGTGTATCAAAATTAGGTAGTATAGTATGTCCAAACTCAAATTCAACATTACATCTTTCTGCGAGTTTAACTGTATTGGCCACTACTTCTGGCATATTTTTAAAATTACTATACATTTCTTCAGGAGATTTTATATAGAACTCATCCGTGCCAAATTGCATTCTATCTTCATCTATCATTTTCTTACCTGTCTGAACACAAAGCAAAACCTCATGGCTATAACTATCTTCTCTATATAAATAATGTGCGTCATTTGTCGCAATCATTTCCACACCAAGCTCTCTAGCAAGCTTTATAAGTCCTTGATTTGCTAGAACTTGCTCTCTAAGTCCATTATGCTGAAGTTCAATATAAAAATTTTCTTTTCCGAAAATGTCTATATATTCAAGTGCTGTTTGTTTTGCTTTTTCATATTCATCATCAAGTATCGCCCTACTAATAAAACCAGCTATGCAAGCGCTTGTGCAAATAATACCTTTACTATATTGTCTAAGTAAATCTAAATCTGCTCTAGGTTTATAATAATACCCTTCTGTAAAAGCTTTAGAAACTATCTTTATAAGATTACTATACCCTTCGTTATCTTTAGCAATCAAAATAAGATGTCCAAGCCTATCATCTACATTTGCTTCTTTATCAAACCTCGTTCGAGGTGCAACATATATTTCACAACCAATTATCGGCTTAATTCCATTTTTCTTACATTCTTTATAAAATTCAATGGCACCATACATAACGCCATGATCTGTTATCGCAACAGCATTCATTCCAAGCTCTTTTACTCTTGCAACTAATTCTTTTATTCGATTAGCGCCATCAAGTAAGCTATATTCTGTATGAACATGTAAGTGTACAAAATCTCTCTTTTCGTCCATCAAATTTTCCTCCAAAACTTAAATAAATTCTTCCCATACTAGGTTTGCTAAATCTAATCCTTTGCTTGTCAAAAATACATTTCCGTTTTCTATCTTTATTAAATCAAATCTAATTAGTTTTTTTAGTTCATTAGCAAAATCTTTTTCAAAATCAATTTCAAATTTATTATTAATCTCATCAATACTTATACCATCTGTTTTTCTAAGTCCAAGTATAATATATTCCCTTATTTTGCTCTCTTTTGTTTCCACTTCTTCCAAAGTTTTAACTTCTTTATTTGCAAAAACTTTTTCAATATACTTATTTATATCACATTCGTTTGTAGCTCGTCTACCACTTAAATAAGAGCTAGCACCTGCTCCAAAGCCGTAATACTCTCTTTGCTCCCAATAAGCTAAATTATGCTTAGACTCATAGCCAGGAAGTGCAAAATTAGAAATCTCATAATGCAAATATCCAGCCTCTTTTAATCTATTAACAAGATAATGGTACATATCCCTTTCTGTTTCTTCACTAGGTAAATCTTTAAAAATATCGTTATGCAAAATAAGTGAATATGATGAAATATGCTCTGGCTTTAAGTTTATGACATACTCAACACTATCTTTAAAATTTTCTAAAGTCTGAGTTGGAAGTCCAAACATCAAATCAACATTTATATTATCAAAACCAGCCTTTCTCGCCATATAAAAAGCTTCTTCAAATTCTTTCACTGTATGAATTCTTCCTATCAACTTTAATATCCTACCATCAGCAGTTTGAAGACCTATACTAAGTCTGTTGATTTTAGAATCCTTGTAGTCTAAAAGCTTTTCAAAAGTTAAAGTTCCTGGGTTGGCTTCTATAGTAACTTCGTTTGCATTTGGCATCAATTCCATAATTTCTTTAATTTGCTTTCCATTAATAAAAGAAGGTGTTCCACCACCAATATAAATAGTATACAAACCATCACTATTGATTTCGTCACACCTTTTATCTTTAGTTTTAATATTTGAAATTTTAATTTCTTGCTTCAAAGCATCTATATATCTATCTATTAAACACTCTTTACCAGCAAAAGAATTAAAATCACAATACAAACATTTCTGTTTACAAAACGGTATATGTATATATGCAGACCTCATTTTTTATTTCTAATCTCCTCAGCAATTTCATTAATTTTTTTAAATCTATGACTAACCCCAGCCTTACTAAGTTTAGGGTTAAGCATCTCACCAATTTCTCCAAGTCCAGCCATAGGATAATTTAATCTTAAGTTTGCAATCTGCCTAAGCTTTAATGGTAATTTTTCAAACATCTTTGCCTTTTTAATATCTATTATGTCCTTTTGTTGCATCGATGCAGCCTTTGCAGTCTTATCCCAATTAGCAGTTTCGCAGTTATCTATTCTGTTGCTATAATTCTTGTATTCTTTAAGAGCTCTCGCATCCTCAAATTCAATAATACATTTATTTGCACCAATCATAATTAAAAATTCTGAAATAGTCTCTGCATCTTTTATATATATAACAACAGCTTTCTTTCTTTTCATAACTTTAGCACTAATGCCCATATTTATAAGAACACTATTTATAAAGTTTGCGTTTTGCTCGTTATTTAAAACAATCTCCAAATGATTAGAAGAAGCTTTCGGATCCGAAACAGAGCCACCGCCCATAAAAACACCACGCATAAAAGAACGCATACAACATTCATTATCTTTAATCTTATTATTAGTATCTATGACAATATGTAAATTAACGTCTATATTAATCCAGCTATTACTAAAAATCTTTTGCAAATCACTCTTATCTTGAACAACAAGCTCTAGCAAAGTATCTCTACCTTCGATTTTCTTTTCTATATTTGTAATAGGTGTAACATCATAAAGAGATCTAAAAGCATTATAAACTCTTCTAATCGCAGATTCACTTTCTGTAGTCATCTTTAAAACAAAATCGCCATTACTTCTTGCAATATTACAATTAGTAATAAGATATCCTGCAAGTTCTGAAAGTTTGCAGCACTCTTTATTTTTGTTACTTATTTTGCTTAGTTCTTCTTTTACATCGGAAGAGAAAGACATGAATTTACCTCCTCATTTTGGGTGAAGCCCACCACACGCCACCAGTTATTTGTGATATCGTTTTTTTGTTCTAATTTATATTACTTTTTACATTTGACAACTCTATCATTGCCACCAAAATCTTTTATTACAAATATTCCTTTATAATCATTTAACCTTAATATTTCAGATACATCGTTTCCTTCATCAAAGCCAATCTCAAAAAATAAAGAGCCATCTGCACTTAAAAATTCTCTTGATTTAATAGCGATTTCTTTGTAAAACAAAAGTCCATCTTCACCGCCATCTAGTGCCATGCTAGGCTCTTTTTTTACTTCTATTTGAAGCTTTTCCATATCACATTTCTTTATATAAGGTGGATTAGAAACAATTACATCATACTTTGAAACCACATTTTCAAACAAATCTGAATTAATAAAATTTACTGTAACTTTATTTAAAGTAGCATTTCTTTTTGCGACTTCAAGTGCGTCTGTGCTCAAATCAACTGCATCAACTATGCAAGTACTATCTAAATACTTTGCAAGCGAAATAGCAATACAACCACTTCCTGTACACATATCTAATATTTTAAGATTTTTCTTACCTTTAAACTCATCTAAGATTTCTTGTACTAAAACCTCAGTATCCTCTCTAGGAATAAGCACCGACTTGTTTACTTCAAACTTTAATTTCATAAACTCTTTATATCCGTGCTAAATATGCATATGGTTCACCAGAAATCCTTTTATCTAGCATATCTAAAAACCTTGCATATTCTTCGTCTGTGCAAGTGTCTTTTGTAATTAATTGGCTAAAATCAATATTCATAGCCAAAGATAAAAGAAGCCTTGCTTCCCTCTCATCGATATTATTTTTAGAAAACAAGCCTCTTCCAATCTCCAATGCTTCTTTTATTACCATCTATCATCTTCTCCATTTTCAGGGATAACTGCTTTAAGTGATGCTATAGCAACCTCTATTTGACTGTCATCTGGCTCTCTTGTAGTAAGTCTTTGAAGCCACATACCAGGTTTATTTAAAAGTTGAACATATTTATTTTTGCTTTTGCCAGCAAACTTAATAATTTCGTAAGAAATACCTGCAACAATCGGCATCAAAAGAAGTCTAATCCCCATATTTAAAAGTATATTTGCAATTCTAACATATCCTGTTATTCTAGGTAAAAACGAAAAGAATATTATACTAACTGTAATTACAAAAAGTAAAAAGCTAGTACCACATCTAGGATGAAATCTAGAATGTTTCTTTACATTTTCAACTGTAAGCTCTTCGCCATTTTCATAGCAGAAAATACTCTTATGCTCTGCACCATGATATTCAAAAACTCTTTGAATATCTTTCATCTTAGAAACACCTATCAAATAGCCTAAGAAAATTACAATTTTAATCAAATGTTCAATAACATTATATAAAGTCGTTTGTTCTTCTGGCACAACAAGGTCAGCTATAAAATTAGGAAGTAGCATAAAAAGACCTATTGAAATAATAAGCGAAACAAAAACTGTCCCATAAAGTGCAGCATCTGACAAGCCATTCTCTGCTTGATTGCTATCTTTATTTGATTTTTTATCAGCCTTTTTTGAATGCTTATTTTGTGTATTTTCTTTTAAAGTCTCTCTCTTTTCCGTTAAATGTTCTTCACTTTCTTTATTATCTTCTTCAACATTATCATTTAAATTAGCTGTCTTCTTTTTACTGTTTTGTTTAGTGTCTTCATCGTCTTCAATATCGAAGAATTTTGCTGAAAACATTAGAGCTTGTACACCCGTAACCATCGAACTTACAAAAGCAATTACACCCCTTATAATAGGCACTTTTGCCCATTTGCCTATGCTCTTAGACTCTTTTTCTTCTATAATAATTTCGCCATCTGGTTTTCTAACAGCCATAGCAATCTTACTAGGTCCCTTCATCATTACACCCTCTATAATTGCTTGACCACCAATCGACGTCATTTTTTTCTCCATAAAATTCGCCTCCACAATGTATTATATAAAAATACGTGTCAAAAAGCAACAAACCTACTGTAACATTTTACAAATAATTTCATATTGTATTACATAAGGTATAGCTATTAAAATGGCATCTTATAAATTGCAATTTAGAAGGAGGATTTATATGTTTGAAAACGAAAAAGGTGGCTTTGGCTGCCCAAACGACGACTGCAGAGCGATGATTGAAAAGTTTTTAACAATCTGCCTACCAGTAACCGTAAAACCAAAAGTAAAAGTAGGAAAAATAAAAGCAGAATGTTGTGGAAACCCAATCGTATCCGGTGACAGACACGAAAAGTGTTGCAAAGATATGCAAAAAGACTCATGCCATTTCACAATAATTCAAAAAATGAAAGTTGAAATTCCTATAGACTTTAATGCTGATACAGATATTGACGAACTATTTGTAGACTGCGAACTAAAGCACGAGCATGAACCACCAAAACCAGACTGCGACTGCAGACCGTAAGAAAAAATAGTTTTTAGTTAAAAAAACAAGACCAAGTTTTTTTTATAAACTTGGTCTTGTGAAATATTAGTCTTTAATACCATATTTTTTCTTAAATTGTTCAACTCTACCACCATTTGCTTGGAACTTTTGATTTCCTGTGTAGAATGGGTGACATTTTGAGCAAACCTCGACTGACATATTCTCCTTTGTCGAACCAACTTTAATAACGTTACCACAACCACATTTAATAGTAGCTTCTTTGTATTCTGGATGTATTCCTGCTTTCATTACTTTCACCTCTCTTTTACGATATATCTATATAATTATTTTTAAACATAACAACATGCTTTATTATGATAGCATATTTATTTTAAAAATTCAAGTAAAAATTCATTTTTTGACAGGGAATCTTAATTTCGTAACTTAACAAAGTAAATTCCATGTAATAATAAAGGTAAAAGTACTTCACCTAATAGTTAATAATGCTAAAATTTCACATAAAGCTTATTTAAGGCAAAAAAACTGCACCTTCAAAGAGGCGCAGAAAACAAAATGTTTTTTTACTCGCTTTTAATAGCTAGCCTGCAGGTCCCAGACCCACAGGTCAAGGCCCTCATCGCTCTTGGCAAGAATTGCCACAAAGCGACTCCCGGGCGCCATGATCAGCTGGGGTTCCATGACCTTACCTAGCACTTTCTGGATATCCTCCAAGTGCTGAGTATTGCAAGACCCAGCATGGAGCTGCTTAACCAGGATCTTATCCGCGTTCACGTCCTTGCGGATTATCGCCACCATGACGCTCTCAGCGATTGGATCGGTAGTGAAAACGTCCTTGCAGACTTCCACGTCGATATCGCAGTCGTGCAGATCCGTCGTCTCGAAGACAACCGAGCTGCCGAAGAGCCTCCACATACCGTAGAGCCACGGCTTCCCGTAGTCCTTTCCCTCCTGAGATGCGTAAAAACCAGAAACGTCATTATTGGGACAATACCCGAGGTTCTCGTACTTAGCCATGCTTCTTTTCCTCCATCTTTTTCTGTCTGTTATTCTTTATGCATTTGGAAGATATTATCACATAACATGCACAATCATGCGATAAATCAAATAAGATTCTTAAGCGAGTAGCTCGTTGATGGTAGTGAACCCTCAACTAAAGAAAATTATATGATACTATTATTATAGCATACTTTACATAATAAGTAAATACTTCTGTTAGAATTTACCACTTTAGCTAACTTAACACATTTTTCTTTCTTATCATTATCTGGTTATTAATTCTACTTTTTGCATTATAATTCCGAAGTTTTGCAACAAAAAAGACACCAGTAAACAAGTTACCAGTGTCTTAATTGTCAGATTACTACGGGCTTAGCCTTAGATTTCCCGAAAGAAATCCCAGTCCTCCGACGCATACAGTCGTTAAAGCCCTGCATGAAAGCTTCTCGGTCGAAAATTTCCGAATCTTGGAGTAAGCTACTACCAACTTCGTAAGTAGTAGTATGATCGTCATTTCGAATCGGTCGACTGTAGAACACGACCTTTGAAAGCTTACCGACCTCTACAAAAGTAGTATAGAATTCAAAATGTTCAGCAAGTTTTGCCGAACACAGAACCATAATCTTACGTTCAAGGTCCCAATGAATTCTTTTGTACGTATCCCTACCATAGTTATAAGAAAAAGTGTACCTCCGCATACGTTCCTTTTTCGTCTCCTCGAAAAAGAACTCCGGTTTGTACTTGTCGTCCATGCTCTTGAAGCTCCGCATCATTCTTGTCGCCAAAACCATGTACAAAGAACTCCTCTCTTCCCTATCTGTTGCTAATCCTCACAATGCCCTTATACATCGAGAGATCAAATATGCTTTTGCTCCAATCCTATTGTGATTTGGAAGTAGTAACGAGTATGCTCATCACTCAAAACATATTCAACATCTTTTATTTTAACATACTTTACATAAAAAGTAAATGCTTTGACTAAAAATTGCCAACTTTTATAATTGATTAAATAAAGTACTACGTGCATTTTTGATAGTTAAAACACATTTCAAATTTTATTTAACATTTTTTATAATTTAGTATTTCACAGCATAAACGCCAAAAAAAGTGGCACTAAAAATAGCGCCACTCAAAGAATCACTCTTCCATGACTTTCTCAAAAAAACCTACAGGTCTATGAATAACTCCCAAAAGCCACCAAAGTGCTCTGCACTGCAGTATGTACGAATCCAGCTCCATCTGGCAAACATCATACTCTGCAATAAGGTCACGAAGTTCCTTCTGACCATCGGTATTATAGGCATCTTCAAAAGAATTTGCAACATAGCACTTTTCCCTTTTGAAAGCACCATCAGCAATCTTCTTCGCTTCAGCAGTCTCTTTCTCAAGCTCTTCTACAATCGCCTTAACGTCAGCCCTTTCAAGCTTAATCTCTTCGATCATCTCTGACATCGTATAATGTCTCCGACCGTCAAAATACTTGAGCCGAAGCATATCCTCTAACAAATCAATGTATTTCTTGATTTTCAACTTCTGCTTGTCCGAAAGTTCATCTTTCTTCTCTTTCAAAATACACATGAGGCTTTTTCTCTTAGTTGTCAGATAGTACTTAAGATCCTTGCTGTCACCCCAATAAATGCTCTCTTTGGGTGCTTGAGGTCTCTTCGACTTCTTCGCCATAAGCATACACCTCCATAATTCGGTATATTACGTACAACATCAACTAACGACTATACAATATCATTGAATATCAAGCTTTGTCAAGAATTTATGAAAAATTAATTAAATTTTACCTAAATTAGATCCAAGAAGTCTAAATTTGTTTAATAGCTCTTCATTCGTGTTTGTAGTGGTAACAAGTCTAATCAAAGTTTCTGTAATATTAGCTTGGTTACCATCATTTAAAGCTGCACGAATTTTGTTTACAACATCTAATTCTTTAGGTGTTAGCAATAATTCTTCTCTTCTTGTACCAGATTTATTAATATCTATAGCTGGAAATACTCTCTTTTCAGATAATTTTCTGTCAAGATATACTTCCATATTACCAGTTCCTTTAAACTCTTCGAAAATTACTTCATCCATTCTGCTTCCTGTTTCTACTAAAGCAGTAGCAAGTATTGTTAAACTTCCGCCTTCTTCAATATTTCTAGCAGCACCAAAAAATCTCTTTGGCTTATGAAGTGCAGCTGGATCAAAACCACCTGAAAGTGTTCGGCCTGAAGATGGAATTGTAAGGTTATATGCCCTTGCAAGCCTTGTTATGCTATCTAGTAATACCACAACATCTTTTTTCTGTTCTACTAGCCTTTTCGCACGTTCTAGAACTATCTCAGCAACTTTAACATGATGCTCTGGTAGTTCGTCGAAAGTAGAATATACTACATCTCCATCTATAGAACGTTTCATATCTGTTACTTCTTCTGGTCTCTCATCAATAAGCAAAACTATTAGTTCCACTTCTGGGTGATTTTGCGTAATACTATTTGCAAGTTTTTTTAGGATTGTCGTTTTACCGACCTTAGGTGGTGCAACAATCATACCTCTTTGGCCAAAGCCAATCGGAGCAATTAGGTCTATTATTCTTGTAGCATATTCTGTTGGTTTTGTTTCCAAGTGCATTCTTCTGTTTGGATGAATTGGCGTTAAATCATCAAATTTTTTTCTTTTCATAGCAATATCTGGTGTATCACCATTTATGCTACTCACATATATAAGAGCTGGAAACTTCTCGCCTTCCTTTGGAACTTTGCTATAACCTTTTATTTTATCGCCAGAATCTAATCTAAATCTTTTTATTTGAACCGGCGAAACATATATGTCTTTTGGTGTAGACAAATAGTTTTGACCTCTTAAAAATCCGAATCCGTCTGGCAATACTTCCAAAACACCCTCAACTGGTACAGACTCATCTGTGAATTGAGGTTTTTCTTCTTGCACATTGACTTGCTTTTTAGTATGCTCAACCTTTTCATTAGAACTTTCTTCTTTTACATCTTCTTTTACAATTTCTTCTGCTTTTTCTGTGTTTTTTACCTCTAATGCCTTTTCTTCTCTATGTGCTTTAATAATTAAATCAATTAACTCTTCTTTATTTAACTTACTAATTCCTTTTATCCCTTTTTGTTTAGCTAATGCATGTAAATCAGCTAAAGTAAGAGACTTTAGTTCATCTCCCATATATTCAATTCTCCTTTTCTTATGGATTTTTTTAGAATTTTAGAAATGAGCAAGAGGCAAGTTTTTCTTGCCCTTGCTACATTAAGATATTGTAATCGTTTTGAAATTATAAATTAACGAATTTTAATACTAATATATTTTACTTTTATGCTCTTCTTCTAGAAGCTCCTCTTTTTGACTCAATGCTTCTTTTTAGTTCTAACTGCCTTTCGTCACTATCTCTTAAAAACTTGATTAGCATGTCGTCTAAAGTTGTAGGACCTTCTTCTGTTTGTTCTTTCACAATCTTTTGAACAGTTGGCAAAGCTTTTTTTATAGAAAGAGCTATTTTACCTTTTTCATCTATCGATAAAACTTTTGCTTTAACCAAATCCCCCTCATTTAAAACAGAATGAATGTCTTTTACAAAATCTTTTGAAACCTCTGAAATGTGAACTAATCCCGTTTTTCCATCGTTTAGTTTAACAAAAGCTCCATAATTCATAATATCTGAAACAGTTCCTTCTACTATTTCGCCAACACTTACTGACATAAAATTTCTTCCTCCTAACAATTTCAAAGATATTTTATAACAAAACCCTTCATACGTCAATATATTTTAACCATAGATATAAAAGCAATTACTTTTTCTTCCGACAAAATTAAGCTTTAAAAATAAAAAATAGCTATATATTTAAAAAGTGCAATAAGTAGAATAATGTACTCATTGCACTCCTAAGCTTTTGTAACATTTTTAGTCAAATATTCCTTTCAAAATAGTTAAAAGTTCATTTTACAATAAAAATAACTGCCCTATTATTTTCTACGGTATACGTAGCTTTCATAAAATACTTCCAATAACTATGCCGTTCCGTTACTTTTTCAGAACTAACAGGTACAACAGTCGTTTGCTCTACATCAATCGGCCATGAAAGCCTAACAACATCATTTTTACTTGAAAGTTTATCATTCCAATAATCATTAAAGTACTTGTAAGAGTAATATTTACCAAAAAGTCTCTTTATCTCTTCTTCAAGCTCATAATACATCTTGGCAAAATTAATGGTAAAGACATCCTTCTTCTTACTTTTCACTACTGAAATCTGAACAATCTTCTTATACTCTTCTTCAAGTCTCATATCGATGTAATCAGTAACCTCTTTCTTGCTTTTCGAGTTGCGAATAGTCATAAAAGCGCACCTCCTACAAAGTCGAAGTTATTGAAACAAAAGCATACTTCAAAACAATTACATTAGATAATCGTCTAATCCTAAAATTATCCTTGCACCATCATGTATTTTAGCATTTTAATCAAATTACGTCAATATATTAATTTATCAGTGTTACAAATATTTTTCAAAAAATACTTGTTTTTTATTTTTACTCATGATATACTTTGTTTTGTTCTTAGCTGGCCCATTGGTCAAGCGGTTAAGACGCGGCCCTCTCAAGGCCGAATCATGGGTTCGATTCCCGTATGGGTCACCAAAACTTAACTCACAGCATTTACTGTGAGTTTTTGTTATTTTTACTCTTTTAGTGCTTCAATGACATTGGCTAAATACTTCATAGCCGTCCAAACTTCATCCAAAGTATTCCCCGTAGCCCCCACTTCCACAATCAGCGCCCCATCACAAACATGCTGATTATACCTAGACTTGCTTAAATTCAAATCGCGAAACAACCCCGGATACATACTATTAGCCGTATTTTGAATAAGCAAAGCCAACTTCAAATTTTCCATCCAATTATCATGTGAAAGCCCACAAGCATTAGTTCCAACAACAAACATAAGCTTGGCAGCACTTTCACCTTTTATCTCAGTAGTTGGTCTATAATTCAAATTACCCGAAAGAGCATCCCTATGAATATCCAAAACGATATCATACTTAGTTTTACTAAACTCATCTTGAACACTCTTAAGCGAAGCCTTATACGCACCATTATAAGATGGTGTATCGTGCTTAGTTTTAATATGCTTAGCATTAAAATTCTTAAGCAGCAAATTTTCCGTAAGCACATTTCCAACAGAAACAATATTTTTTTCATCATTCAAAGTTCTAAAATTAGATTCCTTTCCAGCCTCACTATATGCTTCAGAAGTATGAGTATGGAACACCAATATTTTCGTATTATTATTAATAGGAAACTTCGAAACCTTAGAAAGTTCCGTTAAATTAAGTTTCAATTTGCTATAATTAGTTATATACGTATTTCCAACCAGTACTTTTCCAGAAGAGTTTTCAACCACATTATAACTTTTCGGTCTATCCCAAGTTTTAATGCTAGAAGACTCCAAATATTGGCTCGGTACTTCATTTGTTTCATTTTCTAATTCATTAACCGTATTTTCATTCACATTATTTATCTCAGTATTTACAGTATATTCATTTACTTTAAGTGGTTTCTCTTCATTGGATTTTATGCCAACAATCTCCACCCCAAGTTCATTTTTTATTCTTCCTAAATCAAGCTCATTTTTTGCATAAACATTATTTGTATTTATATTTTCCTCTATCATTTCAACTGCAAAAGTTTTAGGCCCATTATTTAAAAGCTTAAAAATCAAACTTAATGATATATATATAATCATCACTATGCTACCATAAAACAAAAATTTTCTGATAACATTATTTAATCCAATAACTTTAACTCGTATCATAAAAAATCACCCAATATAAAATATTAGGTGATTTCACATATTAGAACTTATTGTTGTAAAGTAGTTAAGTCTTCTGTAAATTTAGTAATAAGGTCTTTTGCCTTATCCTTAAGCATTGCAAGTTCAATCTTAGCATCAATTAATTTTTCTTTTTCAGTTTCAATCATAGTATCTATTTCTTGTCTTTCTTCGATAGCCTGATTCTTAGCATCTTCAATAATAGCCTTTGCTTGTTGCTCAGCTTTTATAAGAACTTCAGATATATTTGCTTTCGCTTCCTCTATAGATTTTTTGTTATTTAGCATTTCATTTAATCTTTCATTAAGTTTAGCATTTTCCGCTTTCATCGCTAAAAGTTCTGTGTTTTGTTTTTTTAGTTCAGCTTCATAATCACTCTTTATTCCTGCAATATAAAGCTCAACATCTTTTCTATTCAAACCAAAAAGACCTTTTGAAATATTATCGTCCATTAAACCTCACCCTTTCTTATAAATTTACATTACTTAGAAGCCTTCGAAATAGCCTCTAACATATACTTACAGCCTTTATCCTCAAGAACTTGAACTAAGTCAAATCCTGGTCTTCTATTTGCTTCGATTAGTAGTGGACCTTTATTTGAAATAGCCACATCCCAACCTACTACATGAACATCTGGATTTACCATCGCTGCCTTACAAACCATCTCTTCGATTTCTTTCCAATATGGTATTTCATATCCATCAAATCTTATTTTTGTCAAAGGATGCACAGATACCCTTTCCAAATCTTTAGAAATAGCATCTCCAATAAGTTTGCCATTTTCCATATCTATGCTTACACCCATTCCACCTTGATGAAAATTATCTACAACAGCCTTTCCATTTCCAATTCTAGCAGCTGCATAAAAAAGCTCGGCCTTTCCATTTACAACTTTAGTCATCGCACGAATTGTATTTACACTAGTCGGGCAGATTTTAGCCCAATTTTCATCTTGTATAACATAGTCTTCAAGGAACATATTGTTTTCTTTTATGTATTCATAAAATTTTTCTATATCTCCAACTTCAGAAACCTTCATTTTCTTTACATCAGTTCCGGCAAGACCATCTGTAGGCTTAATCATAAATACATCTTTATTATCTAGGAAATCTTTCAATTTATCAAGTCCAAATTCATAAATATAATAATCTCTTTTTGTATATTCTTTATAATATTTATGAAAATTTGTTTTTATTCTTAAATTTGTAGATAGTTCTCTTGGTGAATATTTTTTATAGAAATTTGAACTATATCTTATTGTAACATATTTAGATTTTTCTTTTAATGTCCTATCATAAAATCTATAATTCAAATAATCAGATAAGCCACTACCAAATACAATGCTGCAAAAAGCAGCATCTACAAACATAAGAAAAGGACTTTTATGTTTTTCTTTCCCGATTTCTTTTAAGTTTTCATAAAACCTTTTATAATTTCCTTTAAGCAAAAAATCTATAAATTCCATCTAAAATTTGTATGATGCATTTAAAACTCTAAACGCATCATACATCTCCTTTCTTATTTATTCTTTTCAATTTGCTCTTTAGCTTTTAAAATTCCGTTATAAATTGCACGTGCAGCTGCTTCTTGGAATTCTTCGCTTTTAATTCTTTCAAGTTCTTCATCATTAGACATATATGCAACTTCACACATAATAGACGGTAAAGTTGAATAATATAGCACCCAAACTTGATCTTTTGGATCTCTTATTCCCCAGTTTCTAGTACCAAGTTCATCGACAAGTTCATCAGAAACTATTTGTGCTAATTCTTTACTTGTTATACCATAATCTTTATCATAATCACCGTCATGGAACATTACTAAAGTACCGCTATATCTCTTATCTTTACTTGAATTGTTATGTATCGATACATATATATTAGCATTCTCATAACCTGTTGCAAAATCAAGTCTGCCTTGTCTATCTATAAATACATCGGTCGTTCTAGAAGCATACGTTTTTATTCCGTCAGTATTATCTAAAAGTTCTTTTAATTTAAGCATCATCTTCAAGTTATAATCTTTTTCATATGCTGTACCATTACAAGCACCTGGATCCCCTGGCTTACCGCTACCACCATGACCTGCATCTAATAAAACAACAAAATCTCCATCACTTGAATCATTTGTTTTTTTCGTATTTTTCATAGTTACTACAACATCATCATTGATTTGTTTAATGCTAAATTCTGTATCTCCTGTTCCATTTATTATTATCTTGCCTGATTTAACTTCTATAGTTTCAACAAAATTATCATCTGGCTCAATATCTTCTAATTTAGGATTAAATTTAGAAGTACTAAATTTTAAAGTGTATGTATTATTTCTGCTAGATTCACTTGTGCTAAATATACTCTTCTTTACTCCATATAAAGTAAATGTTGCAATCTTAGAATCAGCATCGTATTCCATATCTCCGCCTGCAATGTCCTTAATTGAAACTTCTATAATTTTGCCTTTTTCAGCTAGAGAATAATCGCCTTCTTTTTTTAATTCAAATACAACTCTTACTGTTAAATCATCTTTTTGTGAAAATCTAATTTCAGAAATATTTTTATTATTTGGTGTAATAGATGTTGGACCTTCTACTTTCAAAACAGCATTTTCTATATCTATAACAATTCTATGAGGACTAGTTAATTTACTAGCTTCGTATTTAATCGTTTTGTCGCCAGTGATTTTTAGTTTATTAGTTGAAGACGTATACTTTATAGAAGTAATTTTATTTCTATTTGCAAGTTCTTCTTCTGTAGGCAAATCATTTTCTGGCTCATCTATTTCACCAGAAGTATTTGTCTCTCCACTATTGTCCTCTTGAGGCTTATCCTCTTGAGGCTTGTCATCTGTCCCAGAAATTTTTATTATATCACCATTATAAACAAGTAAAACTTTTTCTGGTGATGAAATTAAATCGCTATATGCAAATGTTTCTGTAAGAGCAATGCAAGTTATTTTTTTATCTTCAGACTGAACAACTTTATAATCTTCTTTTTCTTCTAAATCAAGAACAATCCTATTAACATTACCACCTTGATCTCCAAGACGTACAGTTTGAAGTCCTGCGTATTTAACTAATATTTCTTTAGAATCAACTAAATTTTTAGAATTAGGAACATCAAAAATAATTCTCTCAGGCTCAGATAATGTAAAAAGATTATATGTGTTAAGTGCTTTATCAGTCGTTACTTCCACATACATAGTGCCATTAAATATTTTTGCAATAACACTCGATATACTGACTACCTCTTCTTTTTTACTTTCTATAATTACACTATTTGTATCTTTGTTAAAATCAACATTAAAATCTAAAGCCGTTCCAAGTTCTCGTAGTTTAAAAAAATTGTTACCACCAATATTATATGCTGTCAAAGATTTTTCTTCGTTATTTATTGAAAGTTTTTGTGAGCTAGGTACTGCTGTTTTTGATTTATCAGCACCCACTACAAGTTCTCCTCCAACTTGAGTATAAGATTTGTTTTTTTTCACTTCTATTAAGTGTTTTTCGGAATTATAATCAACAGAAAATTGTGAAGCTGTTGCATTTAATACATAAGCTATATCACGTAGTTTGAAAAAATTATTACCATCAATATTATATACTTCAAAATTTTTATATTCATTGTTTACCATTACCTTTTGTGGAGAAATAACTACATTTGATGCCGCAAAAGTATATGAAAAACTTAATATCATTATCAAACAAAAAATTACAAAAAGAAATTTTTTCATGCTCCTTCTCCTCTTAATCTAAATTCTCACCATAATGATATCACAAAATCTAAAAAAACAACAACTTTTTTGAATAATATTTTTAAAATTTGGGAAAAATTTTTCAAAGAAAGGATGGTTGTTAAAATGAGTGTAACTAAAAAAATTCATATTCAAGGAATTTCAATAATTTCGTTTGACGATGCTATAAAAAATGCTTTAGAAGAAACTGCACTTACAATTGATCATATATTTAATTTAAAAGTCGTTGGCCTATACTGTAACATTAAAGACAAAACTGTTCAAGAATACATCGCTGACACAGAAATAAGTTTTAAGATAGATAAAGAAAATCACTGAAGAAAGGAAGGATTATATGCGACCAATCGAAACCAAAAAAGATTATCAGGAATATGTAGATAAAAAAACTCCAAACTCCCCTATTGCTTTTAATATATTAAAAGCATTTGTCGTAGGTGGAATAATTTGTTTAATAGGACAATTTATATTAGATGGTCTAAAAGGTGCAGGTCTTAATGAAGAAGCTGCTGCATCAGTAACAAGTATTTCATTAATATTTATAGGAATTTTTTTAACTGCAATTAATGTATATAGCAAAATCGGTAAATTCGCTGGAGCTGGTTCTATAGTTCCTATAACAGGTTTTGCAAATTCTATTGCATCACCAGCAATTGAATTTAAGAGTGAAGGTTTAGTTTTAGGTGTCGGTGCAAAACTTTTTCAGATTGCAGGCCCCGTACTTGTATATGGCATAACAGCTTCAATAGTTGTAGGGATACTGTATTTTCTTTTTGCAGGTCATTAAGATAAAGAAAGGAATGTGAATTATGGCAAATAAAAAAATCGGCAAACAAACCGTAAAATTAAGTAGTCCTGTCACAATATCTTCAACATACTCTGTAGTCGGTGTAAAAGAAGGCGAAGGTCCACTTGCAAAATACTTTGATATAATTTTAGAAGATGAATATTGGGGCGAAAAGACTTGGGAAAAAGCTGAATCTAAAATAGTAAAAGAATGTGTAGCTGGTTGCTTGGGAAAAGAAAAAGTAAGTAATGAAGATATAGATTATATGTTTTCCGGAGATTTATTAAATCAATGTGTTTCATCCTCTTTTGGAATACGTGAACGTGAAATACCTTACTTTGGAATCTTTGGTGCCTGCTCTACTTTTGTCGAAGGCATGAGTTTAGGTGCAATGCTTATTGACGGCCAAATGGCAGATAATGTTTTATGCTCTACATCTAGTCACTTTTGTAGTGCTGAAAAGCAATTTAGATTTCCATTAGAATTAGGAAATCAAAGACCACCTTCTGCACAATGGACTGTGACTGGTTCTGGAACGGCACTTTTAAAATCAAGTGGTCAAGGTCCGTTCATTACTCATGTAACAACTGGCAAAATAGTAGATATGGGAATAAAAGACGCAAACAACATGGGAGCTGCTATGGCACCTGCTGCTGTTGATACTTTATATCAACATTTCAAAGATACTGGCAGAGGTCCAAGCTACTATGATTTGATATTAACCGGCGACTTAGGTCATATAGGAAAAGATATTGTAAAAGATCTTATGGAAACAAGAGGTTATAATTTAAATAATAACTACAACGACTGTGGTTGCCTAATATTTGATAAAGAAAAACAAGACACACATTCTGGCGGTAGTGGATGCGGATGCTGTGCCACAACTTTTTGTGGATATATATTTAATCAGCTACAAGCGAAAAAATTAAAACGTATACTTCTCTGTGCAACAGGTGCTTTAATGTCTCCAACAACAGCACAGCAAAACGAAAGTATACTCGGCATCGCACATGCAGTCAGTATTGAAGTATAAAAAATGTGGACGGAAAATTTTCGTTTTTTCTCCGTCCACATTTTTTATACTTTTTCATATATAACCAACGTTTTTTCACAAGTAGAATTTTTTATAATATCTGGATTTTTAAGCACTTCTTCTATTTGAGTTTTAGTTTTTAAAAGTGGTGAGCATCCATCTGAAAAAGCAAATATATATTTAGCATCTTTTAATGGAATTTCATAAGTGCTTAAAAAGTTAAGTGCTTTCTTTTCGCCTGTTAAAGAGCCTATATTATTTCTGCCAATAGCTTTAAGCCACCTATTATTTCTTACATATTTTCTAATATATCTTCTGCAAGAATTATTTTTCCAGTTCCATTTGTTTGGAAATAGCATTTTTATAAAGTCGTATAAAATTCCTGCATCATCATTTAAGTGTGCTCCAGAATCGAATATAACATTTAAATCTTCATCTAGAACTTTAATTTCTGAATCTCCAATTGCAAAACACTTTAAGTACTCGTCCTCTATCACTCCACCAACAGCTACGCAATTATAGTAATCATTTGCTAAATAATTAATCTTTCTTCCTTCATTTAACTTTTTAATTTTTTCATTTGCAATCTTTACTGCATTTTTTAATACTTGAGAATTAACTATAGACTGATTTTCCAAATATGAAATAACTGTATCAACACAAATTTGTGCTGATTTTGCAGAACCACTTGGATTTGGATATCTCGCAATCATATCCTCGGCTTCCTCAACTGTTTTAGGATATTTAAGTGGTGTGTTGTCAGGGAAATCCCTAGTTACACCGTCTGCTACGCAAAACATATTAGAATTTGCGATAAATTTGTCTTCATAGACATGTTTTAAAGAATTGTTTTCCACTATACCAAAATTATACGTTTTGGAATATCTCAGGGAATACATCAAAATCACCTCGAATTAAATTTTTGCTGATATAAAAAGCCAGTAAGAATAATTATAGCAAAACATTTGCATAAAAACAAAGTCTATAAATACTTAAAAACTCAAAAAAATAGCATTTTATAGAATTTAAACTAAAATACAGCTATAAAGTATTTGGAAATCAAATGATACTTCGCTTTTGAATAACTATAATCAATTGCTATGAATACTTTTTGAAAATTTGGAAAAATTATATTTAAGAAGTTTTATTATTAAAAACAATGAAAGGAAGTTTTAAGATGGATATAATGAAATATGTTTGGTGCTTTGTAATTGGTGGAGCAATTTGCGTTGTGGGACAAATATTAATAGATAAAACGAAACTAACTTCAGCTAGAATCTTAGTTTTATTTGTAACTTTAGGAGTAGTATTGACAGGGCTTGGACTATACGAGCCAGTAGTTAAAGCCGGTGGTGCTGGTGCAACTGTGCCTCTAACTGGATTTGGTTATTCACTTGCAAAAGGTGCTATAAAAGGTGTTCAAGAAAATGGGCTACTTGGAGCTTTTACAGGTGGTGTCAAAGCTACTGCTGCTGGTATAAGCGCCGCCGTACTTTTTGGGTTTATTGCCGCACTTATATCAAAACCAAAAATCAAAAACTAATCTTTTAAAATAAAGATTTTATTCCTATAGAAACAAGTATCAATCCGTCCTATAAGTTGGGCGGATTTTCTGCATTTATTTCCAAACATATTTCCAATTTTAATACCTAAAAAAGAAATTAAAAAAGTAATAATACCTATCATAAAAATTGAAGAAAATATATTAACTTTCATAAAAGCAAAAGTAATGCCAACAGCAAAAGCATCTATACTTGTAGCTATTGCTAATACAATCATAGTTTTAAAAGAAAAATCTTTTTCTAGATCTTGAACTCCATCAGCTCCTTTTATCATTTTAAGTCCAATAAAACTAAGAATTAAAAAAGTTATCATTCCACTAAAATAGTCTACAACGTTGCTTTCTACTCCGTTGCCAAACAAATATCCTAAAAACGGCATTAATGCTTGGAAACCGCCGAAGTAGCCGCCCACAATAACTCCATGTATAAACTTCATATTTGTTATAGAAAGACCTTTCCCCACAGAAACAGCAAACGCATCCATAGCAAGCCCTACACTTATCATAATAATCTCTAAAAAACTCATTTTTGCACTCCCTCTATTCTCATACATATCATAAGAAGTGCAAAAATATTCAATTAAATGTTAAAATTTATTCTGGAATTGTAATTCTATACAAAGCCATCTCCATACCACCAGTTGCTCTATAATAAAACACTCCACCATTTGCTACATCGCGAATAATATATTTATAGCTCGCATCAGGAAGTACAGGCTCAAGTTTTAAGTTCCAAGGGGTATCCGTTAAAGCCTCACCCTTTGTATTACCAATATAATTAGTTGCATCTTCAGAAGTTGAATAACAATCAAAGCCTTCTATATTATCATCGCAAACAGCAGCAACAAACTCAGCACCATTAAAAATAATCTCGTTATTTTTCAAATACTTTGAAAGTAAAACAGCTGCCGCATATTCAGAATTTTTCATAAGATGTCCAAAAGTCTCTCCACTATCAGAAAGAATCGCTGAACTAGCAGCATTTGAAATACTATTACTTGTACTTGTCGAATTCAAAGACATCCAAAATCCATTTGTACCATCAGCAAAAGCTGGATGTACGAAATAATCATTTGGCAAAACTTCATTATTTGACATATAGTCAGTATTCTCACGCAAGAACACAATATCTACAGCCGTATCTGGAATATTACTATACGATTTTCCTAAATAAAAATCTTGTATCTTATATGCAAATCTTGGAATCCACACATACTCTTTAGTTCCATAAACCATCCTCGCAAAATGTGAAATTTCTTTTTGATAATTATACCAGCTCTCTGTGTAAACATTTTTTACAAGGGAATTATCATATCCAACTGGTTGCATATTATCACTTGAAAGAATTGGTCTATTAACACCCGTTTTTATATCAAACTCAGCAGTTTTATTTGTTTTAGATGTTTCTTTATACATCGTGTATATCAAATTATTATAAGTCTTCTTGTTAGCACTCTTATAAGTAAAATTATACACTATCAAATCATCGCCACTTGGATACTTATCAAAAGTAACATTACAATCTTCAGATGTATAATCCAAACCTAAAAGTTCAAAATCTTTATCAGAAAGAGTCCTATTCGAAATAATATCAAAATCTGAAAGCATCTTTCCATCGCCACTTCCAGATGGAAGTGTATTTTCATTTGCAATTATTGCTAAATATATAGCATTTGTTGTATCCTTTGCTTCTTTAGTTCTCAAACTATCAACAGTATCAAGACCAGAGTAAATCGTTATCGAGGCAATCATAACTATAACAATAATCGTTATTATCAAAGTTATGATAGTTATTCCACTATTATTTTTCATATTAACCTCCAATATATTATCATTTGCAAAATTACCCAAATTAAACTATTTCACAAATAATTATATAACAACTCGCCTTTTTGTCAACAAATTTCAAAATCAAACTTACAACAAATTCCACATATATTTTAGTTGATCCTATCACAAAATATAAATACAATCTTGTGATTAAATAATATACAAGATTCTCCTCTACTGTTCATTTTAAAAAATTAAAATGAATGGCAATATTTTTCAAAGTATTCTTTGCTTTATCATGGCAAACTATACGTTACAAAATTTATGAAATGGAGTGTGAATTAAAATGTCACAAAAAATTTATTGTAGTGTTGGAAGTTGTTCTTATAATGCCACAGATAAAAACGAATGCACATTAAAAAGCATTCAAGTAACCCCTTGTCCAAACTGTAAAAAAGGTAATCCAGAAGACGAATCATTCTGCGGTTCATATTGTAAATGCAAATAAAAAATAGGCATTATAGGTAGGCATAAGGTAAATGAAGAGAGGTCTGATAAC
>OIEN01000100.1_pt1 | contig 66680 bp, 60 predicted proteins | sample 1581741 | NCBI WGS metagenome assembly OIEN01 (sample SAMN01760944, study PRJEB22395) | human gut metagenome | reverse complement strand
GAGGAAGCGGTACGGCTGCGAGGCGCCGGGCCTCGCCAGCTCCATGCCGCCGGTCTCGCCGCCGATCTCGAGCGAGCCGCCTGCGACGGACACGCCTCCTTCCACGGGATGCGCCCCGGCGTTGCCGGACATCCCGCCGCGGAAGTCCGCCGAGCCCGTCACCGAGGGGGCCGGTGCCGAGTCCGACACGGACGCTAGCATGTTGCCGTCGTATGTCATTGACAGGTTGTCCACGATGCCCTTGCGCGAGGAGGTGATGCCACCCTCGCGGGACAAAGATAGCAAATTATCCATATTGTCGTATGGTAACTTGCCATTCCGCAATACCACACATAGATGTACGATCTTAATTGTTTTTAGGGCCAGCATATAGGATGAGATGGCCATATGTGCTAGCCAATCATAGACTTCCCAAGCAAGGAAAGATATTAGCAATTTCGACAAAGAGGCTGACCTTCAAAATCAAGGCCCGCCTCTTGGCTGTTTGCATGCTTGGCTTAGGCCAAGCTAATAATAATGATAGTCAATTGCAAAAGCAAAAGTTATTCTTGTATAATGACTTTAGTGACAGATTTCCACGTCTGCCACCCAATGACCGTCGACATCTTGATAATAATCAAGTGAAAGCAATTTTGTGACCAGACCGTCAGAAATCTCCAATATTCCATTTGTATCTATTCTTTTATTGAAAGCATAGTTAATGGCCGAATAATTCGGAATCCTAAGGAATCCACAATAATCTGCCCCATTCAAATGAAGCAGCAACTCCTCATTGGGTCCAAAGCAACTACTAACAATTCTTTCAATCTCTTCAGGAGCGACAGATTGCAGGTGTCTTTCAATCAAATTCCCATTCGTCCATAAACAGGCACACTTATCATAAAGCACCTTTGAGGTTTTTAGATCTGTTAAATCTGACTCCATGAATGAAATATTAGAATAGTTCTTTAAACATTCAATATAATGTGGCAGAAGCCTCTTCCGCACAAATTCTTCTTTTATATTGTTCATATTAATAATCTACTTTTGATTTTGAATTCACTAACCTAGGACGGTCGTATTTGTTATATCGGATTTGCCCATCTTTCATTTTAACATCTCCAGCCTCCCAATGTTGTTGCCCAGGATGAGACGAATCCATTGTTTGTTGTTGGACAGATTTAATCTTCTTCCCCCATGACGTTTCAATCTCATACCGATATTCTCTTCCTGAAGCATTCCTTGATTGACTTGTTGGTTGTTGGCTTGTCGGAATTCCTTCTTGTCTCATAGCTTCTCGTCTGGCTTCTCTCGAAGAACTGGCATTCTTTCCACGAAGATAGCCATCCTTTTCATTCTGTGACACATTGCTCATCATATACGAGCCGAATAAGGCCGTAGCGTCACCAACCGCTACAGTAGCCGCACCTGCTCCAGCAATGACAAGTCCTCCTGGTGCACCAACAACTGACGTACTTGCAACCAATCCACCAACTTCACCGCTTGTGCCAAATGTTTGGGCTGCTATTCCAATTGCAACCATGGCTCCGCCAGTAGCCTTCAATACATTATCTGCGACCTGCAATCCTGCATTGTAATCGTAGATGTCATTAGGATTATAAGCATCCCTCCACGATGAGGCCGGTATAATATTTGTCGCTGTGCCAATTAAAAAACCTGCCACCTTGTCTCTCCAGTCATAGCCACTTTGATCGACAAGCCTTATAGGATTACCACCACAGTACCCATATGGAATAACTCGTGAGTACCTCTCCGCCATCGGGTCCACGGAGAGGAAGCGTCCGAGGGTGGGGTCGTACATGCGGGCGCTGAAGTCGTAGAGGCCGAGGGAGTTGGATGTGTACAGCTCGTTGCCGAGGAAGCGGTACGGCTGCGAGGCGCCGGGCCTCGCCAGCTCCATGCCGCCGGTCTCGCCGCCGATCTCGAGCGAGCCGCCTGCGACGGACACGCCTCCTTCCACGGGATGCGCCCCGGCGTTGCCGGACATCCCGCCGCGGAAGTCCGCCGAGCCCGTCACCGACGGAGCCTGGGCGGAGTCCGACACGGACGCGAGCATGTTGCCGTCGTATGTCATTGACAGATTGTCCACGATGCCCTTGAGCGAGGAGGTCATGTCGCCCTCGCGGGACAAAGATAGCAAATTATCCATATTGTGGTATGGTACGATGCAAAAATGGGCAAAAAGGCAAACCAGACTCAGTAGGTTAACCGGCCTAAACGCATAAATCAAATATGATTATTTTGAATTTATCTATATTATATACCTGCATGCAAAGCTGTATGACAACGAGTTAACAACTAATGTTAGCACTTGTTAATAACTTTGGTAAAAATAATTTGGAAATACGGCTGGTATTGGGATATCTTTGTAACCAGAGACGGGAGCCAATCACAACTGGCCGAGCCGACTGATTTTTAAAGTTTATTTTTTATTTTTTTGTAGCCATGTAGACACGCAATCTTCAAGGCACAAAAAATGGAGCGCAAATCTTGGCGGACGTGAGCTCCATTGAGTGCCACAGACTGGAAATTCAGGGATTAGTCGCCCCTGACAAGATGCTATAGCGATTCAAAGGTAGGGATTAATTCTCAATCCCGCAAAAATACCCGACAAAATCGCTTTGCGCAACCGATGGCGCGCCCTCGACAAAGGAGGGCGGCCACATTTCAATCCGGGCCACAAGCCCGGACATGTCAAACTTATGCATACTCGGGGCGACATGTGCCCCGACATGCGCAAAACGTTAAACCAATGAACATATTAAAATCTCTTCTGTCCGCGGACAGAGACAGCCTCTCGTCGAAGAGGCTGTGCGGAATCATCGGATGGCTGTGCTGCTCGGCCGTCCTGATCATGTGTACGGTATGTGACCGGCAGGCCCCCGACATGATCTCAGCAATCCTCTACGCGTCCACCGCGCTGCTCGGAATCGACAGCGTGACGGACATCTGGAAGGGCAGTGCAACCATAAACAAGGACAAAAATGAAAAGTAAAATCAGACAGTTAATCGCCTGCGCGGCGACATTCATCATGGTCTCCATGTCAATGGAGGCCCAGACCTCTCCGGTCTGCAGCGTCCCGTCACCGGAGGCGGCCAATCTCGGGACGTACGGATCAGTCCCTGTCAGCCTTTTCACCGGCATCCCGGACATATCCGTGCCGATACACGAGATGAGGGTCGGCTCCATGACGTTCCCCGTCTCGCTGAGGTATCACCTTGCCTCGGTGAAACCCAACCAGTACCCAGGCATTGTCGGACTGGGCTGGAGCCTTCAGTGCGGTGGCTGCGTCACACGTACCGTCCGGGGAGTCCCAGATGAGAAGATGACAGGCAAATATGAGAACGGATTCTATGGACACTGCTCACAGATGGCCGGAATCACACCGACCCGTCTGGACAGTCTGACAAGAAACTGCACCGAATCTGAAGGCTCGGAATGGTTCGAGATTTCCGCCGACGAGTTCTCATTCAACTTCTTCGGACACAGCGGCAACTTCTATCTCAACCCGGAAGGCGGCTGGACTGTCGTCAGCGATGAGGACATCAGTGTGGAGTTTGACCCGGCGAAGGACTTCATGGACATATCCGGCCTCGCCGGGCGCATTCCGAATGTCAGCGGCTGGCCGAACAGGGACAAGAACAAACGTCACTTCATCAGGTTCACACTGGTGACACCGGACGGCTGCAGGTTCACCTTCGGAGGCTCAGACGCCACGGATTTCAGCGTTCCGTATTACTCCAGAAAGAGCGGGGACCTCATTGCCACGTCATGGCATCTGAGCGAGATAAAGACGCAGGACGGCCGCACGGTCACATACCAGTACGCGAACGGCAGTGATGGCAATCCCTACGACCTTATGGTTGACATAAGATACAGTCCGAGTGTGTGCCGTACAACAGGCTTCCCGTCATCGGGAGACAACGGTGTCAATATCGGACGGCGCGGATTCACCGGTTTTCTTCTTTTCCCAGCAAGACTATGCCGCATCACAACGCTGAATGAGACATTGGAATTCGAGTACAAGGCGGACTGGCGGTATATTGACGCGTACTCAGAAAACCACACCGGGGGCGCGTTGTACTGGAGCGGCAACGGGAATTCAAGGATCTCGCCCTGGCAGATGTTGGATTCTTCCCCTCATGATCAATTCGGGTTCCTTTTCCCTGGATTCGACTATTCGACAGATCCGATCGCCAACGAAAGCATAGCGTCACTCCTTGTGGCTCACGTGCTTTACGGCATCCGCATCAACAGGGCAGGAGACGACGACACGACCGTCCTCTTTGAATATCTTGAAGAGAGCCGCCGCAAGCTTGGAAGGGTGGCCTGGAGGACAGGGCTGACGAACATTGAGACGACATACGTAGAAGGAGTAGGCGTAAAGTACCCCTTCTATTCGATTCCTGCCGAGACCACGGATCTTGGCATGCCGGAATACAGGTTCGCCTACGACCCCAACCACATGCCGAACGGCTACATCCTGCCGCAGGCCGACCGTTGGGGCTACTGGAACGGACAGACCCACAAACTGGCCGATTCCAATCTGGAGGCTCCGGCAAGTGTCAACGCCACAAAGAGCGAGACCCTCGTTGAGGTCATCTACCCGACAGGCGGAAGGACCGTGCTGGAATATGAGAGACACGACTATTCAAGACTGGAGAACGACAGCCATGTCCTGATGGACAAATATGGAGTTTCAGGTGGGCTGCGTGTCCGCAGGATCACCAACCTTTCCAGGGAGGACAGCATCGTGTCCACGAAGGTGTTCCACTATCGAGAGGGAATCTCCACATCGGCGCGAAGCAGCGGGGTAGCAAAAGCCCCCGACCCTGTCGCGGTCACCTACAATGCCGGCAACAATTATGTCTGGACACCTCTTAAGGGAATTTCTGGTCCTTATCCCGTGTCCATGAGTATTTTCAGCATGTATAGCTTTGGCCTGCCCGTCACAAACCTTAACAGCCCTGATGTTGGCTACTCGTGCGTGATAGAGGAGACGCTGGACGCTGATGGAACCTCTTTGGGCTATGTTGTCAATCGCTTCAGCAACTACGGGACTGACATCCACGGGAACGCCCACGATGACATTTCCGCATATCATTCGTACAACATTTCAGGCATTGGAGGCGGCTTACCCTACACGAGCAACTCAGCCGAGCGCGGACATCTCCTGTCCCGGTCATGGCACCGCGCCGACGGCACTGAGGTCAGGTCTGAGTCCTACAGGTACACCAGAGTCAACGACCATCCCATGCCGACGGCGACGCAGAGGACGATCTATCTGGACAGGTCCAAGGAGAATTTTACCAGCGCTAAAGTGGCGTGGCTGACGCTGACCAACACCTACAGCTACCTGCCGGAGTCCACGGTCGTCCGTGAAGGTGAATATTCCGACAGCACATGGACGCATTATAACTCTGCCAGACAAATCATCTCAAAGTCCGAGATGTCAAGCGACGGCACGCAAAGGACGAGCCGATACACATACCCGTCAGACCATTCAGGACAGTACCGGTGGATGATCGACCGGCACATCATGTCCCCGGTCGTCACGGAGGAAGTGTCTTCCGGGACTCTCCGCAGGACGGCGAGGAACACATATTCGAGCAATGAATCACACAATGGCCCGATATGCTATCTGTCCAAGATCGAAACGTTGTTCGGCACGGACGGGACGGGGAAAACGGACTATGAGGCTCTGTCCGTTGATGAATGGGGCAACCCTACCGAGATTGTAGAGAACGGAGTCCACAGTGTGCTTCAGTGGTGTGGAAACGGTCAACGCCTCATGACAAGGATTGAGGGGATCACTTTGGAGGAGTACGAGGCACTACCGGAACTCTCCGATGAGGCCAGACAGCAGTCAGATGATTTCATTGTACACCCCTTCATTCCAGATCCTGTTAAGCGAAGCGTCGGTGGGAAGTTGGTCTGGGACTATGCTTATGACACCTCCCTGCGCTTGATTCAGGTGATGATGCCTGACGAACTGATTTTCCGCTATGGTTACGACGCTCTCGGCAGACTTTCGGAGGAGTCCATCTTTGAGACGGACAATGACGGGAACGTCGGGAAAAAGATTGTGAGGAAATATTCATACCATTATCATAATGACTAGAACAATGAACAATATGACACATTTTGCGCGCAAGGCGGCCGCATCCTTGCTTGCGCTGTTCTTTTCCTGTGCCGCCATGCCGGCTCAGGAAACCGCGACTCCTGTCGAGCCTGTCGAGCCTGTCGAGCCAGCCTATCCGACTTTACCGATATTCTCGTTGAGAAAAGGCTACGCCACCGATGTCAGCCTGATGAAGCTCGTCGGGGCCTCGACGTCCGCCATCGACCGCTCGTGCACCCTGGTCGTCGCAGACACCCTTGACGTGCACTTCAAGCTGAATGGATTCTCTTACAACCGCGGGTTGGGGGATCCGTTCCCGGCGGGAGAAAGCCATATCCTCCTGAGGCTCTATGAGGTCTTGGACAAGGGCGATAGCCTTATCGCAAGGTTACCGTTCCGTGTGGACGGATCCACGATGCGGACGTATATCAGTGAGGACTACGAACGTCAGGACAGCGTGATCCTTTCCATCCCGCCCGGAGAGTACCTGCTTGAGTATGACGGATTCTCCGACAGGATTGTTGAGGTTCCTGACATTCAGGCGGTTGATGACGACGAAGAGGACGAATCCGGTGCAATCGCCGCCGGTGCGCCGAACTCCGAGGCCCTCTCATGCCGCTCGTCGCTGTCTTTGTCACTTGAATGCATTCCACTCCTGAGTGATTCGTACGTGGCTACCAGCTGGAACGATGTCACGGTCCTGACCAGCCGCGACGGCGGTGAGATGTCGATGATGACGACCGTCACCTGGCTCGACGACTTCGGCCGCGAGGAGTCAGTGCATCAGGTGGGGTTCACCCCATCGCACAAGACGCTGGTGTCGCTCACTGAATATGACGGACACGGCAGAGTGTCCAAAAGATGGCTGCCGGCGTTGGCGACACCTCAAAGGGTGATCCTGCCTGGACTGCATACGGTCACGTATCTGGATGCCCATGTCAGGCCTGAGGACATCATGCCCGGATCCTCGGAGGCCAACCTTGGCGACGGTGCCCCCTACTCCGAGGTCATCTATGACGGCAGCCCGCTTGACAGGCCTCTGATGGAATACGGTTCCGGAGAGGCATGGAGGCAGGCCGGGCGCGGCATACTTTCGGAACACATGGGCAACAGTGCGGGTGACGAGCGTCTCGTCTGCCACCGCATTGAAGTCCAGGCTTCCAAGAATGACACATCCTTTGTCATAAGTTCGGAGGGGCTCTACCCCGATGGCTCCCTGAAGGTCGTCTCGGTGACGGACGAGGACGGAAAGGAGACGCTCACCTTTACCGACAGGCATGGCAGGGAGATACTTTCGAGACAGGTGATGAAAGAAGGCGGGGAGTGTCAATATCTTGACATATACAGCGTCTACGACGGCCTCGACCACCTTCTCGCTGTAATTCCCCCCGCCTTGTCAGACCGTCTTTCCATCGGGCAATCGCTTGATCCGGAGGAAACAGAAAGGTATGCCTATCTGTATCTCTACGATTCCAAAGAAAGGGTCTGCGCGAGGAAGCTTCCTGGGATAGGATGGATAAGGATGGAATATGACGACGCGGACAGGCTTGTGTTCACACAGGACGGAGAGCAGAGAAGGCGCGGAGAGTCCACGTTCATGCTGTACGATATCCACGGCAGGGAGTGCGTCACCGGAGTCTGCGGTCATGACGTCCCTACGGGGAACATGATATCTGGTTTCGCGCTAGCTGAGTACGTTGGCGCGGGCGGGGCGCTTGACGGCTATGCATGCTCGGGTGTGACGCTCGTCTCGCCACAGGTCATGTCAGCCTTCTATTATGACAGCCACGCGTTTGTTGATGATTTCGCCACCGGCCTTCCGGACAGCCTTGCCATGTACGGCACTCATATTCCCAGCCTGATCGGAAGGCGGACCGGATCATGCCTGCATGAGGTTTCGGAGGGCATCAGCGGCAAAAAGGTGTGGGGGCTTGTCAGATATGACGGCAGGGGGCGTGTCTCACACACGGAAATGTCGTATCCGGACGGAGGCTGGGACACCGAGGACGTGGAGCATGACTTCCTCGGCAGCCCTGTACGCCGCCATCTCGTACACCGGAAAGGGACAGAGACTGTCCGCGAGGACCTGACCTACACCTATGATGACTCCGAGCGTCTGCTTGAGGTACGCCATTCGTTGAACGGCGGCACTCCGGTCCTTCTTGTCAGGAACACCTATGACGAGCTGGGCAGGCTGTCAGGCACTGAGAGAGGTGGGAACGGCGCCCTTTCGTCCGCATATTCCTACAGCGTCCGCTCATGGCTGACCGGCATCGACGGATCTCTGTTCAAAGAGACCTTGCACTACAATGATCTGAGGTCCGCCCGACTGGGAGACGGCAACAGACGCTTCGGCGGTGATGTCTCCTCGATGGAGTGGAGGTCCGGTGCCGGCACCGGAACCCGCAGCTACGATTTCGCCTATGACGGCCTCGGCCGCCTTGTGTCGGCGGACTACGGCGAGTACGGGGACCACGTCACGGGCTACGGCACAAGTTACAGCTACGACAATATGGGAAATTTATTATCTTTGTCCCGCGAGGGCGACATGACCTCCTCGCTCAAGGGCATCGTGGACAATCTGTCAATGACATACGACGGCAACATGCTAGCGTCCGTGTCGGACTCCGCCCCGGCTCCGTCGGTGACGGGCTCGGCGGACTTCCGCGACGGGGCCTCCATGGCAGTGGAGTATACCTATGACCGGAACGGCAACATGACCTCCGACCTGAACAGGAGGATCTCCAGCGTCTCCTACAACAGGCAGAACCGGCCCGTGAGGATCAAGCACTCCGGCGGGACTGAGACGTTCACCTATCTCCCGGACGGCACAAAGCGGGAAAGAACAGCCCTCGGGAAGGACTGGTCCCTGTCCCGGACCGAGTACCGCGGCAATCTGGTGTGCGCGGACGACTCCCTGAAGTACATCCTGTTCGACGGCGGCCTGATCGCCATGGACGGCTCCAGCCCGGAGTACCTGTTCTTCCTGCGCGACCATCTCGGCAGCGTCAGGGTCGTCGCCAGGTCGGACGGCAAGGTCGTGCAGGTGAACCACTATTATCCGTACGGCATGGCCTACGCCAGCGGCAGGATGTCCGGCAACGCCGAGGCGCATCCCGTGACAGGCGAGGGAGGGAACGTGATCGACGGGGATCTGGAGATCGGAGGCGGGACCGGCGGCATGGAGCTGGCGAGGCCCGGCGCCTCGCAGCCGTACCGCTTCCTCGGCAACGAGCTGTACACATCCAACTCCCTCGGCCTCTACGACTTCAGCGCCCGCATGTACGACCCCACCCTCGGACGCTTCCTCTCCGTGGACCCGATGGCGGAGGGCTACCGTCACCTGTCCCCTTATGCCTACTGCGCCGGCAATCCGGTGGTTTACGTGGACAAGGACGGGCAGGTCATCGGCCGGGTGGTCGTCGGCGCCGTTGTCGGCGCGGCGATAAACGGAGGCATCGCCCTTCTGTCCGGCGAGTCCGGAAGGGATGTGCTTGGTGCGGTCGCGCGAGGGGCTGTTGATGGCGGCATCGCCGGCCTGACCTTTGGAATGTCCATGGGAACCACCTTGGCAGGAAAAATTGCGGTCAGTGCGGCCGTCGGCGCCGCCACGAGCACCGCGTCAAGCACCGTCGGCCAGCTTGTCGAGAGCGGCGGCGTGGATGCCAAAGTTGTTGCCACCGACGCGGCGGTCGGAGCGGTTGTAGGAGGTGCCTCACGGGTCTTTCCATTTAATACCCTAGAAAATGCGAACAAAAAAGCGACGAGCCATCTTAGCCCATCAAATTATGTTGAGACAGCGAGAAAAGATGTCAAGAAAGAATGGAGAGCCACAGGTAAAGGGCTAAGCGGGCAGTCCGCAAGGGCAGAGATACGCAAAGAGACAGCGGAGAGGGTTAACACCCTGCGTCAGGTTGATCTGATGGTTGTCAAATCCAGTTACGATGCAGCCAACAACATAAGTCAAATCGCATTCTATGTTTGGCCACAAATAAAGACTGACAAAAACAATTAGAAATGAAAAACAAATACAAACCCATCTATTTGTCGCAAAAAGATGAGATAAAATATACTGTTGTTCAAATTATCTTTTTCGTCTTTCTTTATATTCCCGGAATGGTTTACCTTCTGATACGTGAGCGGAATTCATTTGATTTTGTTTTGATTAGTTCTATTCTGATAGGTGCCTACACGGTGTATTCTACAATAAGCTTCATACGAGACTTCAGAAGAATACTGTCATTCCCGGATTGGAAATTTGTTATAGATCAGATTGGCATTTATTATAATGACAAGGAAGGAGAGTTCTATGTTAAATGGATGTATGTAAAAAAAATTAATATTGATAGTTGGGGAGGCCGTTTAAGTATTATTGAAGTAATAACTATTACTGGAAAACACAGAAGAATCATTCCTGTATATTGTGATGTGCCTGCTTCTCGTGTTAGCAAATTAGCACAAACTTATTCGTGCGGCAAATGTCAAGTCAATGTTAAGAAAAGTGGTGGCCAATTCCATTTGTGGGGATGAACCTGAGAAGGACAGTACACCTTACTTTCATTGATGAATGACACGAATGTCTTTTTTTGCATGGCTAAGCTAGGCATGTAAACAACCAAGAGACCGGCCTTAAAAATCAAGGTTGGTCTCTTTTATAGGCTTGTTTTCCACATGATGGCACTGAAACAATTACTACCACCCCGTGATATTTGTGCCATCACGTGCTACGGCACAAGTTACAGTTACGACAATATGGGAAATTTATTATCTTTGTCCCGCGAGGGCGACATCGTCGGCCCTTTCGTAGTGAACGATGTCAGCGGCGGAAGTGAGGAGATGTGGTCGCTGCTTGGCCGGCTTCATCTGCCGTACATCGCCATGCACACCCGTGGCACTCCAAAGAATATGCAGAGTCTCACCGACTATGACAATGTCACCGAGGCTGTCCGTGAGTTCTTTGAAGGGATAGCCGCCGAGGCGGATCGGCACGGGGTGAAGGATTGGATTCTGGATCCCGGTTTCGGCTTCGCCAAGACGGTGGAACAGAACTGGCAACTGCTGCGTGAGATGGCTGTGCTTCAGGAGTTCGGCAAAGAGATTCTCGTGGGCCTTTCCCGCAAGAGCTTTCTGTTCAGGCCTCTGGGCATCACTCCGGCTGACGCATTGCCTGCCACACAGGTCGCCGACTTCATCGCCCTACAAAACGGTGCGGACATCCTCCGCGTCCATGATGTCGCCGAGGCTGTCCGCACTGTAAAACTTTATCGTCTTTTTAATCAAGCGTCTGCTTGATTTCTGTGATCACGAACGCCTCGATATTGTCCCCGACCTTCAGGTCGTTGAACTTGTCGATGCCGATACCACACTCCATTCCGGCGGAAACCTCCTTCACGTCGTCCTTGCCCCTCTTGAGCGAGGCGAGCTCGCCGGTGTAAACCACGATACCGTCACGGATAAGCCTGCACTGCGCCGTCTTAGCGATCTTACCGTCCCTGACAAGACAGCCGGCGATCGTTCCGACCTTCGAGATCTTGAAGGTCTGCTTGACCTCCGCCGTTCCGGTGATCTCTTCCTTCTTGATAGGCTCAAGCATACCTTCGATACCGTCCTTCACATCGTTGATGGCGTCGTAGATGACTGAATATAGACGGATTTCGATTCCCTGCTCGTCGGCCAGTTTCCTTGCGTCCGTGGAAGGACGTACCTGGAATCCGATGATGACGGCATCCGAAGCCTCGGCCAGAATCACATCGGACTCGGAGATCGCTCCCACAGCCTTGTGGATCACATTGACACGAACCTGCTCGGTTGAGAGCTTGATGAGGGAATCTGAGAGCGCCTCCACCGATCCGTCCACGTCACCCTTCACGATGACGTTGAGTTCCTTGAAGTTGCCGATGGCGATCCGTCGTCCGATCTCCTCAAGGGTCATGTGCTTCTGAGTCTTGATGCCCTGGATTCGCAGGAGCTGCTCACGCTTGTTGGCGATCGCCTTTGCTTCCTTCTCATCGCTCATGACATTGAACTTGTCTCCGGCGCTCGGCGCTCCGTTAAGACCAAGGATGGAAACCGGGGTCGAAGGACCGGCTTCTTTAACTTTCTGTCCACGTTCGTTGAACATGGCCTTCACGCGGCCGTAGTAACTGCCGCTCAGCACCATGTCTCCGGTCTTGAGGGTCCCGTCCTGCACGAGAACCGTGGCGAGGTAGCCGCGTCCCTTGTCCAAAGATGACTCGATGACCGCTCCGACACCGTTCTTGTTCGGATTGGCCTTGAGGTCGAGGAGGTCAGTCTCAAGAAGCACTTTTTCAAGAAGCTTGTCCACATTGAGGCCTTTCTTGGCGGAAATCTCCTGACACTGGTATTTGCCGCCCCATGCCTCCGTGAGTATGTTCATTTGTGCAAGTTGCTGGTAGATCCTTTCCGGCTGCGCTCCTGGTTTGTCGATCTTGTTGATGGCGAACACCATCGGTACATTGGCCGCCTGAGCGTGGTTGATGGCCTCGACCGTCTGCGGCATCACGGCGTCATCCGCCGCGATGATGATGATCGCAAGGTCGGTCAGCTGTGCTCCACGTGCGCGCATGGCGGTGAACGCCTCGTGACCAGGGGTGTCCAAAAATGTGATTCTTCTGCCGTCAGGAAGCTTCACGTTGTAGGCGCCGATGTGCTGCGTGATGCCTCCCGCCTCACCGGCGATGACATTGGATTTACGAATATAGTCGAGCAACGAGGTCTTACCGTGGTCAACGTGTCCCATCACCGTGATGATCGGCGGCCTTGGAACAAGGTCTTCCTCGCGGTCAGCCTGCTCGCTGCTACCCTTGATCTCCTCGGTCAGGTCGGCCGTGACAAACTCTACCTTGTAGCCGAACTGCTCGGCGACAAGCACAAGCGCCTCTGCGTCAAGCCTTTGGTTGATGGAAACCATAAGACCCAGATCCATGCAAGCCTTGATGACCTCGTTGACTGGAGTGTTGTTCATAAGGGTGGCGAGGTCGTTCACGGTCACGAACTCGGTGACCTTGAGGACCTTCTTCTCGGCTATCTCCTGTGCCATCTCCTCCTGGGACTTGGCCGCGGCCTGCTCCCTCTTCTCCTTTCTGTACTTGGCTCCGAAGTTGTTCTTCTTGTTGTCGTTCATCCTGGCGTAGGTCTCCTTGACCTGCTTCTGGATCTCCTTCTGCATCGCCTCCTGCTCCTCCTCGGTCATGGCCGGCTTGAAGCGATCCGCTCCGCGGTTGCGCTTCTTTCCGCCCTTGCCCTGCTCCTGTGCCTGCCTGGCGTTCTTGTTCTTGTCCTTGCGGGAACTGTTGTCCGCCTGCTTGCCTTCCTTGGCCACATCGACCTTCTGACTGCCCTTGGCGATTCTTTCCCTCTTCTTGTTGCCTTTCTTAGGCTCGAACTGGGACAAGTCTATCTTTCCAAGAACCTTGAGCCCTGGAGTGGAGCTTTCGGTGGCAGGTTTCTCTTCATTTCTCTCCGGCTTGCCCTCTGGATGCTGCTGGTGTTTGGCCTTGGCCTGTTCCTCTTTCTGCCTGGCAGCCGCCGCAAGTTTCTTTTCGTGCTTGCTCATCGGCCTTTCACCGCCACGGATGTCCTTTCCTGCAGCAGGGGTTGTCGGCTCAGGAACGGTTTCCTTGGCAGTCTCGACTTTCTTGACCTCAGGCTGAGGCTCCGGTTTACTCTCGGTCACCTCCGCTTTAGGTTTCTCCGCTGGAGTTTCCTCTACAGGTCGCTCAGCAGGCTCTGGCTTGACCTCGGGCTGAGGCTCAGGCTCTTTCACCGTCTCGGCCACAGGAGTCTCCACGACCGGTTCCGGTTGAGGCTCTGGCTTGATCTCCGGCTGTGGCTCAGGCACAACCGGCCGGATAGTCTCTGGTTCCGGCTTTGGCTCCACCGGAGTGAAGATGGTTGTCTTTATGACAGTCTCCCTGACTGGCTCGTACTCTTCCTCTTTGGCGCTTTCCTGCTGCTTCCTGGAGGTCTTCTCCAAAATCTCGTTGAGTTTGATGTCAACTTTTTCCGAAGCCTGCTTGAGCTCCAGATCCTTTCCGAACTGCTTTTCGATAGCAGGGAGATGTTCGTCTGAAATCTTGGCGTTCGGGTTGGCTTCGACCTCGACCCCCTTGCTGGACAGGAAGTCCACAAGGTTCTGAAGTCCGATGTTGTAAGTTCTTATTATTTTATTTAGTCTGATTTCTGCCATATTCAACCCCTTTAAATTAATAATTGTCCGCTGTCCGCCTTGGACGGTTACTCTTCAAATTCAGCCCTTAGGATCTTGAACACCTCAGCCACGGTCTCGTCCTCAAGGTCGGCCCTCTTGGCGATGTCCTCAGGTGTGAACGCGAGCACGCTCTTGGCCGTGTCACATCCGATGGCCTCCAGTCTGTCGATCACCCACTGGTCTATCTCGTTGCTGAATTCGCTGAGGAGAACGTCCTCCTCTTCCTGAGCCTCGTCCTTAGGAAGCTCTCTCCAGACCTCGATCTCTCTTCCGACAAGCATGCCTGCCAGCTTGATGTTGCATCCTCCGCGACCGATACCTTTCTTGACCTCGTCAGGCTGCATGTAAACCTTGATCTTGTCCTCGTCCGAGTTGCCGAGGTCGATGGATGAGACCCTTGCCGGGTTGAGGGCTCTCTGGATGAGAAGCTGAGTGTTGTTCGTCCACTGGAGCACATCGATGTTCTCGTTGCGGAGCTCACGCACGATGCCGATGATCCTGGATCCCTTCACACCGATGCACGCTCCGATCGGGTCGATCCTCTCGTCGTAGGACTCAACCGCCACCTTGGCACGCTCGCCAGGGACACGGACAACCTTCTTGATGGTGATGAGGCCATCGAATATCTCCGGAACCTCATGCTCGAAGAGTTTCTCAAGGAACTCGTTGGATGTTCTGGAAAGGGTGATGTAAGGGGTGGTGTTGTTCTTCATCTCCACGCTCTTGATGATGGCGCGGAGGGTGTCTCCCTTCTTGAACCTCTCTCCCGGAATCTGCTCGGCCTTAGGCAGATGCAGCTCGTTGTTGTCGTCGTCAAGGATGATCACCTCCTTTGACCATGTCTGGTAGATCTCACCGGTGAAGATCTCGCCGACCTTGTCGGAATATGCCTTGAAGACATTGGCCTTGTCGATGTCCATGATACGACCCTGGAGGTTCTGCCTGATGTTGAGGATTCCCCTTCGCCCGAATGACGCGAGGGACAGCTTCTTGGTGTAAACATCTCCGACCTCGTAGTCATCATCTCCTGTCTCGGCCTTGATCTGGTCGAGAGTGATCTGCGTGTTAGGGTTCTCGACCTCCTCGACGATGTCAAAGTTCTGGTAGATCTCGCAGTCTCCCTTGTCGACGTTGATGATGACATCGAAGTTGTCGGCCGAACCGTAGGTCTTCGCGATCTGGGTGAGGAACACGTCCTTGAGCACACCCATCATCACTGGTCTGTCGATGTTCTTCTCTTCCTTGAAGTCCTTAAAGGCGTCAATCAGAGTGATTTCTTCTTTCTTTTCCATGTTTATGTCCTTAATATCTTATTTCCTGAAAACAATGTGCGGCGTGACGGAATTGATCTCCTCGAATCCGAAGCGGTCCTCATGCTCCACGATCTCCTTTTTCTTCCTGCCTTCAACAGCCTCTTTCTGTGAATATCTCAGGCATATTCCATCCTCGTCGGCTCCCGTGAGGACTCCGATGATCTTCTTCCCGCCTTTAAGTCTTGCCTCCACAGCCGAGCCTATGGCCTTCCCGTATTGCTTGAGAACCTTGAACGGCTGGTCGAGTCCGGCCGAGGTGACGGTCAGGGAATAGTCCTCCGCGTCCTTGTCGAAAGCCGTCAGAAAAGCGTCGTTCACGCTGACGCAATCCTCAAGGTCCATGTCGCCGACCTCTTTCTCGATGGTGAGCACGATGTCGTTGTCATTGCTGACCGTAACATCTACAATGAAGCACCCGCGGGCTTTCACGGCCTCTTCGATGCCGGAGATTATCTGTTCTTTCCGCATAAAATCCTGGTTTTACAAAACAAAAGATAGGAGACGCTTTCGTCCTCCTATCTCTCACAACGATGCAAAGATAAGAATATTTTAGTGAATATGAAAATAAATTGCTTTCTTTGCAGACCATTTAGTAAGCGTTAAAAAAATAAGTTGAACTAAATTTGTGTCAGATTTATGAGGATGGATTTCTTTTTGAAGAAGGAGTGTGCCGGTGGCGCATGACTGATGATAAAGGAAATATAGAGCATAAAGACATACAAAATGTTCAAGTTATTTTTTAATGATCACTTAGAAATTGTAGATTAAAATTGCCAGTATAAGATGGAATTTACCGCAAAGCAATTGGCGCAGGTCCTCAAAGGGACAGTTGAAGGAGATCCGCAGGCCACTGTGACATCGTTCGCCAAGATCGAGCATGGAAAACCGGGTCAGTTGTGCTTTTTCGCCAACCCCAAGTACGAGAAATACGTTTACACATGCAGGGCAAGTGTCCTGCTGGTCAACAAGGATTTTGTCCCGAAAGAGACTGTGACTTCGACCATGGTCAAGGTCGATGACGCTTATAAGTCGTTGGCCGACCTTCTTAAATATGTTTCCACAAAAAGGCGTACGGACAAGAGGCACAGAGGCTTCCGCTCATCTTGGTTCCTGACCACCAAGTTCGGCAAGAAGGTCTATCTCGGAAGCCATTCGTATGTCGGACACCACGCCAAGGTGGGGGACTACACGAAGATCTACGAGAATGTCTATGTCGGCGACAACACCGTGATCGGCTCGCATTGCATCATCTATCCGGGGGTCGTCATCTATCCGGGAATGGTTATCGGTGACAACGTGATCATCCATGCCAACGCCGTCATCGGCTCCGACGGTTTCGGCAACGCCCCGCTTCCTGACGGCACATGGGAGAAGATCGAGCACATCGGCAATGTCATCATCGGCAACAATGTCGAGATCGGCGCCGGGACGACCATCGACAAGTCCGAGATGGAATCCACGATCATCGGCAACGGGGTCAAGATCGACAATCTTTGCCAGATCGCCCACAATGTCCAGATCGGAGACAACACCGTGATGGCCGCCCAGTGCGGAATCGCCGGTTCCACGAAGATCGGCAAGAACTGCATCCTCGCCGGCCAGGTCGGCATAGCGGGGCATCTGAACATCGCCGACAACACGACCATCGGCGCCCAGTGTGGCGTGATCGGAAATATCCGCAAGTCAGGCCAGGTGTTCCTTGGCTCGCCAGCCCTTCCGCTCAAGAACTACCTCCGCAGCTACGCCGTATTCAAGCGTCAGGGCGAAGAATAGTAGCCAATAGCTACGAAGTGGCAGGGTAATCCTTGAATATTCAAATATTTCATGCTATCTTTGCAGACTGCTGTATTTTACGCAGCCTGCAAAAGATAGATTATGACTTTGAATAAGCAAAAGACCCTTGCGGGTGAATATGAGTTCCATGGTAAGGGGCTTCACACCGGCAAGATCTCAAAGATGATTCTCAAACCGGCTCCCGAGGACACTGGGATAGTGTTCCACAGAGTGGACCTCGGTGAAAACGCGTTCGTCGAGGCTTTGGCTGAGAATGTGTCATCGACGGCCAGAAGTACCACTATCTCCAAAGGAGAGGCGTCTGTGTCCACGATTGAGCATCTGATGTCAGCTCTGACGGGAATGGGCGTGGATAATGCCCTTGTTGAAATCGACAATGTCGAGGTTCCGATTCTGGACGGCAGCGCCCGTTATTATGTGGAGGCGATCGCCAAGGACGGCCTGAAAGAACAGAAGGCTGACAGGAAATATGTCACTATTCCAGAGGAGATTGAAATCCGTGACGAAAAGACCGGCTCATTCGTGAGAATCACTCCGGCCGACGCGCCTTCGATGGACATCACCGTGGACTTCGGCTCCAGGGTACTTGGCGTGCAGACCGCGCATTGGGATGAGTCCACGGACTATGCCAAGGAGATCGGCCCGTGCCGTACTTTCGTGTTCTTCCACGAGATAGAGTACTTGTTCCAGAACAATCTGGTCAAGGGTGGGGATGTCGATAACGCCATCGTGATAGTTGAACATCCGGTCCAGCCGGAGCAGGTCGAGAGGCTCTCCGCGCTTTTCAACGTGCCTGAGCTTGCCATAAACGACAACGGTTACCTCAACAACCTCAAGCTCCATTTCCCGAACGAGTGCGGAAGGCATAAGCTTCTTGATCTGATCGGAGATATGAGGCTCGCCGGAGGCTGGCTCAAGGCCAAGGTGACCGCTTTCAAGCCGGGACATACAATCAACACACGGACTGCCAAGGCCATCCGTGAGAAATCTTGCTGATAAAACACTTAGAATATGAACACAATTTCACCATTAGCGTCGGTCAGCCCGAAGGCGAAACTCGGCGACAACATTGAGATCGGTCCGTTTGCGTTCATCGATGATGACGTGGAGATCGGAGACGGATGCAAGATCCATACGCATGCGATGATATATTCATACGTCAAGATGGGAAAGAATTGCCAGGTATTCCCAGGTGCTGTGGTAGGCGCCATCCCTCAGGATCTTAAATATGAGGGTGAGGTCACATACGTGGAGATCGGCGACAATGTCACCATCCGCGAGTGTGTGACGATCAACCGTGGCACCAAGGCCAGCGGCAAATGCGTGACGAAGATCGGCAGCAACACTCTGCTTATGTCCTATGTCCATGTGGCGCACGACTGTGTTGTGGGCAATCATTGCATTCTTGTAAGCTTTGTCGGCATAGCAGGCGAGACCGTTGTTGATGACTGGGCGATTGTCGGAGGCGGAGCTAAGGCTCATCAGTTCTCCAAGATCGGATGCCACGCCATGGTCGGCGGCATGTCCAAGATCAACAAGGACATCCCTCCTTATGTTCTTTGCGGCCGCGATCCGATCTGCTATTCTGGCGTGAACATCGTCGGACTCCGCCGCCGCGGATTCTCCTCCGACGTGATCCGCAACATCAAGGACATCTACGACACGATCTATTTCGCCGGCTACAACATCACCGACGGCTGCGCCAAGGTCGAGGCCGGATTCCCTCAGAGCGAGGAGCGTGACACGATCCTGAATTTCATCAGAAGCTCGAAGCGTGGAATCATCAGGGCAAACGACTCCCACGAGAAGGGAGAATTCGAATAGGTCTGAAGAAGAGGCGGCGGTGCTGCTGAGTGTGGCCTGGTTCCCGCCGATCAGCTATTTCGCATTGATGGCTAAAGACTTCATCTTGTCTCCGGACAGGGTGAAGCCTTCTGTCGTTTATCTTGAGGCCTGCGAGCATTACCAGAAGCAATCCTGGAGGAACCGCTTCCGTTACTATGCCGCCGACGGCCCTCAGAGCCTTAATTTCCCGATCATTCACGAAAGCGGAACCCATGAGCTGCCGATAACGGAGATCAAGGTGGATTACTCGACTCCTTGGCTGATCCGTACCGAACGGGCGATTGCGTCCGCCTACGAGTCCTCCGCTTATTTTGAATATTACAAGGACGAACTGTTCGGAATCCTGGATTCACAACCAGAGACGTTGTTCGACCTTGATTTACAACTGATCAGGTTCTTCCTCCGGAAGACCGGCGTCTCGGTGGACCTGAGGATGACCGATGAATATGTCCCCGTCCGTTCCCGTGAGATTCCGTTGGATTCCGGCCGCTACGGAATGGATTACCGGGAACTCATCCACCCGAAACGTCCGGACAACATATTGAAAGACCTGAATCTGGAAAAACCGTACTTCCAGGTCTTTGCCCAAAAGTACGGTTTCGTTCCGAATCTTTCCATCATGGACCTCCTTTTCAACGAAGGTCCGGATTCAATCTCCTATCTGAAAAACCTTTAGAATCTCCACCCGAAGGTCGCCGTGATGCTGTAGAGATCCCTCTTGTTGAGGATCATCGGAGAAGCCAGATCTTCAAGGTAGTCGGCGTAAGGTGAGATATATTCGTCCGACAGCATAGTCAGCCTTGCCGCGATGTCCGCGAAGAACGATCCGTTTGATGAATATCCAAAGCCTACGGAGAATGCGTTGATTCTGTCGTTCAACTTCGTCTTCTCATTTCCGTTATATACATATTCAGGAGTGGTGGTGAAATTGTAGCCGGCGCGCACCGCAAATTCCGGTACCGGCTTAAATTCCGTACCGATCCTGACCATGTGCGACACTCCCATGCAGTCACGTATCTCGTCATTCAGATTTCTGAAACTGTCGTCATTCCATCCGCCTTCCTTGCTCGTGAACTTCATCGTGCTGTAGTCGGTCATCTCGTAATCCGCGCTGATGAGAGCCATCCCGGCGAAGGTGAACGCCGCTCCGGCGTTGAGTCTGTAAGGCGAGCGTAGTCTGTAGGAATTATCCCCCTCAGGCGTCTTGGCCGACCCGTTGAATGAGGCGTCGGTGTAGTTGACATTGACATCTTGTCTCCAACGTTCGTTGATTTCCATGATTGTCGGTGTCTGAACGGCTCCACCTATGCGTATCCCGTCCACAGGTCTCCAAAGAAATCCGAACTTGCCGTAGACTCCGCTTCCGTCCGCCGTGTAGGAGTAACGGGTGCGATAGTCGCTGAAGTAGGTCTTGCCTTTCTCTCCGAAGTCCATCTCGAATGCCGACGGGTTCTCCGCGGCTTCCTTGAAATATTCATCATAGTTGTAGTTGAGGGAGGTTATTCCGAGATTCGCTCCGAGGAAGAACGTCTCTCCAAAATTGAACCCGACATTGAGCAACGCGTCGTATTTGCTTCCTGTTACGTTCCTGCCGTATGCCTGGTTCAACGCTCCAGGAAGGGAAATGTTGTAGATGTAGTTGCCGTCGGCATCCTTCTCTCCAGTCTGCTCATAGATTTCTGTCGCACCTATGTAGCGCCAGTAATAGGCCGGATCGTTAGAGTCTCCGAAATTGGAAAGCGCTCCTGCCTGGACGTTCGCGATCACATTCCATGGCGCGTATGAGCCTTTGTTAGGGTCATTGGTGTAATCATCAGGGTAGTAGTAGGGGTAGTCCCAACCTCTGTCTACTCTCTCGTTGTTGCTGTTGATGGAATATCCGTTAAGGAAATCCATGTCATAACCTTCGGCCGCCACAGCCATGGAACTGATGTAACTTGTCTTGTCGTTCCTGCCGCCTGCCATCATCTTGCCGGTGAAATTGTTCGTCCCGTTGACGACAAATCCATAAGTGATGGCGGTCAGACCGCTCCCGCTGCCGGTTTTCCAGTTGAATGTCGCACCGATGTTCGGCATCGAGAATCTGGTGAGACTCTCGCGTCTCTCATTGGAGAAGTTGTCAACTCCTCCGACAGGGTAGGCGCTGTAGGATGAGTTCATCGAACTGAGCGTGAGATTCGGCGTGATCGTGAACTGGGAGTATCCCGCCACTGCCGATCCCGCAGGATTGATACCGATTGACCCGAGGTCGCCGCCGACTGCCGTCATCGCGTTGCCCATACCGATCGACCTTGCCGTTCCGTAGTAGTTGTTCTGGCTGAATGTCAGCCCGTCGTACATTGTCTGCGCCCCGGCCGCTACCGCGGTCAATGACAAAAGCGCAGTGAACATTGCCTTTCTCATTATTTCTATTGTTTTAGTGGTTACCTTCTTCCGCCACCGCTTCTGGAGCCGCCTCCTCCGCCGTACGAACCACCTGAACTTCTGGATGATCCGCCACCGGAGAACCCGCCGCCGGAATAGTTGCTACTGCTGCGGCTTGAGCTGCCGGAAGAATATGAACTTGAGCTCCTGCCTGTGGAGTAGCTGCTTGAGCTCCTCGTCGAGCCGGAAGAATAATCATTGCTTGACGAAGATCTGTAGGAAGATCCCGAAGACCTGTAGCTGCCTGTTGAGGAACTTCTGCTTGATCCTGTAGAGAATACGCTGGATGTCGTTCCGCTTGAGCTTCTGCTACCGCTTGCCGGTCTTGAGTACATCGTCGAGGATGAAGAGGATGACGAACGGCTGCTGCCGTAGGATGACCTGACTGAAGATGAGCCGGTAGAGGTCCCGAATGAGGATGATCCGCTGGATCTGACAGTGCCGCCGACCGATGACCTGACGGATGAGGACCTGTCAGACGAAGACCTTACCGAGGATGATCTTGCTGATGAGGATCTTACGGATGAGGATGCCGGCCTGTTGACCGAGGATATTGATGACCTTGTGCCGCTTGTGCGTCCGCCAAGGCTTGAAGACCTTGTGGTAGTCGCTGACATTGAGGATCTTGTTGATCCGATGCCGCTTCTTGATCTGGTCATTGAGGAACTTCTCACTCCGGCGCTCCTTGAAGAGGACCCGATTCCGCTTCTTCTGCTTGAGCCGGTTGTGCTAAGACGTGGAGTGTAAACCCGTCCGCTGCCAGGACCGAAGAAGTCACGGTCGTGGTGGTGATGATGGCCGTAGCCCCAGCCTCCGTAATACCACGGATCGTACCAGCCGCCGTACCAGCCTCCATACCAGCCACCGTACCATCCGCTATAGTACCAAGGATCCCAGTACCAAGGGTCGTACCATCCGCTGTAATACCACGGATTGCCCCACCCCCAGGAATATCCATAATACCAAGGGTCATAGTGCCACGGTGAGTACCAGCCACCATAGTACCAAGGATTCGCGCCCCAGTAGATCGAGGTGTAGAAAGGACGGTTCCAGGAATACCAGGATGTCGCGTACCAAGGTTGGTAGGCGGCCCAGGTGTCGAAACCGTTGTCGTAGAGGTAAACGGATGTGGTGTTGTCAGTGTTGTTGAAATCTATTCTCGCCGCTTTGTTCTCAGGGATGAACAGAGTGTCAACCTTTTCTCCGCTCTTCATGAAGATCGGGGAGTTCTTTGTCTTTGCCACAAGAAGGTCGGTCTCCTCGTCATTTGCGGAGGTGGCTGCCTCCTCGGCTTGATGGACCTTGGCATTGGATGTATAGTAGATTCCATCCTGATACTTCTGCCTGGAAGCATCACTGGCAAACCGCGCCGCTGAACCGCACGAAGTCAGTGCCAGAAGCGCCGAGATAAAGAGGATTGTGCGTGTTTTCATTTCTGAATCTCCTATATTTGACAATTAATTCGTAACTTCGTGGCCGTATTCAAAGGTACTGGCCACACAAATGTTCTTAGTGAACAAAATCCATACCTTACGGAATATTGCACAATAATAAGAATATTTGACAAAAACAGCAAACAAATAATGGCAAAGGAAGTGACAAAAAGGTCTGAGAACTATTCTCAGTGGTACAACGATCTGGTTGTTAAGGCAGACTTGGCAGAGCAGTCCGCCGTCAGGGGATGTATGGTGATAAAGCCTTATGGCTACGCGATCTGGGAGAAGATGCAGCACGCCCTTGACACTATGTTCAAGGAAACCGGCGCGGAAAACGCCTATTTCCCGCTCTTCATTCCTAAGTCCTTCTTCAGCAAGGAGGCCGAGCACGTGGCGGGATTCGCCAAGGAGTGCGCCGTCGTCACCCATCACAGGCTTATGAACGACCCTGACGGAAAGGGCGTTGTCGTGGATCCGTCCGCGAAGCTTGAGGAGGAGCTTATCGTAAGACCTACCTCCGAAACCATCATCTGGAGCACATATAAGAACTGGATCACATCATGGAGGGATCTCCCTATCATGTGCAACCAGTGGGCTAACGTTGTCCGCTGGGAGATGCGCACAAGGCTTTTCCTCCGCACCGCCGAATTCCTTTGGCAGGAGGGCCACACGGCCCACGCGACCTCGCAGGAGGCTCAGGAAGAGGCACAGAGAATGGTTCAGGTGTACGCGAAGTTCGCTCGTGAGTTTATGGCTCTGCCTGTGATCGTGGGACACAAGAGTCCTAACGAGAGATTCGCCGGCGCGCTCGACACCCTTACCATCGAGGCGATGATGCAGGACGGGAAGGCTCTCCAGGCCGGAACATCTCATTTCCTCGGCCAGAACTTCGCCAAGTCGTTCGATGTGAAATATACAGACAAGGAAGGCCTGCAGCAGTACGTGTGGGCCACATCCTGGGGCGTTTCCACGAGGCTTATGGGAGCCCTCGTGATGGCTCACGGCGATGACAACGGACTTGTCCTTCCGCCGGCTCTGGCCCCTATCCAGGTCGTTATGGTTCCGATCTACAAGACCGAAGAGGATCACACGAAGATCTTGGACAAGATGGCTCAGTTGAAGAAAGCCCTTGAGGCCGAAGGACATACTGTCAAGATTGATGACCGTGACACCCTGCGTCCTGGATTCAAGTTCGCCGAGTGGGAGCTCAAGGGAGTCCCTGTACGTCTGGCTATGGGACCTCGTGACCTGGAGAACGGCACTGTAGAGGTTCACAGAAGAGATACCCTGGAGAAGCAGACTGTCGCCCTTGAGGGGCTTGACAAGTCAATCGCCGCCCTTCTGGACGACATCCAGAAGACCATCTACCAGAAGGCGTTCGACTTCCGCGCGTCACACGTTGAGAAGTGCGACGACTGGGAGGAGTTCAAGGCCAAGATCGGCACAGGCAAGTTCCTGCTCTGCCATTGGGACGGCACGGCCGAGACCGAGCAGAAGATCAAGGACGAGACAAAGGCCACGATCCGTTGCATCCCTGTGGACAGCTTTGTCTGCGAGGAGGAGGGCAAGGACATCTACTCCGGCAAGCCTTCAAAGCAGAGGGTCGTGTTCGCGATCTCTTATTAATTGGGAATATAATAAACTGACTATGAACGTGAAAGCGATTAAACGAACAATGCTGTCCGTGGCTCTTGCGCTCGTTACGTTCGGAGCGTCCGCGCAGACGGACACGACATGGAGAAACGCCCAGTCAGCCGCGGCCGCCGCCGCAAAGCTTCTGACACAGACAGAGGAGACAAAGGTCGTGGCTCCGAAACCGGACTATTGGAACAAGTCGTTGATGACGAACCTGAACTTTGTCCAGAGTAGTTTCACGAACTGGGCGAAGGGAGGTTACAACAACTATGCGTTGAGCGCCTACATTGATGGCAACGCGAAGTGGAAGAAAGGTGAGAAGTACTGGAACAACCGTCTCCAGCTGGACTACGGATTCCTTTATTCCGCCGACAAGCCGATCATCCAGAAGAACAAGGACCGGATCCTGTTCGAGAGCACTTGGGGCTACAAGGCAACAAAGACTTTGAACTACTCCGCCAAGTTCACGTTCCTCAGCCAGTTCGCCAACGGTTACAACTACCCGACTCCGGCCGTGGAGGAGGACAAGGAGCCATCCAGCAAGGATTGGAGAAACGCCCGTGTGCTCAAGTCCAGCATTCTTTCTCCGGGAACTGTCAATCTGGGTCTTGGTATTGACTGGGTGCCGAGCAAATGGCTGACGGTCAATATGGCGCCTATCACCGGTGGTTTCACGATTGTGGGGAACGAGAAGTTGAGGAAGAACAATGGTATGGAGAGGAAGAAGAAGTATGAGGATACCGAGGTCTATCCGGACGCCAAGGATGACAAGAACATCTACTACAAGACTGGAAACTATTATAAACCAGCCCGTTTCGAGTTCGGTGCCCAGCTGACCGCCGATGCCAAGGTCAAGGTCAATGACAATTTCGAGGGCTCGACGCATCTGCTCCTGTTCTCAAACTATCTGAAGAATCCGAAGAACATCCGTGTGAACTGGGACACCCGTATGATGTGGAAGCTCAGCAGGTTCTTCTCGCTGAACATCACGACCAACCTCATCTACGACGACACTGTCCTCGTTACGGACAAGGACGGCAACACCGGCAGGAGGGTGCAGTTCGCGCAGGCTCTCCAGTTCGGCTTCACGTACACGTTCGCAAGCAAGAAATAAAATTCCTGAATATGCAGGAACGTTTTGACAGAATCCTGAAAGGGCTGCTTCCTGATGGAGAGGCGGTTCTTTTGGCTGTCAGCGGCGGGGTTGACTCGATGTGTATGGCGGAGCTGTTTCTCAATTCCTCGGTCAGGAGGTGTTTCGCGCTGGCTCACTGCAATTTCCACCTGAGGGGAGAGGAGAGTGACTCGGACGAGACTCTTGTCAGGGAATGGGCCGAAAGCCACGGCGTCATATTCATAAAAACAGATTTTTGCACAGAGGAATATGCCGCCTCGAATGGTGTAAGCATCGAGATGGCGGCGAGGGAGCTGCGTTACGCCTGGTTCGCGGAGGTCTGTCGGGAGCGAGGATTTGCCGCTTTGGCTGTCGCTCACAATGCCAACGACAATGCTGAGACTATGATTCTGAATATGTTGCGTGGCACCGGGGTGAAAGGAATGACCGGAATGCGCCGCAGTTCGTCCCTTCTGGGTTCGGACGCCCGACTTATCCGGCCGCTTCTCGATTTCTCACGCGGGGATATTTATGAATATGCCGTATCGCACGGGCTGTGTTGGCACGAGGACAGCACCAACGCTGATTCCGCCTACAAGCGCAACTGCATCCGCAATGAGATATTCCCGCTTTTTGGAAGGTTGAATCCGTCGTTCCTGACAACGTTGAACGAGGATATGGAGCGGTTCGCGCAGGTTCAATCCATCGCTGATGAATATGTCCGTTCGGTTTCGGCGGAGATTGTACGGCTTGATGGTAATGGCCTTCCTGTTATTGACCATCAGAAGCTTACGGCTAAAAAGAATTGGGAATATGTCCTTTTCCGTCTTTTGGAACCTTTCGGGTTCACTTCCTCCGTGGTCGCGGACCTTGCCTCTGTCCTGAAAAGTGACGGTACCGTCAGTGGCAGGACGTTCGTTGCTGATGAATATCTTGCCGTGACTTCGGCTCGGGAGATTGTTATATCTCCGGTCGCAGGGCTTGCCGAAGCGACTGACCTAACCATCAATGGCCCAGGAACATATTCATTGAACGGAATAAAGTTCTCCGTCTCGCTGTCGGACGATGTGAAGGACGTGAAGACAAGCGTAGGAGAGACTAAACTGGATCTCCCGTTCCCTTTCACAATAAGACATTGGCAACCAGGCGACTGGATGCGCCCGCTTGGAATGCGTGGCCGCAAGAAGCTCAGTGATATGTTCGTGGACCTTAAACTTGATATTCTTGAAAAGAAAAAAGCCCTCGTCATCGCTGACGAAGGCTTCCATATTCTCGCATTGGTAGGTCATCGCATCGATGACTCCGTGAAGGTGACGAAGGCCACAGCCACCGTCACAGTGATCCGTCTTATCTGATCTCTATCTCGAACGGCATTCTCGCGAAGACAAGGTCTCCCTGGCCTTTCGCCCAGCTCCTCTGCCAGTCAAGCAGATTCTTCGCCACGCCCTCCAGCGGAGTTCCGGCCAGTGCGTTGGCCATGGCCTCCTCCGGGTTAGTGGTCTTGCCAAACTGCTGCAGCAACTGCTCCATAATCGTCAAAGGTTTAGGGTAACTTGCTATACCCCAGTTCTCAATATCGGCGTCCCCGGCCATCGACGCCGCGTACTTTATCGCATCCTCCAACGTTCCGATCTCGTCCACGAGACCGATCTTAAGTGCGTCGGCTCCGGTCCAGACACGTCCCTGAGCGATCTCGTCCACCGCCTCGAAAGTCATATCACGTCCCTGCGCGACTATGCTCACAAAACTGTTGTAGATGTCGTCAACATAAACCTGCATCCAGGCTGTCTCCCCGGCGTCAAACGGACGGGTCAGCGAAAGCATATCGGAATGCTTGTGGGACTTGACCGGCACCATATTCACGTGCACTATGTCCTTTAGAGTCTTCCCGAACTCAGGGATGGCGGAGAACACACCGATCGAACCGGTGAGAGTCGTCGCGTTTGAGAATATGTGGTCGCAGCTGTTGGAGATCCAGTAACCGCCGGAAGCAGCATAGTCACCGTAAGAGGCGATGACCGGCTTGACTGCTCTGGTGAGGTCGATCTCTTCCTTGATCTTGCTGGCAGCCAGCACTGTACCGCCAGGAGAGTTGACCCTGAACACGACAGCCTTGACGGTTGAGTCCGCCCTTACCTTGGCGATGATGCCGGCGAAACGGTCGCCGCTGATGTTGTTCGGGTCGTCCTGCTCAAGGATATTCCCGTTGGCGTAGATGACGGCGATGTTTTTCTTGGCGTTCAGGTTCGGCGTTGCCTTGGCGGCGGCATAGTCGCAGAACGGGATGAATTTCACATCCTTGTAACTGTCCTTGCCGGCCAGGTCGGCGAGTTTCCCCTTATATTCCTCAACGGAGAGAGCCTCGTCGGCGAGGTTGTGGCTCACCATATCTTCAGGAAGGGCTATGGAAAGGTGATCGATGAAGTAGTTGAGTGAGTCCACGCTCACACCCCTGCTCCCTGCGGTCTCCGCGGCCACCGTTTCCCACATGGAGTCGATCATCGCCTGGTTCTGCTCCATATTCTCAGGGCTTGGCGCGTTCTTGACGTACATTTCGCCGGCACTCTTGTACTTGCCGTGGCGGATGAGCTGGTAGTTTACACCGAGCTTGTCGAGCAGATCCTTGAGAAACAACATCCTCCCGCTTATTCCCAACATAAAGTTGTTGCCGCCGTGATGCCTCGTCGTGTAGATCTTGTCGGCCACTGACGCGAGGTAGTAGCTTCCGGAAGTGAACGCCTCGCCGTAGGCTATAACGGCTTTGCCGCTCTTCCTGAAATCGGTCAGGGCCTTGCGGAGTTCCTCCAGTTTGGTAAGGCTGGTGGAGGCGCCGTCTGTCTTTACGAGGATGTACTGCACACCCGGATCCTCGGCGGCTTTGTGGATTGCCTTGACGGCATCGTGAAGTCCGACCAAAGCGATCTCTCTGCCTTGGATGGAGGTGAGCGGGTTGCTTTCCTGAGTCTGTTCAGTGATCTCGAATTTAGACATGTCCATCAGCAGGACACCCTCCTTGGGAATAACGGCGCCGGAGCCTCCGGAGAATGAAGCCGCAGAGGCAATCATTGAGCCGAGCATCATAAAGAACATGAAGAACTTCACGATGCCCCAGATGAACAGGCCGCACAGCACGGCCAGCACCCATTTGACGAATTCTTTTGTGTTCATATAGCCTGAAAACGTTTTGGTTTCTCTGGTTGCGAGATTTTGTACAAATTTAATCATTTTCTTAATAATCAATTATTATATTTGCATCCGGCGTATAACTTTGTTTGAAGGAACGGCGCACTACGCGCTTGGCTTATGATGTGAATTATGAGAAAGACTATCATCGCTTCTATTATGGCCACGGTGTTGTCCGTTGGCATGTAAGCCCAGTCGGTTGACACTACCTCTATATATAAGGATAGGAAAGACAGTCTCAACGCGACGGTTTTTGTCGGTCATCAGGAGAATAGCATCTCAAGAGGAAAGACCTTGAGGACGGAACTTATCTCGGCCTCGGGACTTCAGAAGATGGCTTGTTGCAACCTCGCGGAAAGCTTTGAGAACTCGGCCAGCGTGACAGTCGGCTATTCGGACGCTGTCACGGGAGCGCGTCAGATAAGGCTTCTGGGCCTTTCCGGGACATACACGCAGATGCTGGACGAGAACCGTCCGGTGATGAGGGGGATAACCGCTCCATATGGACTGTCTTATGTTCCAGGGCCATGGCTGGAGAGCATCCAGATCGCGAAAGGCTCCCCGTCCGTGATCAACGGCTTGGAATCAATGACCGGACAGATCAATCTTGAGCACAAGAAGCCTACCGAGGAGAAACCGCTTTTCATCCAGGCTTCGATGATGAGCGACACCAAGGCGGATTTCAATGCGACATCGGCCTGGCAACTCAGCCCGACGGTCTATACGATTCTGTTAGGACACGTCAGCGGGAACTTCAAGACCTACGATATGAACGATGATGGCTTCCGTGATGATCCTAAGATGTTGCAGTTTAATGTGGCCAACAGGTGGCTTTACTATACTCCCGAACTTCAGGTACGCTGGGGCGTGAAAGCTGTCCGGGACCATCGGCAGGGCGGAATGGACGGCTATGACAAAAGCGGGATGGAACCTCGTTGGGCTTCAGATGAGTTTATCCTGGAACCAACAGAAGGGAACTCTTTCGCAAAATATCTCTCGGAATCCCCTTGGGGCACCGACATCACGAACAGTCTCCTGAACGCCTACCTGAAAGTCGGCAAGCCTCTTCGCGAGGACGGCTCCTCCAGCATAGCCGCCATAGCGGACTGGTCGTGGCAGAAAAGCGACTCCTGGTTCGGCGCGTCATCCTACCTTGCGAGCCAACACTCGGGCTTCATCAACCTCCTCTACAGGAATATGTTGAATGAGTCGCACGACTTCACTGTCGGCCTTTCCGGCACGTTCGACCACATTGACGAGGCTGTCGCAAAATTGGACTACGGCCTGTGGAGTGGTGAGAATTGGAATGGGCAGCGTCCATATTCCGGAATCGCGGATCATTTCTTCGGCGGTGCTTACGGGGAATATACCTTCCACGCCGGGGACATATTCACATCAATTGTCGGAGTCAGCGCTGATTGGTACAAGGGGAGCGGGTTCAAGTTGGCTCCGAGGGTGACTTTGAAATATTCACCGGCGGAATGGTTCGTGGCCAGAGCGAACGGCGGCAGGGGACTGAGGTACGCGGATCCGGTCGCAGACAATATCGGTGTGATGTCCACCCACAGCAGGCTCCAAGGGAATTGTATGGAGCGGCTGCTTGAGGATTCGTGGACATTCGGAGGAAACCTTACTTTTTATATGCCGCTCGGGGTCGATCCTTCCAAGACTTATGTCAGCTTTGATTATTTCAGAACCCAGTTCGCGCGTCAGTTGATGGTGGATTATGAGGTGCCGGGCACAGATGTGAACGGCGGACGTGACATCTGGTTCTTTGATTCCGATGGAAGACGCTCATATTCAGATAACTGGCAGGTGGATTTCAATGTCGAGCCATTTGACCGCTTCACCGTGGCTTTGACCGGGCGCTACACCAACGCCCGGCAGGAGAATTATGGTGGCGAATTGGTGGAGAAGCCGATGCTCAGCTGCTTCAAGGGGGTGCTGAACCTTCAGTATAAGACAAATCTGAGCCGATGGATATTCGATTTCACCGCTTCCGTGAACGGTTCGGCGAGGGTGTATGACTTTATGAAAGATCTGAAGGATGATGGTGGGGAACTGCTTTATCCTGATGGCCGCACTCCGGTCTATCCATTGCTATATGCGCAGATAACCAGGCGTTTCCGTGGGTTCGACATCTATGCTGGGGTTGAGAACATCACGAATTTCACCCAGATGCACGTGCTGGTGGGGGATAGGAACGCCGCCGGGGAATGGACTCCTTGGACTCCAGGCTTCGATGCCAGCTGTGTCTGGGGGCCTATTATGGGACGGCGGATCAATCTTGGCGTGAGATTGACGCTCTGGAGGGCGACAAAGAACGATTAAATCACTATCTTTGCAGGATGAACCATGGCGCGGATAACCACGCTGCTGCCATAAGGTTGTAGATTATGAAAAGAATATTATTGATAGCGGTCGCGGCCGTGATGTTGGCTGCGCCTTTTGCCGCGGCTCAGGCTGCTCCTTTCGAGGGTTTTGCGACGGAGGCACCCGCCGACAAGAATGTCGGCGAGGTTGTTTTCGCGACGAATATGCATTGTGACAAATGCGTGAACAAACTCAATGAGAATCTGGCGTTCCTCAAGGGAGTCAAGGACTTGAAGGTCTCTCTCAAGGATCAGACAATCAAGATCAAGTACGACCGCCGTAAGACCGATGAGAAGACCCTTGCGGACGCTATCAAAAAACTTGGCTACAAGGCCGATAAAGTGGAAAAATAACGATTATGAGTCAGAAACCATCAATCCCCAAGGGAACACGTGATTTCGGTCAGCGGAATATGGCCGAAAGGAATTATATCTTCGACACCATCAAGAAGGTCTTCAGGACTTTCGGCTATGCCCAGATCGAGACTCCGGCTATGGAGAATCTGTCAACCTTGCTCGGAAAATATGGCGAGGAAGGGGACAAGCTTCTGTTCAGAGTCCTGAACTCCGGTGACTGTTTCTCAAAGGTCAACTTTGAGGATTACCGCAATGAGGAAGGGGGAGTGAACAGTGTCGCTCTTTCCAAAGAGATTTGTGAGAAAGGTCTTCGCTACGACCTGACCGTGCCTTTTGCCCGTTTCGTGGTCCAGCACCAGAACGAGATCTCCTTCCCGTTCAAGCGTTTCCAGATCCAGCCGGTCTGGAGGGCAGACAGGCCGCAGAAGGGACGTTACCGTGAGTTCTACCAGTGCGACGTGGACGTGATCGGCAGCAAATCTCAGGTCAATGAGCTTGAACTCGTGCAGATTGTGGACAAGGTGTTCAGCCTTCTGGACGTGAATGTGCTCGTGAAGATCAACAACAGGAAGGTCCTGACGGGTTTCGCCGAGATCTGCGGATTTCCGGACAAGGTGGTTGACATCACTGTGGCCATTGACAAACTTGACAAGATCGGCCTTGAGAGCGTTGAGGAGGAGATGCGTGAGAAAGGTCTGACCGACGGTGCGATCGCCGTGATCGAGCAGATTCTGAAACTGTCCGGTTCCACTTCCGGGAAACTGGCTTCGATGCGCTCGCTGATGAACGGCGGCTCCGCTTCCGGACTCGTTTCCGAGACAGGCCTCAAAGGTCTTGACGAGCTTGAGGAACTTTTCGGCCTGATCGATGCTGCCGGTGTAAAATGCCCGGTAGAGATCGATCTTTCCCTTGCCCGTGGCCTGAATTACTACACAGGTGCCATCTTTGAGGTGAAAGCCCTTGATTTCCAGATCGGAAGCATCTGCGGAGGCGGTCGTTACGACAATCTTACCGGAATATTCGGTCTTCCGGATATGTCAGGAGTGGGCATCAGCTTCGGCGCCGACAGGATCTATGATGTCTTGAAAGGCTTGGATAAGTTCCCTAAGTCATTGGCTTCCAGCACCACGCTTCTGTTCGCTTGTATGGGTGTCGAAGAGCTTCGCTACGTCCTTCCTGTCGCCGCCGCGTTGCGCTCAGAAGGTGTCTCCGTTGAGGTTTATCCGGAGCCGTCAAAACTCAAGAAGCAGTTTGACTACGCCGAGAAGAAGTCCATTCCGTTCCTTTCCATCAACGGTGGCAACGAGGTCGAGGCCGGCGTCATCCAGCTCAAGAACCTCACCACCGGCGAGCAGAAATCCTTCGCCAAGACCGACATCGCCGGAATGAAGGTGTTTATGAATATATAAGGATAAGAAATCTGTAGAACATATATCTGTAGGAAGTCTCCTTCTGAAATTTTGCACGTTACCAAAATTTCAGAAGGAGACTTCCTACAGAGTGATTCAGATCCGAACATTTTTTTGAAATATGTTTTGCATTTCAGAAAAATATTCCTACCTTTGTAGTCCAACATCGCGGGGTAGAGCAGTTGGTAGCTCGTCGGGCTCATAACCCGGAGGCCGGAGGTTCGAGTCCTTCCCCCGCTACGAATTTGCCGTAACTTCTTGCGTATCAAGAAATTGCGGCAAAATTATTAAAAATGCTGCGCCAGATTTGCGCCAAAAAAATTCGCGGTCTGAGCCGGTTCCTGTCAAACCTTTGTTGGGGAGTTCAAAAATTTCCCCAACAAAAAAAATGTCTTCAAGTCTCCGCACGACGAATGGCTTTATTCCGGCAAAAATTGCCGAGGGAAAGCGTTGGTATGTTGAATTCTATTGCCTCGATCCAGAAACGGGACGTCTTCGAAGGAAAAGAGTCTCCGTCCCGAAAATCAAAGGTGTCACCGCACGCAGAAGGTACGCCAACGATATGGTGATCAACATCAATGAGCAACTTTCACAGGGTTGGAATCCATATCTGTCCCTAAACAATCCGGAGGAGTACACTCTTTTTGATGATGTCTGTGAGAAATATTACCGTTACTTGTACAAGTTGACGGAGTCGGACATTATGCGTGTCAAGACCTACAACGGCTATACCTCGTTCCTGAATGTGTTCCGTGCCTGGAATAAGGATCAGGTCAAACCTGTATGCTACGTCTACCAACTAAAGTCATCTGTTGTCTCGAAGTTCCTCGACTGGCTTTGGCTCGATTGCGGGAAGGCTGCCAGAACCAGAGACAATTACCTCTCTTGGCTTCGCAGCTTTGCGGGATGGCTGATGGAGAAGAACTATATCAGCGAGGACTTCACCGCGAACCTTACCGCCGTGCAGGGAAAGCGCAAGTGTGCCAAGAACCGCACCGTCATCCCGAAGGAGACTATGCTTGCCATCCGTGAATATTGCGGCGACCGCAACCGTCACTATCTTTTGGCTTGCTACGTTCTCTATTATTGCTTCATACGCCCCAAGGAGATGAGCCATATCCGTATAGGCGACATCTCGGTAAAGGGAGGAACCATTTCCGTCAGGGCTGAATATTCAAAAAACCGGAAGGATGCCGTTGTGACCCTCCCGGATTGCGTGCTCAAACTGATGCTCGACCTTGATGTCCTGTCATGTCCCGCTGATTGGTATCTTTTCAGTTCCGGATTTCGCCCGGGTCCCGAACACCATCCGGCTAAGCATTTCGGTGATTTCTGGACATACCATCTGAAAAAGGATCTGAAACTCCCTTCCGAGTATAAGTTCTACAGCCTCAAGGACACCGGCATCACGGATTTGATCAAGGCGCGCACCGACCTCCTTTCCGTCCGTGACCAAGCTCGCCACCATTCCCTCCAGATGACCGACCTCTACACCCCTTTGGAGACACGCACCGCCAATGAGTCTATCCGCCACCACGAGTCCTACTTCTAAAAAAGCGGCACCCCTCCGGATGCCGCCAGTCTGCCAAAGAAAATGAAGTACTCGCTTTGGCCCGAAGGCCGATTGCAATCAAGCGAATTTGACAGACGAAAATGTTTGTCCTAATCTTCTTATTCCGTCCTCGATCTTCTTGGCTGTCTTGGCGGACGGATGCCTGTAGCCGCTGATGTAGTGTCCAAGCTGTTTCTGGTTGACACCAGTAATTCTTTCAAGTCCCGAAAGTGTGATGAGATATGCGTATTCCTGAAGGAATGATGGGATGTCATACTGGTAGCTGAACTCAACCTCCTCGAATGGTTTCCCAGTTTCGGCATAGTATTTTTTGATGTCCTCATAACCATCCTCGAACACCTTGCGCGCCTCTTCCACAGTCTTCCCGGTTCCGGTGACAAGATAAGGCATATCGTCAGCATCCATATAAATGCTGTAATTGCCATCTGATGCCTTTTCAATAATTGCGTTAACCTTTCTCATAACTGTAATTTGTTTTTTATGTGTAAGACAGTGGGGATTAAATCCCCGCTGCCTTTTTGATTTGTGCTAATGTTCCGGTCGCCACTTCGTCAGCTCCGTGATTGCTGACCTTGAACATCTTGTTTGTTTTTGGGCTAAACCAGAGAGGGTGTCCGCTTTGCTGTCTTCCAGTGTCGTAGCACCCCGCCTTTTTCAGTTGCCTCATTAACTCGTTGTACTTCATACTTCATTTTCTTAACTGGTACAAAGATAGTATTAATTCTATCATTACGCAAGTTTTTAGGCAACTATTTTCAAAATATTTACCACTCGACAAGGCAGTAGGAGAGACCTGCGCCGATGTAGGGTAGCGGGGTGATGCGGTTGTCCTGGAAGGTTATGCCGTAACCGGTCTGGATGCCTACTGACCAGTGGTGTCTTTTTCGTGACGGCGCGGAAAAGATCTTGGTGACTGTCTTCGTTTCCGGAAAGACCTGGATCTGGTCGAGGCTTGGCTGGTAGCCGGACACTACCGCACGATAGTCCTTGCCGGAATATTCCTTGCGCTCTTTGGGGAGCTGGACGAAGGTGGTGTCGTGTATGATCACGATGTCGGGATAGGCGACAAGGAGTGTGTCAGTGATGGTGGTTAGGATGGGGACGGGGGTCTCGACGGTGACGGTGTCCCTTATGATCAGGGTATCAGCCTTGGGTGTCTCGATGGCTTCGGCGACCGCCGCGCGGTAGCCCAGCCTCCAGCTCAGGACGGAGACAGCCGCCACCAGCGCGGCGACAAGCAGAAGGATCCCCCCCGGCTTCATCGCCTCACGCCTCCGATGTCATCGGCCCAGCGCTCGGTGTAGAACGAATAATAATCCACCTCCCGAAGCCTTTTGAACGTGGAGTGCGCCCAGGCCCACAGCAGGGACGGAAGCCCTATCACGACGAGGTAGAGCCAGCCGAGGTATAGCGACTGCCTTGTGTGCCCGTACTCGTGGCTTATGGTGTCACGGACGTATGACGAGCTGTTGTAGCGGTACTTCCACGGCAGGATGATGAACCGCCCGAGGCTGATGCCGCCTCTCATCCGCTCCGAATAAAGGATGCGGACATCTCCGTAGGGTGCCTCCATGCACTGGCAGTCCACGCTGTAGACCTGGAAGAGGATGAACCCCAGGAGGTTCTGCGGAAGCTCCCACAGGAGCCTCAGGAAATTGATAATCTCTTTCATAAAACGTCAATATATTTGCGTCAAAAGTCAAACAATTTTCATATTTTGACAACTCACAAGGCCTTGTACTCGCTTGTCGCGTCGAAGCACGGGCACGCCTTCCTGGCGAAGTCCCTGTGGCCTCTTATCTCCGCGTTCGGGTACCTCGCCTTCAGATCCTTCAGAAGCTTCGTGAGAGCCTCCCTCTGCGCGAGCGTCCTCGTGTCCTTGGCCTTGCCGGACTTGTCGAGACCTCCCACGTAGCACACGCCCACGCTGTCCGCGTTGCGCCCCTGGCAGTGCGCCCCGATCTCGTTCTCCGGCCTTCCGGCGTGGACCGTGCCGTCAAGGTAGACGACATAATGGTAACCGATGGTGCGGAACCCGCGTGCCTTGTGCCACCTCGTTATCTCCTCGTTCGTCACCCACCTGCCCTCCGGTGTGGCGGTGCAGTGCACTATGATGTAGTTAATCTTCCTTGCCATCGATCTTGACCACCTCTTTGTTTTCGGATTCCTCCGCTTTTTTTATCGTTATCGCCCCCTCGATGTTCGCCCCGGTCTTGGCCTCGACCACGGCCTCGATGACCTTCGCCGCGTCCACCTTGACCCCGGCCTTGTGGCCGAACTTCCAGAAGTACCAGTTCTGCGCTATGCTTATGAGCTCCACGCCTATGACGACAAGCATCAGCCCCGTCTCGATGATGGTGTAGCCAGTGGCCACGGCCAGCGAGGACGCGAGCACCACCCAGCAGAAGTACTCCACGGCCTTGCCTATCGTGCGCCTTATGGCGCGGCTAATCCTGATGCGGTCGCCCTTGCGCTTGGCGGCCCTGATGCCGAACACGAGGTCTATCAGGATGACCACCGCGGCTATGATGAGGTAGGGCAACATACGCTCGAAAGACTGCTGGAAAAACAACAACAACGCGGCCGATATGCCCGTGCCGACCACGACACCCCCCGTGGAGGCCTCGTCCGCGAGGATGTGGGCGTTGAAATCATTCATCTCCACCTCCTCCGGTGCCGACCGGAACTACCTCGACATACAGCCCCACCAGAGCGGCCAGGTCGTGCGTGAGCGCCTGCCCGCTGTCCCTGGTGCACTTGTAGAGGACGCCGCCCTGCGTGTAGTACTTGCCGTTGAATATCTCCATAGGCGGCGTGTACGGGATCGGGTCGTCCTGCGTCCCTGCCGCCTCGACCTCGATGACCTCGTAGAGGGCAGCGGTGTCCAGGCTTGGCGGCTGGTTCTCCAGCACTGTGGCCACGGCCTGCCGAACCCTCCAGAGCTTGTCGTCGTAGGACACGACCTGTCCTTTAGTCAGCGACTTGCCGACATAGGTGTCCCATGAATACACTAACAGCGGCCTTTTCAGCGCCTCTTCATCTGTGATGTCGGTGCGCCCGTTATACTGCTCCAGCATCAAATCCCTCAGCTGGTCGGTGATGGTCGGCTGCGGCTCCCCCGGCTCCGGCGGCGTGTATGGCTGCCAACCATCCGCTATCACCAGCTCCTCGGTGGGGTTGATAATCTGGATGTCATCCTTTATAATGACTATCCGTGACCTATCACGGATAGTTCCATCCTTTATGTAAAGCTGTGTGTCCATAACTAAGATAGTTTTTTGATTACAAATGTTCCTGCGATGTTTTCATAATACTCCAGACCATCGCCAATATCCATTGTATTTTTAACATCGTTTTTTTCAATTATCTTATGGCCGAAGACATAAGTCTCGAAGTTTACAACGGTGATACCATTCATCTCTGTGACGTCCGTTACTGTAAACCTGTTTTCCACAGTAATAGTATTGACACCCGCTGCCAACCCTAATCTAAAATCGGTAGTGTCGGTGTCGAACATTCTTGCGGATATACTAATACTACTTGAATCGACTTTTCTTATCCGTACATGGCACATGTCGTACATTGTGCTTGTGCCGCCATAGATATAGAACGGATAGATGTAAACGTTTGTTGTCGCAGGAATCTCACCAGTCCAACTCACGGAATAGGATGCCCCGACAGTCAGTGTGATAGGCGTGTTCATAAGTTCAGGCGAAGTGTGCGGCTCAGTGGTGTTTACGAGCGTCCTCACGCCTGGTATGCAGCCCATCATTAATTTCCTCATCAAGCCCATATCCTTTCCTCCCGTTATGATGACGCCTTGAATACACCGATAGTAGCACAGTTGTTAACGATGACCAACTGGTAACAAGTGTTACCCTCAAACGTAGGAACCTCGCCGTTCTGCCAACGCACGTCTGCCGGAATAGTCAGCGTGAAGGAGCCCCCTACATAGAACTGGCAGCAGTACTCCTGCCCGTCCATGTCCGCACCGTCCGGAAGCGTCAGCGTCAGACTCGAACACCTGCCTACGATGTGAAACTTGTCCGCGGCCAGCTCAATGGGCGTATTGGATGCCACGAAGCTCGTGCCGTAGCCGATGGTGGACTCGTTGGTCTTGACGACCCCTCTCTTCTTAACATACCCATCGAGACCTTGGTTCTCAGTTATAAATCCGCTGTCGTTAGTCAACTGCGATGTTTTCGTAGGGACATCTGAGGATTTGGCATAACCGCTCAATTCATTCTGCGTGATAATTTGATTACCTGTTAAGCTTGCTTCATATGTGCCATTCAGCGATGATACAGAATATATGCTTACGTAGTTGGCTGACGATTGCGTTAGTCCAATATAGGTGCCGTCCCCGTAAGAGTAAGCACTCGACGAAAACACTTGGCCGTAACCAACGAATATCTTGTGTGCGTCCGCGGCTGCCTTGATCTCGTTGAACTGTTCCGCGGTCAGGGTTACGGTGTCGTCTGCCGAGGTGGAGATGAGATTCAGCAGCCACCCGATGTCGTAAGTCTGCGGGACTGTACCAGCCCTGTCAAGAAGCGCCTCCACCTGTGCGCCCGTGTATTTGCTGTTATATTCCATATTCAGTTACATTTGATTTGTCTTCAGTACGTTGAACGTCCCGCCGTCCGACAGGATGAAGTCCATGTCCGAGCCAGCGAAAGGCTCCCTCATTCCCGCCTGAGTGACGGTCAACGTGGCGGATGGCCCTTTCGTGGTGGCCGCAGTGACCTCTACCGAGCGATCACAGCCCTCGTTCGGGTCGGCCTCGACGGAGACGACTCCTGGACCTTTCCCGGACACCGGGGATATTCTCAGCCAATCAGGTAATGCCATGACGTTCAGTTCTTAAAAAATTGCGGACGGGCGCGGGGTCAGCCGCGCCGGCCCAAGTGAAAGGGACGGTCCCCTTAGGACACGTTCCATGATGTGTTGGAGTCCACGTTGACGACCTGCGCCGGCGTGCCCTCCCAAGGCAGCGTGACGGTCTCCTTGTCCAGATTGAGGAACGCGTCGCCGGCGGTCTGGTTCAGCACGATCTGCGCGGCCACGGCCCCGCCGTTGGACACCTTGACCGTCCTCGCCACCGCGTCCACGGTGGTGTTCTCCGGCACGGTCACCTCGACCTCGAAGTTGTACTGGGCCGCCGCTCCCGGGTCGCCCTCGATCTCGGAGCCGTTGGCCGCGGACTTTCCGGCCGCCGTGTAGGAGGCCGCTATTGATGCGCCCCCGGCCTCGCCCACGAAGGCGAAGCTCAGCGCATTTGAGTTCGACTTTCCGGCGACCTTGACCTTGCCTCCCTCCTTGGACACGCTCATCGACGCTCCGTTGTCCAGCTCCACGAACTCCGGCTTCGGCTCCTGGTTGACGGTGTAGGTCTTGCTCCCCGCCACCCCGTCTCCGGTGACCGTCACCGTGCCGGTGCGAAGCACGCGCCCGGTGTGCTCAAGCCCCGTGTTGGTTATCGTCCCGTCACCCGAGCCGCTCGTCGGGTTCACGGTAAGCCATGATGGTTTTGCCATAATCTGATGTGTTTTTATTGGTTTGACATGAATTCTCTCAAAGTTATCCGACCCTCCACTCCACGTTCGACAGCACGTCCACGTAGTCCGTCCAGTCCGCCGCCCTCAGCAGCCAGATGACTCCCGGCGACACGTCGAGCCGCGCCCTCTCCGACACCGGCCACACCTGGGTGTCGCCCAGCATGACCCTCGACACCGCCCTCTTCCCGAGACGGATGTCCGCTGCCTCGTCAATCCTCATCGCCGGACCCTCCCGTTATCACGTACAGCGTCCCGGGATCCTTCTTTTCCAGAGCCGCGTAGGCGGCCTCGTCAAGTATCACTATAGGAACTCCTCCGAGCGTGATGATCCTCGTCTTCAAATCCACAGTGACGGTCCTTCCGTCGGCGGAACCCGCGCCGCCGGCCGCCTCTTCTCCCGACTCCACGACCCTTACAAGGTCGCGCTCGTACATCCTCGACTTGCCGGCGGAATCCTTGAATATGATCTCCACACCGTAGGATCCCACACCGAGTGCCCCAGCCGGGAAGAAGGCTGTGACCTTTGAGCCAATAGCCGACACCTCGCGCCCGGCCACACGGCCGAACGGCCCGACCATATTCAATGACACGCCCTCCACCTCCGAAAGGTCGCTCGGGGAATATGTCCCCGTGGCTTTGTCGAACACGGACACCACCGCCTCGATGGTGACATCGTTGCCCCGCACTATCCTGATTCCGCTATGCTTGCAATCACACTCTTTGTTCATGATGTATCCTATTCTGTTTCGAGAACCAGGTCAATCTCCTTGTTCTCGGTTATGGTGAACCTCGTAATGGAGTCTTTGTAGCCGTCCTTATGCACTGACACTGTGACATCTGCCCCCTCCGCGATAGCCATTCCTGCGGTGTATGTGGTTACCGTGCCGTCTATAATTACCCCGATGCTTGCGTCACTCGGAGTGACATTGACGGTCAAGGTGAAGTATTCAGGCGCTTTTTGGGTAATCGTAAATGATTTTGAGAACGTTCCCAGTCCATCAACACGTGTTCCGGTTAATGTGACGGTACCGGTTCTTGACTCGGTGGAGGTGTTCTTCAAAAAACGGACTGTCAATACGTTGACTGAACTAGATAATGAGGTGGCGGCGCTCTTGAGAGTCCCGGTTACAGCGGCGGTCAGGTTTGTAAGGTTTTCGTAACCATATCTCAATGAAACTTCTGTAGTTGTCGCTTTGACCGTCGTTGAATCGAACTCAAGCGATATCGATGGCTCTTTCACAGTAGCCTCGGATGCCGCCGCTTGGGTTATCGTGAACGATTTCGAGTAGGTTCCCTTGCCATCGGAGCGCGTCCCCGTTACAGTGACGGTGCTCACGCGCTCTGACGAGGTTGTGTTGGCCCTGAAGTTCACGACGATCGTCTTCGAAACTTCATTGAGGTTGACGGTTGCCCCCTCGAGTGCGCCGGTAACTGTCGCCGTCAGCCCTGTGAGGTTCTCGGAGGAGAAAAGCTGCGTGACACTCGTGGTCGTGGCCGGGACGCTGAACGTATCCTGTAAGAAGCTAATGGACGGGGTCAGTTCGGACGATGCCCCTGCCGCTTGCATGACAGTGCACGTCGCGACAACGTAATTAGTTTCAACAGCGTCACAGATTAAGGAAACATGACCTGTCCTGCTGCTGGATGACGAGTTCGTGTTAACATCGATAACTACATCCGAGTCCACGGCGATCCAGTCCGCATCAGACTCCAGTCGCCAACCGACAGAATCCGGATCCGACACCTCGTAAGGAATAGATAAACCTGCTGCTTCCGCGGACATCTCCGATTCCAGGTTCCATCCAGGAATCGTCTTGCAGGCCACCGTGGCGGTCTTGTTTGAATCCATCACTATTGTCTGCATTCCGGAGTCAATCATCCCATTCTTGTAAGCCCACACTTTGACAGTGGTGTTCTCCCTGAACGTCATTGGCTCCGTGTAAGTCACAGCGTCAGCTATGGACGATTGTCCCGCGACATATTCAAGAACCTTCACAGTGGCTCCCGGTGTCGCGCAGTTCACTGTCAGGGTATATTCATTCACCACGGCGGCCACGGTGAGATTGCATCTTGCCGTGAATCCGCCGTCGTTGGTTCTGACCCCTATGACCGCCGAACCGGCGGCAACCGCCTTCACTGTACCGTTTTGGTTGACCGTGGCGACGTTCTTGTTTGATGACTCCCATGTCACCGACCGGTCGGTCGCTCTTTCCGGCGCTACTGTGGCCACCAATGTTTCCGATTCGCCGACAGCGAGGGATAGCACGGACTTGCTCAGACTCACACCGGTGACGCTCACTGAAGCGATCTTGTAGGTGACAGTGACTGATTTCTCCGCATAGACGCTTGAGTTGTCCTTGCTTGTCGCCCGGATCTTGACCGTAGAACCGTTCGCTCCTCCCTTGACAGTAAGCAGCCCCTTCTCATCGATGGACGCATAGTCCGAACCGCTCACCACACTCCAGGTTATGCTCCGCTGTGTCGTGTTCGACGGTGAATATGTCACCTGGAACTGCGCCGTGTTGCTTACGTCGTTCACGGTGGACGGCCCGAGGATGCCAAGTCCTGTGATGTCGATGTCCACTTTGTCAATGACAGTGTTGTTAGGGTTTGCGTAATGCCATTTGAACGTCATGCTGCTGACAGTCCTATCCGTCAGCGATGTCTTGAACTCGTCCACGACAATAGCCCGTTCCGAACCATCCTTCTCGATGATGTACCTCTCCTTGGCCGCAAGAAACTCCAGCCAGTACCCGTTCATCCCGATGCTGTCGATGTGCCCGGAGTTCTGCTCGAATGTCATCGAATAGTCATTCTCCAGCTCCTGCTCTATCCCGGAATTCACGAACACCTGCGTCTCCGACTCTATCGAGCGGCTGAACTTCCCGGTTGCGTGAATATATTCATACGTCCCTCGCCGCCCCAGGAACTTGTACGTCTTCAGTGGCAGCCGTGTCCTTCTGATCTCGAATGAATATGTCTCTGATTTGCTTCCGGAATATTCAATCCAGATCTTGAACCCCGTTATTTTCGATGTGTCCAGACCCTTGGATGCAGCAGTGGACAACATTGTGCCGGTGGAGATGTCAAGGTCATAGTATTTAGTGGACACATAATAGGTGGGGCTAAGTTTGTAACTGGTAGAAGAGCCTCCGTCAAGATAGTCGAATCTGACATAAGTGGAGACATCACCCGAAGTCCTGTAGAAATAGAGCCGATCTTCCGCTCCTTCATAGGCAGGGGACTTAACCGGCCTTGTCGTGAATATGGTTGCGGCAAGGGACTTGTACGCGAACTTCCTGCAAGGCAGCACGCTGAAACTGTACGAACAAGAGGACGAGCCTTGTGTGGCCGTGAATGAGCCAGTCACCATCCCTATGCCATTGCCCATCAGCGCTCCGAGGATCTCGCCGGCCGGTAGCCGTACAATTCCGGAGTTAGGAGCCACGTCAAAGCTTAGCACCTCCTGTGATGCAAGGATTCGTGAACCAAACTTAACGGTGATCGTCACCGTGTCATCCGATTCCGTGGTCAGCGTCAGCCAAGAGCTTTCGTCAGCGAATTGTATGCTACCTGTAAATTCCATATCCGTGTTTCAATGGCAGGGTATATCATCCCCAACCCAGGACAAATGTACACCTGGAGACCCCATTCAGAAAGGACATCAGATTTCGATGAATTCCCCACGTGTCGAGACCGCCTCCGACCCCGCCGCCACCGTCACCGAAAGCTTTGCCACAATCCATTTCCTCCCCTTGAAGTACACCGGTCTGTACAGTCTGAAATTATGCAGGTCGATAGGGGAGAGGTTCACATCCACCGACACCCTCTGCCTTGTCTTCCCCAACCACTCCGCGAATGCCTTGTGGTACTTGTCCCAAAGAGCGGCGGGCGTGATGGATAGAGCTTCCAACGAAGATACTAATGGTAGGTCTACATTGCAGGCAAACCCATTGCTGATCAATTGGTCGTTGAACATAACTCCTATGTATGTTTTCTTACTTCGTTCCGAACTTCCTGTCTCCACATCAATAATTGGTGTCATACGGTATTTCCTGGCAGTCTCTCCGTAGAAGATTTTTTCTGGAGAACATCGCACAAGAGTGAAGTCTGACTTGTTGCTAAACTCATCGGAGTCATTGTCGGGTTCATGTTTTGAAATTGCCCCACTTGTGTATAACACGTCACATTCGTATGCTGCATCGGATAACGGCACCATATTGACGTAGTCCTCTTGTCCTAGTTGTGTAATATAAGCCGTATATTTCCGACCTGAATAGATATCACCGGACTGTTTGCAGAACACGGTTTTATATTCTTCTTTGTCATCGAAACAATCCAGAATGTCTTCTATCCCTCTTGCATCAGAAATCTCGGCTATAGTCCCATTTTGAATGGATTCTTGAAGAGTGTTTCCATCTAAGTTGCTTTCCTCTTCTTCGTACCCAAAGGAATATGATTGGCTTGGCTCCTCCTCTGTGGCAAAATCATCGTTAATTTTATCAGTCCAATCTGTAGGGGAACTTCCTAAAATGGATGTATTGAACATGATTTTGAGGCGGTAGTTTTCAGCAAAGCAACTCGCTCCGAATATTGAACACAAGTTTTTGATCAGATTCGCAAACGTGATGTCTGGTAAACAATGGGCGACATCAGTTATATAATTTCCTGTTTCTATCCCCCCGAGGGTGGTATTATTCTGACTTATGCTACCATCGGATCTTGTTGTTGTTTCTGAACTCAAAGAACTACGTGTGACCCCATCGTAAATTATCTCGTGATAGCATCCGAGTACACAAAGGTCTTCAACAGTTATAAATGACACCCTTGTCGGGAAATCTACCGGAAGGTTCCTCATTATGGTCGAGACTCGAACGGCTGGAGTAAAGGTAGAATAATCGAAAGTCTCGTAACTACTCACATAATTTAAGTACTTGGTCTGATAGGTGCGTTTTGTTGTATCCTGTGGACCGAGCGATCGGATTGTTCCCTCGTAAGGATGCAACGCTACACCTGATTTACGTATGAGTAATGGTGTGGAAAACAAATCACTTGACGGCACACCATTTCTGACATCGAACTCCAGAATCTCCTGGTCCCAGATCTTCCCTTCCAGTTCCACCACCTTCTCCGTGAATGTGTACATCAGACACCCGTCCTCGATCCCATCATACACCAGCGTCCCGCTCACAAACGGCACACCCCCGATCCACACCGAAGCCTCCAGTCTTTTCACGTTCGGCGCCAGGAACATAGCCGGCGTGTACCCGAACACCCTCCTGTTCACCGGACTCGGCGGAAACGAAATCTGCGTGCTGAAAGCCGAAGGAATATGATCCTCCTCCAACATCGGATTCTCCATCTCGATCTGGAACTCGAACCCCTTCGTAAGATCCAGCTCCGTGAAATCCTTAGTCAATATCCTAACCATAACGAACTCATTATGGCACAAAAATAGCCACCCTCAGGTGGCTACAAAAGGACAACGGAAACGGATTCTATTCTTTACCCGTGTACTTCGTGAAATTAACAGGTGGGATAAGAACCGCACCCAAGCCTCCTTTCAATGCCACATTGGCAATGTGTTCTCTTACAAAAGGGAACACAATGGCCGCACCATTGATACGGCCAAAATCCTCATCGCTTTTGATGTCCGATTCACCTTCTTTCTTGAATATTCCCACCATTTTTGCCGTAATCCTGAACTGCTCAACCTCGTCACGCTTTTGCGCCACTGTAACATCAACAGTGACGGCTATTCTTGGTTCGGCAGATGCGACTCCAACATTTATATCGAATGAGTTTTGAGCCTTCTTGTCGAATATCACATCGCTAATTCTTTTGAAAGAACTTTCGATTAGGATGATATTTTCAAGGGTAAACCCTGACTTTGGATTGCTGTTGTCCATAATTCTTATGCTGCTTTTGGATAGTTATCATTATTAATTTCAACACGGAATTGCGCACCTGATTGCTGCGAAAAGGAATAAGTCTCACATCCAATAGGCGCTAATGAAATCCAAGTGAAAGGCATTTCGTGGAATTTTGGAGTGATTTCAGATTTCCGCAAAGAGAAGCGATTCTCATCTTTGCACGAGAAGGATGCAAAACCAGCCCCTTCTTTAACAAAGATTGGATTTTTCACTTCGATGTATGATTTATCTGAAATGAAGCAAATGTTTTCAGTAGGGAATTTCTCGATGAATCTGCTAAATAAGTCATCCTCCCATTCAAGGTATAACGCATCGTTACGATAAACATCATCGGGCACGATTTCAATGATATGCATAGAAGACATTTGATCGAACTCGTAGCGTACTCGAATATTCTGAATCTTTTCAAGAAGAAGATTCAGTTCATTGATAATATATTCATTAGAAGTCATATTCAGTATTTTCTCAAAATAGGAAGGATCTCTCTCATCAAATCAAGCGAGTTCGAACTTTTGGATGAATCAAAATTTTCATCTTCATAATCTGCTGACTCGCGAAGTTTCTTTAGTTGGAAAATATCCCTACGCAAAGTACGGCCATCATTAGGATTACTCTTCTTGATGTATTCCAATACGAGGTTCAGCAGATAATTGTGCGAACCTTCTCTGCTTAAACTACACTCTGAGGCGATTTGATCCTTTGTTTTCCCGATAACATAATAACATATATGGCAAATCCTTTGAAAACAAGCATAGTATGCGCAATGTCCAACAGGGAGGAAAGACGAACTGTCGTGCAAAGACTTAGCTAAAGTTTCATTCATCTCGGATTTGCTCTTATACTTGCTGAATGCCATAGAATGATAACTAAAGTATAATTCCTAAATCCCGGATGTAGTCATCAACAGTTATACCATTCTTATTGAACTTTTGAAGTTCTTGGTAATCCTTGTCCTGCTGCTCAAGAGTAGTCTTGTTAAAATATTCCTCTAATTGCTGAATATATGAGCTCATAGCGCCTTCATCAATATGTATCTCATCAATCTGTGCAAAGATAATGATAATATTTTTGTAAATGCAAATGCAATACAAAAAAATAATTGAACAACTTTCTGGCCAAATAATCAAGACTTTCCGCTGATTTTCACATCGTTCTGTGTCCTTCTTGGCACAAAGACAGCCGCCCTGAGGCGGCTGTCTGGGACGGCGGGATTGTCAGAGTTTCTTCAGCTCCACCGGCGGGCCGACCTCCAGGTAATGATCCATCGAGGCGGTGATCATCTCGAAGATCTCCTTGGAACGCTTACGTATCTCGTCGATGACTTTTTGGCTGCGTGTTACTCTCCAGTACCAGGTACGATTGAAGCGGTCATCGCAGGTCGATACAGGATCCACATCCTTATTCCCGTAAAATGCGGAAATGTCCGTAAATGTCAAATCAAATGATCCATCTCTGAATGACAGAAAGACCGTACCGAACAATGCTCCTTGTTTATTGCCAAATCGCTGGTTGTAGTACCGTGCGCGGTATCCTTTATCCTCGTCTTTGCACACCACACCGCCAAAGCTTAAATTAAGTGACACGCTATGCCAACCGGCGGTATTGCGGTATAACTCATCCCTTGTCATCCCTGGCATCGAATATGTCTTTTTGAAAGTCAGTTTTTCCGGATCCGCCAGCTTCCTTCCGAAGCAAGTCCCGCCGAACCCTATCAGCATTATAGCAACAGCAATGATTAACCTTCTCATACTTATTCAGAATTAATTGTCAGACAAATCCTTGCAAAAATCACTCCGTAACGGTGTCGTGGCGGAGGATGTCGAACTCCAGCTCCTCATTCAGGATCTTCCTCAAAGCCTCATCCAGCTGGTAGAACGCGGCGTTCATCGTCCTGATCTCATTGTCGAACCTTCCATCCATCAACAGCTCCTTCTTCTCATACATCTGCTTTTCCCACTCTGAGAATCGATCCGCAATTTGGAACAGTTCAATTCTGGTCTCGATGATGAAAGAGTCAGCCCCGATCTTGTGGCTTTCTGCGGCAACAGCCGCGTTGTTTGAATTAGTGTATCGCATAACTAATTGTAAATAAATGTCCTCTGCTATAGGTCTGCGATACATACTGGAAGCCTTGCGGCTAGTACAGTCACGGCTTTCGCCAATGACGACCATACAGAGGACAAAAACTCTCTAAAAAATATGTCAGCAATCAATAACGGGACAAAATCAGCCGCTAAAGAGTGCCATCCAATATGTATCGCACCACAAATATGCAACTTCGTTTTTCAAATTCCAAGAGTTTTGCGAAAAAAATGCAGAAAAACTTTCGCTACCTGCCGTAAGTACCCCGACGTTTAGCCCTGTTGTACTTCTCCGTCTGCTCGATGATCCCGTTCTTCCCCAGCATCGACACATCCGCCTTGATCGGAACGGAAAGCCTTTTGTTCAGCAGCTCGATGGCCTCCAGCAACTTCTCATCGGTCGCTGACCTTGCCGAAACTACGGCGCCAGCCCCAGAGCCGATTCCAGTCACCGGGCTTGTCGAAGTGTTCGTAAACCCACCGCTTTCCCGACCTATAGCGGCTCCCACAGGATAGACCGCCTCGAAGTTCAGGCTCTTCAACGTTCCAGCCTTCCTAGCCTCCTCCATCGTAGCCACGAACGGCAGCAACGTCGGATTGCTCAGTCCGTCAGCCGGTATCACATATTCACCGCCGTTCTCACCCACAAGCACGGTAGGGGAGGAGACGAAGCCTCTCTTGTCAGGTGAGAGCCGCGCCTTGAAGGCCTTTCCGTCCTGAGCCCGGCGAGTGTTCACGAAGCCGCCCTCCTCCGCACCGATCGGTTGCGCCGCGATCAATGCAGTCTGCGCCGCCCCGAAAGCGGCCACGATCGCGGCAGGAGCCGCACCGGCTGGCCAGCCCCATTGCGCCAAGGTCTTGGTGACCGACAAAGCCGTGTTGATGATGGACTGCACCAGATTGAGCGCTTTCGTCCTCTTTGCTTGTTTGATCTCCATCTCCTCGCGCTTTGCCTCTTCCTCTGCTTCCATCTCCTCGACCCTCGCGTTGTACTGCTCCTGTGACACCAATCCGGCATCATATCTGGATTTCAGATCTTTCTTTTTCTTCTCGTTGTTCTTCTTGTACTCGTTGAATGCCTTGTTTTCCTTGGCGTTGGTAAGCTCGATCGCCTTGCTTGCCAGTTGGAAGCCCTCCTGAGCAAAACCACCAACGGCATTCAGGGCGATTGACAGGCTCTCCGCCTTGTCCTTGCCTGTCTTGAGGTTTGCGAAGAACTCGTTCCACTGATCCTGCGAGACACCAAAAAGGCTACCCTTGCCGGTGCCAGAAAATACCCCTCCGTCGCTCTTGTTCTTTTGGGTTGTAAGTTCGGCGATCTTGGTTTTGGTTTGCTCTAGCTTCAATAAGTATTTGTCAAGTTCATCTTGCTGAAACTTGATTCCGTCTATTCCGCCTTCGTCTTTAATTTTTTCTAACTGTGACATTAATCTAGTCAGATATGCCAAGTCGGATTCAACGAGAGCATAATCTTTCTCCTTTGTGAATTTCGTGACATTCTTGGAGTTAGGGCTTTCTTGAGCAATTTTGCCGGAATACAAGCTCATTATTTCTTGCCTTTCTATATTGTGCTTTGTTTCCAGCTTAGATTGCTCTCTATCGAACGCCTCCTGCTTTATCTTCAGCAGCGCATTCTGGTGCTTCTTCTCGATAGCCTCAAGCACCGCCGCCTGGTTCTCGTACAGAATCTTGGTGTCCTTGAACTTCTTCAACTCGGCGGCGTACCTGGTCTCCTCCGCCGCAAGCGCCGCCTTGGTCTTGTCCGTCTCAGCCGCCGCAATGACAGCCGCACCCTCCTTGGCCAGCTCGCCAGCCTTCTTCTCGTTCTCCTGCTGCCTTTTCAGAGCGTCATCCGAATGCTTCTTGATCTTTTCCTGAAGGTCGCCCTCAATCTTCGACCGCGCCGCCCCGGAGTCCTTCCGTGCCGCCAGCCGAGCCGTCAATGTCGCCACCTCCAGCTGATAGAGCCTTTCGTTATATTCCTCCTGTGAGGAGATCTCCTTCTCGTTGTACCGCCTTGTCAGTTCCGCCTTGGCCGTCAGGAACGCCTCGTCATTGCTCAATGACCAGAGGGCTTTGTTTTTTTGCGGATTTTGGAGGCTTGGTGGGTTTGATGGCGGTGTTGATCCCGACGGGAAGGAAGAGGAGGCGGCTCCGCCACCGGACGCATTCAGGTACTGGGCGGCAGCGAGGTCGAATCCTTCGAGTCTGTTCGCTGCCAGTTCCGCGGCGTCGCCAGAACCGCTCCACCACCTTCCGAACCCATTCTGCGAATCAGCCTTCGCCTTGGCGGCCTCTGCCTCTTTTTTCAACTGCTCCCGGGTGGACGCGATGTAGCTCTCCATAGTAACCCCCGGCCCCAGATCCGTCTCGGGGTTGATTTCAGCCAAGGCCTGTGAATATTCGGAGAAGAATCCCTGACGGCCTCCAAGATTGATCAGCTCCGTCAGCCCCTCCACCATTCGGGTCAGCCAGTCAATCACGCTCTTGATCGGTCCGGCGGACTCCTTGAACGAGAGGATCAGCCCCTCCCATGCGGACTGGAGCAGTTTGACGGAACCCTCGACCGTGTTGATCCTTTCCTCGGCTGTATTCTTCAGCACGCCGTTGACATCCTCAAGCGAATCCCTCAGAGCCAAGGCAGCGTCCACTCCGTCAAGGAACGTGTTGAAGGCGGAGACAGACCTTTTGTCGGTCAGTTCCAACGTGGTGTTAAGGTCAACTCCCTGCGCCTTCAGCTGTCTCAGCCCGGACATCAGTTCAGGGAATGTGCTTACAGGCTTGCCTAAGGCCACCGCCAGCTTGCCGCTTGAGTCCGCGAGGTTAAGCAGGATGTTCCTTGTGGCAGTGGCCGCGGAAGAGGCGTCAAACCCGGCGTTGGCCAGTGTGCCGAGCAGGGCGACCGTGTCCCTGAGCGAGAAACCGAATGTCTTCGCCACCGGTCCGACCGTGGCCATCGCTGTCTGGTAGTAGGAGAAGCTCAGCGCGCTGTTGTTGGCTCCCTGCACCAGCACCCCGAGGGTGTCGGCGGTGTCTTTGGCGTCAAGCCCGAACATCCTCAGTGTCGCTCCCGCCATCGCCGCCGCTTCCGGGAGGGTGGTCCCGATGGCCGTGGCGAAGTGCAGGACGGACTCCTGCATCTGCATGATCGCACCCTCCTTGAAACCCAGCTTCGCGAGTTCTGTCTGGAGCAGCGTGACCTGCGAGGCGGTGTATTCAGTGGTCCGTCCAAGCTCCATCGCCGAATATGTCAGCGCCTCGATGTCCTTGACGTTCTTGCCGATGATGGTGGAGAGGTTGACGTTGGCCTGCTCGAAGTCCACTATCTTCTGGAACGCCCTTGCCACGCCTCTGACTGCCCCGGCGATAGCTGCGAATGCCGCCAAAGCTCCGGCCTTGACGCTTGATAGTTTCTCAAGCGCACCCTTGGTCTGCCCGGACTGTGAGGTAAGCTCTTTAAGCCTTGCCTTGGTCTGCTGGACCTCGGCATTAAGCTTCTTCCAGTTCTCCGTCCCGGGAACGGCCTTGCTAAGAGCCGTCTGCGTCAGTTTCAGATGGTTCCGGAGTTCCGCCAATGTCTTGTTTTCAAGGGAAATGGCATCCCTGAGTTTGTTGTATTTTTCCCGGCATTCCGTCAGGGTCTTCTCCTGGTCTTTCAGGGTCTTCGTCAGGTTCTGGTGTTCCTGTGAGCCGGTCTTGCCAGCCTTCTCAAGATTCTTGAGTTCAGTCCTGGTCCTTTTGGTCGAACTCTGCAAATCCTTCATCTGCCTGTCCAGCGCAAGCATCTCCTTCCTGCCGCCATCCCCGTTGACAATCAGGTTCAGCCGAAGATCCTCATCAGTAATTCTTTTAGCCATAATCTCACGTGATTTTATGGCACAAAAATAGCCGCTAATCAGCGGCTGCAAAGGACAAATACAATGGAGTTTAACCCCAGATGATTGTCAAGACAACGCTTGCAAGAATGACCAGGCCACTAAGAAGCAACAGCAAATCACCCATAACGCTTTTCTTGGTTTTGTTCTTGGAGGTCAGTCCAACCACGGCACTTCCAATCGTTCCACCTACGAGAAATATAATCAACCCTGCCAAACCGACAAAAATCGCAATCAAAGCGACAAACAACAACGGCCAGACAAGCCAACCAATATCACCGATAAAGAACATAGGACTTCAAAGATTAGTGTGTTATTTCTCTTCTTGCAAAAATCAATCCGCCGCTTTATAAATTAAACTTCTTCAGCAAATAAGGCTTGATGGCCGGTGATTGTCGGACGTGCTCAAGGCATTCTGCCAGATCTTCATCCTTTATGTGTCCAAGATATTCAGCGCTTTCCAGAACCCTTTCGCTGTTGAACTCCTTCACAGTGTAGCAATCCACATAACTATCGTGATCCAGATAATCATTGTCAGCCGCCTTTACCAAATGCTGGTAAGGTGCAATCTGTGAAAACATCTTTTCATTGATCCGAGTGTTTACCAGAAGAGCGGCCAGCACTCCACTGTCATCTGTCCTGCCGATAATGACAAATCTTTTAGGCTTGGATTCCTTTCCCGGCTTAGGCTTCACACTGTCTTCCGGAAACATCTCCATCTTCAGAACCTGACCAATCTCAATAGCTTGCTTTCTGAGTTCGGCAGGGAATGAATCAAGTTCCATCATAACCTTGCAAACCTATCGGTCTCAAGGAAATCCTCCAAATACCGCAAGGCATCCGATGACGCATCCCCTTCTTTGGCGATATTAAGAAGATTCATCTCCTTCAAAGAAGACTTGCTGTTAAAAGCACGATTCCATTCCATTCCGTGCGTATCTTCTTTTATTTGGTTGAAAGACATTTTCGCAACTTTTTCAATGCCATAGTTTAGGCTCTCAATGTCAGATTTGGATAGGAAATCCATATTGGGGTCTTCCTTTGCGGAATACCGCCCGCTTTTGAAATTTATAGCATCCGAAGCCAGATGCATATCATCGGATCTGTGATAATTGAGTTCATTGGAGTCGCCACTGGCCATTTTCAGAACATTGTAGATGTTGGACGGTACCGGCCCGAACGGCAAAGCGCAGATGCAATCCTTGAAAAGGGGAGTGCCATATTGCGCAAGATGATTCTGCTGCGCATAATAGGCCGTCTTGACAAGGCTGTAGATGTCCCTTTGACCATCATTGCTATGTGTAAGAATATACAGTAGAACAGCCTTAATCACCAATATGTCATCTTTTCCAAGTCTCATAAGTGCCTCCGTATTGCATTTGTATTGCGAATGTGTTTACAAAGAAACAAACTTTGGGCCAAATAATCAAGACTTCCCGCCTGATTTTCACTTCGTTTGGCCCAGTTCCGACTCCCTGATCCGGGCGATGACATCCTCCGTGAACTCGTACATCAGCCGTTCGGCGATGGAGGCGAAAGCACCGAAGACATAGCGATTGTGGATCTTGCGGTTGCTCTTGACGGACTTGCCGCCACGCTGGAGACGCTTCATGTCCAGGAAGCGCTCGTAGGCCACGTGGACGAACGTCAAAGTCCCCGAAGCACCGCTCCCACCGGTCACCGAAACACTCCTGGACGATTCCAACCGCCCGGAACGCTTCTTGACCTTGGCCTCGATGGCCTTCCCCTGATTTCTCAGAAGCCGCTGACCCTCATCCTGAAGGACCTCACTTACGAAACGCGCCCTGACATCCATCACTCAAACGCAAGCTCGATGCTGTACCCGCTCCAACCTCCGAACACGCTTGCTTCAGGCACCACATCAGCCGAAGCCAGCGACAAACCCGTCACCAACTGACAATTATAGCTGGAAGCCTCCTCCGTGATGTAAGCCAGAATTAAATCCGCAATCTCCAGAAGCCGTGAATACTGCTCATTCTCCGATTCCTCCGTCTTGTCCAGCCCAAGCCCCTTCTCCAACACGAAGATCACCGTCCCCAGCTCTTCACGGAACGAATCGGAATCCCCACGCTGATGCACCTCCGGACGCGCGACCACCACCTGCACACCCGAAAGATGCGCCAGCTTGGAAGTGGCGTCCGACTGCGCGGTCGTGCAAATCGGATCGATGTGCTCACAACAGCAGCAGGAATGGATCTTCAACCCCGCAAGGTACTCAGTGAGCCTTTGAAGCCTTGATAATCTGCTCATTTCTCTTTCTCTCCTTATAGTTATGCCACATAATCGACAGCACCGAGAACAACGGCTCCTCATCCACCCTGTCAATGTTGCCAAGCGTGTTCTCCTTAGCCACCTCGACCAACAAATCATTCCACCCGAAGCTTATCCCCGAACTTTTCTCATCCCCGGCGAACAGCTTCGACAAATCAACCTCCTCCCCGTTAATCTCCAGAACACCCGACTGAAGGTACTTCAAGCAAGCCGCGAACCACATCATCACGAGATTCTTCTGCCACCCCTTCAACCTCGACGCTCTATGAATATGCCCACGTGCATTCCGTTGGTCCACATCCGGCACCATCCGACCTGCCCTGTTGGCCTTCCGGCAACGTCTTCTGTACAGGAAAGCGATGCATTCATCCAGATCCTCCGGCTCGTGGCTCCTGAAAAACCTGTTGATTGCGGCGGATGCGTGCCTGAACTCCCCGAACGTCAGATCCTGGAGCAGTTCCCCCGGACCGTGAAGCCAAACAAGCCCCGAACGCACCACCGGCATCGGATTGGCGACCGAATCAAACGTCAGCGCCGCCGACTCCTCCGAAAAAAGGAATCCGAGGAACCTCTCGCACATCAGATAGACGTTCTCATCCCTTAAAGTAGGCCTGTGGCCGGCGAATATGTCGGCAAACCATCCCTTGACAGTCCTCCGCACCCCAAGCAGCATCCACAAGACCCTCACATTGAAGTCCAACGGCGATTCCCCACGCCTAAGACACCTCTCGAAGATCCGGAATACCCCACGCACCTGCTCCGGAGTCATTTCTCTCCACGAACCAGGCACCTGTACGACCTTGCCGGTCTCGAAAACCTCAATCGTGTTCATCACTCGGTGGTAAAGAATTTGTTCCGCCTGTCATTCACAGGCAAAAGCTTAGGATCCGCCTTATCTTCGCTGATCAGAGCCGACAAATCCGTCAAAGCGTCCTTGACCTCACTTTTCAGATTGCCGACATACCAGTCAATCTCATCCATCGTGGCCACACGGTTGGACTTGTTGCCCTGATAGGTAGGGGAGAACCGCCTTGCGATCTCGATAGGAAACACCTCAAGGCTCCACCTCGTTCCGGCCACGATCACCGCACTTAGTATCGCCGCCCTTCTGGCCAGCGAAAGCGCCCTCGGCTCAGCCGAACCGTCAGTAATCGAAGCCCATTTATCCCCTGCGAACGGCTCAATGACCGCCCTTTGCCGCTCGATCACAAGCGCCTGCAACAGATAATAGACGTAATAGCTCCCATCGATGGGATAGACCGCCTCGAACTCCTGAATATTCCTGACAATGGATTCGCCTATCATCGTCCTCTTGGCCGAAGCCTTCCAGTTCTCGTTGCCGGAAGTCTCCAAGTAGGTGTACAAAGCGTCCAAAGCCCGGAAATACCGCTCCCTCATCGCTCTGTCATCCCTGTCTATCTGCCATTCGTAAGGGCTTCTCTCATTGTCATCGATCTTGACCTTCCGGCCGGTCGATTCGTGGGACACGGACGAAAGCTTAGCGTACCGCATCAACGCCAGACAAGCCACCGGAAGCCTCACAGCGGCCACAAGCTCCGGTTTCTCATCCTCATCGTAAGCCTCCGCGGCCTCCTTGACCACCTCCGGACTCACAAGCCGCGCCACCTCATCGGTGGCGAACCGGATTTCCGTCTCGATCAGCCTGAAAGGAGAGGAAGCGTACCATTGGCCGGTCAGATCCTCAAGTTCCTTGGAACCGTCCCGATTTCTGTTGAACAAATCCATCATAATCACTGATTTTTAACCCTTGCCGAAGAAGTAAGGGCATCCTCCGCCGACAACTGCTTGTGGAAGAACCCAAGTTTCAGCCCCTTTCCAGGGAAATTGAACGCTATCGCTTGGTTGATCGGCTCCAGAATCGTCTGTGAGGCGATCTCCGTATCCGAAAGCAAGAACAGCTTGAAGGCATACAACAATTCAGATCCAGATGCCAGCTTTCCGTTCACCATCACGTTCGACAGCGACGGATGCAGCCCCATTCCGGATGTGATCGCAGATGCCGAAGCCTCCGAGATCTTCAACTGAGCCTCCACAAAGTCCTTCATCTTCTGGTCTATCGCCTCCACGGACCAAGACACACGCCCCGCGCCGCTTTCAGACGGCATATCGAGCGAATAGAAGAACTTTCCAGCGTTCTCCTTGCCGCTGAGCACATCCTGCATCTGCAACAGCAGATCCTCCGTCAACCGGCTGATCTCGTTCTCCACCTTGGTGTCATCCCAAGTCGGATGAACCATCCTAAGACGGTCACGCCTTTCCTCCCAGTACTCCTTGGGAGCCTTCACCAGATAAGCAAGGTTGATTCCGTTGTCCGTCACGTACTTGAATATGGTCGGAATCTCCGAACCCTTGACAATCCAGCGCAACGCTCCCCAATACTGAGGCACAGCATAGAAATCCCTTGCGAATGAATATGTGTGGTTGTACGATGCCGAGGCTCCGAACCGTCCCGGATTCTTCCTGTCATAGACCGGATAGACCCTTACGCCCGTCCCCACGCAGGAATGCTCGAAATCCCCGACAACAATGTGTTTCACGTCCTTGATCTCCCTGCTGTCCGTCCACTCCAGCCTTGCGTTCTTTGAAGGAATATGCTCAAGATAGGCTATCTTTGGCTCCCTGCCTATTCTCCGGCCTTTCTCCAGATACTTGGCATCGAAGAACCCTTTCAGATGCAGGTAATCGGTCATACACCCCTTGATGTAGCTAATATAGTCCCAGCTGTCCAGCCACGCCTGGATCTCCCTGTCCTCCTCCCAGTTATGCACGATGTTTCCTTCCTGGTAAGCCAGCCGGTTAAGGAACACGCCCTGCCCGTAGAGAAGCCCCATCTGCCTCTCAAGGATTCCCGGACCAAGATTGTTTTCGTCCAGGATGTCCCTTAGGTGCACCGGCAGATTGTTGTCGTGGCCGAACGGCACGATCTTCTGTCCGCAAATCGTCTGGGGCAACTGTTCCCAGTTCCTCTGTTGCGCCATCCAAAACACGGAGTCCAGACTGCTGTCCCTCCTGTTGGAAAGCGCGAAAGCCCGGCCATCGTTCAACCGCAGAACGGATGTGTGGTCGGATATTTTTTCGATTCTGCTCATACGAGTATCAGTTTTTGTCCGTTGAATGTCATCAGAAGCGGCTGGTAGAAACGCCTCGGCTCTCCGGTCTCCAGATCCGTGTAGCCCTCGATGATGTCAGCGTTCTTGTTGTGCTCCTTGGTTTCCCTATGTCTCAACACCCCGCGCCGGACATAGACGATCCCGTCGCTTGTGCCTTTCGTGGGGTTATAGCTCATAAACGAGAAGCTGAAGCTCCTGTCTTCCTCTGACAGTCGCCTCATCTCCGTCAATGCTTCATATACGTTCATATCACAAAGTTAGCCACCTCCCAAGACGATAAAAAGGACACCACGCCCAACCCGGAAACTACAGCCCAAGGCTCGGCTATTTCAGCCAAACGGGCTTGTTTTGTGAATATATTCCCGTCAAAATCAAGTGGTTCAAAGCCTTGCACCCCGCCGCGGCAAAAACGCACTTTTTCGGACGCAAAAGAGCCCGGGCCGCGCAACGGAAGAATCGCAATTGCGATTCCTTCCCGAGGGTGATATATGGCGCACGCCCCACTCAGTCCTTGTTTTTCCCGACCGCACGAGGATCCGTCGCCGAGGACGGCAGCATCGTCTTGCCGCTGGCCACGCCTCTGAGTTGCTTGGTCATCACAAGATACTTGAATGAGTCTGATGGGTTGGTGGACTCCGTAGGCAGCTGCTCCACCGGTAACTTCTCGCTTTTCTTATCCTTGAACACAACCCCGTTCCTGACCACAGTCCTTGCCTTTTCCAATGACAGCTTCAGATGCTTGGCCGCATACGCGTCGATGCGAATCACCGGCAACCGTGGATTACGCTCACTCATTATCTCCTGCATAAATGAATATTCCTCCGGCTGCCCGATGTTGCCCTGGTTGATGGACATAAGCTGCACCGTCCACCCTGTACGGCGGCCGGATTCATCATATTCAATAGCCTTCTTTAACTTGCCGACCTGATCCTCACCCACGGACTTGTAGGAGTTGCCTGCACGGTCATAGTACAGCATCAGGGTCTTGCGCCTCACAGGTGCGAAGAAGGCGCGGAACTTCTCTCCAAGGTCAGGGACATATTCAGGCGCAAGAGTGTAGAGGAACTTCACAACACGCAGGCACGAGCGTCCCTTCTCGGTGTCATTCTGGGCGATGGACATCGAGCACATATTCCCGAAATCCACTCCTGCGATGAGCGGTTTGTCCAGATCGAGATATTTCAGCACCCTGCAATCCTCCTGATCAAGCAGTCCGAATCCATCGTAGGCTTCCTCATCCGTGCCATCATAATAGAAGTGGCGTTCACTCAAGGAGGTGTAGAAGCGGTCGCCTGATTCCAGGGACGGGCGCATAGAGAGGATGGCCGTGTTCAGATCAGGAAGCTTACCCGAGATGGCATCCCCGAACCACTGCTCTGTGAGGATGTCCACATTGATGTAGGATGATGCCAGCATGAAGAAAGTCCTGGCTTCCTTACGCATCCTAAGTTCAGTCCATCGGGCTTTCCACTGTTCGGCTACACGGCATTTGCTGCGATAGACGTTCAGGTCATCGGCACTGTGAGTATTCATCCATTTGTCTTTGGCGGCGGCAGCCTCGTGCAGGCATTCGTTATAGACCAGGCCGGCTTTCAGCACAAGCACGATGGCCGGGATGTCCATATTGTGGGCATATTTCAGGATCCAGTCATATTCCCCGATGTGCGTGGTGTCCGGCATATCGGTGGTGAAACTGAATCCTCGGTAGAAGACACTGTGACCATATTCCTGCCTGTAGCCACGGACTGCCTTCAGCAGGTTGGAGATCTTGTCTTCCCGGAAATATTTCACCTCATCCCCGAAGCAGAACACGTAGGAGGCTCCGGCCAGTGTGGCAGGGCGGTCGAGGGAACCGAACCGGATGTTGGTGCCGGTGTAGAAGATGATCGTGCGTTTGTAGGAGACCAGTTTGTTGAAAGGCTTCCAGAAATGTGGTTTCAGCCAGTCCGGAAGGGATGCCATCTCCGCATCGGTGAATGTCGGCGGCTCCTTCTCGATGACATAGTGGACTCCTTCACGCAGGCCTTTGCGCTCCAGTCCCTCCAGAACGGATGGGAGGATGTTGGCGTTCAGGTTCGTGAACGTGTCGGCCACCCAGACGACGGGCGCTCCTGGCATATCATAGATGACATCCAGCAGTCTTTCGGCCTGGATGTCGGTTGTCTTGGCTCCGCCACGCCCCACGACATTGAGGTTCTGACAGGCGCCGGCCAGCGACACGATCTGGGCGAAAGGGTTCTGGTACTGGACGGAGGCGGCTTGTGTGGATTCAGGTTTAACTCTCTTCCTTTGCATCCTCAAGGTATTTTACGATGTCGAGATCAACAATGCCAGCGTCGGTCCTGAGGCGTCTCTTGACCGCCTCCGGAGCGACCACGGTGTCAATCTGCCTTTCCAGCTCATCACGGTTGGCTGCCGGAAGTCCGATGGATTCTGGCGTTGCGGAAAGCAGACGGAACATCGGCCGGTAGATTTCAGCCGGAAGCTTGGCCGGATCATCTTTGTCCAGCTGGAGGGCACGAGCCTTGTTGACGAGGATATCGGCGGCCACGGCATAGTCCTTCGATGTCTTGGCGGCGTCCCTCGCGGCGACATAGAGTGTGTCGAACTGATCCGCCATCTTGTTGCGCATCGCCTCTTTGGAGACCTTACGGTTGCAGAAGAAGAGCTCCACGGCTTCTGAATATATGTCCGCGGCACGCTGGTAGGGGATGCAGAAAGGGGCGCTGGTCAGGAACTTGATCGTCCTCCTTTTGCCATACTGGCCGTCCAATGAATATATCAGCGTCAGCAGGTCTATGTAGATCTGTTCCTTGTCGGAAAGGTTGCCCTTTGATCCGGAAGCAATATATTCCTGAATCTTCTCGAACGCGCCTTCTTTCTCGGCACCGCCGAACAGATCCAGCTTTGAGATGGTGAAACTTTTGTCCCGGACGATGTCGCGGAACTGCTCGACGGAGTCGGCGTCGCCACCCATAGCTCCACGCACAACGGCAAGTTCGATCTTGGCCCTCTTCTCCAGCTGGCCGCGTTTGATGGCGTTGCTGATCCGCTGATCATCTATCGTGACGGGATCAGCCAAGATGACATCCAATTGCCTTTCTGTGATGTCAAGGAATCCGGCCAGTTCGGCATCAGTCCAGCCGATGGCCGCAAGGGATGAAAGATCATCGAGAAGTTCGGTTGTCAGTTCCTTCATATTCTTTAATCATTCGGTTTATCTCATCGAGCGTCATCTTCAGGCGGGAAAGCCTTTCCTCTCTTGACACTTTCAGGTCAGGGCGGTCGCCTTTCTTGATTTCCCGCTCCGCGCGCCAGATGGAATCCTGGACATTGCGCCTTTTCCGGATTAGCTCGGTGATCGGCATTCGTCTCAGATTATCCAGTTTCTTTGTCAAGGCGAAAATCGGATGTTTGCCAAGAATCCGGTGATGCTCCTTGTAGTATTGAAATTCAGTGCGAGAAACTGAATTTTGATAAAAATTTCTTACCGTTTTTTCCGCGGCCTCGAAGCACTCTTCCGGAGTGGTGCATTTGAACAGATCCTCGTGGGCGTTGACATAGTTGTGCCACGATGTGATCATATCCGCGGCAAGGGCCTTCAGTTCGGTCGGGCAATCAGGTTCGGAGAGGAACGGCCAGTCTTCCCGGAACCGCCCGCCTTTCGTCAATGTCTGCGAGAACGGAACCTCTGTGGCGAACGGAAGCAAAGCTTTCTTCAGGAGGTGTGAATATTCCTTCGGCGCTTTCCTGACAAGAGCGTCGAGCCACTTGTTGGGCGCGTATATGTTCAAGAGCCGAAGTCCTTCAGTGACCTCGGCTCCCGAACATATCCATCTGTCAATCTCGTTACTCATTCAGCAGGTACTGGTCAATCAGATGTGTGATGGCCGCATAGCCTTGAGGAGTGGCGAACACGAACTTCTTGCGGACGAACGCCTCGATGACAAGATGTTCGCAAGGATTCGCGCGATAGACCGGAGTCACGATGTTGCCGAACCGGAATCCGGCCTCGATTGGTCTGTTGAGATTCTTCTTGAAGTAGTCCTTCAGGAACTCCTCCGCTGTCTGGTCTTGCGCCGGAAGCATCTCCACGAGTTTCTCCTTGGAGAACGGTTTCGGCAGCCTTTCGCTGAAAACCTTGTTGCCTTGAACGTCAAGGAACACAAGCGGTGTGGCCAGTTCTCCGATGGAAATCTTGGCGCAAGGAACGCAGTTGGCCGGCACGAGGATGAAATCATCGGAGATATTGTTGTCGGCGATGATTCCGGCAAGAATGTCACGGATGTCAGCGTCCGGTTCAACCGTGATGACAACAGGCTTGACACCTGTCATCTTCTCCCAGACTTTGGACAACTGGCCGTCCGTGCCCTCGTAGGCACAGACAACCAGATTCGTTCCGCCGCTTACAGGGTTGCCCGCAACCTTGCCTTCGACGGCTTTTGTGTCGATCTTAGACATCCGCTAAGCTCCTCCGGTCGCACTTGTGGCGTCCTCGGCGATCTCCGGCATCTCTCCGGCATATTCACCGGCCAGGAACTTGTCAGGCAACGCCTGCTTCCAGGTAAGAGTCCTCTTGGTCGCCTCACCGTCCATCTTGGTCTCAAGAGACAACCTGAGCGGGTTGCAGACACGTCCCATAATCTGAGGACGGCCAGCAGTTGTTCCGTCGCACTCCTGCACGATGGCGATCACGCCACGGTTCTTGAAGATCTCGATGAAATTCTTGATGGCCACTGAGTTGCCCGGGTGGTCGAACACGATACCGGTCTTGATTCCCTCGGCGTCCGGATCTCCGGAAAGTTCCTCGGTGACCTGAATCGTGGAAGCCGTGGCATAGATGGAGATTGCCTTTGCGCCGGTCTTCAATGTGAGGTCTCCAGTTACAACGCAGTTGCCAACCTCTCTTGCCGGTTCGCTGGCGACATCCTCCACATCTACGAGGATGATCTGTGATTTTCTGGTGGCGGCGCAACCAGCGCCGTCACCAGGTCTTGGAATTGATGATTTAACGTAAGCCATAATTCACGCTTGTTATTTGGTTATGCACCGCCTTGACCCTGATCCGGGTTGGTATCTGAACCCTGATCCTTGGTGTTGTCAGCAGCCTTCTTTCCGTTCTCCCACTTGTCGGTGTCCGGAACATCGGAAACGATGCTCTCGACCGGAGTGTAGCCGTCCGGAACAGCGGCATAGACAGCCTCGGCGATCTTGAATCCCGTTGAGAGGGAATATTCACCGAACACCTTCACATCGTAGTTCTGCTCCTCAATCTTGACGATGCAGTTCTCCGCCTTTGAGAGATCCACAAGCTCCACGAAGTTCTCCTTTGGAGTCGCGAAGATGATAGGGGAGTTGTACATTGACTTGAGAGGCACGAGATGGAAGTTCGTGAAACGGATGCTTCCGTCATTCTCGAATCCGGTGTACTTGCCGTTCACGGCGAAGTCAGCCCTCTTGTAGCGTGTCAGCAACTGCTCGGAGCAGTGGATGGTCACGATGTGGGCGAACAGTCCGGAGATGCTGTCCACGAAGCCGTCGATGTAGGCGAGGAGCTCGGAGTCCGACATCGCCATCGGGTCGGCTGCCGCCTTGTAGTAGTTGATCTTGCAGTTCTCATCGGACTTGCCCTCCACAAGGATGGTCTCGAAACCGTCCATAGAGTTCTTGGCGGCCTTGCCCGCGTCACCGTCAGCTACAACGCCGGCATCGATGAACTTACCCTTTGCGATCATCGAGATGGTGATGTCATCCAGCACCTTAGGCAGGATGTGGTTCTCGATGATGTAGCGGGTGATAGGCATATCCGTCATAGTCTTGCCCTGCTCGTAGAGATAGAGCAGCCAGCTCTTGAGCACATCGGCCGGCTGGATCAGCACGTTCAGCTTGTGACGGCGATAAGGAATCCTGATCGGAGTGAACTTGGCCGCTCCCTTAGGAGTCCATTTCGGTGTGAACTGCTGTGAGACCTCGGACATAATGGCCGCGCTTGCGATGTAGTCCGTGTTGGACTGGATGCGGGTCATATGCTTGGCGTCATCGAATCCGTTGTAGATCCTCTTATTAAGGAGCTCCAACTTCATCTTAGGAGGCATCGTCATCTTGAACTCGGCGTTGAGATCCGTGATGTCGATAGACGCGTCTTCCATCGCCGTGAAAGCGTAAGGATTGACGGAATCAAGGGCTTCCTTCACGATCTTGTTGTGTGCCGCCGCCATATTGATGGCAAAGACCTTGGCCTCCTTGGACGCAGGAACTGCCGTGGCAACCGGCTTAGGCTCCGGCTCGGAAGCCAATGAGACAACGTCCTTCTGAAGCTTCTTCACCTGCTCTTTAAGTGCCTTGGTGGCCTCATCTGTCTTGGCGGCCACGGCGGCGTTGAAAAGGGTCACGGCATCACCCTCCTCATCGAGGTTGATGCTTTCCAGTTTGTCGAGAAAGTCCTGGCCGTAGTTCTCCAGAACCTTCTGCCGCTCCTGATCGGAAAGGGAAACCTTGCCGTCCTTGACGTCAAGCTCGCTCTTGCCGAAGAGACGGGCCACAAGTCGGCCCATCTTGGAATTGTTGAGAGTTTTCTTATCCATTATGAAAAAGATTGGTTAAACGCTTGTGAGTGCGAAGACCGCCTCGATGGTCTCGGAAAGGGTCTTCTTGGCATCGGCCATATTCAGGCGCAACGCCTCAGCGGTGCCGAACATCGCGCCGCTCAGAACTCCTTTCTCCTCTTTCTGAATATTCGGCCTTCCGGACACGACCGCATTCTGGAATTGCTCCACCAGCGGTTTGAGCTCCGCCTTGGCGGCCTCGAAGTTTCCGGCCAGAGCTTCCCTATAGGCCCTGTTCTTCTCTGAGGACTCATCGGCATAGACTACTAAAGTCCTTTCCCCGTTTGATGGGTTGGTTGCTGAATTGTCAACGAAGACAGCCATCGCACCGATGGAGCCGACCTCTGAGAGATCGTTGTCCATATAGATAGCATCGCATTGTGAGGCCACCCAGTAGGCCGCCGAGGCGCAGCAGTCAGCGTGCACATAGACCGGTTTCCTGTGGGCCTTGGCGTAGCTGATAGCTTCAAGCATCGGCGGTATGGCCGAGCAGCTTCCGCCAGGGGAGTCTATGTCCAGGACGATGCCGATGACATTTTCATCATCGGCCATCTCCCGGAGTTTGTTTGCTATGAACGTTGTCCCGTAACTTTCGCAGGTGTCGTATTTGGTCATCGTGCCGTGAAGCGGAACAATGGCGACACTCTTGGCTTTCCCGGCCCCAGCACCGGAATCGGCCACGGTGGAGACCACCGCCGACTTCACCTCCATCTCAACCGGAGTCTTGCTGAGGAAAGCACGAGCGATAGGAAGCAGCTGCTCCGGATTGGAGACCAGCCACTTTCCCTGAACGATGTCCCTTGCCAGTTGGAATGTGTCTGCTTTCATCTTGTTAATCAATGTTTACGCAAAGATACCAGCGAGACACCCGTAAGGAAAGGACACGCTAAAAGACAGGGAATTGATACGAGCTGGACAGCTTCAAGGTGTTGGTTTCGTTGACCTCGAAGGCAAGAGGCAAGTCCTCGGTGCCGTAAGTCTCATCGTCCCCGTGGCAGAATCCTACCTTTAATATAAGGTTGTCCCTCATAATCTCCGAGGACTCCGAAAGCGTGGCGTTGATCTTGACGGTGGCCAGCCTCCCGGCATCCTCCGTCTTCTCCGACCGCTCGATGGTGGCGGTCCCTGGAACGAGCGCAAGTTTATGCCAGACTCCATCCTGTCTGTCAAGGCTCTGGGCCTGCAATGAGTCAATGATTCTGATCATCTTTCAATCCGTTTATGTTTATACTGCTGTTGATGTAATCCACCTTGTTGATAAGTTTCTTCACCAGTTTGTCCAGCGTCTGTTGCGATTGCCTGTAGATCCTCTTGTGCAGCGCGTCGAAATAGTCGGTGCTGAACAATCCCCTCGACACGATGAACGCAGTGACTATGTCCTTCTTCTGGACTCCGAGCTCGTAGCCGGCAAGGTAGTACTGCTTGAACTCGATGTCAAAGAAGGCGTTGATCGCCATATTCAACGCCACCGTGCTGTACTTGTCATAATAAAGGAACTTATCCCTCATAGGAGCCGTGGCGATGTCGCTTGGCAACTCCAGATCCACGACCTTGTCGCCTTCCAGAGCCACCGGACCCTCCGCCACCTTGCAATGAGCCACGAGAAGCCTGCCTATGCTGTTTCGGGCATAGACTTTCAGAGGCCCGCCCGGACTGTCAGGCGGGAACAGGTAAGCCAGATAATCCGCCATCATCGGCGAATCCACTTTCAATTTGACATCAAGCATTTCACAGTTCATCAAATATTATAGCCACATTTTTCGCAAAAACAGCAACTACACCAACTACACTTGAAGCTATGTTTGATTTTCAATGAGTTAACCAAAAACGAGGTGTAGTTGACCCTCGAAAATGTGTAGTTAGTGTAGTTGGAGACTGCCCAAGTGTAGTTGAATGTAGTTGGAGTGTAGTTCTTCAACTACACCGCAACTACACCTTATTTCGTTAATATTCATTCATTTACTTCAAGTGTAGTTAGTGTAGTTAGTGTAGTTGGGGTTTTTCGTTTCCTCAGCAAAATAATTTTTCACTAATTTACGTAATTTATTGAAGAACTACAATAGATAGCACAAGATAAACTTTTGTTCTATTTGAATATATGTGAAAATAGTTATCCTATTTGTGCCAAAATTTGGCACAACCACTCCGATTTTCCTCATTTTCCCCATTTCCCCCGAAAATCACCCTCTTGGTGAAAATCGTAAGCAAATCCACTCTTTTTGCTTATGGTTTTCGCTTTGGCCCTTTGAAATCCCCATTCCACCCACTTTCCTCCAATAAAAATCGTAAGCGTGAATTTAACACATTTTTGTATAATTAACTATCAAGTTTGACGGTCTTTGACTTTGCAGGGCGTCCGCGTCGTTTCGGGGAGACCTTTCTGGATTTGTATTCAGTT
>OIEN01000098.1_pt1 | contig 68534 bp, 83 predicted proteins | sample 1581741 | NCBI WGS metagenome assembly OIEN01 (sample SAMN01760944, study PRJEB22395) | human gut metagenome | reverse complement strand
TTAATAAAATAATATTTTTATATTTTTTAGGTGTTATAAAATATATAATTATTAACGCTGGCAAAAAATAATATAAAAAACTAATACTAGTAAATAACATTTTATCCTCCTTTTAAAAAGACACCTTAAAAGGTGCCACATTATTCTGCTGCTGGCATTTCTGGCGGAAGTTCTATATTTTCTTCATCATTCGATTTTTCTAATTCTTTTCCAATATTATTATTTACATATTTTTTAAAATCATTATATACTACCTTAGCAATATCTTTATCAGCCATCACAGAGAATATTACATTACCACTATTAGTAATATATAATTGTTCTGCAGAAACACAAATCCAACGTCTCATATCAATATTATCTAACATTTCTTGCTTAATTTTTTCAACATTAGCAGTATCTTTAACCTTAACAACAGCCACTGAATAAGCTTGTGATGTCATCATTGGTACTGAAACAACAATTGATTCAATATCATCATTTGTTTTCAAACCAGTATAACTAGTAACTTCATCAATATTCTTTACATCTACTTTCATCGTTTCAAGTTCTGGTAAAACATTTTTATTATCTTTGTCTATTGTATTAATCATTTTAATAATATCTTTAGTTGTTTCAAGACTACCCGTATTTCCCTTTCCAGATACTAATATAAATATACCAAATGAGATAACCGCTAATAATATCAAACCTATTATTAAAATATTTTGTTTTTTCATTTTTTTCTCTCCTCTCTATGTTTAAATTATATCATAAGTCAGAAAAAAAAGAAACCTATAAATAGATTTCTTATAATTCAAATGTCTACAAATTAATTACTTTAATTCAACAGTAGCTCCAGCTTCTTCAAATTGAGCTTTAATTTTTTCAGCTTCTTCTTTGTCGATGCCTTCTTTAACATTTCCACCATTGTCAGCAATGTCTTTAGCTTCTTTTAATCCTAAACCAGTTAAATCTCTAACTAATTTAATAACAGCAATTTTGTTAGCTCCAGCAGCAGTTAATACAACATTAACTTTTGATGGGCCTTCTTCTACAGCAGCTACTGCAGGACCAGCAACAGCAACAGCTGATGGGTCAACACCATATGCCTCCTTCATTGCGTCAACTAATTCTTTAATTTCAAGAATAGACATTTCATTTAGTGAATTAATAAATTCTTCTTTTGTTAATTTAGCCATTTTAATTTCCTTCCTTTCTTATAACTATATTTTTATTAATTTTCTTCTTTTTGTTTAGCATATAAATCTAAACAGATAGATAAATCTTTAACAGTACCCATAAGTCCTGCAGCAAGCATTGTAAGTAATCCCTCTCTTGATGGAATAGCAGCATATTTAGCAAGCTCTGAAGCTTCAGCAACCTTTCCTTCAACAATACCAGCTTTTAATTCAAGATTAGTATGTTTTTTAGCAAACTCACTAATAACCTTAACAGGAGCAAGTTCATCGCTAGAAAAACTAATCGCAGATGGTCCTTCTAAGAACTCATCTAACTTAATATCTAAACTATTAACAGCTCTTTTTACTAAAGTATTTTTATATACTTTGTAATCAGAACCAGACTCTCTAAGAGCTCTTCTAAGTTCAGTTACTTCAGCAACATTAAGTCCTCTAGGATCAAATACAACTACTGATTTAGCATTTTCAAACTTACCTTTAATCTCATCAACTACTAAAGATTTTTGCTCTAATATTTTTGCATTTGCCATAGTATCAATCCTTTCCTATACCAAAATAAAATCCCTCTACATCGAGGGATAAAAAGAACATTTCTTATTCCTCGGTAAGATTTTCAAGCATTACTGCCCTTACTGTCTTTGGCATAATATTTTCTCAAACAAACTTATTATATATTAAATATTATTATTTGTCAAATGAATTTAAATCAATTTTAACACCAGGACCCATAGTTGAAGAAATACTAACATTCTTAACGTATGCTCCTTTTACAGTTGAAGGCTTAACTTTCATAATAGCCTCAACGAAAGCTTTAAGATTCTCTACTAATTTAGCATCATCAAAACTTGCTTTACCAACAATTCCGTGTACATTTCCGAAACTATCAGTTCTGTAATTAACTTTACCTTTTTTAGTTTCTTCAATAGCTTTAGCAGTATCCATAGTAACAGTACCTGTCTTAGGGTTTGGCATTAAACCTTTAGGTCCAAGTAATTTACCAATTTTACCAAGCATTGGCATCATTTCAGGAGTAGCAATAATAACATCATAGTCAAACCAAGATTCTTTTTCGATTTTTTGAATCATATCAAGATCTCCTACAAAGTCAGCACCTGCTTCTTTAGCAGCTTTAGCTTGATCTCCTTTAGCAAGAACTAAAATTCTTTTAGTCTTACCAGTTCCATTAGGTAAAACAACTGCTCCTCTTAGTTGTTGATCATTCTTTTTAGTATCTAAATTCAAATTCATAGCTACTTCAATAGTAGAATCAAACTTAGCATTAGAAGTCTCTTTAACTAATTTAACAGCCTCAATTGCAGAATATGCTTTATTCTTATCAAGTTTTTCTAAATTAGAAACATATCTTTTACTTCTTTTCATTCGTCTTCCCTCCTTATGTGGTATTTGCGGACTAAACAATATCCTTCCACATAGGTATAAACCTATATGACATATTAATTATTTTTTATTATTCTTCAATTTTAATTCCCATATTACGGGCAGTACCTTCAACTATTTTCATAGCTTCTTCTACTGTATAAGCATTTAAATCAGGTAATTTAGTTTCAGCAATCTCTTTTAATTTATCTTTAGATAAAGTTGCAACTACTTCACCCTTACTAGATCCAGATTTAATCCCAGCAGCCTTCTTAAGTAAGAATGCAGCAGGTGGAGTCTTAAGTACAAAGTCAAAACTTCTATCATCATAAATAGTTATTTCAACTGGAAGTACATCTCCCATCTTATCTCTAGATGCATCATTAAATTTAGTACAAAATTCTTGTAAGTTAATTCCTGCTGGTCCAAGTACAGTTCCTACTGGAGGAGCTGGTGTTGCTTTTCCTGCTGGAATTTGTAATTTAATTTTCTTAGTAACTTCTTTAGCCACGAAAAACACCTCCTATTAAAATTTCTTTTTCGCGTGTGGTCCCATCGGCCAGTCCGCCTTCCACTTACTAACATAATAATATGTCTCGCACCGATAATGATATCACACTTTTTTTAAAATTACAACTATTTTTTTTATTTTTTTTCTACTTTATGTTTTATTTTAATCATATTACATAGTTTCTACTTCTTGCATATCAACTTCAACTGAAGTTTCTTGACCAAATAAATCTACTAAAACAGTAAGCTTTTGCTCTTTTAAATCAACACTATCAATCTTAGCCATCATATCTTTAAATGGTCCAGCAATAATCTTAACTTTCTTACCTTCAGTTAAATCTTTACTAATATCTACTCTACTCATTCCCATACTATTAAGTATTCTATCAACTTCTTGAGGAAGAAGCGGAATAGGTTTAGCACCCTTACCAGATGATCCTATAAATCCAGTAACACCTTGCGTATTTCTAACAATATACCAAGCTTCATCAGACATAACCATTTCTACCAAAACGTACCCTGGAAACATCTTCTTAACTTTTTCTTTTTTAACACCATTTTTATACTCTATTTCTTTTTGTTCTGGAACAATAACCCTAAAAATATTTTCTTGTAAATCCATAGAGTTAATTCTCATTTCTAATTTTTCTTTAACCTTATACTCATGTCCACTTACAGTATTAACAACATACCACTCTTTTTTCATTATAAACTACTCCTTAACACAGCTACTAGTAAATCGATTAGATAAAAGAATACACCAAAGAAAATCATAAATGCAATTGTTGATGTAGCATATTTAAGTAAATCTTTTTTACTAGTCCATTTAATTCTAGATACTTCTTTTTTAACACCTTTAAAATATTCAACCATTTTCAAATCCTCCCAACATTTGATTAAAATAAAAACACCTTTCGGTTGACATAACTATACCACAATATATATATATTTGTCAATTATTTTTATTACTTTTCTTTTATTTTTCTATAGTTTGTCAAGCCTAAGGTCTTGACAAATAGTTTTGAGCTTGTAATCTCAAAACTAAAACATCATTATCCTATTATATTCACAGTTAAAGCTTATATACTTATAACCTTATCAATTAATAAAATATATAACATTAAAAATATAAGATAGGTCGTAAATAATACAAAAAAGAATCTATCAATGATAGACTCTTAATTATCAAATGGCGGCCAATGTAGGGCTCGAACCTACGACCTATCGGTTAACAGCCGAGTGCTCTACCGACTGAGCTAATTGGCCAGTACATCCACAAGACTTCTTAATTATATAACACTTTTTTTAATTAATCAAGTACTTTTTTTAACTTTTTAAATATTTTATGCATTTTTTAATAAAAAATACCAAAAAGAAGAAAAGTTTATCAACAAAAATTGTTGATAAACTTATAATTTTTTAAGTTCTTCCCCAAGTACCATGTTAGTAACTCCAGGATTTACTTTACCAGAAGTTTTTTTCATAATAAGTCCCATAATGAAACCATTAACATTTTTGCCAGACTTAAAATCATCTATAACTTTAGGATTTTCATCAAATACCTCATTAATAATTTTTCTAATTTCTTCTTTATCACTTATTTGAGTACCAATAGATTTAGCAACATCTAATACATTTTTATCTTCATCTAAAGCTTTAGTAAAGATATCCTTAACCTGTTTATTAGAAATCTTTCCATCACTCATCATATTAATAATTTCACTAAAATCTTTTGGTTCAATATTAATATCTGCAATATCTTTATAATTCTTATTCAAATATCCAAGTAAGAAACCTACTACTACGTTAGAAGTTTCCTTAGGATTAGAACCATAACTAATAACACTTTCAAAATAGTCAGATAACTTCTTATCCTTAGTAAGCGTACTAGCATCAATATAACTAATACCATACTCATCAATATATTTACACTTTCTTTCATATTCAAGAACAGGCATATTCTTCTTTATATCATTAATAAACTCTTCTCTTAATTTAATCGGAGGAATATTAGGTTCGATATAATACTTATAATCAATAGAATCACTCTTTTCTCTCATAGATACCGTAGTTTTACTAGCCTCATCATATCTTCTAGTCTCCTGTTTAATGATACCACCTGCCTCAAGTATTTCCGTCTGTCTTTTAATTTCAACATCAATAACTTCCTTAACAGTAGAAAAAGAATTAATATTCTTCATCTCAGTTCTAGTACCAAGTTTACTATCCCCTTCTTTTTTCATAGAAACATTAACATCTACTCTAATCTGACCAAGATCAGCTCTTGCATCACTAGCATCCAAATATAAAAATATATTTCTAAGTGCTTCTAAGTAAGCAATAGCTTCTTTTGAAGAACTAATACAAGGCTCAGAAACAGTCTCTAAAAGAGGTACACAAGCTCTATTATAATCAATTAAAGAATAAGTACTTAAATGATCCATATTTGCCGTATCCTCTTCCAAATGCGTATCATGAATATCTATCTTCTTATGAACTCCATCGACATTAATCATAACAAAACCATTAGTACCAATAGGATTATGAAACTGTGTAATTTGATATCCCTTAGGTAAATCAGGATAGTAATAATTTTTTCTATCAAAAGTAAGTTTTTCAGGTACTGTAGAGTTTAAAGCTAAAGCAACCATAATACTCTTTTTAACTGCCTCTTTATTAACACAAGGTAAAATACCAGGATAACCAATATCAACTACTGATAAATTAGTATTAACATCTCCATTACCATTTTTACCAGTACTAAAGTTCTTACTATTACTCTTAAGTTCGCAGTGAACCTCAAGCCCAATAACTGGAATATACTTACTCATCTTTAGCCACCATACCTTTACATCCAAGTACTTCTTCTATTTTATTAGCCATATTAAGTACTAAATAATCTTCTCTTGCTCTACCAGTAATATTTATACTAACAGGCATATTATTAACAAAACCGCTAGGAATAGAAATACTAGGAAATCCTCCAAAATTACCAATAACAAGATGATTGCCAAGAATCAAATATTCATCCGATAATTTATCACTAGCTTTATCAAATAATGGAGCAATATCACCACTCGTAGGCATAATAAGACCATCATACTTTTTAAATAATTCATTCATTCTATCAACAATAAGTCTTCTAACTCTAGAAGCATTTAAAAATAATTTTTCTTGATTCTCTTTTTGAAGAACATAACTACCAATAACAAATCTTCTCTTAATAAGTTCAGAAAAACCTTCTGTTCTCGTCTTCACCATTATATCATAAACATTACCTGCTTCTACTCTACTACCAAATGGAATACCAGTTAAATTAGAATTATTACTAGTAGCCTCTGCACAAGAAATAACATTATACACAGGATATATAGCTTCAAGCAATTCCTTACCAAAAGTAACTTCTTCTACTTCAAATCCTAAAGATTTACATTTACTAATAACTTCTTTAAAATTGTCCATAATATTTTTTGATTCATCATTATCACTAGTTATATCCATAACCTCTTTAATATAAAATAATTTTTTGCCTTTAATATCATTATCTATATTATCAACATAAGAAATATCTTCGTCAGGTAAACTAGTCATATCCTTTTCATCATGACCTTTAACTATATCCATAACATAACTTACATCTTTAACACTTCTAGCAAAGACTCCAAGATGATCTAAACTAGAAGCAAAAGCAAATAAACCATATCTAGATATTCTACCATAAGTAGGTTTATATCCAACTACTCCACCATAAGCAGCAGGTTTTCTAATAGAATCACCTGTATCAGAACCAATTGCAAAAGGAACAATACCAAGAGCAACTGCAGCAGCACTACCAGCAGAACTACCACCAATCATCCTTTCCTTATTCCAAGGATTTCTAACAATACCAGTGTGTCCAGTAGTTCCAGTACCACCCATAGCAAGTTCATCAAGTACAGTTTTACCCATAAGTACAGCACCTGATTCCTTTAACTTCTTATAAATAGTAGCATCATATAAAGGAATATAATCTTTAAGTATATTTGAAGAAGCAGTAGTAAGTATACCCTTAGTAGAAATATTATCTTTTAATGCGTAAGGTATTCCTCTAAGTATACTATTTCCTTCTAGTTCTTCTTTATTATCCATAATTGTAACAAACGAGTTATATTCATCTTGATATTTTTTAGCCTTACTAGTAGCCTCTTCAAATAACATTTCACTAGTAACATTACCATTATCTAAATTATTTCTAATTTCATCAATAAGCTTATTTGTCATTATTCCACCACCTTAGGAACCTTTACCCTATTATCTTCATAATCCTTGACATTAATCTTCATATCATCAAAAGTAATTTCATTATTATATACATCTTCTCTTAAATAATCATCATTTAATTCTAAATCAAAAGGAAATGTCATTGGTTCCACTTTATCAATATCTTTAATATTGCCAATTAAATCCATTTGTTTAAGAATAACATCAAATTCTTTTTCTAAAGTTTCATACTCATCATCATTCATTTCAAACATAAGTTTTTTAGCTAAACTTTCTAACTCACTTTTTGATATCATAATTTCCTCCACTGAACCTCACACGATTTAAAATCGCATGCTTCTAATATCACTATTAGAATTTTCTCTATTTAATAATACAATTATTAATGTAAAGAGACATAAACTCGGATAGTTCCTACCCTATATATTCCAACCCTTGTGATAATCATACCATATGTAAGCATAAAAGTAAATGTTTAGAAGTTAAAAAGGAAAAATCTAACTCACGAATTAATTCAAGGGGAGTGCAATTTTTAGTGTTTTCAAAATAAAATAATTATATCAAAAATATCTATTTTTTACATAGAATAGTCAAAATCAGATAATAATTATTTCAATCTTGGTAATAATATTATCATAGTATTACAAATAAAAAATAATTTATTATAATAAAACTAGTTTTTGGAGGTAAAAATGAAGTTAGGTGAAAAAATAAAATATCTAAGAAAAAGTAAAGGGATATCACAAGAAGAATTAGCAACAATGTTAAAAATTAATAGAAATTTCTTATCTAGAATAGAAACAGGAAAATCGGACCCAAATGCTGGTATACTAAAAAGTATTGCTCAAATTTTTAATGTTGATCTAAACTCACTATTAGACATAAATAATAGTGAAGAACAAGGTATTGATAAAATAAAATACATAACAGAAAATTGTAAATACTTACAGGACAAAGACTTAGAATTTATTGTAAGAATAATGTCTGTAATGCGTGAAGAATATGTAAAAATAAATACAGACATAGATTAAGAATGATATTTTTATCATTCTTTTTATATACTTTAATATGAGTAATAATAAAGATCTTTTAAAAGAAGTAAATATAGATATTGTCTTTTTCTTTTTAATAATAGTTAAATCATTAATTTCCTTTTATATAATAACAGAAAAAAAGAAAAGCATCTTAAATATTCCCAGTATAACCAACAAAGAAGCTAATAAATTATATTATTATAATCGTAGGCTAAATGTTATAATAGCTATTTATTTCTTTATAAATGCCTATAACAATTATCAAGATAGTGATCCAAATGACAATACTGGAGAGAGATACTTACTTGCTGCAACATTCTTTATATTAATTGGTTCTCTTTTATATTTACCATTAGGAAATAGTAACTTAATAATAGAAAATTAGTATAAAAATATTTTCCTATTCCATAATAAAAAAGAAAGGAAGATATATATGCTATCAAAATATTATTTAAACGATTACTTTCCTCTTATTGATTCTCCACTACTTAAAGAAAGAGAATATATGAAAACAGATATAAGAGAAGAAGTAAATAAATACATTATGGAAATAGATTTACCAGGATTAAAAAAAGAAGATATACTAATAAATTATGAAAATGGTTACTTAACAATTAAAGCAGTTAAAAAAGTAGAACTAAAAACAGAAGTATATGTAAGAAGAGAAAGATTTTATGGTGAAGTAAAAAGAAGTTTCTATATCGGAGAAAAAAAAGAATCCGATATAAAAGCTAACTACGAAAATGGTATTTTAACTATATCTTTTCCTAAAGAAGAAATACCTAAAAAAGAAATACCAAACATAACTATTAAATAGACTAGTAAAAACTTCTAGTCTATTTTTAAATATAATGGTATAATTAACTTGAGGTGCAAAAATGAATATAAGTAATAAATGGAAAGATTATGAATGTATGAAAACAGGAAACGGAGAAAAATTAGAAAGATGGAAAAATATTATTCTAATAAGACCAGATCCACAAATAATATGGAGTAAAAAAGAAAAATGGAATAGCTTTGATGGCCACTATCACAGAAGTAAAGAAGGGGGCGGATCATGGGAATTTAAAAAAAAATTACCAGAATATTGGACTGTAAATTATAATGATTTAACATTTAAAGTATCTCCAACTAATTTTAAACATACTGGTATATTTCCTGAACAAGCAGCAAATTGGGATTTCATCCAAACCAAAGTAAAAGAGTACAAAGAAAATCATAATGAAATGAAAGTATTAAACCTATTTGCATATACAGGTTGCGCTTCAATGGCAGCCTCAAGTGCCGGAGCAGATGAAGTAGTTCATGTTGATGCCTCTAAAGGAATAAATGAATGGGCCAAAGAAAACATGAAATTATGTCACTTAGAAAATAACAAAATAAGATTTATAACTGAAGATACTATTAAATTCTTAGAAAGAGAACAGCGAAGAGGAAGAAAATATGAAGGTATAATTATGGATCCACCAAGTTATGGTCGTGGTCCAAATAAAGAAGTATGGAAATTTGAAGATGATTTTTCAAATTTATTAGATAACGTAAAAAAAGTTTTATCTGATGATTTCTCATTCTTACTAATCAGCTGCTACACAACTGGTATAAGTCATATTTCTCTCGAAAATATCTTAAAGCAAAATTTTCCTAACTGCAAAATAGAAACTGGTGAAAACTGTCTACCTGTAACTGAAGATAATCTAATATTACCATGTGGAATATATGGAAAAGTTACCAGAAATTAATATAATATATGAAGATAATCATCTTCTAGTAGTAGAAAAGCCAGTTAATATACCAGTTCAAGAAGATATAAGCCAAGATATAGATATGATAACATTATTAAAAAAATATCGTATTAAAAAAGAAAATAAAAAAGGTGATGCCTATATAGGTTTAGTTCATAGACTAGATAGACCGGTTAGCGGAATTATGGTATTTGCCAAAACTTCCAAAGCAGCTTCTAGACTAAGTGAAGAAATAAGAAATAATAATTTTCATAAAACATACATTGCAGTAATTCAAGGTACCATGCCTAAAGAAGGTAAGTTAGAAGATTATCTAATCAAAGACAATAATAAAAATATCAGTTATATAGCCACTAAAGATAAAGGCAAATATTCTGCCTTAGAATACAAAATTCTAAATACCAAAAATAATTTATCATTAGTAAAAATAAATCTAATCACTGGTCGTTCCCATCAAATAAGATTACAATTTGCTAGTAGAAACCATCCCTTATTAGGAGACTCCAAGTATGGAAATAATCCAAGCAATATAAATATAGCTTTATTTGCTAAATCAATAACTTTTACTCATCCAACTACCAAAGAAAAATTAACATTTACTCTTGATATTCCAAATAGATATCCATTCAACATATTTTAAAAATCACATAATTATACCATATTTAAATTCTATAATTATAAGCAAGGAGGAAAATAAAATATGAATAATAATATAATAACTTACGATTTACTAATATGGATAGGACTACTCATAACAATAATATCACAAATATTAGTATCGGCATCCTATAGTAGATTTAAAAAGAAATTAAATAATAAAGATATTACTGGCTTTGATGCTGCTAGAAAAATATTAGATAAAAATGATCTTAAAGATGTAATGATACTTGAAACAAAAGGTAATCTAACTGACCATTACGATCCAACCAGAAAAGTAATTAGATTATCTACCGATATCTACCATGGTTCAAGTATAGCATCAGTTGCTGTAGCAGCCCACGAATGTGGTCACGCTATTCAAGATAAAGAAAACTATAAACCAATGCGAATAAGAAGTAAAATAGTCCCTACTGTTAATTTATGTACAAAACTTGGTTATCTTGCCATTGTAATAGGAGCAATCTTCTCATACAAATTAATGGAAATAGGTATAATTTTGTTACTTGCCCTATTAGTTTTTCAATTAATAACTTTACCAGTAGAATTTAATGCTTCTAGTAGAGCCTTAAAAGAGTTAAAAAAATTAAAATTATTAGATAACGAAGAAATTCCTAATGCTAAAAGCATGTTATCAGCAGCAGCTTTCACATATGTCGCATCCATGTTATCAACACTATTAGAAATACTAAGATATGCTTTAATATTTACAGATAGAGATAACTAATTCTATTCTTTTTATATTATTTATGATATAATAATTCGTACAAGGGAGGTTAATTATGCAAGAAAATTATTATAAAAAATTTATAAGCTTTTTAAAGGAACACAATTTATATGATGAAAATGCCATGGAATACTTACATCAAAAAGGTATCTTCTTTGACTATGCTGAAGAAGAAGATAGAGACTTCATTGGTTGCTATTTTGCAATAAATAAAAAGAAAAGATTAGAAAGTATTATTCTATGTGTCCCATATATTAAAGACGAAAAAACATTAATAATTAATATACATGAATACACACATGCACTTTTATATTATAAATATCTAGGTAAAAAAGTAGACACTAAAAATAGTAGTATTGAAATACTACCAATGATGTATGAAAAATTATATATTAAAGAAAGTAATAGTCAATCAGGTAAAGAATATATTGAATATTTAGATTCTCAAATAACAGAAAAGAGTGATCTAAAGTACAGAATAGCTATTGAGGCTCAACAGGATATGTTAGATCTTTATAGTAAAGAACAAAATCCTGATAAATTGCAAATTCAATCAAAAAAATTAACAAAAAAATTAACAAAAAAATTAACAAAAAAATTAACAAAATAATACAAAGCACAATAAGAATATATTGTGCTTAATATTTTATATAAAGAAGGAATAAAAATGAAGAAAAATAAAAGAGAAAATAATAAGAAAAAAAATATTATAAATATTATACTTTCAACAATAACAATAACATTTATAATATTTCTTAAAATAATAAATATATTGCCAACACTATATTTCATAATAGTATCAGTAGTAATAATATTATTTACTATATTACTTCTAGTTCTAAATAAAAAGAAAAAAAAGATAGGTTATATACTAAGTATCCTCATAATACTAATATACTTATTATTATCATACTATCTAGGTATTACCAAAAATTACTTTAGTTCTTTTTCCAAAATACATTATAATGAAGACACATATTTAGTATTAGTAGATAAAGATTCCCCATATGACAAAATAAAAGATTTAAGTAATAAAAGTATTGGTTATATAAATAGTGAATTAAAGGATATGAATAAAGTACTAGAAAAACTAGATAAAGAAGTAACTATGAATAAAGAAGAATATACTGATTATGATAAACTATTTAGCGATTTAAGTAACAATAATATTGATTCACTATTGATAGATGAAAGTTACTATAATATAAAAGCAGAAGAAACTGGAACAGATAATTATAAAATAATATATAAAATAAAAATAAGAAGTTTAGTAAAAAGTGATACCAAGGAAGTTGATATAACTAAAGATCCATTTACTATTTACATAAGTGGTATTGACACCTACGGTAATATTGAAACAGTATCACGTAGTGATGTAAATATATTACTAACTGTCAACCCCACAACTAAACAAGTACTATTAACATCAATACCAAGAGATAGTTATGTTCAGCTAGCGGGTACAAAAGGTTATAAAGATAAACTTACACATGCTGGAAACTATGGTGTAAACATGTCAATTGATACTATTAAAAATTTGCTAAATATTGACATAAATTATTATATTAGAGTAAACTTCTCAACAGTAGAAAAAATAATAGACTCCCTTAGAGGAGTAGATGTTTATTCAGAATACTCATTCGTATCATATATAGATAACTATAAATTCTATAAAGGATATAACCATATGAATGGCAAGCAAGCATTAGCTTTTTCCAGAGAAAGAAAAACATTACCTAGTGGTGATATAGATCGTGGAAGAAATCAAGAGGCCGTAATTGAAGCCATAATTAGAAAAGCCACTAGTAGTGAAATAATTTACAACTATCCAACTATTCTTAAAAATACTAAGAATACTTTCCAAACAAATCTAACTGACAAAGATATAACTAGCTTAATAAAAAAAGAACTTACTAATTTAGGAGGATGGAATGTAACATCAAATGTCATAACAGGAGAAGGAAAATTAGATTATACATATTCTTATCCAACCCAAAAATTATACGTTATGAATATAAATAATGAAAGTTTAAATAAAACCATCAATTTAATAAATAAAGTAATAAATGGTGATAAGTTAGATAGTTCTTATGGCCAGCCAGGAAATATTAAAAATCCCGATAAAGTAATAATTACAGAACCTAGTCAAGATACTGAAAAGCCAAAAGAAGATAGTAAAGATAATGATACAAAAGATAATGTAACTGATAATACTAAAGATCCACTAGATGATATCTTACCAGATGATGATAAAAGCAAAGATAATAATGATAACACTAGTAATAACAATGAAGAAAATAACAATGATAACAATGAAGAAAATAACAATGATAACAATGAAGAAAATAATGATCAAAAAGATGATAATCTTAAAGATATCTTACCAAATGAAGAAAAAGCAAATAACCCATAATTTGCTTTTTTTCATATCTTATGATAAAATTATTTCGGTGAGAAAATTATGAAAATTAATACAATCGAATTAATAATATCAGCAGTACGTGAAAGTCAGTATCCTACAGATCAAAAAAAAGAATTCCTACTTGTAGGAAGAAGTAATGTTGGTAAAAGTAGTTTTATTAATTCAATAATCAATAGAAAGAACTATGCAAGAACATCTGCTACGCCTGGGAAAACTCAAACATTAAACTTCTATAAAATAAATGATGAATTCTATCTAGTAGATGCCCCAGGATATGGTTTTGCTAAAGTAAGAAACTCTCTAAAGAAAAAATTTGGTCTAATAATAGAAAACTATTTAAAATCAAGAAGTAATCTTCAAATGGTCTTCTTACTAATAGATTTTCGTCACAAGCCAACTGAAGATGATGTTTTAATGTACAATTATTTAAAATACTACAACATACCAGTAACAGTAGTATGTACAAAAGTAGATAAAGTGTCAAAAAACAATCATCAAAAAAACAAAAATGTTATTATTAAAGAATTAAACCTAAATAATGAAAATGATATTATATTATTTTCTAGTATAACAAAAACAGGTAAAAATGAAGTATATGATGAAATAGAGAAATATCTATGATAGAGTTCCCCTTTTCATCTTTTTTCATAAATTATAATGGAAGTGAAATATGATAATATCACAAGTAAGTAAAGATAACTATCAAATAAAACTACCAAGTAAAATAATAAATATTTATGACCATACTGAAATACAAAATATAACTAAAAGAGTAATTAAAAAAATAAGCAAACATAACAAACTATATGGTCTAGCCATATTAGAAATATATCAAGATATAAACTATGGAACAATAATAGAAATAAAGAATATCAAAAAAATCTTTTCTTCTAAAGATGAACTAGAAATAAAAATAACTATTCATACTGATACCCCATTTCTTTATAAAATAGACTATTTTGATATAACCCAAAATAACAAAGATAATATTTATTATTATCAAAATAATTTTTACTTAGAATTAAATAAACCTATAAATAAAAGAAAATACCTAGATATTTTAGAAAAATCAGAAATACTATATAATGACACTTATAAAGTAATAAATGAAGGACTAAAAATAAAAGTATAGTATTTTTTTTTATTTTCTGATATAATACTAAACGAAGAGGTGATTTACATGAAAGTGCCATCAGTAGCAATAGTCGGAAGACCTAATGTTGGTAAATCAACAATATTTAATAAATTAATCGGAAAAAAAATTTCAATAATTGAAGACACTCCTGGAGTAACTAGAGATAGAATCTATGGAACTGTAACTCATAATAACTACAAATTTCATTTAATCGATACTGGCGGAATAGATGTATCTGAAGAAGATTTTAATGATGAAATAATAATTCAAGCAAACATAGCTATTGAAGAAGCAGAAATAATACTATTTGTCGTAGATGGATTAGAAGAATTAAACCAAAATGATTATGTTATAAGAGATATATTAATGAAATCAGGAAAAAGAGTAATAGTAGTAGTAAATAAATTAGATAATGTTAAAAGAGAAGAAAATATTTATAACTACTACGAACTTGGTTTTGAAGAAGTATTACCAGTAAGTGGTGAACATTCTCTAGGATTATCTGATTTACTAGATAGTATTACCAAAGACTTTAACGAAATAATTGAAGAGGAAAAACCAGATGACCGCATAAAATTTTGTTTAATAGGAAGGCCAAATGTTGGAAAAAGTAGTTTAGTAAATGCTCTACTAAATGAAGAAAAAGTTATTGTATCCCCAATAGCGGGAACTACAAGAGATGCTATCGATACCGAATTTACTTATAATAAAAAGAAATATGTTGCTATCGATACGGCAGGTATTAGAAAAAGTGGTAAAATATTTGAAAGAATAGAAAAATATTCTGTACTAAGGTCAATGAAAGCAATTGAAAGAAGTGATGTCTGCCTTCTAGTAATAAACGCTGAAGAAGGAATAATTGAACATGATAAACATATCGCAAGTTATGCCCTTGAAGAAGGAAAACCAATTGTAATAGTAGTTAATAAATGGGATACCGTAAATGATAAAAATGATATAGCAGCATTCACTAAACTCGTAAGAGCAGAATTCAAATTCCTATCTTATGCTAAAGTAACATTTGTATCAGCATTAACTAAGAAAAGAATTTTTACTATCATGCCAGAAATAGATAAAGCCTATGAAAATTCACATCGTGAAATAAAAACAAGTGTTTTAAATGAAGTAATAAGAGATGCAGTAATGATGAAAGCACCACCTTCATATAAAGGTAAAAGATTAAAAATATCCTTTGCCCAGCAGACAGGAACAGTTCCTCCAAAATTCACTTTATTTGTAAATAGTAATAAATTAATACACTTCTCATATGAGAGATATCTAGAAAACAAATTAAGAGAAAATTTTGACTTTGAAGGAACACCAATAAAATTAGAATACAAAAATAAAAACGATTAATTAACAAAAAAGAATCTCCTAACATATAATGTACTAGGAGGTTTTTTATGTTTTCAGATAATTTTTTTAAAAAAGTAGAAAAGAAAACTAATGTAAATAAAGAAACAATACTTTCCTTAGCGGATAAATTACAAAAAGGAAATATGAAAGATGAGACAACTTTGAAAGAAGTAATTAATGACTTAGCCAAAATGACAGGTAGAGAGGTATCTAAAGAAAAAGAAGAAAAAATAATAAGTACTATCTTAAATGACAATGTACCAAAAAATTTAGATAAATTCTTAGATAAATGAGTAATATAACTATTGGTCTTATAGCAAGAGATGATAAAATAAATGATACTCTCGTACAAATAATAACTAAAAATAATTTAAAATATTTACATAACAAGTGTAACTATATAGGTATCCTAAACTATGATAATTCTTTATTAAATACTAATATCTTATCTCTATGTGATGGTATTATCTTTCAAGGAGGAAGTGATATATACCGCTATCATTTTCAAATACTAAATTATGCCATAAATAATAATATCCCAGTACTAGGAATATGCATGGGACATCAAATAATAGGTCTCTATAGTCAAAACACTACTAATGATAAAGCATTAATAAAAATACCAAATCACAATAACAAAGAAAAAACTCATGACATAAAAATAAAACCAAATACCATTCTCTATAAAATATTTGGCCCTACTCTAATAGTAAATTCAAGACATAATGAAGCACTATCTAAAGTAAATTATCCCTTTAAAGTATCAGCAGTCTCTAAAGATAATGTGATAGAAGGCATCGAATATGTAGATGATAATCACTTCGTATTAGGAGTTCAATTTCATCCCGAAGATTTAGATAATACTGAAAACTTATATAACTATTTTTTAAAAGAAGTATTGAAAAGAAAAAAATAATTCTTTTCTTTTTTCATATTTATAAATAAATAACATATAGTTTAGTGATAAAAAGAAAAGAGGTATGTTAATGGAAAAAATAGAAGTTATAAAAAGTATTGGTAAAAGAACAGGAGGAGATATCTATCTAGGTGTAGTAGGAGCAGTAAGAACAGGAAAATCAACTTTCATAAGAAAGTTTATGGAAAATTTAGTAATACCTAATATTGAAGATGAATACGAAAGAAAAAGATGTTTGGACGAATTACCACAAGCTGCTGCGGGTAAAACAATAATGACAACAGAACCAAAATTCGTTCCCGCTACTGCTGCCAAAATAAAAGTAGAAGATTTTAGCGCTAATATAAGAATGATTGACTGTGTAGGATATGTTGTAAAAGCCGCTAAAGGATATGAAGACGAAAACGGACCACGTTTAGTAATGACCCCATGGTATAGTGAACCAATTCCTTTTACTGAAGCCGCTGAAATAGGAACGGAAAAAGTAATAAAAGAACACTCCACTATTGGAATAGTAGTAACAACTGATGGTTCCATCGGAGACATTCCAAGAAGTGAATATGTTGAAGCTGAAAAAACAGTAATTGAAGAATTAAATGCTGTTGGTAAACCATATATAGTATTATTAAATAGTGTTCATCCGATGTTACCAGATACCGAAGCACTAGCAGGCAAGCTAAAAGAAGAATATAATGTTCCAGTAATGCCAATAAGTATTGAAGCAATGCAAGAAAGAGATATGTATAATATTCTAAAAGAAGCCCTATATGAATTTCCAATAGAACAAATAAAAGTAAATATGCCCGAATGGATAGCCATATTAGCCCCTGACCACTATTTAAAAAAAGAATATATATCCAAAATAAAAGAAGCCATAACCGAAGTAAACAAATTAAAAGATATAGATAAAATAAATAACAACTTTACCGAATCAGAATATATAGCCAAATCATATATATCCGAAGTTGATCCTTCAACAGGAGAGGTAACCATAAATTTAGAAGCACCACAAGGACTATATAGCAAAACATTAAATGACATCATGGGTATTTCAGTATCATCTAAAGCTGAATTGTTATCACTATTCCAAGAATTAAATATTGCTAGACGTGAATATAATCAAATAAAATCAGCCCTAAAAATGGTAAAACAAACAGGTTACGGAATCGCTTCCCCTACTTTAGATGATATGAAACTGGATAAACCAGAAATAATTAAACAAGGTTCTCGTTATGGAATTAAATTAAAAGCCAAAGCATCATCAATTCATATGATAAAAGTAGATGTCGAAAGCACCTTTGAGCCAATAATAGGAAGTGAATTACAAAGTAAAGAACTAATAAACTATCTAACTGAAAATAAAGAAGGAACAGATATTTGGAAAAGCGAAATATTTGGTCGCAGTCTAGATGTTATAGTTCAAGAAGGAATTCAAGCCAAACTATCAATGATGCCAGACAATGTAAGATATAAACTATGTCAAACACTAACTAAAATAATCAATAAAGGTTCATCAAATATGATAGCCATAGTATTATAAAAAGACTTAACAATCAAGTTAAGCCTTTTCTTTTACTTTAGTAACAATCTTATTACTCTTAAGTCTATCATTTACCATCTTAGTAAATAAAGCATATAATAAAGAACATAATGGTGTAGCAATAAGCATACCAAGTATTCCACCAATACTACCACCAACAGTAACCGATAGAAGAACCCACATACCAGGAAGTCCGATACTCTTACCAACAACTCTAGGATATATCAAGTTACCTTCAATTTGTTGAAGAACAATAATAAATACCACGAATAGAATAGCTTTAACAGGACTAACCATCATAATAAGGATAAATCCAATCGCCGTACCAATAAAAGCCCCAAAGATAGGTATCAAAGCCGTAAAACCAAGTAACACTCCGATAGTAGAAGCATATGGAAATCTAAATATAAGCATACCAACAAATACCAAACTACCAAAAATTAAAGCCTCTAAACATTGTCCAGTGACAAAGTTAGAAAAAGTTTTATTAGCAAGAGTACCAACTGTATTAATCTTATTAATAGTTTTAGGTTTTAAATAAGCCTTCATAACTTTATTAATCTGTCTACTAAGAGTCTCTTTTTGAGCAATCATATAAATAGCAAATACCAAAGTAATAATACCTTTACTAATAATATTAACAACCGAGGTAGCAACCTCAGTAGTAACAGTAATAACATCCTTAGAATTACCCTTAATATAATCAGTAATAACTTTACCAAAATTATCTAAGTATTCACCAACCTTGTTAACAGTAGACTCATCAACATCAAACTTATTCAAAATACCAATAATGTCCTCCTTATAAGCAGGAAGTGTATCAGTAAATAAAGAAGCTGAATTCTTAAGTTGTGGAATAAGTAAATTCATAACAAAGAAAATTGTTAAAAATACCAATATCAAACTAAGTGTAATACATAGCGGTCTTTTAATCTTATTCCAAATCTTACTAGGTTTAATCTTACCAAAAATTTTCTTTTCAATAAAATTATTCAAAACATTAAGTACAAACGCAAGAATAATACCAAGTAAGAATGGTGAAAAAATACTAATAACCTTTCCTAAAAAAGCAATAATTTTACTAAAATTAACCAAAGCAAATATAACAAGAGCAATATAACTAATAATTATAATAATATCCTTTCTCGTTTTATCCTTCATACTAACATCTCCCCTCAAAAAACAGCCTTATTATACCACAAATAAAGAAAACTTACAATAATATTATTAACAATGAGTAAAAAGTTATACAAGTAGTTAATTTTCGTAAAATAATTACTATAATTTCCTTAAAATACTTGATTTTATTGAGATATTATGGTATCTTTATGTAGTAAGCATAACATATATTGCTTAGAAAAAATAATGGAGGTAATAAAAATGACAAAAGCAGAATTAGTAGATTTCATTGCTGAAAAAGCAGATTTAACAAAAGCTGATGCTGGTAGAGCATTAGAAGCTATGATGGAAGGAGTTACAAACGGTTTAAAAGAAACTGGAAAAGTAACATTAGTAGGTTTCGGAACTTTCACTGCTAAAAAAAGAGAAGCTAGAACTGGAAGAAACCCTCAAACTGGAGAAGCAGTAAAAATCGCTGCTAGAACAGTTCCTGGATTCAAAGCTGGAAACAAATTAAAAGACGCACTAAACTAATAAAGTGTCAAGAACTTCATTTAAGAAGTTCTTTTTTTGCCATAAAAAAAGAAATAAATTACTTTATCTCTCTACTTAAAGTCTCTACTTTACCAAGTATCATATCTTCTGAAAAGACATTAACAACAATAGTTTGATACTTAGGATTCATAGCCTGAAGAATAATAGCCTTACCACTTTTATACAGTCTTCTAACAGATAAAACATTACCCTTAACAGCAATAACAATATCATCACCACTATTATAACCATCTTTTTTTCTAAAGAATACCCTATCACCCTTCAAATAAATTGGAGCCATCGAATCATCCATCAACTTAATAGATAAATCACACATCTTACTAACTGGCTCGTAGGAGGCATTCCTATAACTATTAACAATCTTTTCTCCTCTAGAAGTAATATTATTATTACCAGTCATTGTATTAACATAACTACGAATCATTTTCTTCTCAAACAAATCTTTCTCATCCTTAGTCATAGGAATCTCATCAAATACATCAGAGTTAATATTAAAAATATTAGCAATATCAAAAAATATCTCATAAGGAATATTCAGAGTACCAGTTTCATACTTATGTAAAGTCTGCCTATTCTTCTTATAATTAAGCGCCCTAGCCAAATCCTCTAAAGAATAATTATACTTTTCTCTATATTCTTTCATAATATTACATACAAAAGGTTTTAAATCATCACTAACTAATTCTTGTTTTCTTGTTCTCATAATACACCTACTTATCTTTCATCTTAACAATTGTATATACAGGAATAAGTCCTATCATACCAATCATAATTTTAATTAAATATCTAATAACAATCATTCCAAATAACAAAGTAAAATCAAATTCTCCAATATAAGAAATAATAACAAAGATAATACTTTCTAACATTTGAATAAATAACATTGTACCAATATTACTAAACCAAAGAATATTCTTACTCCTTCTAATATAGTAATAAATATAACTACTACTCCAAAGCATCAACATAATTGATACAAAACCACCAATAAAAATTCTAATATTATTTATATCATAACCAAATAAACTATTAAAAACATCATTACTAGTAAGTACATAATCACTATTAATAGTAAGTGACAGTAGTGAAACAATAATTCCCACTACTACATATGCTATCCCACTAGTAGTCATTATTCTCTTAACTTCATCAATGCCAAATCTTTGAATAATAATATTATTACATATAAATAATCCCATAATAATAGGAATACCAAGATTTACTTGAAAAGAAAATAAATCTATTGTCTTAAACATAATAATACTAGCTATACTAGACATTAATACCATGTATAAATATAAACCATTCTTTTTACCAACTTTATAAAATATAAACATTAGAAAGAAAGTAAAAATAACTTCTAATAAAATTAATATATAATTCATTACTTCACCTTCTTTACACTAAGTATTTTATTAATAATAAATACATATATAATCATAATAATACTCTTAATAAAATAATTCTCTATAGCAATAATAATAGCCTTATCAAATCTAATAAGAAAAGCATAACTAAAATAAATAAAGATAAAAGTATCAATAAACATAAGTCCTACAATAGTAGCAATAATCTTAATATTTTTCTTTTCTTTTTCTTCTTTTAATGCCTTAAAACAATAACCACCTAAATATAAAGTAACAATCATTGCTATTGGATAAGTAATAAACATAACTAAATTATCTAAAACTAAACTTTGATATAAAGAAGAAGTTTTATCATATATCGAAGGAATCATAAAAGCATTAGATAAAAGAAACATATAAAGTACAACATTAGTAATTAATACTAACATACTAAATTTCTTATATTCTTTAACATCATATCTCTTAATAAAATAATATAAAATAGCTAATAAACCACTACTAAATATAATACTAGGATTAATATTTAAACCAAATATATTTATTAATTTAAAAGACATTAGAAAAGAAATAACTGTATAAATAACACCCAAAAAATAAAATTCATACTTTCCAAAATATTTATGTACTAGATATATAAGTCCTATACAAATAACTATAAATAAAAGAAATAATACTTCTCCCACTATAAACACCTTCTTACTCATATCTATTATATCACACTTCTTTTAAGATACAAATAATTTTATAAATATTTATATTAAAATATTTTCATTTGTCTAGGAAAGCTATAATCTTTCCTAGTAATTTATAGCCTATAAGTCTATAAATTATAAACTATCATATTCGGGGTGTAAACTTGCTTAAAAAAAAAGAAACCTAAGTCTGTTTCCTTTTCATTTTGATCATGTCATAGAAGGCTTCTAGTCTAGTATCAACACCAACTTCATTATCTTCAGCATCAAAACTCATATAAATTATTGGAATACCATATTCATCACTAATAAATGGCATAATACTCATCGCAGATATCTCTGGAGTACATCCAAAACTCTTAAGATGTAAAATACCATCAAATCCCTCTAATCCATATAAATAACTTTTAACAACACTACCACTAGCATCTGCCCCTAAATGATATTTAATATATTTCTTACCCTTCCTAATCATTCTATTAAGTATAAATCTCTTAGTAATAAGTAAATAAGTAAGATCAGTATCTCTATATACTTCTACTCCCATTTTCATAATCTTTCTTTCACTATTATAAGTAGTATTAGCATCAATTAAAGAATATAATTCTCCAAGTATAGCAACTCTAAGAGGTTTAGTAGGTTTATTAATTAAAATATTTCTAAATTTCTTTCTATACTTAAAATAGTTATAAATATTTTTAAATATCCCATTATCCTTAAAACTATCCAAATATTCTTTTTCTATCTTTTCAAAAGAACCATCTACTACTTCAAATCCCATATTAAGTCTAATATATTTTTCTATCTTATCCATACAAATAATCATAACTAAACTATTAATCAAATAATAAAAAGTACTAATAGGATTAGCCCTTTTATTCATTTTTTTACAAAACTTATATCCCTTCTTAAGAGAAATATGATTATCACTAATCATATTATAAAACTCAAAGACATAACCTAAATCTCTTAATATCTTTTCTTCAAGTTCTCCATAATATCCATATCTACATCCACCACCACCTTGAACTAAAGTATTAGCCCCTTTTTCTAATGCCTCAATATAATTACCAAGATTATATTTAAAAGGTACACATACAAAAGAAGGAGCATACTTACTACCAATTTCAATAGTTCTTTTAGTAGTAGCAGGTGGCACGATTACTTTACATTTAGTAGCCTTTCTAATAAAATAATCAAAAACAATATAATAATTTCCCAAATGCGGAAAAGAAATAACCCTATCCATTATCTCGCCTAGCCTTTATAATATCCACAAAACTCTCTAGTCTAGTCATTAACCCGCTAGTAGCAGTACTATCATCAATAATAATATTAATAACAGGTACATCTTTTAACTTTCTAATAGCAAGTTCATTAACTAAAGAATCAGAAGCACAAGGAAAAGAAGATAAAAAGACAATACCATCTACACAATCTTTGTAATAGAAAGAACTACCAATATTCTCTTTAGAATAAAGAAAATATAAAGTATTAGAAAAATCTTCTGCATAAGAAATAGCAATCTTTCTATTAAGCCTATCAGAATATAAAATATCAATATTTTCATCCTTAAAATAACGAATAATATTACCACATAAATATTCATCATAAACAACATAAGGATGTGCTACAATAAGAATCTTCATTTTATTAGATCTAAGAATCTTATCTTGTTTATTAACAAGACTTAAATAATATTTTCTATTTTTAATTTTACCCTTAATATAATAAAATAAAACTTTAAAAATATTCTTATTAAATTTAATTCCCATCTTAATAAAACCAAATAATTCAAATTTACCCTTTATATAATCAATATCATAATTAAGTATTTTATCTTCAAATAAATTATTCACAACATCATATATCCCATTAAACTTCATGCATACCCTATTGCCTTTTCCATAATTACATATTCTAGGTACTAGTATATAATCACATTTTTGAGATAGTTCTTTAACATGTCCTAAATAAATCTTAGCAGGAAGACAAGACTCATCAATTGATATATTACCTCCTTTATCAATAATACCCTTATTAGTAGGAGGACTTAAAATAAGTGTGCAACCAATCCCCTCAAAAAAAGTCTTCCATAAAATATAATCACGATAATATAGTAATCCTCTAGGTATTCCAATTCTAATCTTTCTTTTCATATAGCCTCCATCTAATACTATGAAATAAATAAAAAAAAAAGAACTAGTTCTCACCACCTAGTCCTATATCACTAACCAATATCTATTTATCATTTAATTTTCTCTTTTTAACATAAGGCTTATTTTCTTCAATAGTATCATCCTTATATTCAACCTTATCTTCAGATAAATCCATATATAATTTACCATATTCATTAACCGATAAAGCTAGATCTTGTTTTTTACTAGAAATTTCCATACTTAACTTATCAATATATTTTGAAATCAAATTTAATTTACTATATAATTTATCAGAATTATCTTCATATTCTTTCTTCAATATCTTTTCTTTTTTTTCAAAAACATCCATCACTTTACAATATCTCTTATAACTAAGCAATAGACTAGAAACAAAACCAACTTCCATAGTAATTAATATAGCCAAAGGATTAACATCAATAAAATTGGTAAAAACACTAAAGATAAAACAAAAAAATAAACTCATATATATTGATTTAAAAAGTCTATTTGTTTCTTTTTGTCTTTGCCTATCGTTCTTATTCTTAACACTTTTCATTTTTCTATTATACTCGTTAAAAAGGGCATCATATTCACTATCTAAATCATTGTATTCATAAATCATAGTTTCTTTCAAAGTTTCCAATTCATCAAGAGCAAGTTCCTTAACAAATTTATTGTATGTTTCTTCATAATAATTCATAATAACCTCCAAATAATACCAATATTATAATATACTAAATATTAAAAGTCAAGAAAAAAGAACTAGTTCTCATCTTCTAGTTCTTCGTCATCTACTATAGTTAAATCAGCATAATCATCATCTATTAAATCAGCATCACTATCATCAGTATAATCATCATCATAATTATCTTCTTCACTCATGTTCTCATCATCAATAACATCTTCATCTTCTTCTTCAGAGTCAACTTCTTCATATATGTCATCAATATCAATTTTAACAGAATGATTAGCTCTTAAATCCCAATTACCATCGTTAAGTAAAATAAATTCTTTAGAAGTAGTAAGTGATTCAAAGAAGTCACCAATTCTTTCTTGGTACTCTTCATCAGATAACTCAAGTAATTTACATACCTCTTTAAATAAATCAGCAGTATTCATTGTTTTTTTATTTTCCTTTAAATATAATTCTGCTATTTTAGCATAAGATAACATTTCAAGATTTTCTTTACTCATTTTACTAAGCATAATATTTCCTCCTACATTTCCTCTCTAAGAATTAACCCTAACATATATGCAGCATTATTAATAACAACTTTTACTGCGTTAATAAGGGCTATTCTTTCCTTAGTATATATTTCATCATCAGTAACAATCTTTTCTACTGAATAATAACTATGGAATAATCCAGCAAGTTCAAATAAATAATTAGCAACCAAATGTGGTAATCCTTTTGAAGCTGCACTAATAATAACATCTTCAAATTCTAATAATTTATTCAAAATAGTATATGCACTATCACTCTCTATAGTACTAAATTTAATATCTTTTGAAATTTCTTTTCCTCTAAGAATAGAACTAATTCTAGCATTAGCATACTCAATATAGTAAATTGGATTTTCATTACTATTTTTAACTGCTAAGTCAAGATCAAAATCCATTTGTGTATCTAAACTCTTAGAAGCAAAGAAGTATCTAGCAGCATTAACACCAACATCTTCAATTAACTCATTAAGAGTAATAGTTTTACCTGTTCTTTTACTAAGTTTAACCTCTTCACCATTTCTAAGAAGTCTAACCATCTGAAGAATTCTAATATCAATCTTAGATGAATCATATCCAACAAATTCAAGTGAAGATCTAAGTCTATGAATATAACCATGGTGATCTGAACCTAATACATCAATAAGTCTATCATAACCCCTATTAAACTTATCACTATGATATGCAATATCAGGAAGAAGATAAGTATAATTACCATCGCTCTTAACTAATACCCTATCTTTCTCATCATATAAATCAGTAGTCTTAAGCCATAAAGCCCCTTCATCAATATAACATTTACCACTATTTTTAAGTTTATTCAAAGTATTTTCAACAAATCCACGATCATATAAAGACTGTTCACTAGTAAACACATCAAAATTAACTCTAAACTTATCTAAATCCTTCTTAATACCATCAAGTAAAATATCAAGACCTTTTTGCCTAAAGAATTCAATATCTTCATCTAATTTACTATCACCATATTCATCATATAAAGATTCCGCTATTACAATAATTTCTTTACCATGATAACCATTCTCTGGAATAGCAAATTCTACTCCACATCTTTCCTTATATCTTTCTTTAATAGATACACCTAAATTATACATCTGATTACCAGCATCATTAATATAATATTCTCTTGTAACATCATATCCAGCAAAAGACATTATCTTAGATAAACAGTCACCATACACAGCACCTCTACCATGACCAATATGTAAAGTACCAGTTGGATTAGCAGATACATACTCAATATTAATCTTTTCTAATTTACCAAAATCACTCTTACCATAGTTCTTTCCCATATCATTAATAACATTAATATTATTAAGTAAATAATCTTTATTAATATAGAAATTAATAAATCCAGGATTAGCAACCTCTATTCTATCAATCATATCATCACTAATATTCTTAATAATATCATTAGCAATATTAATAGGACTAGACTTAAGTTCCTTAGTAAGTAAAAAGGCTACATTTGTAGAATAATCACCATTTTTCTTATCTTTAGGAATCTCAATAACTATTTTATTAACATCCATATCTACTGGTAAACTCTTTTTTATAATATACTGTAATTTATTTTTTATACTCATAAAATATCACCCATTTCAATTAGTAATTCATATTCACATTCTGTATCAGCAATAACATACTTAATATAAATCTTATTATCATTAACATCAAACATCTTCATATTAATATCCATATCAACAGAATAACCATGTTCTTTAAGATAATAATTACTTTTACCATGTTTCTCGTTAAAAGAAAAACTATTAATAAAATCATTACCATCTCTAACAAGTAAAATATCATTATCATTAATCTTAATAGAATACTTAACACCATCAAATACAAAAGATATCTTTTCCTTATTTTTAATACCTTTTTCATTAAAAGTAATAAGTTCATTTTCTGTATTATTTTTTAAATAACCATTAATTTTAACTCTAATAATATCACTTCCAAACATTTCATTTGAAATCATATCATATCTTTAAAAAAAATACAACATATTTTACGCAATTTTTATCATAATAATAAATGACATACAAAAACAACAAAAATGAGGGATATAAATGAAGAAAAAAACAAAGAAAATAATACTATTAAGTTTATCACCATTACTAGTATTTATATTAATCCATATAGTAGTCTTTACCTATGCCTTTATAACACCAAAATTAGAAATAAATAAATCACAATCATTCTATTTATATGATACTAAAAATGAATTAGTATTTAATAATGATAAAGATTGGATACCATTAAAAGAAATAAGTCCATATCTAGTAGAAGCCACTCTATCAACAGAAGATAAATATTTTTACAAGCATATTGGTTTTGATTATCTAAGAATAGGAAAAGCAATGATAACAAATATTATCAAAAAGGACAAAAGTGAAGGAGCCTCCACTATTACTCAGCAGTATGCCAGAAATCTTTTTCTAAACTTTGAAAAAACTTGGAAAAGAAAAATAGATGAAGCCCTTCTAGCCACTGAATTAGAAGTACATTATAGCAAAAATGAAATACTAGAAGGTTATCTAAATACCATTAATTATGGTGGAGTATATGGAATAGAAGCCGCATCTAAATACTATTTCAATAAATCAGCAAAAGACCTCACCCTAGCAGAAGCATCCCTACTAGCAGGAATACCCAAATCTCCTAATAACTATTCACCAGTAAAAAATTATACTAAGTCCAAAGAAAGACAAAAAATAGTCTTAAAGATGATGCAAAAAAATAAAAAGATAACTACTGAAGAATATAATAACGCTATAAATACTAACCTAACTATTATAGGTAAAAAAGAAAAAAGCAATATAACAAGTATTAATTATTTCAAAGACTCTGTATTAGAAGAATTAAAAAGATTAACAAACATACCAGAAGAAATAACTAAAACAGGAGGTTTAAAAATATATACAACTCTAGATATAGAAGCTCAAGAAGATTTAGAAAAAGCTGTATATAGTTATATAAATGATGAAACCAAAGTAGAAACAGCCGCTATCATGATGAATCCTAATACTGGAGGAGTAATAGCCATGATAGGAGGCAATGATTATAATAAAAGTGAATATAATAGAGCCACTAAAGCCAAAAGACAAGTAGGTTCTACAATGAAACCATTATTATATTATACTGCTCTAGAAAGTGGCTTTACAGCATCATCATCATTTACTAGTGAAAAAACAACTTTTACCTTTGCCGGAGATAAAACATATAGCCCAAATAACTATAATAATTCCTATGCCAATTGCCCAATATCAATGGCAGCAGCCATCTCTTACTCTGATAACATATATGCTGTCAAAACTCATCTCTTTCTAGGAGAAAATATGTTAATAAATACTGCTAAAAGATTAGGAATAACTAGTAATCTAACCGCAATTCCATCTCTAGCCTTAGGTACTGAAGAAATAAGTTTATTAGAAATGACAACAAGTTATTCATCATTTGCTAATTTAGGATACAAAGTAGAACCACATTTTATTAAGAAAATAGTAGACTCCAAAGGAAATATTTTATATGAAAATAAAGAAGAAAAAGAACTAATACTTAATCAAAGTCTTACTTTTATATTAAACGAAATGTTAACATATACCTATAATAAAAACTTTATTGATTATAACTATCCAACTCTAATATCATTATTACCTAACATAACTCATAAATATAGTATTAAATCAGGAACAACTGATACTGATTTATTAATAATAGGTTATAATAAAGATGCTGTTCTAAGTATTTGGAATGGTTATGATGATAATAGTAAAATAGAATCAAAAGAATATTCATATCATAAAAATATATGGATAGATACTATGGAAGCATATTTCAAAGATAAAGAAACAACATGGTATAATATACCTTCTAATGTTGTAGGAGTATTAGTAAACCCTATAACAGGTGTAATAGCAAATGATAATGATACAAAAAAAGAAATGTTCTTCTATATAAAAGGAACAGAACCAACATTAAATGGAACTACTAAAGATCTAGATGCTGTCTTCAAAGAAGAAAATAGTTTGAGCGAACAAAAAGAAGCACCATAAAAAGATGCTTCTTTTCCTATCCACTCCAAATACTAAATATCACCAAATAAATAACTTTTTATAGACAATTTTAATTGTAAACAATAATCATATATAAATGTAATAAGTAAATCTAAACTATAAAATTTTCATCACCAATCGATTACATAGATATAAAGTTTTAAAATAGATAGTAATGGCTTGAAATAGTTATCCCAATTTAACTCTTAAAATAACTTAAAGAGACCACTTACATTACAAAGAAATTTCAAATTCAATAGAATTTAACTTAGATATTTCAAAGTCAGTTCTTTGTATTTGTTCTTCTAATGTCTTAGATTTTTCTCTTATTTCATCAGCATTATAATTAACATCAACACAATCAAAATAAGAATTGTTAACCTCAGTAACTCTTCTTTTAGCACTCTTACATTTTAATAAATCATCATAAAAGGATTTTAACTTCCTTAGATAAGTATTATCAACAATAGCGCTTTGAATAGTTCTGCCATCAGATAACTTAAATGAGTTATTTTTTTCATATAAAGTAGCTTTTAATTTAGATATTTTTTTCAAAATATTCTCTTGTTCCATCAGAGCCTCATCAAAGTCTTTCTTATAATCTTTAATAACATTAGCTGTTCCATCAAGTTCAATAATAGTTTCATTGAAAATCATTTCTTCAATATGAGAAGTTATATTGGTAAATTTCTTTTCCTCATCCGCTATTATATTCATTAATTCTGAAATATTTGTTTTCATATATATTACCTCCGCTTTCGTATACAATTATATAACAAAAATTTAAAAAAAGGTCTCTTTAAAAGAGACAATGTTATTTTTATAAAATAACACCAGCATAAGTATATAGATAATCATTTATAATATTAATATCATAAATATCATTTTCTATACAATAAGATATAACTAAGTCAAAATTATTATTTTTACTTAAACTATATCCAGCACTTGAAAGTAAATTATTAAACCTATTTTCATCTAATGATAAAGATAGACATAACTTAATAACAGTATTTTTTTTAGGAATATAATTATTATTACATCTTATCTTAGAAAACAACTTTCTATCTATACCTGCCCTTTTATAAATCTCCGCATCTTTATAGCCTCCCTCATCTATGTAAGAAAAAAGAAGACTATTAAATGTCAAAGATTTATTTTGATTTAGATATTCTTTAATTTTGTTATTCATTGTTATACCTCCTGCAGCACCTTTGCTGACACCAAAAAATATAAACAATTCAAAAAATCTAAATCAATAGTATTATATATACTTTTTTTATAAAAGTCAATATAAAAAATCACTAGTATTAAACTAATGATTCCAAATAAATATAAATCTATCTCTACCACTATAATCTTTTTCTAAAGATATATTAACATTATCAAAATATTTATTAATAATATTAAGAATATCATTTCCTTGTTTATAACCTATTTCAAAGGCTATAAGAAACCTATCATTCAAGTACCTTCTACATTCTCTAAGTATTTTATCATAAAAATATAACCCATTACCATCAGCATACAATGCCATATGTGGCTCATTATTATAAACAACATCCATAATATCTTCGTCATAACTAATATATGGTGGATTACTAATAATAACATCATACTTATCATTAATATTAGAAAAAATATCACTTTCAATAAAATTAACATCAGTATTATTAATTTTATTATTTTCTTTAGCAACATCAAGAGCTTCTTTAGATATATCAACAGCAGTTACCATACTATTATCTAAAAATTTATTTAAAGTAATAGCAATACACCCACTACCAGTACCAATATCAAGTATTTTAATTTCATTATTAAAATACTTATTTATATATTTAATGGTTTTTTCTACTAATAATTCAGTCTCAAATCTAGGTATTAAAGTATTCTTATTAACTTTAAATGTATTACCATAAAAATCAACATTTCCAACAATATATTGCACTGGTATACCACTTTCTAACTCTTTAATAGCAGTCTCCATATCTTTATCTTTTAAATATTTTTTTAAATATTCTATTTCTTTATTCATAAACTTATTAAATAGTTCCTTCTAATTTCTTTTTTTGATCTTCATTAATTAAAGCCTCAATTAAATCTTCCATATCTCCATCCATAACTCTATCTAAGTTCATTGAAGTATATCCAATTCTATGATCAGTAATTCTATTTTGTGGATAATTATAAGTTCTTATCTTCTCACTTCTATCTCCAGTACCAATCTTAACTTTTCTTTCAGCTGCCTCTTTTTCCTCTTGTTCTCTAAGTTTCATATCATAAAGTCTAGTTTTAAGTATTTTAAAAGCAAGTTCTTTATTTTTAATCTGACTTCTTTCGGTTTGTGAATAAACAATAATACCAGTAGGAATATGTGTAAGTCTAACAGCACTATCCGTAGTATTAACACCTTGTCCACCACATCCACTACTTCTTGTTATATCAATTCTAACTTCTGATTCATCAAGTTCAAAATCAAATTCTTCAGCCTCAGGCATAACAAGAACAGTAGCAGTACTAGTATGCACTCTACCTTGACTTTCAGTAGCAGGTACTCTTTGTACCCTATGAGCACCACTTTCATATTTTAGTTTAGAATAAACACAATCGCCCTTAACCATAAATTCAATTTGTGAATATCCACCAGCAGTACCTTCAACAGCATTAAGTATTTCTATTTTCCATCCCTCATTAGAAGCATATCTACTATACATATCAAATAAATCACCAGCAAAAATATTAGCCTCATCCCCACCAGCAGCCCCTCTAATTTCCACAATAACATTTTTTTCATCATTAGGATCATGTGGTATTAATAATACTTCAAGTTCACTTTCTAACTTACTTTTCTTTTCCTCAGCATTAGTAAGTTCTTCTTTAGCAAAATCAGCCATATCCTTATCTTTTAATAATTCCTTAGCCTCTTCAATATCATCTAACACTTTTTTATATTCTTTATATACTTCAACAGTCTTCTCTAACCCAGTTCTTTCTTTAGAAAGAAGAGTCATTTTCTTAATATCTGATATAATCTCAGGACTAGCAAGTTCTTCTCCAATCTCATTATATCTTTTTAATGTAGCCTCTAGTCTATCTATCATAGATTATCCCTCATTTCCTTAAATATTATATAATAAAAAAATAAAAAAGTAAATTAATAATACCAAATTAACTCATTTTCTAAGTATATATTATTAACTTATATATAATATATATGGTTGATATCTCAACTTAAGACTACTTTAGTAGGCTCAAGTTGACACTTCAAAACCTTAGATTTGAAGTGAATAAACAAAAATTTTAAAAAAAATCATAATTTATTATTGACAATAATAATAAAATGTAATACAATTTAGACATATTTATTAAACAACGACGAATATTAAGTAGTTATTTCAAATAGTATTAAATATAGAGAGTTAATGTTAGGTGGAAATTAACAATACCGAAATAACGAATTACAATATTAAGAGTTTAATCGGTAAAAACCGTTATCATATTGAGACAATATTATTAATAAATAAAAATAAAATATTGTAAATAAAGGTGGTACCACGAGTAATTTCGTCCTTTTGGTATCATCTTTTTTTATATAAAAAAGGAGAGGATAAAAATGAAATTATATGACGATTTAGTATGGAGAGGATTAATAAAAGACTTTTCAAGTCCAGATTTAATAGATAAGTTAAACAATGAAAAATTAACATTTTATATAGGTACAGACCCTACTGCCGATTCATTACACCTAGGACATTTATCAAGTTTTTTAATAAGCAAAAGATTAAAAGACTATGGTCATAATCCAATCCTATTAGTAGGAGGAGGAACAGGTTTAATAGGAGACCCAAGGCCAACCGCAGAAAGAGACACAATTGTAAAAGAAGAATTATTCAGAAACACAGAATGCCTAAAAAATCAAGTACAAAGATTATTTGGCTTCAAAGTAGTAAATAACTATGACTGGATAAAAGATATTTCCGCTATCGACTTTTTAAGAGATTATGGAAAACACTTCAATGTAAATTACATGATCAACAAAGACATTGTAAGAAGAAGATTAGAAAGTGGCATTACTTATTGTGAAATGTCTTACATGATATTACAAAGTTTAGACTTCTTACACCTAAATAAAGAATATGGCTGTACACTTCAAGTAGCAGGTTCAGATCAATGGGGAAATATAACCGCTGGTATTGACCTAATAAGAAAGAAAACAGGACAAGAAGTATATGGTTTTACAATGCCACTAATACTAGACAAATTTGGAAATAAATTTGGTAAGAGTGAAGGAAATGCACTATGGCTAGATAAAAACAAAACTTCCTCTTATGAAATTTATCAATACCTAGTAAATACAGATGATTCAAAAGTAGTAGAATACCTAAAAGTATTTACATTCCTATCACATGAAGAAATAAATAAATTAGAAGAAAAGGTAAAAACAGAACCAGAAAAGAGAGAAGCCCAAAAAGCACTTGCTAGTGAAGTAGTAAGATTCTTACATGGTGAAGAAGAACTACAAGAAGCAATCAAACTAACAGAATGTCTATTTACTGGTAATGTAAAAGAACTAACTGATGAAGAAATAGAAATGGTATTTAAAGGAATGCCTACTATCGAAACAAAAGAAGATACAATAATAAATATAATGACAAATAATGATATAGCATCATCAAAAAGAGAAGCTAGAGAATTCTTATCAAATAATGCCATCACATTAGATGGAGAGATAATAAATGATGAAAATTATATCATAACAAATAACAAAAAGAATCACATAATCAGAAGAGGAAAGAAAAAATACTACTTAATAAAAATAAACTAAAGTTTTCTATGAAACTTTAGTTTTTATTTTTAAAATATTATTACTCCTATTAGGAATATTAAAATATACTTTTACATCATTACTAGTTAAACTATATAAAAAATCCTCAAAGCAAATATCTCTATTATTAATATTAACATAATCATCATATGCCTCTTTAACAAATATTTTCTTATTATCGAAATGTATAAAATTATTAAACATATAAAATTCATCATCATCTTCAACAATACAACTATTCATCTTAATAGAATAATCATTCATTAAATATGAAAGTTCACTACAGCTAATTTCTCTTCTAGTTAAAAAAACACCAGCCATAAATGAAGAAAAATTTTCTACATTTTCCACTGAATTCACCTCACAATGTAAAATTATATATTAAAAATAAATAAAAGTCAAAACAAATATTTAAATTTATCAACTTTTCTGATATAATATATGCTTGAAGGAGGAACTATGAACCAAGTATTAGACGACATTAATTTTGATAATTATGTAGTAATCGGTGTCTCTGCAGGGCCTGACTCAATGTGCCTATTAGACTTGCTAGAAAAAAAGACAAACAAAATAATAGTATGTCACATAAATCATAATATCCGCAAGCAAAGTATAATAGAAGAAAATTATTTAAAAGAATACTGTCAAAAACATAACTTAATATTTGAAACAATGACTATAAAAGAATATAAAGAAAATAATTTTGAAAATGAAGCCAGAAAAATAAGATATAACTTCTACGAAGAAATACTAAAAAAATATCATTCAAATCAGTTATTTCTTGCCCACCATGGTGATGATTTAATTGAAACAGTATTAATGAAAATAGAACGTGGTTCTAATATCGAAGGTTACGCAGGTATAAAAAGAATAAGTAAATTACCAAATTATACTATTATAAGACCACTATTACCATATACTAAAGAAGATATCAAAAATTATAACAAATCACATAATATCACATATTATATTGATAGTTCTAACACAAATATCGACTATACTAGAAACTGGTATCGCCACAAAGTGCTTCCTATCTTAAAAGAAAGAAAGAAAGATATTCATCTAAGTTTTCTAAAATATTCTGGAACATTACAAGAATATAATGAATATATAGATAGAACAATCCAAGAAAAAATACCAAATATCTATCAAAATAATACTATCAATATAGATGTATTAAATAGAGAAGATCCATTTATTCAAAAAAATATCTTATACTACATAATGAATAACTTATATAATAATAAAAGTAATATTATCACTAGTAAACACATAAATAATATATTATCCCTAGTAAACAATAATAAACCAAATATAAAAATAAATCTTCCCCAAAACAAAATACTAATAAAAGAATATAATAAATTATACATAAAAGATAATAATAGTAATAATAATAACTATAAATTAGAACTAAAAAATAATATAAAGATAAATAACATAACCTTTGTATTAAAAGAAAAAGAAGAAAATGATGGTAACAACATATGTAGACTAAATAGTAAAGATATAAATTTTCCCCTATATTTTCGTAATAGAAAAGATGGTGATTACATAATACTTAAAAATAGTAATGTTAAAAAGAAAATAAAAGAAATATTTATTGAGAATAAAATTCCATTATCCAAAAGAAACAATTATCCACTGCTAGTTGATGCCAAAGATAATATCCTATGGATACCAAATATAAAAAAAAGTAATTTATGTAATAAAAAAGAAGAAAACTATGATATAATAATTAAGTACATTGAAGGAGATGAAAATAATGAATAAAAAAGATATCAAGAAAAATTTATTACCATATGTATTCTTATTAGTATTCTTTATAGGATGCCTAGTAGCATTTAAAATGTTCAACAACACAGTAAATGAACTTACCTATGATGAATTCTTACAAGACTTAAATGGTGGTAAAATAACAGAATTAACAATTACACCAAAGGTAAGAACAGACACATATAAATTAACTGGTAAATTAGATGAATATAAAGATAACGAATACTTTATACTATATATTCCTCAATCAGAAGAATTTATATCAAAAATAACTGCCGCCAAAGAAGGAACAGGGTCTTTCAAACTAACTATAATAAATGACCCCGAAGCATCATCATGGTTATTAGTAATAGCTAACGTAGTTCCATACATAATATTAGGTGGACTAGTAATTTGGGTATTCACAAAACAACTAGGTGGTGGAAACAAATCTATGGACTTTGGAAAATCAAGAGCTAAACTAGTCGAAGAAAGTAAAGCAACATTCAAAGATGTAGCAGGTTTAACCGAAGAAAAAGAAGAAGTACAAGAATTAATAGACTTCTTAAAAAATCCTAAGAAATTCACTAGTATGGGAGCAAGAATACCAAAAGGAGTTCTATTAGTAGGGCCTCCAGGAACAGGTAAAACATTACTAGCTAGAGCCGTTGCCGGCGAAGCAAAAGTACCATTCTATTATATAAGTGGATCAGACTTTGTAGAATTATTCGTAGGTATTGGTGCTTCAAGAGTAAGAGATATGTTTAAACAAGCAAAAATGAATGCTCCATGTTTAATATTTATCGATGAAATAGATGCTGTTGGAAGACAAAGAGGTACAGGACTTGGTGGAGGACATGACGAAAGAGAACAAACTCTTAACCAATTACTTACTGAAATGGATGGATTTGGTGCTAATGAAGGAATAATTATTATAGCCGCTACTAACAGACCAGATGTTCTAGATCCAGCATTATTAAGACCTGGAAGATTTGATAGACAAGTAACAGTAAGCTTACCAGATAAAAATGCTAGAATAGAAATATTAAAAGTACACGCTAAAAACAAAATACTAGATAAAGGTATCACTTTAGAATATCTAGCTAAAAGAACTCCAGGATTTTCCGGAGCGGACCTAGAAAACTTACTTAATGAAGCAGCATTACTTGCCGTAAGAAGAAATAAAAAAGCCATAACAATGGCTGAAATAGATGAAGCAACAGACAGAGTTCTAATGGGACCTGCTAAAGTAACAAAGAAATATACAGACAAAGAAAAAAAATTAGTAGCCTTCCATGAAGCAGGTCATGCTGTAATGGGATTAAAATTAGATGGCGCTAATGAAGTACAAAAAATAACAATTATCCCAAGAGGCCATGCTGGTGGATACACTATGATGACCCCTAAAGAAGAATCATTTAACTATACAAAAAATGAATTACTAGAATCAATCTGTGGATTACTAGGAGGAAGAGTTGCAGAAGAAGTAACATTTCATGAAATAACAACTGGTGCCCACGATGACTTTAAAAAAGCAACCAAAATTGCCAGAAGTATGGTAACAGAATACGGAATGAGTTCTTTAGGACCAATGATGCTTGAAGAACCGGATGGAAATACATTCTTAGGTAGAGACTATACAAAAAATAGAAATATTTCTGATACTGTAGCTCATGAAATAGATGAAGAAATGCGTTCAATAATTAATACTTGTTATGAAAAAACAAAAAAAATAATAAATGAAAATAAAGATTTATTAGCATTAATAGCCAATACACTTCTTGAAGAAGAAACAATAACAAAAGAAGAAATCGATTATCTAGTAGAACATGGTCATTTACCAGAAGAAAAATCCACTGAAGAATCTAAAGAAGATAATACAAAAGAAACAAATAAAAAAAATAAAAAAGAAGTAAAGAAAGAAGATACTAAATCAAAATAGTATCTTCTTTTATTTATCTGTATCATCATCAGGAAGTCTAATAATAAGTTCCCCATCTTTAGAATACATATACTTTTCTCTAGCATATCTAGCAACATATTCTGGATCTTTTAACTTTTTAATATCCGAATTAAGTTTATCTTCTTCATCTTTCAAAGTAACTAATTTTTCACTTAAAGTCTTTTTTTCATTTTTAATTTCTATAATTTTACTAACATTAGAAAAGAAACTATAACTAAGAGACCCAATTATAGAACCAAATATAATAAAAAATAAAAATATTCTAGTCTTAGCCTTTTTATTCAACTTTTTCTTAGCCATAATCTCCCACCTTTCTAAAAGAATTATATCACACCTTATTTTTTTTTACAATCAATTTCTTATAAATGACAAAAGATAACAAATAACCTGTAAACATAGTCAAAAAAAAGTATAAATGCAAAATACCATTATTAATTTTAATAAGTATTAAAAAATATAATAAAGAAATAAAAATAACAAACAAAAAAGAAATTATAATTCGATATACAATTTTTCCTTCATATAAAAACTTTTGATTAACTTCTAATAATATATAAAATATTATTCCATATATAAAAGAATATAATAGAGAAAAAATCTGAATCTTTAAAATCATTTAAATAGTTTATTTAATAAAGAATTATCATTATCTTTTTTATTATTACTATCTAAATAAACCATACTATCAATTTTTCCTTTGATAGAAACATTTCCCTGATATGTATCAAGCTTAATAATCTCAAGTTCATTTCCTTTAATAACAAGATAACCAAGTGTTGTTTCCATCAAAAACTCTTCACTATCAAAACTTTCAATCTTTTTAACACCACTAATAACAATATTCTTTCTTTCTACTAAAGTAATACCATGATTAAAACCATTATCTACTTCTTTAACTTTATCCATATCATCACCCATAAAATAATATGCTAAATAAATTAAATATATGAAAAAAACTACTATTAAAGTAGTTTATTCTTCCATATTATTATATGCATCAAGGATTAAATCTTCAAATAACTTTCTAGTTTCCTTATTAATAGGATGTGCTGTGTCTCTATGACTTCCATCTGGAAGAGTCTTACTAGGCATTGCAATAAATAATCCATCATCACCCTCTAAAATTCTAATATCCTCAACTAAAAAGCATCCATCAATTAGAACTTTAGCAATTCCTCTCATCTTTGAATTTTCTTTTTTTTCAATTTTGACTAACTTGTCAAGTTTTAACTCCATGTAATCAACTCCTTCTAGAAATAATACTTTCTAATTACATTGTATATTATTTAATAAAGAAAAGCAAGTTTTTTTGCATAAATTTTACAATTTATCAAAAAAAAGTTCTATAGTATTAGTAAGAACATCTCTATAACTAAAACTTTTAACCTCATCGCTATCAGTTTTAATAATAAAAATATAATTATAAGTCTCTGATATTATCCCTGAATATTCTTCTTTTTTATTTCTACTACCATTATATATAATCTTAACATTATCACCTAGTTTACTATCTATATTATTCTTAATTTTTTCAATAGTCATAATTATCTAGGATACCCAATATACATAGTACCCTTAGTAATAATCCCCCCTATTCCATCTGCACCATATTTAGTTTTAGCAAGTATTTTAATCAAATCAATATTATTATTTTTATCTGAAAAAGCAAGACAAGCCGCTATAATAGCAGGATCAAGTGCATGAATATTAATTCTTTTAGGACTTGAAGCAAAATTAGCACCTGCCTTAATTAGCTCTTCATAATTAGACTGACAAGCACCTGCTATTATAAATAACTTTTCATGTGAGCTCTCATATTTTCTAGCTTCTTTCACAGCCAAAACAAAATTACTAGTATTTTTATAATTATTACCACTTCTTTTCTTTCTATAATAAGCATCATGACCAGTAATAACTAAAATATCAGGATTATATTTTTTTAAATTATCATTTACAACCTCAATAAGATTATTTTCATCAGCATAAACTCCATAAGCCTTTAATCTATTTTTTTTATAAAAATTCATACACTTTTCTAAATATTCATTATCACCATCAATATGAAGAATTCTACCAGGCAAATAAAAATACTCATCTCTTTCTAATGACCTATACCCGTCAATTTCTGGAGAAAAATCATCAATAGCATTAGAATTATATATTTTCAAATCATCGCTAGGACTATCTGCAAATAATCTAACTACTACCCCTTTTAAAACATAAATGTCTTCCTTAATATCAATAATTTTAAATACAATATCATTATCATAAGATTTCCTAGTAACTAAATCACCAATATTAAACATACTATCACCCATAAAATAATATGATATAAAAAAAAAATATATAACAAAAAAGAGCTACTTTAGTAACTCATTTGAAATTTCAACAAATACATAATATGGAATCTTTTCACTTCTCATACTAAGATCATAACCATATTTTTCTAACACTTTAGAAACAATATCTAAATTATATTTATTTATTAAATTATTTTTAATTGTCTTTCTCTTAAATTGAAAAGAATCTTTAACTAATTTATCAAAATGTTCAAAAGAAGTAAGATCTTCAAGACTATCTTTTCTTATCATCTTAATAACAGCAGAATCAACATTAGGAGTCGGATAAAAAGCCTTCCTATCAACATCAATAATTTTCTCTATATTAAAATGATAATTAAGAAGAACAGTTATCTGACCATATTCTTTTGTACCAACAGGGGCAGATAATCTTTCCGCCACCTCTTTTTGTATCATAATAACAATCTCATTAGCGGGTATAGTTTCCATAACAAATTTGCTAACAATTGGTGTGGTAATATAATATGGTAAATTAGCTACTATATAAATATTTTTATAATTATATTTCTTTAAATCTTCTTTAACATCACGATATAAAAAATCATCCCATATAATATCATAGTTATTAAATTCCAACAATTCTCTACTAAGAATTTTTTTTAACCTAGTATCAATTTCATATAAAAGTACAAAATCAGCCTTCTTAAGTAATTTTTTAGTTAAATTACCACTACCAGGTCCAATCTCAATAACCATATTATTTTCTTTATAATCAATAGCATTAGCAATATTATCAACTATATTATCATCTATTAAAAAATTTTGCCCTAAACTTTTTCTAAAATCAAAATTATAAATCATTAATATATAACAATAACAAAAATTTCAGTCAGTATTAAAAATATTGAAATTAATGTTAATCCCAATCCAATTTTACCAATATTACTTTTTTTATCAACTAGAGCAAAAATTAAAGAAATAATCGTAAAGAACATCGTAGTACTAACAAAACCTAATCCATATATAATTCTTTCATAAGCTTTAGTATACATACCAACCTCACTTATATCATAAAAAAACAAGGAAAAAGACAAAATAAAAGATATAATACTAAAAACCAAAGTAACAACATTAAAAAGTTTTATATTATTTTTTTTACTTTTTACTTTATTTTCACGTTTTTTTAATATAACTCCACAATTTAAACAAACATAAGCATCTTCATCAACCTTATTACCACAATTTGAACAATACATAAAAATTCCTCCTACTAGATAATTTTACCACATAAAAAAAATAGAATCAATAACTATGATTCTATTTATGATAAGTTTCATTATTTAATATTTTACATGATCTATAAATCTGTTCTAACAATACAACCCTAAATAACTGATGTGGAAAAGTAAATTTAGAAAATGATAATTTATAATTACTTATTTCTTTTATACTTTTATCTAAACCATCAGAACCTCCAACAATAAATATAATATTAGGATTAGTAATAAATATTTTATCTATTTTATTAGCAAGTTCTATAGAAGTAAGCATATTACCTTCAATCTCTAAAGTAATAACATAATCATTACTCTTAATATGTTGCTTAATTTTAATAGCTTCTTCTTTCATATTAGAGTCATTCACTTCAATAATATCTATTTTATAATACTTAGAAATCCTCTTTTCATAATCAGAAATAGCATCTCTTAAATACTTTTCTTTAACTTTTCCAACACAAATAATCTTAATCATAACTTAACAAGCTCCGTCTCTTTATTTTGTTTAGCAATAATAATATTATCAACATGAGTGTCACTATCATTAAGTCTTTCAATAAGTGTATTATAAGCAAGCTCCTCAGTATTATTATCTTCAGATAAGTGAGCAAGAATAATACATTTAGTATTATTCCCTATAAAAGAAGACAAATATTTAGCCGAATCATAATTAGATAAATGACCTTTATCAGATAATATTCTTTGTCTTAAGTTAAACGGATAACTACCATTATTAAGCATTTCAATATCATGATTAGACTCCATAACATAAACATTTCTATTACTTAAAATATCAAAATACTTCTTATTAATATATCCAGTATCAGTAATATAAACAATAGAGTCATCACCACTTATGATTATATAACCTCTAGAATCAGGAGCATCATGAGAAGTCTTAATAGCAATAATATGCATATCTCCAATATCAAATTCATTTTCTAAAAATACATAATTATTTAAATAATCTAAACTCTTTAACATAACATCTGTAATATAAACAGGAATATTATATTTATTTTCAAACACCTTAAGGCCCTTAACATGGTCAACATGAGTATGAGTAATTAGTACTGCATTTATTTCTTCAGGCTCAACGCCAATATCCTCTAATTTTTCCTTTACATATTTAGCACTATTACCAATATCAATAAGTATTTTTACCCTTTCAGATTCTATATAAGTAGTATTTCCTTTACTACCAGAAGACAAAACACAAATTTTCATCAATATAAATTTAGAGGATTAATAGGAGTTCCATTAGAGCTACCAACCATAACTCCAAAATGTAAATGTGTACCGCCATAAGGATTATAAGAACTAGGTGTAGGTACAACATATCCTGTATTTCCCATAGTTGCAATTTTTTGTCCTCTAGCAACCGTTTGACCAACACTAACATTAATCTCCCTTAAATGCATATAAATAGTATAATAACCTCCTGCATTATGATTAACTATAATATAATTACCTCTTCCACCATTACATCTAGTATAACCTGGTGAACAACCACCAACAGCTTTAACAACCACACCATTATTAGCAGCATATATTGAAGAACCATAACCAACATATATATCTAAGGCATCATGGAAAGAACCCCAACGATATTCAAAATAAGTAGTAATAGTATAAGGTTTGTCAGTTGGCCATGCCCAATAACTTAAATCAGCAACATTAGGAGCATATTTTTGACCCTTAACAATAATCCTATTAATAGCAGGTTTAATTTCCGTAGAGCTAGCAACTGTACCAGAAACCAATTGACCATTAATATACTGACTCTTTCTTGTAACTTTATATAAGCCATTTTCACCATCTCTAATAACTTCTTGATAACCAACATATTGACTAGAATCATATTGAATTTCCGTATCATAATCACGTTCTTCTTCTCCAACACTATGTACATCTACAACAACAGATACTATAGGATCAATTAGTCCAACATTTACTTTTTGATTTTCATAAAGTAAATTATTAGCACTTGTAAAACTTGGATTAGCAATCAAAAATTCCTGAACATTAAGCTTATGACTACTAGCAATTGATTCAATACTATCCTCTGCTTTAACAGTATAAGTTTCCTGTTCATCAAGTGTTCCATATAATAAGTACTTACTAAGTTCATCACTATCAACATATATTTTTTGATCAGTAGGAATTAAAGCTTCTTTATAAGTAATTTCATCATCAACATCGATATTTTCTATCATACTACCTGAATCTTTAACCTCTTCTTGTGTACCAGCTAAAAACTTCTCATATTGATCTTTATCAACAAAAGCTTTAATAGTATTTTCCAAAGCATCATCAAAAACTTCCTTAGATAATACATAAATATTAGTTGTCTTAGTTTCGTTTTCTTCTGAATCTTCACTCTTTACTTTACTAACAATTTTAATTTCATAACCCTTAACAGTAAATTTCTTATTATCAATAATTTTATTATATATCTGTTCATCACTATTAACAGAAGTATCATAAGTAAAATTCTTTTTTATTTCAACTCCTTTAGGAGTATATATAGTATCAACATTGTACTTATTTTTTAATTCTTCTTCTTTAACATTTATATAATCCTCAAAACTTTTCTTAGAAACAATATTACCAATACTTCTACCATCTAAGTAAACAGTATAAACAGTTTGTGGTTCAATAGTAACATTTTTAAAAAATACCAATAAAAATATCCCTAAAGAAATAACAATCAGAGAAACAATAACACCAAATCCCCATTTATTATTATTTACCACTACTATCACTCTCCCTCTTTATAGATAAAAATGTTGATGTCTTCTTCTTAAATAACAAATCAATAGTTTTAGTAGGACCATTTCTGTGTTTAAGAATAATAAGTTGAATAGGATTAGGAACCTCGTCACCAACAGGAACTTCAACATCAGGGGCATGAAGTGCCGCAACAATATCAGCATCTTGCTCAATAGAACCAGATTCTCTCAAATCACTAAGAACTGGTTTTTTGTCTTCTCTTTTTTCAACACTTCTTGATAACTGTGATAAAGCAATTACAGGAACTTCAAGTTCAAGTGCCATAGTTTTAAGTGCCCTAGATATTTCAGAAACTTCTTGCTGTCTAGAACCAGAATATCTAGAAGAAGAATCAATAAGCTGTAAATAGTCAATTATAACAAGACCTAAACCATCACCTTGCGTAGCGAGTCTTCTACATTTAGCCTTAATTTCAGCAGGAGTAACCCCTCCAGCATCATGAAAATAAATATTAGTATCAGCAAGTATACTAATTGCTTCATTAAATCTCTTCCAATCCTCATTTTCCAACTTACCAGTACTAAGTTTCTTATTATCAATTTGTCCAAGAGAACTAATCATTCTCATAATAAGTTGTTCAGCAGGCATCTCTAATGAAAATATTGCAATATTTTTTTTAGTACTCTTAGCAGCAGCTAAAGCCAAATTAAGAGCAAAAGCCGTTTTACCAACAGCAGGTCTAGCAGCAATAATAATTAACTGTGTTGGATGTAATCCTTCAGTCAAAGAATCAAGTTCACCAAAACCAGTAGTCAAACCATTAATCTTACCACCATTTTTAGATAAAAACTCTAAATCACTTTGAGCTTTACTAAGTACATCCTGTACTTTTCTAAATTCACTTGTCTTTCTAAATTTAGAAATATTAAGAATATCTTTCTCTGCTTCATCAATAGTATCAGCAGCATTAACTTCTGCATTAGTGGCCTTATTAACAATATCCGTAGCTACTTCAATCATTTTTCTTAAAGTATACTTTTCACTAACTAAATTAATATAATATTCAATATTAGCTCCAGTAGCAACAGAATTAACTACTTCATTCAGATATTCAACTCCACCTACTTCACCAATTTTGTTTATATTAATTAAATATGTTGTAACTGAAGTAATATCTACCGGAGTATCATTCAAATACAATGATTTAATAGCGTCAAATATCTTACCATGACTATCTAAATAAAATATATCTTTATCAGCCTCTTCACATCCTCTTTGAAGAGATTCTCTAGACCAAAACATTGAGCCAAGTAAACACTTCTCAGCTTCAATATTTTTAGGTAATTCTTTATTCATAACTCACCTACTTCTTTATAAGTTCAACCCTAACCTTAGCAATAACCCCTTTATATAATTGAACATCTACATAAAACGCTCCAAGCGAAGATAAACTCTCATTCATCATAATCATCTTTTTATTAACGTCATAACCAAGTATACTTAGTTTTTCACAAATTTGTTTACTAGATATAGAGCCAAACACTTTCCCATCATTTCCTGCTTTAACAGCAAAAGAAAGTTTTTCGGATTCAATTTTCTTTTTAATTTTATTTGCTTCTTTTATATTTTTCTCTTCATTCTTCTTATTATTCTCTATTTCCACTTCTAATCTATCACCACTAGATTTAGTATATTTAACAGCATATCCATTCTTAATTAAATAATTAGTAGCATATCCATCACTAACTTCTTTAATTTCATTCTTTTTACCTTGTTTTTTTAAATCTTTAATAAAAATAACCTTCATAATGTATCCCACCTCTTACTTATCTATTATACAATATTTTTATAACAATGTCATTAAAAAAAGAAAAAATATAGCCATTACTGACTATATTATTATTTACAAAATGGAACAAATCCCATGAATCTTGCTCTTTTAACTTCTTGAGCAACATGTCTTTGATGTTTAGCACAAGTACCTGTAAATCTTCTAGGTAAAATTTTACCATTATCATTAATATATTTAGATATAATTGCTACATCTTTATAATTAACAGGTTTTCCTGCACACATATGACATATTTTTTTTCTTTTTTTACGAAATTCAGCCATGTTTATCCTCCTTTTTTAGAATGGTAAATCATTGTCACTAATTTCAATTGAATCTCCAAATGCTTCAAATGGATCCTTATCAACAGATACAGTTTCCATATTATTCATATTAGAAGAAGAGCTTACACTATCTTCTCTAGGAGGTTCAGGTAAACTATTAAAATCATTACTACTAGTATTAGTACCTTTAGAATCTAAAAAACTAATATTATTAGCAAGAATCTCAGTAACATAAACTCTCTTACCATCTTTATCTTCATAATTTCTTGTTTGAATTCTTCCGTCTACTGCTATTTGATTACCTTTTTTTTGATATTTAACAAGATTTTCAGCTTGCTTATCCCAAACTACACAATTAATAAAATCAGCTTCTCTTTCACCATTTGCATTAGTAAAATTTCTATTTACTGCAATTGAAAACTGACAAACATTTCTACCAGTAGATGTAGCTCTAAGTTCAGGATCTTTAGTTAATCTTCCTATCAATAATGCTTTATTCATACTTATTCTCCTTATTTATCTAGGTTAATAACAAGATGTCTAACAACATTTTCATCAATTCTAGCTACTCTATCAAATTCTTTAACAGCAGCATCATCAGATGATTCTATGTTGTATAAAAAGTAATAACCTGATTTAAATTTCTTAATTTCATAAGCAAATTCTTTTTGACCTAATTCTTTAGATAAAGTAATCTTAGCTTTGTGATCAGTTAAAATCTTTTCTAATGATTTAACAGTACCTTTAACAGTAGCTTCATCAACATCTGGTCTTACAATAAACATAATTTCATAATTTTTCATTATTACACCTCCTTTTGGACTAACGGCCTATTACTAGGCAAGGAGCTTTCGCTCACAAGTATTATAACAATTTTATCTTAATAAGTAAAGAACTTTTTACAAAAATTTAACTATTTACATAATATTATGACCTAATTTATAATTTTATCTCTTTCCACTATAAATTTCATACCAATCTTTTAATTTATTACCACCATCACTAGTCAATTTCTTTATAAAACTCCAACCAATCTTACAATTATCTTTTATATCACTAAATATATCTTTTGCTTTATTACAGCCTTCTTCATTATTAGAACAAATCTTAACAGATAAATCCAAATAACTACTAACTAATCTATCTTTAACATCAGTATATATCTTATTTCCGTTACTAGATATACTCTTCTTATATCCAGGAATATATTCTTCTATTTTACTATCTATCTTAAGAGCCAAAGCAATAATTTTTATTTTAGTATTATCACTAAGTTCACTAAAAGTATATCCCTTTATTTCTTTATCATAAAAAATAAAATCAACAATATCAATAAAATATTCTTTAGTTTTATCTTTAATACTAACCTTATTACTATTAATATCATTATAATTATTCTCAAAATACTGAATAACATCATTTTCATTTTTTATATCTACACTACTATCATTATTATCTTGTCTAGTTATAGTCTCATCTTCATCTTTATCATTAGACTTATTACTTACTTCATTATTGACAGTAGCTTTACTAGCGGATTTAATATTAACATCATTATTAGGCTTAAGTTCATTAATAGTTTCTTTTCCTTTACTAATACTAACAATAAATAAAATTAATAACAAAATAAAAATAATAGAAGTAACAACCAAAATAATAATATTCTTCTTTTTATCCATAAAACCACCACCAAAATAATAGCACTTTTTAAAATAAAAAGCAATATAATTGACAAATATAAAAAAATAAAGTATCATAATAATCACTTAAAAAGGAAGTGACTTTACATATGAAAGAAACAAAGTATATAACTATAGGAACTCCAATAATATCAAATGATATATTTCGTAATATACTAAGACCATTAGATAATTTTAGTCTTAAACCAACCGGAGGTCTTTGGGCATCAAAATTCAATTTGCCATATGGAAAAATATGTCCGTGGTTTGATTACCTACTAGATGCTAGAGGAATAGCAAGATCAATATCAGAATATAGAGATTTAACAAAAGCTACTATTTTCACCCTAAAAGAAAATGCTAATATTTTAACAATAAATACTTCTAATCAAATACTTGAACTATCAAAAAAATATCCATCATATTATCAATCATTAAACTATATTTATGAAATAACCGAAAGAAATACGATTTTTGATTATGAAGTGCTATCAAAAGTATATGATGGAATATACATAAACTATGAAGAAATATATCGAGAAATAAAATCTGAAGTATTTGATTCTTGGAGTATTGACACCCTACTTTTATTTAATTTAAACTGTATAAAAGAATATCAATCTGTAAAAATTAATGTTAATTTCCATGATCTTTATCCACTACCATATATAGATATGAAAAAAGATTTAAGTACTCCAAAATTAATATCAAATAGAAGTATAAATTACAATGAAATATATAACTATGTAGAGTCAATATTCAAAGAATTAACTAAAGAAATTAAAATACAATCATTTTCTAACTATGATGAATTTTTTGAAACAATAATATACTATGCCAATGAAGCTCTAAAAATAGCAACAATATCAAAAGAAAAAGAAATAAAATTAATACAAGAATCATTAAAAGAAAATAATCTAGAAATAGCAGAAAAAATAATTATAAGAAATATAGTACTAAATTATCTAAGCGAATATCTATATCAAGAACAAGATAAAATTATAACATTACCAAAAACTCCATCTAATAAAAGAAAAATGTATAAAATATAATTGTACTAAAATAATATTAATGTTATAATTAAAAACGGAGTGATAACATATGAAAGAAGTAATTTTAGATACAATTGTAGATTCATTAAAATTAATACCATTCTTATTAGTGGCCTTTCTAATAATAGAATTATTAGAGCATAAATTAAATAATAAAACAAAAAACATTATAACCAAATCAAAAAAAATAGGACCAATAATTGGTTCTCTACTAGGAGTAATACCACAATGTGGTTTCTCTGTAATGGCTACTAATCTATATATAACAAGAATAATAACACTAGGTACATTAATATCAATATATTTATCTACTAGTGATGAAATGTTAATAATAATGATATCTGAAAAAGTAGAAATATCATTAATACTAAAAATATTATTAATAAAAATATTCTTCGGTATAGTGTATGGTTTAATAATAGATAAAATAATAAACAAAAAGAAAAAAGATAAAGAAACAAATTATGAATTATGTGATGAAGAACATTGTGATTGCAATCATAGTATATTATTATCAGCAATAAAACACACCCTGCATATAACACTATTTATATTTATCATAACACTAATAATAAATACTATATTCACCCTACTAGGAGACAATTATCTATCAAAAATATTATTAAATAACAGCATATTATCTCCATTCATAACTAGTCTAATAGGATTAATACCAAATTGTGCTGCTAGTGTAATATTAACAGAATTATATTTAAATAGCACCATATCATTAGGAGCCTTAATTGGAGGCCTCCTAACAAGTAGTGGTTCTTCTCTATTAGTATTAATTAAAAATAATAAAAACAAAAAAGAAAATCTATCAATTATCCTATTACTCTATGCATTAGGAGTCCTATCGGGAATAATAATAGAATTAATAAGTCTAATAAAGTAACATTAAGTTGTTACTTTTTTAAATTAAACTAAAAATGTAGTATCATCAATAAACTCATAATCCGTCTTATATTTAATATATCTAACTAATCTAAATAAGCTATCGTCTTTTCCTTTAGCCTCTAACATAATATCAATATCTCTATCATATTTCTTAAGTATTTCTATAAAATTAATAAAATCATCACCATTAATATATTCATTATGACTCCTATAATCTCTCTTATTTTTAGGAGAAGAAAAATGCATCTTAACTCTCCTATTACCCCAACTATTAAAAATATCTGCAAAAGAAAAATCACTTTTATTACATAAATGATGATGATAATCTAAAACAACAGGTATACTAGTAACTTTGGATATTTTTAGAACATCATTAACATTAAAAACTTTATCATCATTTTCAATAGCAATACATTTTCTTAAATATATAGGTAATTTATTAAAATTATTAATAAACCTGCTAATAGAATTTTCCTTACCAAAAGTACTACTACCAACATGAAGTATTAATATTTTATCATTTACATTTAGCACATTTAAAAGATTATAATGATATTCAAGTATCTTAACAGAATTAGAAACAACATCACTCTTCACACTATTAAGCACACAAAACTGATCAGGATGAAAATCAACTCTCATTTTACTATCACTAATTTTCTTACCTATAGTATCATAATAACTTTTATATTTATTAATATAGTCAAATTTAACATCATCTTTAGTAGCAAGAGGAATAATTTTTGAAGAAATTCTATAAAAATGAATGTTATTCTTAATATTATAATCAATTATATTATTTAAAGATTTTAAGTTAGAAATAATAACTCTATCCAACTTATCAATATCTCCATCTTTTAAATATTCACTATAAGTGTAAGGGCTAGAACTACTATCATTAATACAATTAGTAATACATGCATATCCAAGTCTAACCTTCATAAAATCACCATTATTAATATTAACAAAATAAAAATAATTAAACGAATAACTAAAACTATGTTATAATAATTGCATAGAAAGGAAGTAATAATATGTCTGCAGCTAAAGTAAAAGAATATTTAAAAAAATATAATATGGATAATAGAATAATAACCGTACCAACAACTAGTGCTACTGTAAAAGAAGCAGCAGAAGCTCTTGGTACTGAAGAAGCTAGAATTGCTAAAACATTATCATTTAAATTAAAAGATAAATATATCGTTATTGTAACAAAGGGAGATGTTAAAATAGATAACGCTAAATATAGACATACCTTTGGAGAAAAGGCTCATATGGTAGCAGCAACAGAAGTAGAAGAAAAAATAGGTCATCCTGTAGGAGGAGTATGCCCCTTTGCATTAAATGATGGTGTAGAAGTATATCTAGATGAATCACTAAAGAATTTTGAAACAGTATTTCCTGCTTGTGGAGCTACTAATAATGCTATAGAAATATCGATTGAAGAATTAGAAAAAGTAACTAACCGCACAGCATGGGTAGATGTAACAAAAGAAAAAGAAGACTAATATCAAGTACAACACTTGATATTTTTTATTACTATTAAAAAAATATTACAACCTATATCTTAAATGATATAAAAATAACTAGCTTATATTAAGTTAAACATTATGCACTATAAGCCTTACTATGTAAGTCTTATTAGTGTTATTTGGAGTCAAAAAGTCTCCAAATAAGTATCAACCATACATATTATATTCGGGGTAAAAAATATGATAATATTATTAAAATGAATATAATATAGTTTAGAGTTAAAATTCTACATAAAAAATACACACACTAGTATTTAAACACATATTAACAATAATTTTATGTATATTAAAAATTTAAAATTTTTTCAATATACGATAGATACATAAATATCAATCATTGAATATAACATACTATATTTTTACAAATTTTTAATAATTTCATTGAACTTTATTTAATAACCAATTTAATGATTTATTTGTAAGTTTTGCAATCTCTATTATAAATAATGTTGAAACTGTTGATTTTCCTAATTCATATGCACTTATAACAGAATGAGTAGTATTTAGTTTTGAGGCAAGTTTTTCTTGTGTGTAATTAATAGATTTCCTTGCTTCTCTTAACCTTTTACCTAAATTAATTCTATCAATTTCTAATTTATCAAATTTGATATACTTGTCATCTGATAAATCTACTAAATAATCAATATTTATATTAAATATATTTGATATTTTATTTAAATAATACAATGGGATAGTGTTTCTATTTATTTCCCATAATGAATATGCAGTTCTTGTACATCCTAAAATTCTTGATATGTCTTCTTGAGTAATTTCCAATTCTTCTCTTATATTCTTTATTTTCTCAGTATTCATAATCATCACCTAAGAAAATTATCTTATTTTTGCTTTTAATTTCGACATTTTGCTATTTATAACGACAAAAATGTGATATAATTATATTAAACGAGGAGGTGTACGATATGCAAATGTGTCCAGATTGCAATAAAGTATATGATTCAGCCGAATATAGTAAATGTCCATATTGTTCTGGTGAGTTAGAAGATGAAAACAAAAAAAATATTTTAAAAGATGTCCTAACTGCAATGGAACGATGTATTGGAATGAAATTTGGGAATGTACTAATTGTGGGAATGAAATCGCAACTGGCAAAGATGATAATGATGGTATTGTCGAATGTTAATTATAAATTAAATTTTTAAAATGGAGGATAATTATTTATGAAAAAAACAATATTAACTATTTTACTTAGTGTACTTATGATATTTAGTATAACAGGTTGTGGGGAAAAAAATAATTCTAATAATATTTTAGGTAATAAATCTCTAAAAGCAAGTGATTTATCAATAGAAGATTTTAAGTGGGAGACAGTTTCTGGAAAATGCGATGGCTATAATTGCTATGTTCTTTCATTAATTAACAACTCAAAATATGATATTATAGGTGTAAATTTTTCATATAAAGTAAAAGATGAAGTAACTGATAATCAACTAAATGTTTATGAAGAATTTATGAAAGAGCACGACGGATACATCGATGAGAATGACTCACCAAAAAACGTAACATTAATTGGGGAAAAGAATAAATTAGTTCAAAAAGGAGAACAATTAACTGATTTAAGATTTACAATTGGATATGAAGATTCTGCTTGGTATGATTATCCAACTGATGAACAATTTAATTTAATGGAACCAAAAGAACTACAATTAGGATTAATAAGTGGAAATAAATTATATATTGCATATTATAGTTTCAAAGATAAGTCTTGGAAGTTAGATCAAAACATTGTTGATGTTGATACATGGCCAAATACAGATATTGCTAAAAAAATTAGTAAACCAAACGAAAAACATCATGTAATAATTACAGATGATGAAAACGAATTTGAGATATATTCTTATGGAATAACAAAAGATATATATAAAGAATATACAGAAACATTAAAAGCAAATGGATTCATTCAAGATGAAGATTATTCATCTTACTACGAGGGAAAAGACAAAGACGGATATGAAGTTACTGTTTGGTTTAATAATATCGAAGAAAGTTTGAGTATCAGAATAGAAAAAGAATAAGTTATAAAAACTTGTATACTAGATAATAAAATAGTGGCGATTAAAACCACTATTTTTATTTTAAATATTAGATTTCCATATCATAATCTTTTTTTCTTTATCTAAATCATTTTACTTACTGAATTTATAAGTATCATTTAATTCTTTAATTGTAACATCTTCAATAACAGCATGTTCGTATAAATTTCTCAAAAAATTACGATATTTATTTCTATCTTTTCTATTAAATAATCTATTTTTTATAAATTGAATAAGTCTTATAAATTTGTTTTTAAAATAGTTAAGTTTGAGAAATAAAGAATTATTTTCTTTTTTTAATTCATCAATTTCATTATCTTTTAACTTATTTTTTTCAGTAAGACTTTTAATTTGCAATTATAATACCTCATTATTTTTGTTCTTTTAAAAGTTAAATTCAACTTTTATATTTTTATGTAAGTATGTATGGTATAATATTTATAACGAAAGGAGAATCGACATGGATTGGAAATTACAACTAGGTATTTCTATAGTTGTTCCTATTGTTAGTTCTTTATTAACCTATTTAGCTGCCATTAAAAAATCAAAAAATGATGTAGAGGCTGTTAAAATATCTGCTGAAACTGAAATCAAAAAAATTAGAGAGGAATCAGATAAAGAGTTAAAAAGAATTCAAAAAGAAACTGATGAACAAATTAGATTAAAAATTGCAGAAAATGATTTGACATCAAAAACTAATGAAGAACAACTAAAAAATGTTGCAACTTCTAAATTTTTAGAAGAATTTATAAAAGATCCTAAAAGGTCTGCAGAAAATTTAAAAGCAATGCAAGATGTTGCCAAAATGTTTCAAAACAATAAATAAATACCATAAAACAAGTTATATTAATGACTTGTTTTTAAATAAGCATCTAATTTTTATAGTTTAATCTTATTATATAAGTTATCTATAAATATTTCATTAAAATAATTAAAAACAAAAAACATTATATTATTGATAATTACTTTGTAAGATTCAACATAAACCAAATTAGATTTATCAATTTTTCTAATACTTCCGTTTATAAATGTAGGAGTAGTATTACAAAAATCACAAATAAACTCTAATTTCTTTTTAAGTGATTCATCAATAGGTATTTCTTGTTTGATAATATTAATCATAAACACCATCCTTTCTTTAGGATGATTTCTTTGTAAGACACAAAAAAATCAACTATTACTAGTTGACTTAAATCTAACGTCACATTGGTGCGACGATTTTACCTTATGGAGCGAGTGTCGTAGATATTTACAACTCTTTCTCTAGTGATATGATAAATATCACTCACTACTAATAATATAGCATATTTTTAGAAAATAATAAACAAAATTATAAACAAATATGTAAAAATTTGGTATAATCATAATAACGAATATCTTATGATATTCTTTTTTTAATTTATAAGGAGGATAAAAAATGTTTTCAAAAAAGTTTTTAGAAACAGGATTTGTATTTTTAACAGCCGGAATTATTTCTCCACAAGATGTGATATTATTAATTATTTGTAAATTATTCGATATTAATGTTGATGAATATAATATTCATATATGTTTAATAATTGGGATTTTATTAATTGTTATTGGCTTAATTATGTATTATAAAGAGTCAAAAGAAAATCATACTTTATCAATTATAGGATTAGATAATATGAACTATATTACCAAAATAAAAAATCCACTTACTATTAATATAATTGATGATTGTAAAAATATTAAAAAAAGTAATTCTAAATTAATAATATCTGGTTATGTAAAAAATATTAAAGAAAAAATTAGCAATTATATTTCATACAAAATTTCTTATTTTGGCGTTGCACCTTTGCCTTTTATCGCTATAGCAGGAAAATACTATAGAAAAGTAAATATTGTAAATCATTATGAATATCACCAAAAGGATGATAAAATATTGCCGTTGAAGAGAAAAAAATTATTTTTCAATGAAAAGCTAAAATGTGAAGAAAAGAATAATAATAGTAATATTGCAGTTATTACAATAGAAACTACAACTAGAATAAATAATGAAGATTTAAAACAATTTAACAATGCTAATTTTTTTAGGTTTTACTTAGAAAATGCTAGAACTAATGCTATTGTCTATGAAAAACAGCTAGAAGATTATTCAGAAACAATTGCAGATACCATTTATAAGATTAGCAAAACAGATATTGAAAAAATTTATATATTAGGTGCATGTCAAAGTTCTTTAGTTTTTGAAGTGTTTAGAAGATTAAATGATAACAGAATTAAAGAAATAATTGTTTGCAATTACAAGGCTAAATCAAAAAATAAATACAACTGGGGAATTAGCGTTTACAATGAAAATGATAATGAAAAATATGTTAAATTAGGAAGTGATATATGTGGACAAAATCAAAAAATTAATGAATAATTTTTACTATGATGAAGTTATACTATCAAATGATAAAGTTACTGAGTTGCGTGAAAAGAAAAATATAAATATAACTAGGTTAAAAGATGGAATAAATAAATATAATGCAGATAATAATACTGATTATAAATTACACGAAAACTTAGAACAAGGAAGTATTGCTATGTCTACTGCAATTGAGCCAGAATACGATGACTTTGATATAGATGTTGCGATAATATTTGAAAAAGAGAAAATACCTTCTTCTACTGATGAAATGAAAGATTTAATAATAGATTTTTTAAAACCATATAATTATTATTTTAAAGAAAATCCTAAAAAGAAAAATAATTGTATAAGAATTGAATACCAAGATAATTATCATATAGATTTTGCTGTATATAGAGTTTCAAATGGTTATTATGAACATTGTGGTTTGAATTGGACAGAAAGAAACCCTAGAAGTATAAATAACTGGTTTCATGAACAAAACAATTTGTACGATGACAAACTAAGAAAAATTACACGATTGATAAAATATTTTTCTAAGACTAGAAAAGACTGGGATATATGTGGTGGTTTTATAATAACTATTCTTGTAAATGAGACGTTGGCAAATATGACACTAGATGTAGATATAGATAAATTATTGTTAGATGCAATAAAATCTATTTCCAATAGAATTAATTCTAATACTTCTGTTAAAAATCCTACTAATAATCAAGAATTGATAAATGATGATAAAAATAAAAAAAGATTAAAAAACTTAAAAGAAAAATTAGATGAACATATTAGTGATATTGAAAATGCTTATTTAAATAATGATGAGCAAGATATAAAAAGAAAATGGAATAAGTTTTTTAAAACGGATTATTTTACATCTAATTCACAACAAAAAAATAGATGTGAAAACAATGAAATGTTTATCGAAAATATATATAGTATTGATAAATTAATGCCAATAAAGTTTGAAATAAAATGCCAAAGATATATTTCAAAAGATAACTTTAAAAACTCTACATATGTTAATTGCTTTGATAATCAAAAATTTAGTATAACTCAAAACAGAGATGAAAAATTGTGTTTTTCGATAGATACAATTATTCCTAAACCATATATTTTGTTATGGAAAATAAAAAATAATGGTAATTACGCCATAGAAAATAATAGTCTACGTGGAGAGATATACTATGGTAATAATTTAAACTCTTTTGCAGATGATTCACAAAGTTTTAAACGATTTGAAAGTATATCGTTTAAAGGAAATCATTATGTAGAATGTTATTTAATCAAAGATAATAAGTGTATTGCTAAATCACGATTTAATGTAAATATAGAATAGTATTGAGGGAATATAAATAAAATAACGGTGTCAAATAATTGACAAAACTTAAATAAAGTATTATAATTAAATCGTAATTTTTTGAAGAGCGATGACGGGCTTGGAAACCTATCAGCTGTATACTTTTGAGGGATTCTAACGAATAAGTTGAGTGGAACCGCGATGTAATGTCGTCTCAACGTAAGTTAGAATCTCTTTTATTTTAAAGGAGATGATAAAAGTGGAAAAAGTTACAATGGAAAAAATAGTTAATTTGTGTAAGCAATATGGTTTCATTTATCAAGGTAGTGAAATATATGGCGGACTTGCTAATACTTGGGACTTTGGTATTTTAGGTAGTAAAACAATTACCAATATTAAATCAGCTTGGAAGAAAAGATTTGTTGATGAAAGACAAAATTCTTATGAAATAGATTGCGGTATATTAATGAATCCTCGCGTATGGGAAGCTAGTGGTCATGCTACTTCATTTAGTGATCCTCAAATAGATTGTAAAGATTGCAAAAAGAGATATAGAGCAGATAATTTAATTAGCGAATTTACTGATGAAGTAAATCCAGATTTAATGACACAAGACGAAATGATTGACTATATTAAAAAGAATATTAAATGTCCTAATTGTGGTTCAAATAATTATACAGATATAAGAGAATTTGATTTAATGTTTAAAACTTATAGAGGTACAGTTAATAACGATAAACTTGAAATCTACTTAAGACCTGAAACTTGCCAAGGTATCTATATAAACTTTCAGAATGTTCTTAGAACTTCAAGAAGTAAATTACCAATGACAATTTGCCAAGTTGGTAAAAGCTTTAGAAATGAAGTTACACCTGGTAATTTCTTATTTAGAACTATTGAGTTTGAGCAAATGGAATTACAGACTTTCTGTAAACCTGGTGAAGATGAAGCAATATATAATTACAATAAAGAGCAATCTATGAAATTCTTAACTGATTTAGGTGTAAGACCAGAAAAATTAAGATTTAAAGATCATGATAAATTAGTATTCTATGCTCATGCAGCAACTGATATTCAATATGAATTTCCAACAGGTTTTGATGAACTTTGGGGAATACACAATAGATCTGATTATGATTTAAAACAACATGCAAAATTCTCTGGACAAAATCTTGATTATTTAGATCCAGATACAAACGAAAAATATACACCATATATTTTAGAAACATCTGTAGGTTGTGGTAGAATGTTCTTAACTTTAATATGTGATGCATATACTGAAGAAACACTTGAAGATGGTACAACTAGAGAGGTATTAAAATTACATCCATATATTGCACCATATAAAGTTGCTATTTTACCATTAATTAAGAAAAGACATAGTGAAAAAGCAAATGAATTATTCTTTAAATTATGTAGTGAATTTTCATGTACATTTGATGAATCTGGTAATATTGGTAAAAGATATAGAAGACAAGATGTTATAGGAACACCATATTGTATAACAATAGATGATGAAACTCTAGAAAACAATACAGTTACTATTAGAGATAGAGATACTATGCAACAAGTAACAATTAGTGTTGATGAGATTCAAAACTATATTTCCGAAAGAATTAAGTTTTAATAAAAAAGATGATTACATACCAATTTCGTAATCATCTTTTCCTTTGTCTTTATCTTTATCGTTTTCTTTATTCCAAATATAATCCTCTTGAATTGATTCAATAGTTTTATCACTAAATATATTATGATTATATAAGTCTTTTGAAAATTTCCAATAATCTTCGCGTTCTTTTTCTTTACCAAACATTTTATCTTTAATAAATTTTACTAATCTATCAAATAAGTTTTCAAAAAAATTGATGGTGCTTTGTAGTTTAGAATTTTTTTCTTTAAGATCATCTATTTCATTTTCTTGTTTATCTATCTTTTTTTCAAGAGATTTAACTTTAATATTTAACGCATCATTATTTTCAGTTAGTATTTTAACTTTTTCTCTATTTTCTTTTAATTCAGTTTCAACATCATTTAAGGTAATAGATAACTTTTGCATTTTCTTATATTCTTTATTAGTTGAATCTACTTGCTGAATAAATTTATCAATTTTATCTTTATCATCTTTGTTTAAAACATATTTATCTTTGTTAGTAAAAGCGTTTTTTAAATTATTAACTATATCTTTGATTTCATTAGAATTATTATCTAGTTCTAGTGAATTAATACTCGCTATTTCTAGTCGTTCTTTGTTTTTAGATAATTCTTTCTGCATTTCAATATAGTTTCCCATATCTTTAACATTTATATCTTTATTTCTACCTTTTTGTTTAGTCTTTAAGACATTATTAAGACCATATTCCTTATTAAAACTAGCGATACATAAAGTTCTCATTTTATCTTGTAATTCTATTAGTTTTGTTTTAGTGAATACATCAGATTTACCAACTTGTTTAGACATACCATTTTTACTTTTATATTTAATTGGGACACCTACAATATGCATATGTGGACTTGTTTCATCATAATGAATAATTGCACTCGCCACTTTAAAGTTAGGAATTAAAGTTTCTAAATCTTTAACTTGTTCTTTATATACATTAGACATTTTATGCTTAAACTTTTCATCTTTGGTATCCCAATATTTTTTATCTCCAAGTTCAATAATAATTTCACAAGCCAAATCATTTTTAGAATTATCACTAATCTTTTTAAAGTAATTATCTATTTTTCTATCATCTCTAGTTTGTTTAGAATTATATTCTAATCTTGCTTCTTCAAATTCATCTTTATATAATTTTTGAACATCGCTATATAAAGAAGTTGTTCCTCTGACTATTTCAATTAAATGCCCTTTATCATCATACTTACGATAATTATGTTTATCAACACGAGATAATTGTCTAACATTTTGAATTGCATTATTTGATAGAGAAGTAGTTCCACTAGCATTAGATTTTGCTCTTGCTCTTGATACATTTTTTCTATTTTTATCACTACCCAAATGTAGTGAATAAGCAAGTTCTGGCATATATAAATCACATCCTTTCTTTGCACCTATTTAGTTTATGACAAAATATTTAACCCCCTAGGTATTTTGACACAAGTATCAAAATAACCTCGTGGGCTAGGGATTACCTAGAACCATTTTGAAACTTATTTCGTAATGTTTTAAAACTTCGTAATAAAACAAAACTACATAAGTTTATAAAATGCTATCGCCACTTTCGCGAGTAAACTCGCAAAACGTGCCACGCATTTTATTTTTCTATAGAGAGCAATTCCTTTTTAACAGGTTTAACACCAATTTCAATAGGAATTGTCTCTCTCATATAGATAACACTATCGTTTGTTTCATCTGGTATATAATCAAATGCACTATCTATATCTTGCATTTGAAATTCATCAGTTTCACGAATATAGATTATTCCATATCTATATTCTTTCATTTTTATATCTGGATCTATTTTACAATAATCTTCCATTGGGAATATTCTTACAATAGCACGATTATCTTGTAAAAAGTTGAAATAGAAAACTCTATCTTCAACATAATAAATTGCTTCTTCAAAACCTACATCATAGTATTGTCTTAATCTCATTATGTGTTTTCCAACTTCTTCTTCAGGTAGATAATTACTAAATCTTAATTGACCTACTAAATTACTAAATAAAGTAGGAGTTTTAATATCAATATAACCTGCTTGGACTAACTCATTACAAGGGCGACATATACTTTCTCTAAATCTAACTTCATCAACTATCATAACTTTGTTTTTTTCAAGTAGAGTTATATCATCAACATATTTCATAATTAAATCTGATTTTTCTTCTCTAGTATAATCTTTCCAAGTTTTAGTTCTTTCTTTATACTCATCTTTTAATTTAACTTTATTGATAAAGTCGATATCTCTTTTTAATAAAATGTCTTGTGGTGTGAATTTTAATTCTTCAGTAATATTTGTAGTGTTAAGTTCACTTTGTATTTTAGAAATTGCTTCATCAACAATTTTCTTTTCAGCATTATATTCTTCTAAATCAAATGCACCAGAGATATATGCTTTCCTAATTCTATCAAGTTTAGCATTTTGTTTATCAAGTTCTTTTTCTAATAATTCTTTTGGTTCATCAAATTTTTGTTTAATCATAGGTAAGAAGAATTGATTAACAACACTATCATATTCAACAATTTCATTAATAAAGTTTTCAAAATATTCTTCAATAACATTTTCTTTTAAATTAAATTTACAATCATTACAATAGTAGTAATAATAAACATTACCATTTTTCTTTTTAGTTGCTTTTCCACCCATTAAATTATTACATCTAGGGCAACGAATTTTTTGTAAGAATAAATAAGTTAAAGTTCTTTGATAAGCACGAGAATTCTTTTTCTTTTGTGCCTGGCAATCTTCCCACATTTCTTTACTAACTAATGGCTCAACTACATTTTCATAATAAGTAGGATGTTTTGTTCTTTTACCATGAACGAAATCACCTTTATATACTTCATTTTCTAATATTGCTGTAATAGTTGAATCTCGCCAATTAGTTTTACCTAATACTTGTTCTTCATTTAAGATATTACTTATTGTTTGATAAGAGTTTCCATTATAATATAGTTCAAATATTCTAATTACAACATCTTTAGTAGAGTAGTCTATAACAAGTTTTTTGTTTTCATGTTTATAACCTAAAGGTGCTTGACTTGGTAAATGTCCTTGCTTAATTACTCCAGCTAAACCAACTTTTGTTCTTTCACTAGTTCTTTCAATTTCATTTTGCGATACACTCATTAAAAGTCTTGATACCATTTTACCATTAGCATTAGTTGTATTAACTTCATCATTAGCACAATCAATATAAGCATCATTTTCATCGAGAAAAGTCATTAATTTTTCCCAATCAAATATACTTCTTGTTATTCTATCTAATTTAAGGGCTATTATAGTGTTAATTCTTTTAGATTTGATATCTTCCTTCAATCTTTCAAATTCAGGTCTATAATTGCCCGTTTTAGCACTTATTCCAGCATCTTCATAATAATCTACTATCTCATAACTTTTAAACTTACAAAATGTTTCTAATCGTTCCTTTTGTTCTGGTAAACTAAAACCCTCACGTGCTTGATCTTCAGTTGATACCCTTAAATATAGTCCACATAGATTTTTAACTTTGCTTTCCACACATAACACATCCTTTCTTCAAAAAAAGAGAGATAAAAGCAATAGAAATACATACTACTACCTTTATCTCTCTAACTTTTACTATTAAAATAAAATTTCTTTTTTATTCCCATAATGCATAACCCCCATTAATACATTTAGGAATATACTTTCAGTTGCTATATATAATAATATTTTTGTCTTAAAAAGTCAATAGTTAGCGAAATATCAGGCATTTAGTAGATTTTTAATATAATCTTCAAGTTCCACAAGTTGTATTTTTTTATTTAGACTACCAACATAAATATCAGTAGAATAATTAAATGCTAGAAAAGTAGTATCTTTAACAATAATCTTATGTGGCTCTATGTAAGATAAATTAGTCTTATCAATTTTTCTAATACTACCATTTATAATAGTAGGTTTGATATGACAAAACTCACATATAAATTCTAGTCGTTGTTTAAGATTACTTTCTATTTCTAACTCTTGTGTAATAATCTTAATCACTACAAACACCATCCTTTCTTTTAAGGATGACTTTTTAATAGAACTTCCAAGCTGAAACGCGAGAGTTCGACAAACAAAAAATCATCTCAATGTGAGATGATATCTATCGTAAATGTTCGAAAAGTTCGAACAGAAACGTCACTGGAACGATTAAGCAACAGCTTACGAACCATAACGCTCTCTTTCTAAAAATATTATATATGAATTCTTATTAAATTTCAACGGAAGTATGGAAAATTTTGTTGTTTTATATTATAATTTTATAAAGGTGATTTTATGAAATATAATGTGGAAAAAGATAGTAAAAAATTTTATTTTGGAAAACAAGAAGATTATTCAAAATATAGACCTACATATCCAACCGAACTTTTTGATTTTTTATCTAAGGAATATAATATGAAAAATAAAATTATAGTTGAGTTAGGTGCAGGAACTGGAAAGTTTTCTAAAATAGCAAGTTCTTATTGTAAACAAATTTATTATGTTGAACCAAATATTGATATGATTAACAAAGGAAAAGAATATTGTAATGATTGTGATAATATTGTTTATATTAATAAAAGTGCAGAATCAACAGGATTGCCTGAAAATTCAGTTGATATTGTATTTGCGGTCCAAAGTTTTCATTGGTTTGATAAACAAAAATTAAAACAAGAAGTAAATAAAATATTACAATCTAATGGAGATTTTGCAATAGTTTGGAATGACTGGGAAGATGAAAATAATGAATTTAGTAAGGAATACTTCAAATATATAAGCTCTTGGAATACTAAACTTACTGGTAAAACATATCAACATAAAAATGTTGATGATCGTAAAAATTTTTTCAAGAATAGTGAATATAAGACTTATACATTTATCCATTCTAAAGATTATACTATAGATATGCTAATAGGGTTATCTAAATCATTATCGTATGCTCCAAAAGAAGATAGTGAGTATTATGATGAGTTTATAAATGGTATTATAACTATTTTTAATAAATATAAAAAAGATGACATCGTTCGTTTTGATTTTCATACAGAAATGTTTATAGGAAAGATTTAGGTGATGATTAATGATTGATAATGGTTATCTTTTTGCTAAAGACAATAAAAGAATATTCATAAATACAAGTTTAGGATGTGCTGGGCAATGCGCATATTGCTATTTACCAAAAATGGGATATAGTAATAGTTCAGATAATTATAGGACTATTTCAGCACAAACTATAATTGAATTTATAGAAAAAAATAAACTTGATATAAATCAAAAAACTTTAATAACACTTGGTTGTTATTCAGAGTGTTGGGATGAATATAATAAAAATGAAACAATTAGTTTAATAAAATACTTTTTAAAAAAGAGAAATCAAATTCAATTATCAACTAAGAAACAAATAATGAAAGAAGAACTTACCGAAATATTACCACTAATAAATTATTTTGGACAACTAGTTATTTTTGTTAGTTCGGCAACCATTTCTAAACATGATACCATTGAAAAAAATACTACACCTATTTCTAATAGATTTCAAAATTTTTCACTTTTTAATAGTTTAGACATACCTGTTATTTTATATATGAAACCAGTTTTAAAAGGTATAACAATCAATGATTTAGAACTTTATAAAAAATATATTGAAAAATATAATATTAAAGATGTAGTAGTCGGAAGTATATTTACAAATTACATATCCGAAGAAACTGTTCATTTTTCAAATAAAAATGAATTGTTTTATACTAAAAATAGTGATGAAGATATGATTATTTCTGAATTATCAAAAATAACAAATGTCTATAAAAGGAGTTCTGAAGTTATGTACAAATATAATGTTAGTAATCATATAGAAAAGTAAAAAATGAAGTAGCAAAACTATTAGGAGGAGACAACTCTGGACATGGACTTGAACATATTAATGGGGTTTTAGATTTATCTTTAAAATTTGCTGAAAAAGAAAATGCAAATAAATATATAGTATCATTAATAGCATTATTTCATGATGCAGATGATTATAAGTTATTTGGTATGGAAAATGCAGAGAAACTTACAAACGTCAAAATAATTATGGATGATTGCAATGTTGATAAAGCTATCCAAGAACAAGTATGTGATGCTATTAATAATATTGGATATAGCAAAAGATTAAAAGGACATAGTCCAACAACTCTTGAAGGAAAAATTGTATTAGATGTAGATATCTATATGTTTTCTCACTTAAACGTCAAAAGTAAACCCTAAATTTAAAAATTTCTTAAAAAAGTTTCAATTTCTTTCAAATTATACTTTTCTTTACGCTCTTTAATGTAGAATGGTTTGTTGCTAATTTCATTTACTTTATACTCAAGTATAGTAATAGTAATGGGATATGTAATTAAATATTCAGTAGGTTCAATAAACTTTAAATTTGTGTTCTCAAGAATTTTAACTTTACCATTTTTTGTTTTATAGTCATAGCATTTAATAATATCAATAATAGCTGAATTAGGTTTTAATGTTTCTATTGTTTTAAAATTAAGCATTAAAAAATGTCCTCCTTCCTAGAAAGAGAACATTTATATATGTCTTCCAAGCTAACAGAGGATTAGATTTTAGACATTAAAAAACTTACGACACCATAATAGGTTCGTAAGTTGTATTCAATTGGAGCAATGACATGGGTCATTTGCGAAAAAGTAGAAACAAGTAATTGATTAAATCAATCTATTAATAGTATAGCACATATTATATATTTTAATATAAATATTTATACTAATTTAAATATATTTATATTCTTATTATATTAACTCTTTATATTATATTATTATATTATGTGTGACAAAATCATCACCCCTAGATGGACATTTTCATCACACCCTGATGGACATTTTTGTCATGTCATGATAAAATCATCACACTGTGACAATTAATTCATTTATATCCTTAATAACATTTATATTTCCTGATATAATGACTTCGTTATAATCTACACCATTCATAATCAAATCCTTTCTGTATAAATATTTATACTAATTTAAATTATTATTTATATTCTTGTTATATTAATTCTTTATATTATATTATCATATTATGTTAGACAAATTTTCCATCGTGGATAGAAATATCTTCTACCCTAGATGGAAATATTTTCTACCCTAGACAAAAAATATAAATCTTATTCAAAATAAAAAGACTAGTTATATTTCAAACTAATCTCACCAATAAATTGTAATTTGTCTTTTACAATAATAGCATAAAAAAGAAAAGTAGTTATTGTTAATCAACTATTGCATTTTTCTAATTCTCATAAATACTTTTAAATCTTTCTCTGTCTACATTCTCTTGATTATTAATATAGTCCAAGTATTTTTCTTTATTTTCTTCTGTATATGGAGTATCAGAATATAAATCTTGTAATAATATTGTTCCGTTTGGCTGTCCAATACCCACAAATATATAATTTTCACCTATCTTTGGTAATTCCTCATCCGTTATATAATCACCTTTATGCAATATAAGAGTTCCATCTTTATCATATCCACCAGGATAAGTTACTTTAATTATATTTTGTAGATCACCCTTCAAATTTTCTGTTACCTCGATTTCATATATAGTTCTAGCTGAGCCATAATCTGAGAATGTCCTTTCAATTTCCTTATCTACCTTTCCTATAAACACATAATCAGCAAATCCAACTTGATAATATGGATTTGTTTCTTCATTCACAAATACTGTATCATAATTTAATTTGCCATTTGGCTTATAATTTGAATTTCTATTGTTAAAGTACCAAATTACACCACAAATCATAGCAATTATAAAGATAACTAAAATAGATAAAATAATAATTTTTTTCTTTTTCATAACAATACCTCCTTTATTTTGTTCTTATTTTAATAAAAATAAGCTTTAATTCTACTAATAATCAACTACATAGTAACATATTTTAAAAAAGTTACAACTTTTGTTCAAAAAATGATTATCGGCAAATTACTATTTATTTAACAAATCACTAAATTGTAATTTGTAATTATTATTCTGATGGGCAATTATAATTTGTATTTTTAAATGTTGGAATTACCGTTATTACATCATCGCTAACACAATAATAAGTATCAATTAAAATACCTTTGTCTACATAACTATCACTATCATTAGCATCTTCAATTCTCCAACTTATTATTGGGCTATTTTTAAATACTATTGCTTGAATTGTGTCTAATATTACAATTGACAAAATAGTAATAACTATTGTTAATAATATTATTATAAACTTATTCTTTTTTACCTTTTTTATTTCTTTTGCAGAATAATCAAGTGTATCAATTAAAGTTTCCTCACTTTTTGAATCGATTTCTTCTTTAGTAAATCTCTCACCATTTAATATTTCCGTAACCGAGACTTCTAAAATGTGACTTAATGGTTTTAACAATGACAAATCCATTAAGCCCAATCCTCTTTCCCACTTGCTTACAGCATTTTTGGTTATCCCTAATTTTTCTGCTAACTGTTCTTGAGTTAATTTTTTTTGCTTTCTTAATTTAGCAATAAATTTTCCTATTTTTTCTTGATTCATTTTATCACCATCCAAGAACAATATATCAATTTTTTATCTAATATTAAACATACTATTAGTTCACTTTCAAATTACTATTTATCTGTCACTTCTATATATAATTATACCATAATTTCAACATATTTTGAAACCAACTTAAAACATCCAAGATTCATCCAACGTTTTCTAATGTATATCCAACTGTTGGAAGCAAAATATAACCTTGCAAATACTTTAATCAAAAGGCTAAAATCAAAAGTATGGTAGAATTCTTCCATATTTTTAACTCAATTTTGCAAGTGCAAAATAAGAAATGATAGCACTATAAATCCTTTATTTATATAGAATAAATTAGGGTAGTGCTATCATTCTCTTTATCCTGCTTATTATTTACTTACTTATTTTTCATTAATTATCTCTTTAATAGTAGGTCTAAATACTAATCCAAATGTA
>OIEN01000096.1_pt1 | contig 68898 bp, 59 predicted proteins | sample 1581741 | NCBI WGS metagenome assembly OIEN01 (sample SAMN01760944, study PRJEB22395) | human gut metagenome | reverse complement strand
GTCATCCGGCAACCCGGATTTGTCGCACTCCGCAAGGAGTGCGTGGATTGAAACATGAACAATCAAATCAAATTAAATGCTGGCGAAACTGTCGCACTCCGCAAGGAGTGCGTGGATTGAAACCGTCCGGCGAGGTGGAAACAATCATGGAAGAAGAGGTCGCACTCCGCAAGGAGTGCGTGGATTGAAACGTTGTCTTTTAATGTGATTTGAGTGTTCATGATAGTCGCACTCCGCAAGGAGTGCGTGGATTGAAACTTCGTCCACCGCTACTACCTAACCCCGGCGGAATGTCGCACTCCGCAAGGAGTGCGTGGATTGAAACTTCCATGACCGTTTCAACATTTCCCCCGCCGGAAAGTCGCACTCCGCAAGGAGTGCGTGGATTGAAACCTTGTTAATAGTCAAATATTGGACTATCTATCTGTCGCACTCCGCAAGGAGTGCGTGGATTGAAACGTTGTCCGGGGGTTGCCCCCTTTGATGATTTCACGTCGCACTCCGCAAGGAGTGCGTGGATTGAAACCACGTGGAACAATTTAAAGCCAAGAAAAACCAAAAAGTCGCACTCCGCAAGGAGTGCGTGGATTGAAACTTCCATGACAGTTTCAACATTTCCGGCGGGGGAAGTCGCACTCCGCAAGGAGTGCGTGGATTGAAACCACCGTCATCTACCCTACAGGCGAAACGGAAACGTCGCACTCCGCAAGGAGTGCGTGGATTGAAACGGTTTGGAATCCGCCGTATGCTGAAAAGTCACGCGTCGCACTCCGCAAGGAGTGCGTGGATTGAAACACAAGCACCTGCCTCATGGGATTATGACCGCTACGTCGCACTCCGCAAGGAGTGCGTGGATTGAAACCTTTCATTTTAGTTTAGTGTTTCTTTTCGTTGTCCGTCGCACTCCGCAAGGAGTGCGTGGATTGAAACCACATGGAACAATTTAAAGCCAAGAAAAACCAAAGTCGCACTCCGCAAGGAGTGCGTGGATTGAAACAACGTCATTTAATTTGATTTGATTGTTCATTGTTTGTCGCACTCCGCAAGGAGTGCGTGGATTGAAACACTCTCTAAAACTTAATCACTTACGATTGTGTCATGTCGCACTCCGCAAGGAGTGCGTGGATTGAAACCATACAAAAATCTTGATATGTGCCGCAAGATGATGTCGCACTCCGCAAGGAGTGCGTGGATTGAAACAATCGCTTCAGCTTGTGCGGCGGGGGCGGGGGCGGTCGCACTCCGCAAGGAGTGCGTGGATTGAAACCCACATGCTAATCATATCCAGGTCTTCAAGGGCGGTCGCACTCCGCAAGGAGTGCGTGGATTGAAACTCATTTCCGGGGTTGCCCCCGTCGATGATTGCAAGTCGCACTCCGCAAGGAGTGCGTGGATTGAAACGTAAGTCTGGATTAACTTTGTAAGTCTGGATTAGTCGCACTCCGCAAGGAGTGCGTGGATTGAAACTTACCTTGTCAAATTATTTTTTTGAGTTGTATGACGTCGCACTCCGCAAGGAGTGCGTGGATTGAAACTTTTAGTTTTAGTGTTCTCATTTCCGGGGTTGCCGTCGCACTCCGCAAGGAGTGCGTGGATTGAAACCCACTATTCCGATAGGTATTGAGATTGAGGGGGTGTCGCACTCCGCAAGGAGTGCGTGGATTGAAACGCTCTTAGCCACAACCACTTCCCCACGGATAGCGTCGCACTCCGCAAGGAGTGCGTGGATTGAAACTTCGTCCACCGCTACTATTTAACCCCCGCTGAATGTCGCACTCCGCAAGGAGTGCGTGGATTGAAACATATCATAGTCGCCCGTTTCCTCGTCATACCTAGTCGCACTCCGCAAGGAGTGCGTGGATTGAAACCGGGTCATAGGTACACCAGTCTCCTAACTCCCTGTCGCACTCCGCAAGGAGTGCGTGGATTGAAACTACATAGGCGAACCGCTTTGCCCCCTCATAATAGGTCGCACTCCGCAAGGAGTGCGTGGATTGAAACACTACATTCCAGAATGGGCAATCTATTCCCTTGAGTCGCACTCCGCAAGGAGTGCGTGGATTGAAACTCCCTTCCGGAGGTCTTCCCGGTGTAGGACAATCTGTCGCACTCCGCAAGGAGTGCGTGGATTGAAACTTAGATGATAAAGAGAGCGGTGTACTCTTTTGTGTCGCACTCCGCAAGGAGTGCGTGGATTGAAACGCATAATACATATAATGCAAAATAGCAATCTGGTGTCGCACTCCGCAAGGAGTGCGTGGATTGAAACCGGTGGGGTAGATAACGGTGGTATAGGCAACTGGGTCGCACTCCGCAAGGAGTGCGTGGATTGAAACTTAGATGATAAAGAGAGCGGTGTACTCTTTTGTGGTCGCACTCCGCAAGGAGTGCGTGGATTGAAACACTGTTCCGGGGGGGTTGTCCCCGTTGATGATTGGTCGCACTCCGCAAGGAGTGCGTGGATTGAAACCACGTGGAACAATTACAATTCCAAAGGAATCCAAAGGTCGCACTCCGCAAGGAGTGCGTGGATTGAAACGTTTTGTTTTTGTAGAGTTATGTGAGGTTTCTAAGTCGCACTCCGCAAGGAGTGCGTGGATTGAAACATTGAAGATGCTACAGAATACGGAGTGGAACGCTGTCGCACTCCGCAAGGAGTGCGTGGATTGAAACTTTTTTTGAGTATTCGAAGCCGAACACGTGAACTGTCGCACTCCGCAAGGAGTGCGTGGATTGAAACAATGTAAAGTAGCTCAACGTCATTTCCGAATCGTGTCGCACTCCGCAAGGAGTGCGTGGATTGAAAAAGAAAAAGCTCTCCGAGCTTGTTTGGTCTAGAGAGCTTTTTTGTTCCATCATCTTGTTAAGTTGTCAGGAAGAGGAGTGATTATTGAAATTGAGTTCCGCGGGAGGAATGGCCTGGAGCAGAGCCAGGATGGGGTCCTGCGGTGCGGCGCCTATTTCCCGCTGGCGTTTGAATTCCTCCTCTTCCTGCTGAAGGGCCGCCAGTTTGGTGTCTTCCACCAGCGCCTTGAATTTGTCTGCCTGAGAGTATTCTCCGTCCTCGTCCCGGAAAACGCGGGCCAGCCAGCGGCGTTTTTCTTCCGTACTGAGCAGGGGATTGTTCATGTGCCGGGGAATGTATTTTTGTCCAGCAGGTTTCCGGCAAGCTGTTCTCCATCCGCAGTGGGCCGGTAAACATAAGGGCGGCTGTCTCCAATACGGTTGACATATCCCTGCGCAATGAGATCCTGCAGGATATTGGTGACGGTATTGGGGTGCAGGCGTGTAGCTTCCGTAATGGTGCTGTGGCGCCTGTACCCGGCAATGACGGCCAGGATGACCTGGGCACTGCTGAGGCGGAAGTCCAGCCTGCGGACATTGGAGGCAAATATCTGTATGAAATCCAGTGCTTTCATGAGCATGTATTCACAATTTATTATTATGTTATTTGCTTATTATTCTCATGTTATTCACATTCTTCCGGGCAGGAGGGCGATTTGATTTTTCTCAGCAGGTCCAGCAGCGGGTGGGAATCATTGGAAAAGCACTGCACCGCATTGACGGTTGCCGCCTGAGGAAGAATGATTTTGTGGAATTCCTGGTTAAGATTCTGGCGCAGGTTTTGGTTGCCCGTCAGGGGCATGGCCAGTTTTTCCGCCAGCCGGGTGGCCAGCGCATCCATGAAGAGGGGATCGAATTGGTCGGCGTTTTCAATATCGGCAATGTAGCTTAGGGGCAGCGGGGCGCAGGAAGCATGAATGCGGCGTCCCTGCATTTTCCATTCCGAGCATTCCACATCCAGCACGCGCAGGCAGTCTGCGGGCAGCGTGAATTGATAGGGAGTCAGGGAATTGGGCGCCTGTGCGGAAACGGAGTCCAGCGTGGTTTGCGTGGCGGCGAAGGTCCAGCGCGCCATGCAAAGGGTTTCCCTGCGGGCCGGATGGTAATGAAGAACGCAAAGGCGGGATGCCGTGGATTCATTGGCAATCAGCGCGTCCAGAGGTGCCTCCCCTATTTTGGAGAGGGCCGCGTTGCAGATGTCCAGCGCGGATGGCGTATCCGGCTGAAGTAAGGATTCATTGATCATAGCGCCCTATGTTTTGGAGGAAACGAATGCGGAATGCATCACGTTTGGTGACACCCTCGTTAATGCCACCAGTGGCATGTATGCGTCTGTTTTTTCCTCAGGTGCATTTTTTGCCGATTTGTTTATTTGATAAATGCAAGCACTTGCCCGGATTGTCCGGGCAGGTGGGGAGAGCTCCCTTTCCTTCCATGGGAAAAGAACGCTCCCGCCGCATGGATTGTCTGTGAGGCGGGCGTCCGGCATCCTCTGGATGCCTTATATCCGGCAGAAGGGAAAGGGAATCAGTATCAACCATAAATAGAAAACAAAAGAAACTATGGGATTCATGAAACCGTCCACTCCTTCCGCTTCTGCTCCGGAGCAAACCATTCCGGTGAAGGCGGAGAGCGTGGAACAAGACGTAGGGGAAGATTATCAGGCCCGGGAACGGCAGAGGCAGGGAATGATTTCCACCATTCTGGCGCGCCGTCACTCTTCCGCCGGGCAGGGGGAGGTCAATCCTCGTACTCTGCTTAGGAAAACTCTGGGATAGGTGCTGCCATGGAAGAAAGAGTTGCGGAATTGAATTCCGTGTACAAGTCCCTGGCCGCCCAGCGCGCGCCATGGGAGACGTGGTGGGACCGTCTGAGGGATTACGTGCTGCCTCGCCGCCTGAACCGGGAAGGGGAGGTTTCCCTGCCCAACAGGGACGCCATGGACCGCATGACGGACACTACGGCTGTGGAGGCATGCCAGAAGCTGGCCAGCGGCCATATGTCCTATATTACGCCCAGCCATGACGTATGGTTCAAGTGGTCGGCTCCGGACGACCGGGGTGGCGACGAGGCGGAGGCCTGGTATAACCAGTGTTCGGAAATTGCCCTGAAAGAATTGTCCGTTTCCAATTTTTATACGGAGATCCATGAGTGTTTTCTGGACCGGGTGGCTTTGGGGACCGGAAGCCTGTTTACGGGCACATCCTCGGACGGAAGGCTGTTGTTCACCAATATTCCGTGCGGACAGTTCGCCTGTGCGGAGAATGCGGAAGGCCGGGTAGATACCTACGTCAGGGAGTTTGCCTACACGGCTCATCAGGCGCGCTCCATGTTTGGGGTGAAAGCTCTGGGGCCCAGGGCCAGGGGAGTTCTGGAGCGCGGAGGAAATCCGTATGCCACGACTTTGAGGTTTCTGCATGTGGTGCGCCCGCGCACCCGGCGCAGCCGCCGCAGAGAGCAGGCCTCCCACATGCCGTTTGAAAGCGTTTACCTGTCTCTGGACGACCAGGTGATCGTGGAGGAAGGGGGATACATGGAGTTCCCTTATCTGGTAACCCGCTTTTTGAAGTGGGGCAGCGGCCCGTACGGTCTGGCTCCCGGCAGACTGGTGTTTCCCGCCATCCAGCAGGTGCAGTTCCTGAACCGTATTCTGGACACTCTTGGCGAGGTGGCCGCCTTTCCCCGCATTCTGGAGCTTGCCAACCAGATTGGGGAAGTGGATTTGCGGGCCGGCGGCAGAACCGTCATTACCCCGGAGGCCGCTTCCCTTCACCTTCCCCGGGAGTGGGCTACGCAGGGCAGGTATGATGTCGGGATGGACCGTCTGGCGCAGAAGCAGGATGCGATACGCCGCGCCTACTATCTGCCCATGCTGGAACTTTGGAGCGGGCACCACGGCAATATGACCGCCACAGAGGTCATGGCGCGGGAGAATGAGCGCGTTTTGATGTTTTCTCCTTCCTTCACGCTGTTTGTGAGTGATCTGTATTCCACAATGACACGCATTTTTTCCCTGCTGTTCCGTATGGGCAAGTTTCCCAGCCCCCCCGTGCGGTATTGAGGGAGGGGAGGGACGGTTCCGTTGCCGTGGGAGAACCCAGAGTTGTCTATCAGTCAAAGATTGCCCTGGTGCTCAGGCGCTTGCAGAGCGAAGGGATGGACCGCAGCCTTCAGCGGCTGAACATGATGATGCAAGCTGCCCCGGATTTGTCGGATCATGTGGACTGGGACCACTGTTTCCGCCTGTCCGCCCGGGTGGACGGCGCCCCGGAGAGCATGCTGAGGCCCTGGGCCGAGGTTCGCTCCATGCGGAAGGAACGGGCGGACCTCCGGCAGGGAGCTTCCCCGGCTCCGGAGGAAGAGGATCCCTACGCTTCCCTCAATCCCTTGCTTGACCAGTTAACCGCGATTCAGGAATGAACCAGGATACGGCATTGCAGCAGGAGGCCTCCGTCCGGGAGGCCCGGCTTAAAAGGCGCCAGCTTCTCCGGGTGTTTGACACCCCGGACGGGCGTGAGGCGCTTTCCTTTCTGGAAGCCCGCTTCCAGACTGATTTGCCCGTTTTTCAAGGCAGTCCGGGGAATTACGACCCTCTGGACGCCATGAGGAGGGATGCTTACAGGGAGATCTTTCTGTACATCCGCCGCCAGCTCCAATTAGCCATTAAAGAACCTACAGAAGAAGAAAAAAATGATTGATTCCACAGATAACAGCATGGCCGCTCCTTTCAGGGGAGCGGAGGGTTTCGGGGCCGTTTCCCCGGAGACGGAAGCGTTGTCCGAAACCGCGGTTCTAACTGAATCTTTTCCTCCCCTTCTGGGGGAGGACGGAGGTTTTGCTCCGGATTGGTACGCCCGCTTTGATGAGTTGAAAGGGATGGAAAAATCTCTTTCCAAGTTTAAAACGCCGGCGGCTCTGGCGAAGAGCTACGCGGAGCTGGAACGCCTGCGACGTTATCCCGGTGTGGAGAATGAAGAACAGATGGCGCGGTTCCGTCGGCTGGCCGGATTGCCGGACTCGGAGGAGGAATACCGCCTGGAACGTCCTGAATCCACGCCGGAAAGCGAATGGAATGCCGGTCTGGCAGAGCGTATGGCCCGCACGGCCTATCGTTACGGAGTGCCTCCGGAAGCAATGAACGCTCTTCAGGAGACGATGGCCCAGGCATATGATGAGACCCGAGAGCACATGGAAAATGCCCGGATGGAGATGGAAATACAGGCGGAACAGTCCCTTCAGCAGGAATGGGGCGCCAATTATGAACGCAACATGGGCAGGGCTGCCGCCGTTCTCCGGCGGCTCGCCTCTGAAACAGGAGTGGACGCGGAGGCTTTGCTGGATAATCCGGAGCTCGGTTCCAATCCGGATGCAATCCGCCTGTTGTACCAGGCGTCACGCCTGCTTGATGAGGCTCCTCTCCATCATGCAGGAAATGCGGCGCCTTCTCCCGCAGAGGAAGCCATGCGGATGGAGTCGGATCCTTCCCACCCTCTTTATGAGGCGTATATGAGTGTGAATCACCCCAATCACAAATATGCCAATGAGTTATATGACCGTTTGACCACTCGTTAATTTCCCGGACGCTTTAACCAGCGGAGTTTCATAAGAAGCAAGCCCGGCGGAATATCTTCCGCCGGGCTTTTAATGGTCATTGTTTCATCAGGGAAGGAGGGGTAAGGGCTGGGGCCTTAAACTGCCTTCCTACCATTAGCGTCCCGGGAAGGGGCTTATGTTCAAAAAAAGTTGGAAAAACATTTTTTCCCGCATGGGAAACGTGTGGGGTAAAATATTCATCATGTCTTTCACCGTAAGTGAGTAAAGAGGTGGATACATCCCGTATTTCCTCTTACTCGCGCAAATGGGTCTTTTACATTGAGCGCTTCTTTATACCGGCATTTTTTCAATTAAGCCTGTTACGGGAGAAAAGAGGGTATCACTCCTGTCGGCAATAAAAAACCCCGTCCAGAAAGGAACGGGGTTTTAAGAAAAATGGTACGCGGTAGAATTATATTATTGTTGATTATAAATTATTTATAATTTATTTACACAATTTTTTACACAAATAATATTATAGTCTGCCTAGTAAACGGTGCATATTTTGATGGCGTATTTTGTCGCGGTGTTGGTAGTGGACTATCCATTCCGGGCCATAGGCTGATGCCAACGGAAGCAGGTCAGAAAGGTATCCTATGGCATGCTCTACCCAAAGTGTTCGATCGCCTATTTCCCATGCGAAAAAAACAAGGTTTGGTGTCCATATACAGAGGCCCTTAGTGTTAGTAGCTTTTTGAATATCTTTGTAGAGTAGTTTTTTAGGGGAAGTAGAAGAATTTGTTATTCGACAATATTCAGTGTAATAAGCTAATGTTTTTTTTCTAGCGTCATATTTTACTGATTTTGATTTTTGTTGATCGGTATCATTAACTTGTTCTTGTTCTATTTCTTCGGGACGAAAGGCTCCACATGCCGGCGTATCAGCTGGCATTTCATCAAACCAATGTCCGGATTGTGAGCTGATACAGCATCCGTCAAAATTGTCCCAATATAGGCATTCTTCACAGGTTTTCATATTTTATGTTCATGCCGGCAATTCACCGTTGGTTACTCTGTCCCTTACTTCCATCCTGGAAATCCCCATGGAAATCATCACCTTCTCCATATCGACTTTCTGAACCGCCTTCTTCCTGCCGCCGGGCTTGCCGATCAGCTTCTGCCCCTGTTCATTTTCATCTTCCCATTCCTCGGCTTCCGCATCCTCCCCATTCTCCTTCTTGGGATATAAATCATGCACCAGAATAAACGCGGAAGCGAACTTCTTTCGGAACCGGGCCTGTTCGGCTTTAATCCGCTTGCGTTTCAAAACGCAAAACCTCGCACCATGTTCACCGATAACCTCCGCATCAGACCAGTACTTCAAATTTTCCTTGTACTTGTCATTGCCCTTCCTGAACTCCTGCCGGAAATGGGGCAACAGCATATCATACATAATCATGGCCCTGACGTAATCCTTCCGGGAAACTTTTAGATACACCGTCTTGAAATAAGGCTTGTATTCAAAAGAACCGTAGGATCCCCGGCACACCGCCGCAATCTGGGCGACCAGCTTCATTTCCATCTGGTTTTTATACTGCATCTCAAATTCGCCGATTATTTCATCATTGAAATCATCTTCGCCGAAACCGTGTGCCCGGCAAATGCGTTCAAACGCCACTCTTGCGGACTCCTTTTCTCCGTCTATTCCCTCCTGAACAAGGGCGTAAATCTTTCTGGCTTTCTCAAAAGCCTTTTCCCGCTCAGTCATTGTCCTGTTCCTCCTTTCTCGGCTTCCAGTAAACAGGCCATCCCATAGCGGCGCACCCTACACAGCACTTGTACTGTTTTGGGTCGTGCTCACAATTCGAGCATCTTCGCCGCATAGGATGCCCCCACTCCCGGCACGCGGCCCGCTTCTGCCATGCGTTAAGTATAAGCTCATGTTGATGAGTCTCGTTTCTGGCTTGCCTCAAGAGTTTTTGGCGAGTTTTCCCCGGCAACGCTTTGACGGTCGATCTGATACCCTTGTGAGTTAAAACAACCTGTTCCCATGCTCCGCCGTACTCAAAAAAAGCTTTCTGTTCAAGTGTCAGTTTCATTTTCCTTTTATTTTGAATATAATATATTGAATGATAATAATAACTAACAATATGATTAAAATTGAAAATGTTAAAATATCGAATAAATCAATAATTATCATTACCGGTCTCCTTTCTTGGCTCTTGAATGTCTTTGTGCACAAAATCCTTGCATCGAAAACATAAATCAAGGGAGGCTAAACCTCGCGTTTTTCGGCACTTAGAAACATAAGAAGGTCCATTCCCCAAGCCGTAAACCGTGCCTATATAGGCATGTTTACAGTTGTCTTCTCTTTTGGCATCGAGTTTTTTTAGCTTCATTCTTCTTCCTTTCTCGGTTCCCAGAATGGTTGATATACGCTAGGGCGACAAATGCGGCATGGATCGGCATCCCCACCCCATCCAAAATGCTCACAATTACCGCAATACCGTTTTTCCATTGGTATCCACGCCCTGCACGCGGCTCGCTTCTGCCAAGCGTCACGGATAAGCAGGGCGTGCTGTTCAGTAACATCTTGGGTCTCGCAGCAAACATAGTTTCCGCTTCTCCAATAGTGACGCCTAGAGAGGAAATTAACACACTTCCATCCTTTATGGTCGTCTCTAAATTTTTCCAATTTCCCAAGAGCTTTCCCGTACTCAAAAAAGGCTTTCTGTTCAGGCGTCAGCTTCATAGGCCCTCCTTCCCCTGTGCAAATGCCATCTTGTCGATCTGCGGTGAACCTGTCATCAGTTCGCTCAGGCAAACCAGTTTATACCCGGCATTCCTGACTGATTCGGAGCTGTTGATCAGATCCTCCATCTTCTTCCGGGTGCCGGCTCCAAGCAGTAGTGACTTACCCCAGCAATCCACAAGCAGGGCATAAGCCGGAAATGCCGTCGTTTTCAATTTGGTAAACCTTGCCAGTCTCTTCCTCCATCTTCGGGACTGCCGGGATAACTCCACGGCTTCATCCAGAGACTTCGGCACGCGCTTTTCAATCTCATTCACGCGATTCCAAAGCATGGCCAGCAGGCGCCGCTTGCGCAAGATGTAACTTTGCCGGACAACCGTCTTCGGTGCCGCCGTTTTCCTTCTTACGGACTTTTTCTTCTTTATCGTTCCAGACTTCATACTGACATAAACCAAGCGTTTAATCCTCAGGCAACGGATATTCCGGAAACATGATTATTTCCCTTTCATCTATTTGTTTATTTAGGCGCTTTGCTTCATTTTCGAGAGTTTTTATTTGTTCACGGATTCTTAAAAACTGTAGAATAGCAATATCATTTGCCGCTTCTTGCGGCGAGATTCGGAAGGCAATCTGTTTGGCCCCTTTCCCGGATTTATCCATGCCGTCCTTGCGGATATTGAAAGTGTAAAAAGCACTCCATTTCCCTGTAGTGGTAACAGCGAAAAAATTTTTCATGTAGTCGCAAACGACAATGCCAAACTTCCAATATGCTTTTTTCTCCTTTTCATAAAATGGAGGCTCAACAAGGAAGCGTATCAGTTCGCCGTCTTTGATGTCGTCAAATTGTCTTGTCTTTTTCATGGGGATTATTCGATTTCTTCAAGGTAGTTTAAAGCTCCTGTTATGCATTCCGCGGCCTCCATCATGGAACAAACGGCATTTTCAGATTGCTCTATGCGGTTGGTCATATTTTCCGGGAGGTTGTCTTTATACTCTTCCTCTTCCTCCATGATCGTTTCCAGCGTTTCGTGAAGGTTTTGGAGGTTGTCATGCAGGTCTTCCAACTCTTTGCGGCGTTGTTTATTCATATTCTTTCTTGTTAATTGTTAATCGTTTTTACTGTTCTTAAAAGTCGTCTGTTAGCTTCCAGTCCGGACAATAATTATTTAAGCTTTCAGGAGTGTTAAACAATCCGTATGTGTAGCAAAAAAATCTCCTTCATTGTTAATGCAATTTCTGCAACACGGCTTGAAAACAAATTCCTTTTCATTCTTTTTTGTTTGAGGGAGTTTTTTCTTAGAAACAGAAAAAAGCTTTTTGATGGATAAGAGGATGTTAATCATTGCTGTTGGTTTCCGGTTTGTGTTCTTCCTCCCTTCTGGTTCCCCAGGTGCAGCCGTCCTTCTCCGGGTCCACGTACCAGTGCCCATCCGTTCCCAGGAGGTCGCATTCATGCTGCTTCCCCGGTTGGCGGAGATGGGGCCGGGAGGGTCGGCATCGTTTACAATCCCGGCACATGGTCCAATGTTCCGCCGCCCGCAGGATGTTCCCGGCGTCTCGGATGGTGTAATATGTGAAACTGCCCTGGGAGCCGTGCCACTCCCTCATGCTGGTTTCATGGCGGCGTACGTCAGATTCGTTGGCGTAAGTGAAATACCTTGCCCCCGCACCGGGTATGATCGCCACGGATATGTACCGGGCGGCCTCCCAATAAAATGTGTTCTGCATCATTGCTGGCCCTCCTTCCTGTTAAGCTCCCAGGGCCACAGAATCACATCATCCTGCCGCACGGGGTCAGGCGGCCCGGAAACCGTTTCCAGATAAAGAACACCCCGGCCCGCATTTTTCCCAATGATCCTTCTAGCCCGCCGTTCCCCGAAAAGTTTCACCTTGTCCCCCGGCCAGACCCTCATGATAGGCGGAAACTTGGAAACAAGCTTTTCCCAGTCCTTCCAGCAGTTTTCTTCTCCGTTTGGGTAAGATCCAGCAGAAGTGCATAATCCGCAATTACACTGAATTAAATCGGATTCTCCATCTCCGCATCCGAATTCAATATATTCTGGCATTTCCCCGCACAGCGGACATAAAAGCTTCTTCATTTCAATTCTCCGTTAATCGTTAAAACCTTGAACTTAATAACCCACACCCACGGATTCATTTTAGACGATCCGGCTCCCTTTAATTTATCCCACAGGGAAAAGTAAGACGCCCGGGCAAAAATGTACCCATTGGATTTCCCTGAATAGTCCTTCCACAAACAGACATCCGTTTCTTCGTCGTGCCAGACGCTTTCAATGCCCTCCATCCGGGCATCCTGCGATGTAATGTCTAACAGACGCTCAATTCTTACTTCCGTCACTTCCAGCAAAATCCGCGCCGCTTTCCGGGGCATCTGGCCGTTTTCTCTTACCCACAGTCGATCACCCGCTTTCCCGTAGGGGCATCTTACCCACGGATTAAAATTATCATCCGGAAATTCCCCACTTTCGTCATTGGAGACGGCAAGCCATAAGCCGGGTTCTTCCTCAATGAAATCCTGAATCTCCCAGCCTCTTTTTTTCAGGTACTCCGGGAAATTATTAAACCGGTTCAGGCCGCGCGTGCGGCGCGTCTGGTTCTTGTACTGGCCGGGCATGCTGTATTCCTGTAGTAACGCCCTGATCATGTCCTCGCTGAACAGAATGGGCCGTTCTTTCACATTGTTATTCATAGTTAGAAAGTTGTGGTTTTGTTTTATAATTCATAAGATTTATTGTCATTTTTTCTCCTTTAGCGGTTAAAGAGTATTTATTTTGGTAAGGCCAAGTTGAAAGGAGTTCGCAGGTAATGAGTTTTTCAAGAATAAGTTGTTTCGCTATTTTTTTCACTCGTTCTTGGTCGATGTAGATGGCATCAGATATTTTCTTTGGGGTTGTATAGCCTAATGCGATGGCCGCCAGTATGGCGGTTTTCCTGTAGGCGTTTTTCTGGTGTGGCAGATAATGACTAATATTTTTTGTGATGGTTAAGTAGGCTTGAAAAATGTTCATTGCACACGGCATTAAATGTTGAAAATGAATGATAAAAATTGTATCGCCGTGAGGACGTAAACACTACAGCACAATATCCAGAGCCAGAGCGGCCAGTAACCTCCTTGAAACAGGGCTTTTTCCATAGAATTTAATTCCTGTCTGGCTTCTCCGGGGGACATGGTGACGGAGGTTCCTTTGACAGCATGCCGTTTTCGGATGCCAAATTTGACAGCGACGCGACAACAGCTTCTAACGCCGTCGTCAAAAATCCACAGGCGGCTCAAGCGGAGTTTACAGGGGTGTATGTAGTATCTCATTTTTCCAGTTGTTTAGTGCGGGTTTATTTCGTTAAAAAATTGTTTAAGCTCTTCGGGGGTAACAGGACCGTCCGTTTCCTGAGGGGGAGGGATGGCAAGGTTACGTTGTGGCGGCGGCGCGTTGGCCGGGGAGATTTTTGGTTTCCAGCGCGTGTCTTTCGCCCATAATTCCGCCTTGGTAAGCACGTCAATGATGTCTTCGTAGAATTTAAGCCGGGAGGCCGGACAGTAGTATTTATTGTTGTGGCTGTCTCTGGTCTGGCCGCGTTTGTAATATCCGTTATAGTAAGCTTTCAATAGTTGCCAGTCCCGCTCTCCGCATGTGATCGTTTGCTGGTAAGCCTGTATGGCGGCGGCGTATTCTTTTTGGTTGAGGTCTTTGTTTTGCCAAGCATCCATAACGCAGGTGTTCCGTAGAAAGGCCCAGAATGCGAGCGGAGGCGTTTTATTTTCCGATTTTCTGGCCGGGGGATGATTGTTTTCCGGACGGGGGGAAGGTTGCACGCCGGTATTGTTGGCCAGAGTTTGACGCTTTTTGTTAAGTATGGCTTGTTTGTCGTGGGGATAGCCGTAAATATGCAGGTCTTCCCCGACCATATTCCAAAGGGTGGATTTTTTTCGGAGAGTGGCAGGATCTACGTTCAGCGTTTTCCGGATTTCAGCAGGTTTCCAAGAAGCGAAATTTTTAATGATTCCGTTATTTTCCTGACTGGTGCAATATTGCAAAAGGGTTATCCAGATTCCGCGCTGGGATAGCCGCGCAGACTTAAATTCCCGGCTCTGGGTGTGATGATGCTGAACGGGCGAGTAGTTCACAGGGCAGGTCAGTTAATAGCTGATTCCGTGATGGTGGCGTCCAGATAACACGCGAGGATAAACAGCAAGTCTTTACCGCGCTGGGTAAGGTGGATACTTCCGTCTGTTTGCTGTGCAATTCCCACATTGATTAGATGGGCAAAAAGCATACTGCCAAAAACAGGGTCTTCCTGATGCACTTCGGAATCAGCAAGGGAAGTGTAGTGCGTCAGTTGCTCTAATGTGTGAACAAGGCGTTTCCGGAGTTCCGTTTCCGGCAAGGAAAGCAGGTGCCGGCTGTATTTGGTGTCCAGATTGAGGATAAGGCGTTGATTTGCGTTCATGATTCCTCTGATTCATGGATTATTTTTTTGATGTAAGATCGGCTCCAGAAGCGTTTTCCGCGCTGGTCGCAAGGATTGTTTTTTACAAGTCGGGAGCATTGGGGATGGCGTTTGCGCTGGTTATAAAGCCATTGTTTAGAACAGCCGAATTCCTCGGTGATTTGATCCGTAGAAATGTAGTCATCCGGCGTAGGCGCCGCGACAGGGGAAGGGTTGGCGGCTGTGGAACGGAAGATGCTGGCCGCGCCAACGACAGCTAACTTGTCCCAGAGTTTCTCTGTGACGAGTTCAGCCAGAGCATTAAGTTCTTCCGGGGTCATAAATGGAAGGGCAGTTAAAAAATAAGGTTACTAAAACCTGCGATTATTTTTTATTGCCTGTTCCAGATTTAACTGATATTCTAGGTTACTAAAACCTTGTTCGATAAAAAAACAAATTTGTGCACTTTTCGAGCGATGTTCTTTTTCAGCTAATGCTTTCAGTTTGAAAAAAATATCATTGTTTAGTTTTACGGTAATCGACTTTTTTTCCTGAACGAGCGTTTCTAATTTCTGAGGCAATTTGTTCATAGTCTTCTGGTGTTAATTCAATATCACGGACGGCTTGTTCAACAAGGATTTCAAGCAGGCGAGACATGCTGATACCTTCACGCGCCGCCAAACGCTTAACTTGGTAGTAGCGTTCACGTGAGATGTATACAGCAAGACTTCGCTTTCTTGGATCGTGTTGGTTTGGCATCTGCTGGTTACTATAACCTGTAATCATTTGTCGTCAATTCGATTTTTGTAAAAAGATGATTTTGGAATATTTTTTCTGATTTTAAAAGTCCAGCCAAGGGCAGGTGAGGGTTTCCAAGGGTGTTTGCGGGTGTGTTTGAGCGTATGCTGTGACTGTTTGCTGATTGATGAGATTGACGGTATTGTTGTCAATGAGTTGCAGATGGGAAAATCCAGCGGCTTCTGCCTCTTCCGGGTTGTAAAAGCGTCTGTAATGTTGACCGTCTATATAGCTGATGATGTGGTCATAAAATTGCTGGCCGGATTGCATATAGCGTTTTTCCCCTTCAAAATGGAATGCTTTGACCAGAGGGGCAATACCGGCACTTTGTTTGGTGAGTTGGATGTGGTTGTCCCTACAGGCTTGATATGCAGCTTTGCTGAGCCAAGGGGTGTAGTAGAGTTCCCATGTGTGGGAGAAGCCATGAATGGGGGCATTTTGTGCAAATTTCCAGTCGAATGCTATATGTCCAAGGTATTTTTGGATTTGATGGTTTTGAATGTCCTCATTAAAGCATTTGCATTGGATGAGACGGACATGATTGTTTTTTATGGCAATGAGATCTACTCCTTTGTCTTGAAGGCTAGAAGTTGCACCACGGTAGAAAATGATATGCCCTTCTTTTTCCAGCAGGTAACCAATGTATTGTTCATAGGCCAGTCCTTGTTCTGTTTGTTTTTCTTCTATATATTGATTTATGTGGTTTAAAGAGGTTTGACAGGTTTGTTTGAGTTGTCCGATAATGTCGTTTTCCGGTGTACGCAGGAGAAGTCCGATTGTTTGGGATGTTGTTTCTCTTTCCTTTCTAAGATTTTCTAACCGTTCCGCTTTCTTTTTCTGTCGCTCCTGTTCTTCTTTCAGTTGTTTAAGGCACGGTTCTTCTTCAGCTTTTCTCCGAACCTTTTCTTTTTTCTCTTTGTAAATCACATATCCAATAGCGCATGAAGGGAGGATGATGGCAAAGGTCATAATCCAGTTTGTAGTTCTTTCGCGTTGTTTTTTTATGGCGTATTGCTTGCGTTTTTCGCGGAAGGCTTCAGGACAGTAAATTTTTTCACCGTCAGAGGTGGTGTAGTAACCGTTCCAGTCAACGTTGTTTGGGCCTATGTCTTCCAAGTCGCGTTCAAGCGAGGGAAAGGCGGCACAAGGGAGGGAGAGGAAGGCAAAGGAAATGATGATGAAACGAAGCATGCAGAACAGGAAGGTACGATGATGCGCAGATTTTGTCAAACAGGGCATCTTTGCAATTCCGCCAATCAGCTTCCAGAAAGAGTATGACCAAATATTTTCTCTTTTCAGGTTGGCAGGAGTGAAGGCCCCTGAGGGGGCTTTGCGAACGCCAAGCAGGCACGGAAGCGGGCAAGGCGCGACGATAGTTTTTGCGCGGTTTTCCAATGGATTTCTGCAAGGTTTCTGACGGATTTCTTCATGCTGTGTTTTTGCTGTATGTTGCCGTTGAGATTGTTATGATTTTCGGCATGCTCCGATATCAGGATTTATTAATTTATTCTATCCAATAAGAGAGCTTTTGGACGTTTGTAACGTGGTTGGCGCGAGCATGAGCCAACCGGATTTGATGCTCTCTCTTATGTTTTTTCTGGACTATTCTTGAAAAGGGGGGCCGATAAGACTCTATTTTTTCCTTTTCGTTCTGTGCTAAAGGTTCCCGCATGGAAATGTTGTTGCGAGCATTACGCGGTTTTTTCAGGCGTGTTCATTTATCCGGGCTGAATCAGGGTCAATTAACGGTCATGGTTGCTTTGGCTGACCGGGAACAAACTTGTATGGAGATCGTTACTCAAACCGGATATGACCGGAGCGCCGTCAGACAGATTCTTCAACGCCTGAGGCAACAGGGTGATGTTGTTTTGCGGCCTTACCGGTCGTCCGGTCATGGTCAGGTGGAATATATTTATACTCTGACGGAAAAAGGTTCTGATGCCCTGAAACAATGTCTTGAAGAGTTTGATGGACTGATGGCTTGCCTTGCCCGGAAGGATAATGTTGAAGCCTTGGGGAATGCCGGGGGGACGCAAGAAGAAGAGAATACCAAGCCAAAGAAGAGTGAGGCTTTGCAAGATTTGATATAAGTTGTTGTAATGTAATTGATTGTTAGGAAATGTTAAGTGAGCGTGACCATATTTTTTGTGAGAAAGTGGCCTCCGGATTGATGGCGTATCAGGCTTATATTGAGGCAGGTTTTTGTTGCACCAGCAACGAATCCGCGCAGGCGGCGGCTTCCCGGAAGATGAAAGAGCCGGGAATCAAGGAAGAAATCAGGAAAATCCGTGAGCGTCTTTGTGATGAAAATTGCCTGACGTTGAAAGAAAAGAGGCTCAAGCTCGCGGAAATTGCGCGAGGAAAAGCGTTGTTTTCCGGTGATGAATCTTTGTTTGAGGTGCCTCCCTCCCATGCAGAGCGAATGAAGGCGATTGATTTGGATAACAAGATGATGGGTGATTATGCTCCGGAAAAGCAGGATGTGAGCATTCAAGGAATGTTTTTTGAAGATTTGTTTGAATATGGAGAGGGGAGAGAAACAGTATCAGGAGGTTCTGAACTTCTGGAAGGAAAGACTGAATAATCGGCTTTGGCGGCTGGAACATCTGTATTGGATCAAGAATGTTGACGGCATTGTTATTCCTTTCCGGCCAAATGAAGTACAGCGGAAGTTTCTTGAAAGGCAACATGGCCGCAACGCTATTTTGAAGGCTCGCCAGTTGGGCCTTTCTACGCTGGTAGGCGTGTTGATGGCTGATTTTGTATTCTGGAATGAGAATAAGACGGCGGCAATTATTGATTGGCGACTGCCGGAGGGTCAGAAAAAACTTCTGGGAGTGCGGTTTCAATGGGAGCATCTGGATTATGTGCCGGAAGGGGCTGAGCGTGAACGGCGCATTATTGCGTGGCTGATGCGTGAGAAGAAGAGGCGTTTGGGAACGGTCAAGAAGGATGGGTCTATTGTGCCGGTGACAGCTACAGCTAATAAGCTGGCGTTCCGGAACGGGTCTGTGATTTATACGGATAATACATTCCGCGGAGGGACAACACAGTTTATGCACGTTTCCGAACTGGCCAAAATGGCCAAGCGGTTCCCGGACAGGGCAAGGGAAGTGGTGAACGGCGGGTTTGAGTCCGTGCCGACTAACGGAACAATTATTGTAGAAAGCACGCACGAAGGCGGCAGGAGCGGCGTGAATTACAATTTGATGAAGACTGCCATGTCAAAACGGGGGAAGCCTCTTCTCCCGGTGGATTGGCGGTTTTTCTTTTTTCCGTGGTACGAGGAAAGCCGTTACCAGTTGGATGTGCCGGAAGGGTATGTATTCAGGGATGAGACCATTGAATATTTCACCCGGATGAAAGAGGTTTATGGCGTGGATGTGCCGGAATCCGCGCGGTTGTGGTGGGAATGGAAGAACGGGCAGTCTGATTTCAACATGGGGGAAGAGTACCCTACTGTGCCGGATGAGGCTTTTGACGCGATTGGGGACGATGCTATTTATTGCGCTCAATTCCGGAAGCTGCGCCGTGATAACCGTATTGGATGCCGGTTTGTGGTGCATTCCTATGCTCCTGTTTATTGCACCTGGGATATTGGCGTTGCTGACCACATGGCAACGGTGTTTTTCCAGAAGGTGGGAGGGGAAACCCGCATTATTGGCGGGATTCAGGCCAAGAAGTCATGCGTGCTGGATATGCTGGCAAGGGTCAGGGATTTTGAGCAGACGTATGGGTTTAAGGTGTTTCGCCATTTGCTTCCCCATGACGGCGGGCATCATTCCACTAATGACCGAAAGACGAATCAACAGACTTTGGAAGAAAACGGATGCCGGGATGTCAGACTGGTTCCGAAGACGGGAAGCGTCTGGCTGTCCATCGGCGAAGTGCGTTCTTTTCTCCCTTCCACGGTCTGGCATGAACGATGCGGCGAAAGAATTGAGGATGGCAGTGAGGAAGGGCTTCCGGGATTACTGGATTGCATGGAAAGCTATCATGTGGATCAGAACGGGAAGATTGATCATGATGATTGTTCCCATTTTGCAGACGCTTTCCGGATGTTTATTGAGGCCGCCTGTCACGGTTTGATTGAGGGGTTTGAAAGTTCCATCGTCGGCATGGAATGCCTGGGAACCGCGTCCTGTTACGATGCCGGCGTTGCGGATATGCCCTGATATAAGGGGGGATGTCCGGCATGGGTGTGACAACTTCACCCACTCTTTTTTGCTGATGTGCTGTCATGGTGCGCGTATGGGAAAGATTTTTAGTCCAAAAGCGGCTCCGATTCCTCAACAGAAAGAGGTGGTCAAGGAACCGGAAATTATTGATACGAGCGAAACGGCGGAAAATACCGTTAAGGCCCGTGCCCGAAAGCGTTATGGATTTGATAAAACTTTCACGGCAAAAGGGAATGGCAGTGCTGTTTTTGGTCAGTCTTCCGGAGCCAGTTACCGGAAAACGCTGGGTTAGGAAGACGCTGGGTTAATCAGTTCAGGGGTTAAGTTATGGACGGGGAAGAAGTCATTTCGCTATATAACAATTTGGAGAGGGAAAAGCAGGATGCGGCAAGCTGGGCCTCAGAATTGAAGAAGTTTGTTTATCCTTTTTCCCCTACCGGGTTGCCCAGCAGTTTTTCCTTTCTGGGCGTCGGTTTGAAAAACCTGCATGATTCCACGGCTGTACGGGCCAATCAACGGCTTGCGGCGGCGCATCAGAGTTTTTTGAGCGATCCCGGAAAGCTCTGGTTCAGTTTTGAGCCTTCCGCCGCTCTTGGTTCAGCGGTGCAAAAGAGCGGCCCGGTGAAGAAGTGGCTGAGAGATTGCGCGGAAAGAACGTATCAGGCATTGGCTGAAAGCAATTTTTATACGGTCAATCATCAGGCGTTGCTGGACAGATGCGGGTTTGGCACGGGGAGTTATTACGGCGGCATCAGCAATGAAAACAGGCTGATGTTTGCCTATGTCCCTTTTGATTCATTCGTCTTCTCAGAAGATGAACAGGGCATGCCGAATTTATTGATACGCAAGTTTGAATGGAATGCCGTCCAGGCGGCCCGCTGGCTTGGAGGCGCGGGGAAGCTGAACCAGCCAATGAAGGATGCCTACAGGGATGAAACAGAGCGCATCAAAAAGAAATTTACCATTCTCCATGCCGTAGGGAGAAAGGAAAATTATGATCCATTAACAGAGAAGGAATATTTTTCTTTTTACGTAGAGAAGGGCAACAAAGATGTTCTGGAAGAGGGCGGGTTTGACGAATTCCCTTACATGGTTTCCCGTTTTTTGAAATGGGTTGGTCCGTGGGGACTGGCCCCGGCCCGGCTGTGCTGGTCTAATATCCTGTCTTTGCAGTACAGCCGAAGGATTACCCGGACGCTGGGAGAACTGAAGGCTTTTCCCCGTCTTAAGATTTCGAAAGATCTTGTGGGCCGCGTGAGTTTGAGGCCGGGCGGCCAGACTGTCGTCAGTCAAGCGGATGCTGGTTTACCGGCTGAGTGGAGTACGGTGGGCGATTATCGGGAAGTGATGAATGAAATGGAAATGGATCGTCAGGAAGTGCGGTCCGCTTTTTATCTGGATATGCTGGATTTGTTCGGCGCACAAACAGGCCAAATGACTGCAACGGAGGTGAACGCCCGGCTGGAAGAAAGGCTGTTGGCGTTCAGCCCTACGTTCTGCCAGCACCTGAATGATTTTCGGCCTATGATGCTGAGGATTTTCCGTCTGATGCTGGATGCCCGGCTGTTTGATCCGAATATACCTTCTGAGTTGATGAGGCCTAACGGGAAGGGTGGGCAGGAATTTAATCCCAAGGCTTTGCCTGATGTCGTTTACAATTCCAAGTTCGCCCAACTAATGAAGCAGGTTCAGCTTTCCGGGCTTGTCGGGTCTCAGGATACTATTGCCAATATGGCCAAGTTTGACCCCGGCGTGATTGCCCGGTTTGATTTTGATTTTGCGGCTCAGGAAGTTGTGCGCGGCATGGGCGTGCCGGAAAGTTTTATCAGGAACGACAAAGAAAAGAAGGAGGCTTTGCAGGAAATGCAGGAGAGGATGATGGCGCAACCTCCTGCCGGAGAGGGATAACAATTAACAGTTTTTGACAATGAACGATCCTTTTGAGTTCGACGAAGAAGAGGAATTAGAAAAGCAGAAGAAGCTGTTGAGTGATGCTTTCGGCAAGCTGGACAGGGCTTCCATGAAGGCTTTGGAAGAGTGGTTCCGGGGGGAATTCGGCATTCATCAGGCGGCTTTCCGCGTTTTTAACGGTGAATGGAATCCGCTGGACGCCATGAGGCAGGATGCTTTCCGGCTGGTCTGGAACAGCATGGTCGTGAGCTGGAAGAAAGTCCACGAACCGGGCAATACGGAAGAAGTATCATATTTTAACGATTAACAATCAATTTTTTCTATGAGCGAAACACAAGAAAACAATAATAACGGGGCTGTGACTGTACAGCCGGTTTTGGGAAATGACGGTCATTCCAATGCGCCTTCAACACAGGGAACCTATACGCCTGCGCCTTCGGCTCCCTCCGGCGGCATTGCCTCCCCTCCGATTCAGGGAACCGGCGATTTAACGCTTCCTGCCGGTGGCGATGCTTTTCCGGATTTGGCGGATTACGCTACCGGACTGTTTGAGGGAGTGGAGCCTGAGAGTCTGGATTACAAGCTTTTTGAACGCGCCCGCGTTGCGGCTCATAAGGCGGGGATTCCTCAGGATGCCCTGTCTTCCGTGATGGGTGATGTCCGGACGTTCATCAATGAGACGGAAGCGCAGATTGAACAGGCGCGGATAGATGCCAGTAATGAGCAGTTAAAGCAATTACAGCAGACTTACGGAAGCAAGTTTCAGTCTGTGATGGAGGCCTGCAATAATACGCTCAGCAATTTAGCCGTAGAGTTCGGAGTAGATGCCAGCGTGTTCAATCTTCCGGAAATCCGGAATAATCCGGAGGTAGTGAAGTTTTTTTACGGCCTTTCCCAGCGGATGAAAGAAGCCGGGTTTGCCCATGTGAATCAAATGGCTTCCATTGCTACTGCGGAACAGGAGCTTGAATCCATTTACAACGGCACGCATGAGTTGAGCAAGGCTTATATGGACAGTACGCATCCGGATTGGAAGAGGGCGCAGACGCGCGTGAATGAGCTGACCCGGATGACGATGCAGGGGTAATTTCAGTTAACAGTTTTTATTGGTATGGCGACGGGCGCGACAGGGTTTCAGGGGTTCATGCGCGATCATGCGAAAGAGTTTTCCTTGTTTGGCAATGGCGTGAGTTTGGCCGGTGGGGCCTTGTCCGCCCTGAACCAGTATCAGGCCGGGAAAGCTCAGAAAGCGGCAGGACTGGCAACGGCGGATAATATGCGGCGGGAGGCTCAGGGTGCGTATGATTCCGCGCTGGCGGATGAATATCTGCAAAGGATGAACCAGAATGCTGACGCGAGCACGGCGCGGGCGGCTCAGGCGGCATCCGGTTTCATGTCCACCGGAACCGGCAATATGAATGAATTAACGCTGATGAAGCAGTATGAGCATGGCATTGCTCAGGCGGCTACTCAGCGGGAGAACCAGCGCAGGAGTGCGCTGTATCAGGCTGATTTGGCAGAGTGGCAGGCGAGACAGGCCGCGCGGGCCTCCAAGCGCGGGGCTTTGGGGACGATTTTAGGGGCAGTAGCCGGAACGGCTCTTTCTTTAACCGGTTTCGGCATGGCGGCAGTTCCGGCCATGAAGGCCGGGCAGGTGTTGAGCAGGTAACGACGAATAGTTAATCAGAAGAGAGTTATGAAAGTTGGTCTGATGGGAGATAACGGGTTCCGGGCTGGGCATGTGAATGGGAATGCGGCCGCGGCTCCGGCGCTTGCTACAGCCGAAGTATTTGGACAGGCGGCTAAAATTGGGCGGGCGGTGGATGATTTGGGGCAGGATTTGATGCACAAGGAGAATGTTTTGCGGGATGATGAGAGTTTCCGGATGGGACTCACTAACGCCCGCGGATTGATTGCCTCCGCTGAACAGGATATTGACAATGGAGCGGATTGGGAAGAAACGCTTGCCAAGAAGCGCGAGTTGGTGGATGAACCGGAGTTTATGACTCCGGATGCGGCTGTACGTTACCGCGCCGCCATTGAGGATTTGTTTCAGCGCGGGGGGGAGGCGTTGCAGGATAGACAGCGGAGAGTGAGCGCGAAGAGGGCCAGGGCGGCTTTTTCCGCAGATTGGGCCGCCGCCGTGGAAAGCGGAGATATGGAACGCGTTCAATCCGTGCTGAATTCCGGGGTGGGCGTGTATGTGGACGGCATGAAGGCATCAAGGATGCTGGCTTCCGCAAAGAAACAGATTGGCGCGTTAAAGGCGGCCAAGGATTTTGACGAGAATCCCGACCAGTTGGCGGCGGATTTGATTGACGGGAAATATCAGGGCGTTTTGTCCAATACGGCTATTGCCTCTTATGGCCGTTTGTTGCAGGGGCAGTCCGGGGTTCCTACGACTGTCAGCTTGTATGATGTTACCGGCATGCCGCTGGGAGAAGGGGGCCGGAAGCTTTATGACCGTGTTTTGCTGGATGAACCGTTTGAGGATGCTGGAGAGGGCGGGGGAATGGTTGAAAGAGAAGGAGTTCATGAGCAGGCCGGGAGTGTTGCCAATGTTTTTTCCTCTTTCGGCGGAACCAAGAAAAAGAAGCCGGAGTTCCGTAGCGGCGTGGCTGATCCGGTGGTGGATTTAATGAGGATCAGGGCGGCTGAGGGACAGTTGCCGACAACGGAAGAGATTGGAGTAACCAGCATGAATGAGGTGTTGGCGGCGGATGTGAGCGGACTGGTGAAGGATGGCGGCGTGGGGTCTCCGTCGTATATGATGTATTTGGGAGAGTTGAAGCGGAGGTGGAAGGAACATGGAGTAAGTAATGATTTTCAGGAGGCTATGGAATCCACTCTTGAAAATCGCGTGCTGTCCATGCAGGGACAGAAGACGGACAGGATCAGTTTTAATGTGGATGACGTTGTGAGAACGATGGAAGGAACGGGGGAGTTTGTTTCTGCGGACGCTCTTAAGAATTTGGAGTGGCATTGTGAGGCATTGAGGGAATTTGAGATTGAGAAGGCGGGTTTTGCCGGAACCGGCGATAAAAAGAGAGAGATGGCACGGCGTGAGAGCGGGTTGGAACTTAATGTGGAGCGTTGGAAGAAGGAAGCGGAGATTCAGAGTAAAAGGAATTCAATGGAGATGCGCAGGTGGGTATTTGAGTGGCAGGCGGCGCATCCGGGCGAGAAAAGTTCTGTGAAGTTTGTGACCGCCATGAAGGAAAAGATGTATCAATTAACAGGAAGACATGCTTCTACGCTGGATTTTCTTCTCCGGCAAAATGGAGAATATGCGGATTCCGTGAAAGATGATGATACGGATTTCGGGCGGCGCAATGAGGCCAGAAAGGGACTGGATGATTTGAGGAAGAAGGCACTTGCCTTGCCAAAACCGGATGAAAGGCTGAGCGTGAGGACGAAGGCAATGAATATTCCCGTAGCGGATGTGCGGGATGCTCATGTGAAAGAGGTATGGGATGATGAGTGTTTTATTGTTGGGGAAGATCATCTGTCACGCTATCCGCAGTTAAGGGATCAGTATGTGCCGGATGTGAGTTTTGAGCTTGCGGATGGCCGGATTTATCGTCCGCAGAAGGTTGCCGTGGTGCCGGGCCGCGCGTTTGGTTTTTCCCGGAGGGCCGCTATTGCGTTGCGGCTGGTTCCCGGGTGCAAGTTCAAAGCGGCAGTCCGGTTTGATTTTCCGGATGCGGAAAGAGCCGGCAAGGAAGGCCGCAAGAGGCTTTTTGAACATGGTATTCAGGGGATGGAAGAGAAGATTTCCGGATTGCTTGAAAAGGGTAATATTGATTTGACGAATCGTCCGGTTGTGAAGAATAAGGATGGGTCTATTAGCACCGTGCGTTCCATATCTATTGGCATGGATGGAAAGGAATATTTGATTCCTACGGTGTCTGATGACGGTTCCATTCTTTCTGATGATGAGGCTGTAGAGATGTTTAAGAGGACAGGCAGGCATTTAGGCGTGTTCCGGTCTCCACAATCCGCAACGGATTATGCCAAGAAGTTACATGAAGAACAGGCTCGCGCCTATGTACGTTAATTTGAATTATTTAATAGATTTATGAATATTGCATTGAATGTGAATGGGCAGAAAGAGTTGAACAGAATGAATGTTCCGGATGAATCCGGGCATGTGGATTTGAGACCTCCGATTGTGAACAGGCCGCAGGCGGGGCCGGAAATGCAACTGAACGTTCTGGATGATGAACAGGCCGGGAATGTGGCGGTCGCCGTGGAAGATGAGGGGCGGAGCTGGGAACCGGGGCAGGTTATTACGAATGATCGGCAATACCGGTCCGTTATGGCGGATTTTAATTTGATGTCCGTGGACAGTCCGGATTATGACAGAGTGAGGCAGTCTTTAGATGAATACTGGGACCGGAGAGGATTGGGGAACGGCCATGTCGCGGAGGCGGCGGATGTCAGGCGAGGACGGGCTTATCAGCTGATGGCGGAGCTGGGAGACGGCTCGGAGTTGGATCAGGAACAGGTGAATGAGGTAGAACGCACGCTTGGGAAGGGTGTGGTGGATTTTTATAAGGGATTAAGTCAGGAAGAGAAGGATGAGGTGCTTGTGGATGGTTTTGTTCAGTCTTTCGTAGGTGGCGCACCCGCTTTGAGCCGCGTGTATCTTGCTGAACGTCTGGGACTGGACACGGATGAGGCGTCTGTTATGGCGGCGGAGTTGCGCCGTCAGGCCGGAGTTGGCCGCGCCAGAAGGGAACAGGTGAAGAAGGACATGGGGGAAGTATGGGGGGAAATGGTGACGGCAACGGGAAGCGGGAAGGAGTTTTCTTTAGATCCCCGTGATCATCAGGGGCGTAGTCCGGAGTTTCTGGCGGGCGCGGCCAGTCTGGCGGATAGCCAACGAATGGCGGCGGCTTTCATTAAGGACATGGTTTACGGTGAAGACGGAAGGAGCCCTCGCGCTCAGGGGATGCAGACGGGGATTGACGGGTTAAGGACGTATGGTTATTCCAAATATGAGGAAGGACGCTGGGTTGTGGAACTGGCGAATTTGCACCGGAAAAATGAACAGGCGTATGAATTGGCTGTCAGCGCGATTGCCGGGCTGGTGGATTATCAGAAGGGAAATGAATCTGCTTTTTCCCGGATGCTGAATAATTTTTCCGGAATGGCGGTTGAAGGGCTGGTTCATGGCCCTTCCCGCTGGCTTGAATCCGGAGTGATGGATTTTTTACAGAGTGCCGGGCTGGTTCAGCGCGGGGAAGAGAAGTTTGACGATCCTCTTTGGATTCAGCGGGTGAATAAGGTGGCGCAGGATATTCAACAGGTGAGGATGGAGCAGTATAAAGCACGTTCTTCTCATGGGCTGGTGAATTTTCTGGAAGAGGCTTCCAGCGTTTTTGGTGGAGCTGTACCGTTTATTATGACGAGCGGGTTGGGGTCTTTGCTGGAAGCGGAAGATACGGCGGAAACCGGTTATCTGGCTAAGGGTGTGGATGGTTTGACGGCAAGAAACGCGGCTTATGGAGAAGGCATGGGAATGTGGGCGGCCAATATCTGGGGGCTGGGGAAAGGCGGGAAGCTGGTTGGGAAGGCTTATGACAAGCTGATGAATTGGGCCGGGCGGAAAACCGGCATGAAGGGGCTTTTGGGCCGTGCTTTGGAGACAGACCGGTTCTGGGGACGCGGGCCGCTGTTTGTTGGTCTGGAAGGGGGAGTGTTGCATGCTCAGACAGTTATTGAGCCTTACGCACGTTCCGTGGCTTCCAATATGTTTTCCTGGGGGAATGGGAAGAGCTGGGATGAAGCGGATGCGGAGGCCCGTGAGGCGATGACATGGAGGAATTTTCTGGTGGCCCTTCCCATGTCCCTGTTGCTGGGGTATGGGCGGTATGCCAAGAATAGCCCGTTCCGGGCGGCGGCTATTGCTGATGAACGTATCCGGGGCATTAAGGCTGAGTGCGCGGAGTGTCCGGAGACGATGAAGGGGTTACATTTTACGGACGAAGAAATTAAAATGATTCTCAATACGGAGAATGACAGGGATAAAATCAGGCTGTTTGATTTGACGCTTCACAGGAAGATTGAGGGGAAGGTAGCAGAAACCGTTGGGGAACCCATAGGGGTGCTGATGACTCCGGATGTTCCGCTGGTGAAGTCCCTGATGGAAGAGAGGGTTATTCCCCGTGCGGAGGTGGTGAACGGGAAACTGCGCGTTTATGATGTGGAAACAACACTAGGAGCTGTGACGTGGGATAAGGATGGAAATCCGGTTCAGGGGGTGAATGGCGGCAAGTTGGAAACGGTGATTGGCGGTTTGGAAGGAAGAGAAGGTGCGGATAGAGGGAAGGAAAACGGGAAAGAGTTTGTAGAAATGGATTTGGAGACAGGAAACAGGTTCTTAACGGCGAAGGTACAGGAATGGGCTGTGAATCAGGATTTTACCTTGAAAAATGCGGCGTTGAATGATGCGTCCGTAGATTATTTTGCGGAGAGGTGCGGCGTGGATTTCAGGAAAGAGGGTACGGCTATGTCTTACCGGGTTTTGAAAAGGATGGCTGATGATGCCCTGATGCGCATTGCGGAAAGGAGCCGGAAAAAGGAATGGAGCAGGGATGACCAGAATGCCCACGAAGAAGATGTTGTTTTGGCCGTTTTACCGAATAATTTCCGCGACCGTGTGGAGATCGCCTTGAAACGCGGAGAACTGGCGCGCGGAGAGGGGGTTTCCGGAGAGGTAACGGAAGAAGAAATTGCGGCTGTGGCGGAACGGGAAGGGGTGCATACCCCCGCTTTTAATTATGAGCTGGAAATGGGGAAGAAGGTGATCCGGTATTATGAGGGTGAGGTTACGTTTCTGGATCTGGTGGAGGAAATGGCGGAATTGTATGTGAAAGGGGAAATGAAGGCCGGCAGGGAATTGACGTGGTTTTCCCGGAATCTGCTGGATACTCAGAAGGCTTTCAAGGATCAGGGGGTGAATAATTGGAAATTGGTGGATGAGAGCTTTTTTGATGATGGGGCGGATGCCGGAAAGAGGGAGAAGGCCGTGATTGAAGGGATGAGCAAGCTGATGCAGGCGGTGTTTATGGGCGAGTACCGGAAGAAGGCTTTGCCTGCGCCCGTGAAGCGTTTTTTGGAGGTGATGGAGGCTTTGATCAGGAAGGTCGCAGATATGGTCGGTCTGGCCGGGGCATTCCGGAAGGCGGTGGATTCAGGAACCGTGAAAGGCGATTTTGCGTCTTTCGTGTATGATGCCGTGGGTGCGGATTTCGCTCAGAGCCGAAGCGAGCTGACGAGAAAGAAATTTGAAAATCAGTTGAAAGAATTGAAGGAGAAGCCGGAACGGCTTTTGCAGGATTATGGTTTTCATTTGATGTACGCGGAAAGGTATGGTTTGGAGAATTACCGCCAGCAGGTGATGGATGATTTGCTTGCGAATGATAAGGAACAGCGAGAAAGGGAGTTTGCTCAGGCCGGAGTAGATTTTTTCCAGCTAATGAAGGGGGCAACTTTGGAGGAAGCAAAAACGGTTTTGTCTTTTGTTAAAGAGGGCAGGAGAGAAACCGCTTCTTTTTCCGTAGCGGATAAGCTGGATGAAATGGGGAAGGATGCCGGGAAACGGAAGGTGATGGATTTTGTGGATATGGTGGTTTCCAGCAATGTTTCAAATAAAACAGAATTAGGGGTTGTAGAATACAGGAATGTCACAGCACAGGAGATTGCTGATATTAAAGCAGGTCTGGGGATTGATGTGACGGGTATGGTTCATGAATTTACTGCGGGCGGTATTGTTCATGCACTGAAAAAACATAGTCATGATTCCAGTGCACGGAAAGGTCAGTTAGATTTAACGAAGGAGGATATTAAGTTAGCCCTTGATGTGCTGGATAGTTATGACCGGATGGAATTCAAACCGAAAGGACGGAATCAATCTTCTGTCATTTATGTGAAGCAGTATCCGCATGGAGAGATTCATACGGTGGAACAGGTGATTGAAACAACGGGCAGGCGTTATAGCAAAAAGCCCAGACTGACGTTTAAGACAGCCTGGGTCAAATCGACGTCCTCCGGAACCGGACCCGGAATAGAAGGGGTTTATACTCCCCAACGCCGCAAAAACAGTATGGCAAATGAAGGGGGAAATGTCAATTCTGTCGCGGAAGCACAGGAACAGGGTCTGTTTCGGGACGGCCATTTTGAGGCGGATAACGCTGTCATCACGGAACCGGGGGTGACGTTTTCCATTACTGCCCTGCATGCTTCCCCGCATTCTTTCCGGAAGTTTTCTACGGATTATATGGGGCAGGGAGAAGGAGCGCAGGCGTATGGCTGGGGGTTGTATTTTGCGGAGAGCCCGAAGGTGAACCGGAGGTATATGAACCAGTTCGGAAAGGGATTGCGTCAATTTTGGAAGGTAAACGGAAAGAATGTTCCTGTTAATGAGTTGTGGAAGGTTGTTCCGGGCGTGAGAAAAGGAGATGTGCCTACGTTTTACAAGGGGCTGAATTTTTTGGAGTCAGCACGGAAGGAAGAAAAGACCCTTCTGGATTTTTATAAGTTTAAGAAGAATCTGTATGCTGTCTTGGCGGAGAGGCGTAAGACAGTAGATCAGGAAAAATTTGAACGGGATATTGCCAGATTTACGGAACGGACCCAGAAAAAGAAGCGCAAGGAGAGGGATGATGAGTTGAAGCGTCTTGTTGAGGGTGAGAGAAGAGAGCTTGAGGATATACAAGAGTATGTGCGTAATGCCGGACTGACGCGTGAGTGGGCAGAGGCCGGGAATACGGTGGAGCCATATGCCGCTCTGCCTTCCAATTACCGCGTGGAATTGAATGTGGATGATTCTGTTCTTTTGAATTGGGATAAGCCGTTTTCCGAACAGAGCGAGACGGTGAAGGAGGCGTTGGCCGAGGAGTTGGCGCAACGGATCGGGTGTGCGAAGGAGGTTGCGCTTGAGTCTTTGTTGATGGAGGGCCGCCAGTTTAACGGGGAGCAGATTTATGTTGGTCTCTGCGAAGGTTTTTCGAGGGATTGGAAGAAGGGTATGAAGAAGGCTTCTCTTGCCCTGCGGAAGTTTGGCGTTAAGGGCATCAGATACGCAGACGGTTTTTCCCGCAGGAAGGCGGAGGAAGAGCAGACGTATAATTACGTGATTTTTGACGGCAACGATATTAAGATTACAGCGTTTGCGGATGAGAGCACCGGGGGAGAGTGGGCGGATTATGTGGATGGGTCGGCAACGTTTTCCGTGAGGGAAGATCTTCTTGGAGATATGAAACGCCAAATGGAGAAGACCCGGAGTGATGCCGTGCGTGAGTATTGGAGACATGTTACAGAGCGGGTAGAAAAAGAAGGCCGTGCGCTGGACGCTTTGTTCAGGGGCCGCGAAGCTGGTACGAATGATGTCCGGGTGAAAATTGCGGAGGCGCGGAGTATTATGAAGGTTGCTGTCTCCACACTACCGGAGAAGGTGCGCGGTAAACTTGCGGGGCAGGAAAAGTTGCTGGATTATTTGATGTCCGCATTGGAGACAGGGCGTTTTTCCGCTACGGATGCCCTGACGGAAAAACAGCTTGCGGCGGCTAACCGGAAGATGGAACTGCATCCGGAGTTTTTTGATGATTTGGTAGGTAAGACCGTGGAAAGCCTGTTGCCGAAGGTGTACCAGCGGTGCGGGGAGGTTATTGATTTGTATGTGCGCGATGAGTTGTTTCGGGAAGTGAGAAGTATGATTTCCGAACATGAAGCGGTGATTGACGAGAAGACGCGGAAATTCAAGGTAAGCCGTCTGGGGGCCTCTCCTACGGAGTTTTTACGGCGGGTAATTAAACCTGCGGTATATGCAACGGGGAGAGATGTTCAGGAGAGGGTGAATGAGCTGAGCGGCAGGATTGCGGCGATTGAAGAGAAGTTGAGGACGGATAAGTTCTGGAATGGAGAATTGGGTACTGACGGCTCAGAAGCGGAAGGCGGCCTGTTGATGGAAAAGCAGAGACTTTGCGGGGAATTGAATTGGTGGATTAAATATTCTGCCGCAGGTTCAGCGGATGTGAATAGAATGTTGGATATTCATGAGGCGGTGGGTTCATTTATCAGCCGCAGCGTGGAGGTTTGGCAGGTGCATTTACAAGAAAAGGTGGACGGCTGGAAGAATGATGGGGCCGCCCTGATGGAAGAACTGCCGAAGTCTGTCAATCAGAAGAGCCTTCATCAGGCCCAGATGGAAGTGAGTGATTTGGGGGTGGATAGTGAGACCGGACGAGCGAAGCGCGGGGTGATGCTGGGATGGCTGGATAATCCGGTCAGGTTTTTGCAACGGCTCTGCGATGGACCGGGAAAACAGTTCTTTTCCCGCTTCAAGAAAGAATTTATTGAGGCGACTGACCGGGCGCAGTCCATTCGCGCAGAGGAAGTGGATAAGATGAATGGTGTGTTGAAACGTCTGCTGAATACGAAGTCTGACAGAAAGGTGAACGAGTTTTTGAGTATGTGGAGCACTCCGGAAGATTTGGGGCTGTCTCTGTCAGAAAGGGGAGTAAAGAAGACGAAACTGACGATTGACCAGACAGCAAAGCTTTTGGAAAGGCGAGAAAAGAATCCTTGGTGGGGTGTGGATATGTATTCCCAGAATGCGATTGATTTGCTGAGGGAAGAGTATGAAGCATGGGGACGCGGCGAGAATCGGGCGCGAAAATGGTTTGAAGTGGAAGAATGGTACGATATGGCACCTCAGCCCATGCCGAAGCTGAGCCGGGATCAGGCCCTTTTTGTGCTGATGTGCATGGATCAACCGAACGTGTTTTATTCCAAGATGGATGATTTTGTCCCTCCGTTGCGGAGACGTGGATGGACGGATGAGCATAAGGCTAAGCTTGAAGAGTTTATAGGCCCGGTAGGGATGGCCTTGAAGAGTGTCCTTTTTGAGGAGTACGCCCTTGTGGGCGATAAAATCAGGCCGCTTTACGAAGACCGCTACGGGGTGCCTTTCAGTAAACGCCGGAATTATTCTCCGCTCCGCTGGATGGTTGCGGAGACGCAGGAAGATAGTGAACTGGCTTCCATTCTTGGGGATGACGGAACAATAGCCGTAGGCAGGTCTGACGGTTTTCTTTCCACCCGTATTTTTGATCATAAGAGGTATCTGGATACTACTCAGGGTGCGCTTGCTTTGTTCTGGAAGCATCATGCGAATGCTGTTAATTGGGTCTGCACTCAGGAAATTGTGGAGAGGTATCAAGGGATTTTGAGTGATTCCAAGGTTGCCCAAAAGCTGATGAGCAATATCGGGGGGCTGGATTACCGTGGTTTTCAGGCATTGATTAACCGGCTGGAACACGGCGGCAGGGATGCCGTAGCCGAATTGGATGCGGCTGAGAGGATGAAGAACGAGATCATGAATGCCCGCGCTCTTTCCGTGATTCTTGGGCAGGTGACGAGTTATCTTAAACAGACGACGGCGGTATTTAATGCTTTGCATGGATGCGATTTGAGTATTTCAGATTGGGTTCATGGTCTGGCCCGTGTGGTAAGCGGGAAGTCTGTTCTGAGCGTTCAGGAGTTGTTTTCTTCCGATTTGTTTCAGGCACGGAAGGATGGGTTTATGTATTCAGTCCTTTTGGGGTACAAGAAACAACTTGGGGGACGTGTCGGTTTGCTAGAGGAGGTTACAAACCAGTCCGGGAAGATTTTTGGTTTGTTGGATTCCGGAAGCAATGCGGTAAGTTTTGCCGCGGCTTTTGACCATTATTTCAGGCAGGGCGTAGAGCAGGGCATGACGAAGCCGGAAGCGATGGAGTATGCAAGGGATGTTATTGAGGAAGGGTTATCTACGGCTCAGCCTATTAACTGGATTCAAATGCCGAAGATGCTCGAAAAGACGAAGGGGATTTTTTCTGCGGAGTGGTTTTTGATGTCGGAAACTCTTCAACGGAGTGCTACGGTGATTCATTATTTAACACGCGGGAATATGAGGCTGGCGGTGCGTAGCTGGCTTATTCAGGGGGGTGCTATGCAGGCTCTTGGGTATTTGATTAATAATGTCATGAGACCGGGGGGCGATGATGATGAGAAGAAGAATCCTTTGAATTATCTGCCGGGAATTGTGCTGGGGCCGCTGAATGGGGTACCTTTATTGGGGAATTTGACGGATTCCGCCGTTGATACGGTATGCGGCTGGTTGGGATTGAAGATGCAGAACCAGACGGCAGTAATGGGGTCTCAGGTAGATTTAACTGTTAAGGATTTGATGCGCCTAATTCATATTTTTGAGGCTGATAGCTGGCGTGATGTGAGACAGCAGAGCCGGAGCGTGGCAACGCTGGGGAGTTTGGCCGCCATGTTCGGGGCATGGCGGAATCCGCGTGGCGGGGCTATTACTTCCGTCAGTCTGGGGATGGCAGTTATGGCTAATTATCTGAAACATCTTGCCGGGATGGCGGAGAAGTGGTTTGGGAAGTAAGCCGGATGAAGGTGATACAGGGGGGGATTTCCGGAGTGGGTGCGACAATAGCACTCACTCTTTTTTTTGAATGTGCTGTCATGTTTCAGGCATGGCAAATGAATTGACATTAGAAGACATAAAGACAATCCAGTATAGTCGTAGGTTACGGGCATCTCTGCAACAGACAGCTTCTAGATTGCGGGGACGATGCAGAGTGCGTACCGGGTTGAGAGACAAACTTGTTGAGATTTCAACTATTGGAAAGCGTACTTTGACCAAATCGACAGACGGCAAAGGACAAACGCCTGACAATGCAAATACATTTCAAAAACGCTGGATGTATCCGGAGTTTTACGAAGATGGATATGTCCATGACAAGCAGTTTGATTTGACATCTCAATTAGCGGATCAGGTTTTCAGCGAAACGCAGGATGCCATGCTGGCCGCTTGTGAGCGCACTATTGATGATCGAATGGTTAATGCTCTTTTGGGGGATGCCTTGGTTGGAGCACACGGAACGGATAAACTGGCATTACCCTCTTCTCAGATAGTTGCTGTAGATGCACAGTATGAACCTCTTGGAAAAGAAGAAACGGGAATCGTTACTGGCCTGACGTTTGATAAAATACGTCTTGCCAAGAGAAGGTTGATGAAGGCTGAAGCCATGAAACGCGGTGATAGTGCGTTTTTGTTGGTTTCCGTTGATCAATTAATGAGAATGCTGGGAGATGAAAAAGCTTCCAGTGAACAGTATGTGGCTGTGAAGGCATTGATAGACGGTGATTTGAAGACATTTATGGGATTTGAATGGATTGTCACCGAAGCTTTGCCTTACGACGAGGAATCAAAGGTGCGAACTTGCGTAGCTTACGTGAAGGATGCTTTAGAATTTGGCTTCTGGGAAGAGTCCCGAAGTGAAATCAGTAAACGTGCTGATAAAAAGAATTGCCCGCAGATTTTCACTTCAATAGCTCTTGGTGGGGTACGAGCCGAAGATAAAGGTGTAGTAGCTATTAAATGCTACGAAGAAGCGGATGTAGCATAATGAAATTGTCCTGAGGTTTTTTCTCAGGACATTTAATATAAATAGCTAATAGTGAATAAAAGAATCAGAAAAAAGAAGTTGAAAATCATGAAAAAGTTTACTGATGAAGAGAAGAAAGCGGCTATTGAGGCCGGAAAGCAGGGCGTGAAAGATGCCTATCAGAAGACGGAAGGCAAGGGATTGAAATGGTGGGAACGGCTGTTGTGGCTGGTTCTTGCCTGTCTGGTTTATGCGGCATCTGCGCTGTTGGGCGGTTGCTCTACTTCTGCCGGTATGAGCCTGTCTTCCGAACAGGGGATGCTGGTGGTGTCCCGTGACGGGAAGACGGGGGCTGTGGTGGTGTCCGTAGTGAAGTCTCAGGATGAAATAGCTCCTGTTGTTCAATCGCTAAAGAAGTAAAAGGTTATGTGCAAACTTTCCGAAGTGCCGGCACGTTTTTTGGAAATCGCTAAGGCGTCTCCGGTGATTGCCTGTGTCATGATGTCTTTGGCTATTTGCGGCGGGGCGTGCTGGTACATCGGGGAGGTGGTCAGCCACCACAATGACCGGCTTTGTGATTTAATGACCATGCAGACGCAGGCTCAGGTAGAAACGGCTAAAGCCATTCAGTTGTTGGCTTTAAGGGTAGAAGATATCGAGAGGAAGTTTGAGAAATAAATAATGTCTTAAAGAGAGATAGTTATGGCAAAAAATAAGAAAAATAAAGGGAAAGGATGCGGGAAATGAAGGTTGTTGCTTTGAGCATCGGGCATAGCCCGCAGGATGGCGGGTCTGTAATGACTTCTCGGAAGCATTCAGAGTTTTCTTTCTGGACGGCGCATATTGGCAAGGTGAAGGATGAGTTGGAGCGGCTGGGTTATGAGGCTGTGGTGTGTAACCGGTCTGAGGCTGGGGGAACGACACCGATTTACGCGGCGCGAAGGTGTAATGACGTTGGCGCGGATTTGGCCGTGGAGTTTCACTTCAATGGTGCAGATACAGGAATTGGAGGCACAGAAACTTTGTATTGGTACGCCTCCAAGAACGGGAAGAAAGCGGCTGAACTGATACAGGCGGCAATGTGTGATGTACTGAAGTTGCCGGATCGCGGTTTGAAGCCGGTTAAGTGTAAGAGTGACAGGGGGTATTATTATTTTAAGGACACTCGGATGCCGGCGTTGATGCTGGAACCTGCGTTTGCGTCCTCACACGTGACGGATTGCGACAGATTAGAAGAGCGGATTGACGCGCTTTGCGTAGCGATTGCCCGCGCCATAGATGGGTATTTCCAACAAGTGTAAGATATGGTTGAGCTGAATACGTGGGCTGGGCTGGAACCCGCCGTGATGGATATTAAGACGGTGAGCGGTCTGGCTCAGGTGTTTGAGCTGACGCTTACAGATTCTGCGGGGAGTGTGGTAGATTTGGAAGGCGTGACTTTCAGGGGGGCCGTGAATACGGCTCCCCTGCGGGAATTGATGTGTTCTGTAGAAGGTGGGAAGGTATTGTTTGGATGGTCTGGCCTTCCAGCCGGGCGGCATAGTTTCGATTTGTTCTTAGTGACGGGTCAGGTGGAAAAAGCGTTGGTTCGGGGGGCTTTTGTGGTTTCCGGACGTGTAATACCGCCGTTGGATCAAGAAAGCTATTCTGTTAATCATGCGGCTACGTTGGTTTTGCCAGATACTACGGATGGCATTATTCTTGTTGATTTGTCAGAAGTTGGGCTAGTAGATTTATTAAGCCGAAAAGCCGGGGCGTTTGCCGAAGAGGCAAGAGACCATGTTTCTTCTGTTCGGGAACTGAAAGAATTTATTGTACAGAAAGTAGATGGTTTTGGGTATGTTGTAGATACAGCTACCACGGCCATTACGGAGGCTGGAAAGTCCGCTGTGGCATCTGTGGAATCAGGCCGGGAAGAAGCGGTTCAGGCGGTGAAGAAAGCTAAAGAGACGGCTACCGCGGCCATTACGGAAGCTGAAAAGTCTGCCGTGGCATCTGTGGAATCTACCCGGAGGGCCGCGGTGGGGACGATTACGCCGCTTGTTCAAGATGTGGAAACCGCCAAAGATAACATTGACCAGGTGGAGAGGCGTATCAATACGGCGGCAACTAATGCCACGACAGCGGCCACCAGCGCGGCTAACTCTGCGACGGCGGCCCAACAGGCTCTTGAGGCCATGCCGCAGGTGGATGCATCCGGCAACATGACGCTGGCCGGAGGTCTGACGGCGGCGGGGGCTATTAACGCCAACGGAGGCGTCAACATCCCTCTTGCTGTCGGTGCGCCGACCGATACGGGGGCGGTTAATCGCTTTTATACGTTAGGATTGGCCGGTGCTGTATCAGCGTTGGTTCAGCCTATATACCTTAATTCCAGTTCGATCACAGTCGCGGGTTCCATTTCTAAATCTTCCAACGGTACTCTTGCCGGGTTGACGCAGCGTTTTTCGGTGGGCGCAGCTTCTGCCGGGTCCAATGCGTACGGGTCAGCGGTTATTCCCCTGATAGGGCCTAACGGTCAATTTAATTACAGTTCCGTGTGCGGATTTTCCCTTGCGCTCAACGCGACAGCCTTCGCTAAATTTACTTTTGGCATAGGCCGCGGCTCAAAAACCAACAGAACCGGGTTGACGATGGATTCTTATTCTATGATTCCGGGGAACGAGCTGGCCGTCAACCATGGGGAAATCATCGATGTTACCATCAATACTCCTTACGATACTGTCCGCAAGGGGTATGAAATCAGAGTAAGGGAAATCTTTTATGTATCGTCCGTTGGACACTGGCAGGTGAAGACGACAACCGTATTTCTTCCGGTAGGCCATAATGAGCTGATGCCAAACGGGCTGAACAGGCTTATTTACATGCAGAGCGGGCCGCCGAGTACAGCAGTGCGGGAGGAAAAGGCGGCTCTTTATATGGAGCTGGGAGGCGGCAGTACCAATACCCTGTTCAAGATAGCTTCTCTCCGCGGCTTCATCGCTTTCGAGGCAGGAACAGGCGTAAGCACCCTGATTATCGACGCGCGCAATGAGAAAACATATGCCCTTTCAGCCGACGCGGGCACAGGCACCAGGCACCTTTATGCCAATGGATTGACCAATCCAACCTATCACGCATTGGAAGCAATGGCCGTCAATGCCATTGAATCCGAGGAAACAGCGGCTTTTGAAGATATTAACGTACCCATTGAAGAATCATGAATATTTCGGAGATACAAATACTGTTCCCTCGGCCCGGCAACTGGCAGGAATTCACGTTGACGGCCATTTATCAGGACGCGGACGGGTACACCCGCATAGACCGCTATACGCAGGACGAAATTCCGGCGAACCAGACCCCGGCCATGGCCGCCGTCGTTGCCGCTCTGGTGGAACTGGGCGAGGACTGGCAAGCCGTCCAGGTATGGGCAAGGCTGGGAAAAGATGTCCTGACCCTTGCGGAGGATGGTGCCTATACAATGATTGATGCGGTGTCTTTGACCGTTGAGGCCGTCCATGCGGAGACCAAAGGCCGCAGGATTTTTACAGTCTCGGACTACCCGGCTTTTATCATCACGGACCCCGCCGCCGTGGAGTTTTTCAGGTTTTTCACGACGGCATCCAATCGTTAATCACTCATATTCCATTACTAATCATGCACTATCTGTCACTCGATACGGTCATTTACCGTCCGGACGGCCTCCGGGATATCGTGCTGTGCCAGTATGACGACGTGATGGCGGAGCTGGTGGAGGTCAAGCCCTCCGTCCAGATCCAGCGCGAGTCCGTCATCGGCAGTCCCTGGATGCACCAGGCGGCAAGGGGCAACGCCTCCCTGCAGATGTCTTTTACGGTGGTGCGGGCATTTACGACGTTCGGACGCGCCCGTGCCTGGGGGCTCGACCTCCAGGAGACGCTCACCCTTCACCCGGAGGGAGCCGTTACCTGGTTGTCCTGCTATTTCCGGGGACGTCCGGGCCGGACCAGATCCTATCACGCTACGGTGGATCTTGCCCAGCCTTTGCCTCTCACGAGCGATCACGATCTCGGCGCGGACGGTCCGAGTATGGGCCGCCGTCCGGAGGACATACGCCTCCCCGGCATGGAGGGCAAGGCCTGGGCCGCCCTGCAGGTATCCCTCACTCTGACGGGAGACATTTCTTAACCATCTATTAACTTTAACCATTAACTATCATATTCCATGGCAGATAAGGATTACAAGGTACAGGTAGGTGTGGAGGCCAAGGCCGACACGCGGGGACTGGATCAAGTTAACAAGGGACTCGACAAGGTCCGCAGGACGGCCAAGCAGGTCAACGACGAGCTGGGCGACAATGCAGCCGCCGACAATATGGAGGAGGTGACGGATGCCGCCGGGGAAACTGCCGAGGCTCTGGATAAGACCAGCGACGCTGCAGAGGGGCTGCAGGAGGCCGTCAGTAAGGTTGGACAGACGGCCAGAGCCACCGGCGATGAGATGGACAAGGCAGGAAGCAAGGGAGAGGCAGCCGGGCGCAAAATGGAACGGGGAGCCAGGCAAGCAGCGGCTGGTCTGGGTGACCTCAAGGCCAAGGTACAGGCGACGTTCAACATCCCCAACGAGCTGGAGGCTGCCTACGGCCGGGGCGTAGCTTGGGGGCAGGCCATCCTGGACGGCTGGGAAAAATACATTGAGGGCGTGGACAAGGCCGCCGTCAAACGGGCGCGGGAACTTAAAGACCGGCTGGCCAGGGAGGCCGCCGCGCGCGAGCAGGCTTATACTGACGCGCTGACCAATGCCAAACGCGAGCGCATCTACGACGAGGAGCAGCGCAAAATCACGGCCATCAACGACCTTTACACCCAGCGCATCCAGCTTATCGGCCAGCTGGCCGTCAACCGCACGGCGGAGGTGGACCATGTGGATGCCCTCCGCCAGAAGGAGCTGGAACTGCAGCGCACCATTGTCAAGACCCGCGAGATCAGAGGGGAAATCAGCAAAGAAACGGCTGCCGCCCTGATGGCTGACCTGGACGCCTCCGAGGCCAAATCCGCTGCCAAGTCCCGTCTGGACCGCCAGCAGATCATGCTGGAGGCCGCTATCCAGGCCCGCGACGAGACTGCCAAGCAGGTGGCCCAGATCAAGGCCGAGCAGGAGCAGGCGGCCAAATTACCTCATGCAGGGATGACGGGCGATGATTATCAGATCCTTGATGCCATTGTAAAGAGAGGAGAAGATCCGCAAGAAAAGCAACGAAGAGAAAACATAGAAAAACAGTTTGAGACTGCTCGGCAAAAATACATTACAGCTAAAAATCATGGAGACGCAGACGGCATGCAAGCTGCCGGAAACGCGATCACTCAATATTCTGATCAACTGAAACTCATAGGAGAACAAAAACAAAAAGAAGAAGATGCTTTAGACAAATTGCTAGCTATTGAGCAACACTTAGTTAATAAAGGGATTATATCAGCTCAAGATAATCCTGATGTCAAATTGGGGAAAATAAAAAGAGAACTAGACGCTCAATCGACAAAAGACAAAACGAGAATAAACGAGCTCAAAGAAAAAGAAACTCAGCTCCAGCTGGACGAGTCCAACGTCACGACCCAGCAGCATCTCCTGCAGTACCAGAAGGAAATCAATTCCAAGGAGGCGGCAATCGCTGCCGCCAAGGCCGACCAGGCCAGCGCCGTGGCCGCCGACGAACGCCGCCAGAAAGACCTCGCCGAGCTGGCCAGCCAACGCAAAAAGGTCCAGAAGCGCTGGCGCGAACACTACGACCAGCTTACAACCGGTCAGGACTATAAGGACCGGGAGACTCCGCAGCTCAAGCGCCTGCTGGCCGAGGGGCAGCACATGGCCGATGCCGGCTATATGTCCGAGCAGGACTCCGCGCGTCTGGCCCGGATGCGTGACGAGGCCCTCAAGGGATTGCCCAGGGAGCTGAGAGCCAAGGTCAAGTGGATGGTGGACGACATGATCAAGGGTTACTCCAGAGCCGCGTCCGGAGAGCGCAACCTGCTTACTCCCCTGGAGCGCAAGGACCTGGAGGCGAGCCGCTACAAGGCCAAGCTGGACGGCCTCTCCGACATCACCCCCAGCCTGCCCAAGGATGGAGCGGCCGCCAAAATAGTGGCCATTCTCAAGGACGTGGCCAAGTACGGCGTCCTCAATGAGGCCACCGTCAAGCAGCTGGAGGCGTTGAGCATGCGCATCAACGCGGACGATGCCGCCGGGCAGCGCGTCGTCTCCCTGGTCAGGGAACTGGTCCAGGGCGAGCTGGGCCGTATCCTGACGACCATGTCCAGACCGCAGCCGGCCAGACCCCGACGCGTCACCCCGGAGGGCCGCGATCTGGATGCCGAGGATGAGGTGCGCACGCGGATCCGCGCCGGTGCGCAGGCTCCGCTGCCTCATCCGCAGACCGCCCCCCAGCCTGCAACCGGTCAGGGCTACAACGCCATGATCGGCGAGTTTGCCCGGCAGATGTTTGGACAGGGGGAGACCAGCGGGCGCATCCTGGACGTCATGCAGCAATTTCTGGCTGTCGCGCGGCAGTCTGCTTCCCAGGCCTCCCAGTACGACGCCCGACTGCGGAAAATGGAGCAGGAGGTGGCCACTCTCCAGTCCCGCGCCAGCTTCGGCCGCTAATCACCACATTCCCCCTATGAGAGTTGTAGAGCTGACAAACCGGGCCATTAAGGGAGCTAAATACGAGTGGAGTAACTTTACCGCCGCCAGGGCGACCTGGCAGCAGTTGGCCAGAGATCAGGATGAGACGGCTCCCTATCTATATAAAGAGCCGGTGCGCGTGGTATGGGATGGCGTGACCATCCTGGAGGGAACGATCCGCAAGTGCTCCCTGGAACAGTCCGGCGACGCCTGGCGCTGGAACATTGAGGCTTGCGATATTCTCCAGCCCCTGGAGGCGGCCTTGTGTTTCAATCCTGGGGGCACGTTGAGAGGCGGCGTATCCGCCTATGCCGAGGTCAGCGGCGGCAGCGGCGCGGACGCCCCGCGTAAAATCAAGATTGCCGGCACGGTGCGGTGGGCGCTGGAGGACGCCCGCAAGTACGGTCTCATTCCCTCCGGCGTCGGCATTGAGGTGACCGTATCCCCCTCCGCCTGGATGTGGGACACGGCGCTTGGCTGCGACATGTATGCCGGGGTGCTCCGCAAACTGCTGGCAGGTCGTCCCGGCATGGTGTGCTGGGTTGATTACTCCGGTTCCTCCCCCGTGATCAGGGTGGCCGACGGGGCCGGGTTACCCGTAGTCACGCTGGACCGGGCGCAAGACTGCCTTTCTGCCATCTCGCTTTCTCCCCGGCCGGATCTGGTGCCTCCGGCCGTGGGCGTCGTCCTGACGGCAGGACGGCAGACTTGCCGGTCCCAGGTCTGGCCCAGGGGGGCCAGCCTGCGCCAGGAGGGATGCGTCACTACCCAGGTGGCGCTGTCTTCCACATCGACGGAGGATGATGCTCCCGTCGGCAGCGAGTCTCCCGTCTGGGATTTTACCAAGCCGATTGTCGAGGTCCGCGGCGTCAAATTGCCGTCCGGTACGGATTCAATCGCCAGAAAATGGTGGTTCAGCAAGGTATCCCAGCTGTCATCCGTTTCGGGACTGCAGCTGGGGAGCATCAAAAAATCTGTAGTGGCCGGCGTGGACGGGACCGACATGAGCAATTATTCCACGGCGGAGTCGGCGCAGGCCTATGAGCATGTAAGCGGCCAGTTGAGCGAGGCCTGCAAGACAATCAAGTGGTGCTACGTGGAGCTGAAACAGTACCTGTACACGGACACCCGGCCTCCCAGGGGGTGCGAGATGCTGTTCCCGCACACCAAACAGGTGGACGGCAAGACGCGCTGGTACAACTGGCTGCGCTGGCAGGGACGCACCATCAACAAGAGCCGCATGCGCTACCGGGCCAGCAAGTCCGGCGACTCCGGAGGAGATGACGGCAGCAATCCCCCTTCCAGCGGCGGAGGTACGCCGCCCTCTTCAGATCAGGAGTGGCCTGATTACTCTTCCATTTTGCGGGAATATTATGAGATCACCCGCGCCATGCCCTGGGAGGGCCGCGTCAACTCCCTGCGGGCGCTCTCTCCTGCCAACCTGGTTGGTCGCCGTCTGGCGATTACCGGGGCGCGCCGGGACTACCTGGAGATGGCTACCTCCGTACAGGGGGTGACGGTCGATCTCGCCGGCAAGTCCACCAGCCTCAATACCGGCGTTCCGGCGCATCTGTCCCTCCAGGATATGGTGGACCGGGTTCAGCAGCTGGCATCCGGCCAGGAGACTCTGGATCAGGACCAGCAGCAGGGCAATCCCATGCTGACCCTGCAATATGACGACGAGGCGTACAAGTCCCCGGACGCTCCGACTCTGGGACCGGCAGGGGAGATTGTCTGGACGGAGGCTCCCGACAAGCCTCCCGTCTATGATTTGCAGGTGGAGCTGGACTGGTCTGACGACAACACCGAGGTAACCGGCTACCGGATGCGGCGCGGCAAGCTGATGCTCCAGGGAGTGTACATCGGACAGACTCCCGGAGACGACACCTCCGGCTGGTTTACCAAGGAGGGATTCACGGGCGGTGAAATTTGGCTGGACGTCAAATTCAACGGCAAAGGGAAACTGACCGGCACGTCGATCATGTATGAGCAGGGTACAGTCAACCCTCTCATTCTTACGGACGAGTTGGCGGACGAGTCAGAGGAATTTTCCTATTCTTTCCACATTGCGACGGTGCAGGACAAAGAGGTCTACCAGCACATGCTGGGCACCATCCAGATTCCGCTCAATCACGGCACTTTTTACCCATACGGCCCCGCCATCTAAATTTTACCCTATAGATAATAGTATGATCAGAATCTTTATTTTTTCGTATTCCGGAGACGCCGCTGAGGCGGTGGCTTGCGTGCGGTGCGCCCGGATGGCCGTGCCCTGTGCCAGCGTGACGGTGGTGGACGATGCGTCCAGCCCGGTGCAGGAGGAGACGGCGGAGGCTCTCCGGAGCATGGGAGCGGAGTATGTGCAGTCCTCCTGGGAGCGCCACGGCAACCTGCGCGGGCCTGACTGCATCCGGGGCATGCTTTCCGAGATGTGCCGGGAGGCGGAGGATGACGACATCCTGGTCAAGGTCGACTGTGACACGGCTCTGCTGGATGGCGGCTGGCTGCGCTGGATGGAGCAGCGCCCCTGGTGCCAGATGTACACCTCCGGAGATTTTGTCAATGGAGACTGGAGAGTCTTCGGGTGTTTGTACGCATTGAGAGGCTGGATAGCCAGACGTCTCTACCGGGAGATGGATTGGACGCTCCTGGATGACCGCGCCCCGGAAGATTGGACGATTGGACGGGAGGTGTTGGCCAGGGTTCCGGCAGCATTGTGCCGCATTGATGAGCCATGGCGTAAACGTTCCCCGTGGAGTATATGGACGGCCTGGTGCTGGCCCAGCCGCACGGTAAGCGCCGAGAGTTACGCGGCCAGGTTTGCCGTGGTGATTACCGGCAGCCCCCGCATGTCCAACCAACCCGCCAGCGAGCGGGCCAGGGTGATGCACCTGCTGGCCGACGCCAGGGAGAGGATGCTCCGGGAGGGAGTGGCCAGGGAGGACGACGAGGCGGTGGACTGGGGAGACCTGCTGGCCGCTTGTAAGGGGGAGGCAGAGTCGATGCAGACCCCCTGCACGAAGCTGGCAGACAGACAAGTTATATAAGATACTTGTCGTAGTTCTATCAGATGTCTTGGCGCGTTACATGGCGCTATATCCACCAGCAGGATCATGCACAGTTTCAATTCACGCACCCGTGTGGGTGCGACCTTCCCTTGTTCCGTTCGCTTCCTGGGATAACCTGGTTTCAATTCACGCACCCGTGTGGGTGCGACCGTTACTAACGGTGCCGGGGGTCCAAATGACATTGAGTTTCAATTCACGCACCCGTGTGGGTGCGACTCAAGTTTTCGGTAGTGGCTACAAGATTTACAAGGTTTCAATTCACGCACCCGTGTGGGTGCGACAGCAGACAACGGACTTGAATATCCAATAGCCTATGTTTCAATTCACGCACCCGTGTGGGTGCGACGACCTGAATTTCCAGTACAAGGTCTGGGACACGGTTTCAATTCACGCACCCGTGTGGGTGCGACGCCGCCCTATAAAACCAACCAACGATAAACAATAGTTTCAATTCACGCACCCGTGTGGGTGCGACTGCAACGCTGGACAAATTATCCTGCAATGACAATGTTTCAATTCACGCACCCGTGTGGGTGCGACTCCTATGTTGTTGATACTTAACCAGTCCGAGATTGTTTCAATTCACGCACCCGTGTGGGTGCGACCCGATAAACGATGACAATGAGCAACCATGATTTGTTTCAATTCACGCACCCGTGTGGGTGCGACTGTCAAGGTCTGCGAGGGCAGGGGCAACGTCAAAGGTTTCAATTCACGCACCCGTGTGGGTGCGACGGCGCGGGCGTTTTGTCCCTCGTCCTGTACGCGGTTTCAATTCACGCACCCGTGTGGGTGCGACGGCCTGACGAATACGGTTTGAGTATCAAACATGCAACAAAGGTCTTGCGCCAACCTGATGCAAGAACCAGATGCGGTCAGGCCTGATCAAAGGGAATTTTTCTGTCAAGCTACATTTCTCAATCGCTTACAGCATGCGCCGGATTCCCGGAAATTTTCTGTGAGCTTGAGGTTGGCGCAAGCGCAGCATCCGATGTGGCATCATCTTAGAAAACCTCAGTTACTTCACGTCCGAGCCAGCTTGCACTCAATTTGGCTCATTGATGCTAACCGTTCTTTTTTACTGCGTCCAGAAACATCTTCCTCATTCCTTCACAAAACCAGGAATTCACCTACCGGAAAACAGGAATATCCGGATCTATATACATGCCTTGCTGCCACCCTAATGGCAGTCAACTGACCTGCATTCCACTTGCGCCGCCATGCAACAGGAGCCGCCCTTACGGACGGCTCCTGTTTAAGGCTCAATAGAAGAAGCTTGCCTCGCTCTTACAGGGCAGTCGGGATTTCCTTGCCCAGTTCAGACGCCTTTTTGGCGGAACCATCCCCGGCAATACGTTCCAGAATCACATCCTTGTAGCTCATGCCCCCCAGAATCATCGGCAGCACATGCACATCATGGGGAACCATGACGTCCAGGACATAGGCCTCAGGGGATTCAATCATCCGAGTGATAGCCGCCGGAAGCTCCTCTATGCGAAGCACACGCTCGCACTTGACGCCGAACCCGGCACAAATAAGCGGATAATTCGGGTAGATGACATCTTCCGTTTTATGGGTAGGATCATAATTGTCGTGCGGGTCCGCCAGGAAGGTTTGGGCCCGGTTGGAATCATACTTCAAATCTTCCCATTGGACCACCATGCCCAGGTGCTGGTTGTTCAGAATAATGCATTTGACGGGCAGACGCTCCACATGAATGGTTGCCAGCTCCTGAATATTCATGAGCATGGAACCGTCCCCGTCAATATTCACAACCAGTCTGTCCGGATAAGCCAGGCACGCTCCCATGGAGGCGGGAAGTCCATAGCCCATGGTTCCCAAACCGCCGGAAGTGGCCAGACGGCGGGGCTTGTCAAATTTGAAGAATTGAGCGGCAAACATCTGATGCTGGCCCACCCCCGTGCAGATGATGGGGTCCTTGTCCGCCGTCTGGCGGTAGAGCTCCTCAATGACAGCCTGCGGGGCGATATACCCTTTGCGGTCCTCATAGGAGAAGGGGTACTGTTTTTTCCAGCCGTCAATCACGCCGAACCATTCAGGAGTGCGGGTGTAGACGGAGGATTTGCGCTCCCAGCCTTTTGCGGCCAGAGCGGAGTTGAGCACCCGGAGGGCGTCCTTCACGTTTGCGCGGATGGGATACGCCACCTTCTTGTTTTTATTGATCTCGCTGGCGTCGATATCAATGTGAACGATCGTGGATTCCGGACAGAACATATTGACGGCGCCTGTCACGCGGTCGTCAAACCGGGCGCCCAGGGCAATAACCAGATCCGCTTCATTCACGGCGTTATTCGCAAACACGGCTCCGTGCATGCCCAGCCAACGCAGGGAAAGAGGGTGGGTTTCCGGCATGGCGCCAATGCCCATCAGGGTGGTCGCCACAGGAATCTGGGAACGTTCCGCAAATTCCAGAAGATCCCCGGAAGCTTCCGCAGAAATGATGCCGCCGCCGGCGTAAATGACAGGCCGCCTGGCGTTTTCAATCAACGGGATGAGTTCTTCCAGCTTATCCGCAGGGACGGGCAGCACGGGGTTGTAGCCGGGAATATCCATCTCCATGTCAAAGTCCGGTGTAAACACGGCCTCCTGCACGTCCTTGGGCATGTCAATCAGCACAGGGCCCGGACGGCCCGTAGAGGCGATGTAGAAGGCTTCCTTGATGATACGGGGCAGTTCTTCCGGTTCCGTCACCAGATAGCTGTGCTTCACGATAGGGGCGGTCATGCCGAATACGTCTGTTTCCTGGAAGGCGCCGCGTCCAATCAAGGAGCGCATGACCTGAGCCGTAATCGCCACCAGAGGCGTGGAGTCCAGATAAGCATCCGCAATAGAGGTAATCATGTTGGTGGCGCCGGGGCCGGAAGTGGAAATGCAAACGCCCACCTTGCCCGTAACGCGGCCATAGCCTTCCGCGCCGAATGCCCCGCCCTGTTCATGGCGGGGCAGGATGGTCCGTATCTTGGGCTGATGGCTCAGGGCCTGATGAATCGGCATGCTGGCGCCGCCAGGATAGGCAAAGACGACGTCTACACCTTCACGCACGAGGCATTCCACGAGCACTTCAGCTCCTGTCATGCGGGTTTTCGTCGGGGCGGATGATGTTTTGTCGTTTGTGCTCATGTGCAAATAATATTTTATTTGTTCAATAGGAAAAAAGGTTCTAACGCATTCCGGGCGCAATGTGAAGCCTTTTCCTTAAAAGGAAGAAGGGCATGGAGAAAGGAGGAAAATCCCGGAATCCCCTTCCGTACCAAATCCGGAAAGAGGAATCAGGACAGGGATGGCCGCCGGACCTGTACGCAGTCCATTCCTGCGGCCGCGGCAGCTTTCATGCCGGGTTCGGCATCCTCAAAAACCACGCAACGGTCCGGGGATGCCCCCAGGAGTTCCGCCGCCTTCAAAAACATGTCCGGAGCAGGTTTGCCATGCTCCACCTCATCCGGCGTCAAAATCACATCAAAAAGGCCTGAAAGTCCGGCAGCAGCCAGAGTCCGGGACGCTCCCGGCATGGCGCTCCCGGTAGCTATCGCCTTGGGGGCGTCTCCCAGGGAATGCACGAATTCCACCACTTCCCGGATAGGCTGCATGCCTTCCTTTTCCAGCATTTCCAAATAAATGCGGCGCTTGTCCGCAGCTGTGGACGCCGCATCCATGTGCATGCCGTACCGTTCATTTAAAAAACGCACCACATCATTGGCGGATTTTCCGCCGCAGGAATAAAATTCATCCGCCCGGAACACATGGTCCGGAGCCCCCGCTCGAGCCAGGGCTTCACGCCATGCCCTGTAATGGAGCGGCATACTGTCCACCAGGGTGCCGTCCAAATCAAAAATATATCCTTCATATTTTTTTTCAGGCAAATCCACGCGTTTCTTCATAACGGGAGAATATAGTGCCACAAACTCCTTTTCCGGTAAAGCCCACAGTCAGCCCGTGCAGGAAAGGAATGCCTTAAAAAATACATCAAGAGCTTGACATTTTGTCCTGTTATTCTAATGTTTTTGCCACCTCGAAACGGAAACCGAACCTTTTTTAAACATGGCCAATACCAAATCCGCACTCAAGCGCATCCGCCAGACAGCAACCCGCACCGCCCGCAACCGCGCCGTGACCTCCAAGTTGAAGACCCTCCGCAAGAAAGTTGCCGCTGCGGTGGAAACGTCCGACAAGGAAGCCGCTGCTGCTGCCTACAACACTTTCTCCTCAGCCGTTGACAAAGCCGCCAAGGTTGGCATCATCCCCGCCAATCGTGCAGCCAACTACAAGAGCAAGGCCGCCAAGGCCATCGCAAAAATCGCCTGAGTTTTCACTTCGGTTTTCTGACGATTCTTTATGGCAAGCCGCTCTGTTCTGCTGAGCGGCTTGTTTTATTTTCTACTCCCATGCAGCAATCCCGCCTGGATAAAGCCAAACTGATTATTGACCGTCCCGGGGACTTCAAGGTTTGCGAAGCCTGCGGTTCCATCGTATCCCTGACTACGGCAGTGTGTCCCAACTGCAACGCCTACCGTTTTGACTCCAATACGGAATATGTCGTGGAACAAGCTGTACTGCTTGCATCCCGGGAACAACGTTCCGTTACACCGGAAGATTTGGAAATTTAGGAAACGCTCCCGCGCAGTTTTCCCTATGCTTTCTTCCGCGGCCCAGGCAACTGCGCCGTGTTACGGAAAAAACGGCCGTGCCGCCGTTGAAAGAGAACTCTTTTTTTCTCATTCACCAAACCGGAGGCGTTTTGCTACTTGCGCAGATCCGCAATGCGGAGGATGGTGGCCTCAATCAGGTTGGCCGGGCATGAGGCGCCCGCCGTAATTCCCACCTTCAGGGATTTGCCCAGGTTCTGCACTACCGGTTCCGTAGTCATGCGGCGCACTTCCCGCGTCTTCGTATCAAAAGCATCCACATACTGGATGGACTTGATGCATTCTGCGGACTCAATGAAGTACGTGGGCACATGCTCCCTGGCAATATCCACCAGATGCGTTGTGTTGGAACTGTTGTAGCCACCCACCACAAACATGACGTCCAGAGGATTTTTCAGCAGTTCATACAGGGCATCTTGGCGATCCTGGGTAGCACCGCAAATGGTGTCAAACACATAAAAATTATCATCGTCCCCGTCCCTCTGAACAATGGCATCCTTCACCATCTTCTGGAGCGTCTGCGTCTCCGTTTTCAACATGGTGGTCTGGTTGGCGATGCCAACCTCCTCCAGATCCCGGTCGGGATCGAATCCCGGGGAACAGCATCCTTCAAACCGTTTCAGGAATGCCTCGCGGTCTCCGCGGCCCATGATGTAGTCGCACAGGATACGGGCATCCTCCAAATCGTAAACCACCAGGTATTTCCCCCTTCCCCGTTCCCCAAGAGCCCGGGAAGCCGTAGCGCTGGTTTCCTCATGGGTAGCCTTACCGTGGATAATGGAGGTAATCCCCATGGCGGCGTAATTCTTCACTCTTTTCCAGACCTTCATCACGTCTCCGCATGTCGTATCCACAATCTGCACGCCCTTCTCCTCCAGCGCATCCATGAAAGGAGTGGGAACACCGAACGCGGGAATAATCACCACATCGTCCGGAGCAACCCGGTCATAGGAGGAATCCAACTGCTTCCAGGGAAGTTTTCGAATGCCCATTTCCTCCAGCTGCCGGTTCACTTCCGGATTGTGAATAATGTCCCCAATCAGAAAAATCCGCCGGTCAGGAAACACTCTGCGTGCCGCATATGCTATATCAATAGCACGGCGCACGCCGTTGCAGAACCCGAACTCCCGGGCGAGAAAAAATTCCGTATGGCCCAGATTGTACACATTGCCCGCAGAACGGATGTGGGAAATCAATTCACTCTGGTAATGCTGCTGGATTTCCTTTTCCACCTGCTCCATTACTTCGGCCCGTCTCACATTCACTCTGGCTTTGCGGGTTGAGTCCTGATTCATGCTCCCAGCTTCCACACTTTCCTTCTTTCGTCAAGACAATCACAGCTTGCCAACCGGAGCTTTTCACGGTATGCACAGACCCATGCTCCTGGCCCTGGCCCCCATGAAAGATGTGACGGATCTGGCTTTCCTCAACACATTGAAGGACTTGAATTCCCTGCCGGATTATTTCATCACGGAGTATTTCCGGACGGTGGCCCATCATAAAAAGATGTCGCCATACATTCTGCGCTCCATTGATGAAAATCCTACAGGCCGCCCCATTTACGGACAGCTCGTGGGCCATGAACCGGAATACCTGGCAAGGGATGCGCAGGTCCTGATGGAACACGCCTGTGCAGGCGTGGATCTGAACATGGGCTGCCCCGCTCCCATCGTATGCCGGAGAAATGCGGGCGGAGGCATGCTGCGGTCCCTGAAGGCCATGGACGCGGCCCTGGGAGCGCTTCGGGACGTATTGCCCCCCGGAGCCTTCACCGTCAAATGCCGCCTGGGATACGAAACACCGGACGAGTTTGAACGGATTCTTCCGGTAATTGCCTCCCATTCCCCGGACAGGGTGTGCATCCACGCCCGCACCGTCCGTGAGGGCTACCGCTCCCCGGTACACCCGGAATGGGTGAAATGGGCCGCAGGAATGCTGAAATGCCCAGTAGTCGCCAACGGAAATATTGTGGATGCAGCCACAGCGGAGGCATGGGTGCGGCTGGCCCGGCCAGCTGGGCTGATGATTGGACGGGCAGCCCTGCGCAATCCCTGGATATTTTCACAGCTTCATTCCCGCTTTCAGGGCCATCCTGCAGCAGACCTTACTTTCCGGAACGTGCTGCACTATATTCGCCGCCTTTATGAACGCACGCGGGAAATGCAGGAACATTATGTGGAGGAAAAACACATCCACCGCATGAAAAAATATCTGGTTTATACCGCTCGGGGACTTCCCGACACTTTTGACCATTACATGAAAAGGGCGAAAACCGCCCGCGATTTCATGCGCATTTGCGAGGATATTCTGGATAACGACGCACCCTTTGCCCCCACTCCGCCGGAAGACACGCATCTCTTTGCCCATTTCCATACCCTTCTTGCGCAAGAGGAAGCTTGTCTCCCTCCCGGAATTCAGGTATGAATTTCAACGTTCATGAATCTGCTGCCTTTCGCCCTTCTCCCGGGCCTGACCGCCGCTATTTGCGCCGCCCATGACGCCATTCAGGACGGGGTGGAGTTTCTGCGTGCCCACATGCCCGCGCAGGACAGGGGAACGGTTACGCAAGAAAGGCTGGTCCGGGAAGTCCGCCTCGCCCTGGCTGCACGGAGCCAATTCCCCTGGGCTGCCCAGGTTCCGTGGGAACTTTATGAAAATAATGTTCTCCCTTATGCCGTGGTCAACGAACCGCGAGACGAATGGAGGGAGCAGTTCCATCACCTCTTCGCACCGCTTGTTTCCCCATGCAAGACGGGGCGGGAAGCCGCCCTCGCCATCGCCTCCCTCATCCAGAAAACCCTGAATGTACGCTATTCCACGGAGAGAAGAGTTCCCCACCAGGGAGTCAAGGAATCCCTGCAATCCGGCAAGGTCTCCTGTACGGGCCAAAGCATCCTGCTAATCTGCGCTCTTCGCTCCGTGGGCATTCCGGCCCGCATGGCGGGCGTTCTTACCTGGAACCACGTGCGCGGCAACCACAACTGGGTGGAAGCCTGGTGTGACGGAGAATGGAAAATGCTGGAATACAATGAAAAGGACTTCAACACCCCGTGGGTGATGTCCGCCATCAGCATGCTGGATCCCCGCAAACCGGAGAACGCCATTTATGCCACCTCCTGGAAAAAAGAACCTTCAGGAGCCTTTTTTCCTATGATATGGGAAGCCCGCTACGACGAAAAACGGCACGCGCTGGCTTTCCCTCCGGAAAGCCGTACCGTCCCCGCCGTCAATATCACGGACCGCTACATGAAACTGGCGAATGAATGGGTGGCGGCCCAACCGGAATATGTGCCCGGCAGCCGGCTGATGCTGGACATCAGGGAAGAGAGAAAAAACGGTGCCAGAAGGCTTCCCTTGCACGTCGTCCTCAAATCGGAAGAAGGGAAAGTTCTGGCGGAAGGCATTACACCCGGACCGTCCGACGACATGAGGAAGTTTCTTGAGGTACTCCTGCCGGACAATATTTCCCGCGGCATGCTGGAGTTCAAGCTGCCTGACGGAACCGTGCGCCATGAACCTGTGGCACACACGGAAGCCCCGGTTCAGATTTTGAACTTCTTCGTGTCCGCTCCATGAAAATTCCCCTGTTTTTCAATAACACGGCGCGCAGCGCCAGAGCCGGACGATTCCGCCGCTGGCTGGATCGGCACCGGGATTTTTTTGACGTTATTGAACCGGAAAGCAGGGAAGACATGTTGAACCATTTGGTTTCTCAGGCTAATTCCGGAGCGCCTGCCGTTGCTGTGGCAGGCGGGGACGGCACGCTGGGAATCGCGGCAAGGGCTCTCTGCAATACGGAAACGGTGCTGGCCCCCTTCCCTGCGGGTACCATGAATGTTTTTTCACGGGAAATAGGAATCCGCCCGGATTTCGACCACGCCCTGCACATTCTGAACACGGGGCGTTCCAAAAATGTGGACCTGTTCGCATTCAACGGGCAAGTTTTTCTCCAAATGGCGGGCATTGGCGCGGATGCCCGAGCCGTAGAACTGACCACATGGGAAATGAAAAAAAAATGGAAAGCCCTTGCCTATGTAATTGCCGGCGCCCGCGTCTGTACGGAAAAACAGCCGCACCTCACCCTGACCACAGATGAAGGCCGGGTATTGGAAGGCCGTTCCATCATCTTCGGCAATGGACGCAAGTATGGCGGGCCGCTTAACTTCTTTGCTGAAGCGGACAACAGTGACGGCCTTCTGGACGCAGTAGTATTCAGGCATTCCATTACTTCCATCATCGGGGAATTCCTGATGGCCGCAGTCCAAGGGGGCTTTCATTCCCGGAGGAGCGGCAGTTTTGAATACATCCGGATGACGGGAGGAACCGTCACCTCCGCCGGACAGGCCTCCTGCGAACTGGACGGCGATTATGCAGGAAACGCTCCGGTCCGCATCACCCGCCCCGGCTCGCTGAAAGTGTTCGTCCCCTGAAACGCAGCGGGGAAACAGGCCTTTCCGACAGAAGCCAGGAAGCCCCCAGCCTCCCTTACCTTCTCCATAAAACCATAAACAAGCCGTACCGGAAAAACCGGTACGGCTTGTGAACAGGAAGAAAGCTTCCGCAAGGAACGCGTTACATTCCCATGATCTGATAACCGCCGTCCACGTAAATCACCTGCCCGGTGATTGCGGCTGCGCCGTCACTGGCCAGGAAAACGCCGGTGGCTCCCAATTCCTCACCCGTGCAGGAACGGCCCAGAGGGGCATGCTCCTCATACACCTTGAACATGGTGTTAAAACCGGAAACGCCGCGAGCAGCAAGCGTCTGCATGGGACCTGCACTGATGCAATTGACACGGATACCGCGGGAACGGCCCAAATCATAAGCCAGATAACGGGTGCAGGCTTCCAGGGCAGCTTTGGAAACTCCCATCAAATTGTAGTTAGGAACCACTCTTTCGGATCCCAGATAGGACATCGCCAAAATGCTGCCGTTGTCGGACATCATGGGTTCCACGGCGCGGGAAAGAGCTACCAGGGAATAAGCGGAGATATCCAGGGAAATCTTGAACGCCTCGCGGCCCGTTTCCAGGAAACTGCCGCCAAGAGCCTCCTTCGGGGCAAAAGCCACGGAATGCAGCAGACAATCTACTTTATCCGTATGCTGGCGGACCCTTTCAAAGAAAGCGTTAACAGATTCATCACTGCTGACATCCAGATCATAAACGGGAACATCCTCTCCGAAGTTCTCATGGATCAGCTTGAGAACTCCGTCCTTGAGACGTTCTCCCTGATAATTGAAGATGAGCTTTGCGCCCGCTTCATGCCATGCCTTGGCAATTGCGAACGCGATGCTGCGCTTGTTCGCTACGCCGACTACGACACCAACTTTGCCTTCGAGTAATTTACTTGACATAATGGTAACTGAATACTGCCTTACTTTCCTTCATTTGACAAGAAAAACGGACGTCACGGCATTTTCGTCAGGCTCCCGTCTGCTGGCGGCACGCTTTGACCGTATTAGCCATCAACATGGCGATAGTCATCGGCCCCACGCCGCCGGGCACGGGAGTAATGGCCCGGCACTTGGGAGCCACCTCGTCATAGGCTACGTCTCCCACAATCCGGTAGCCGCGCTTGGCGGAGGCATCTTCCACACGGTTGATGCCCACATCCACCACTACGGCGCCGTCTTTCACAAAATCAGCCGTCACAAAAGCGGGCCGGCCTATGGCTGCCACGATGATATCAGCGGAACGGCAAAGTTCCGGCAGGTTTTTCGTACGGGAATGAGCCACGGTTACGGTAGCGTTTGCCTGTTTGGACATCAAAAGATGCGCCATCGGTTTGCCCACAATCATGCTGCGGCCAATGACCACGGCATTCGCTCCCGCCGTTTCAATGCCGGCGGCCTTTAACAGCCTCATACAGCCCAGAGGGGTACAGGGCACAAAACCGGTCTCATCTTCCAGCACCAGCTTGGCGACATTCTCCGGATGGAAGCCGTCCACATCCTTGGCAGGGTCTATTTCCAGGACCACGGCCGCCTCGTCGATATGGGGAGGAGGCGGGCTTTGCACCAGTATGCCGTGGACGGCAGGATCCACGTTCAATTCACGGACAATCCGGAGCAGTTCTTCCTGGGAGGCGTCGGAAGGGAGAACTATTTTACGGGAATTCATCCCCAGCTCCGCACACTTTTTCACCTTGGAATTTACATATACCTGGGAAGCGGGATCTTCCCCTACCAGAACCACGGCCAAACCGGGCGTTATTCCCTGTTCCCTGAGCCGGGCAATATCCCTTTCAACCTCTTCCAGCACCTGGGAAGCTACTTGTTTTCCATCGATGATTTGCATAATAATGATTGGTTAAGAGGCGGGAAGTCCGGAAGCCCCTCGCCAAGCAGCCCGGCCAGAAGACGGGCATAATCCGCCACCTGTTCATCCGTTGCGTCCGGAGGAATGAACAGGCGCTTTTTCCATAGAATATTTACGTTGGAACACGGTTTGGGAATGGCATAGCGGTCCCAGGTCTTGTTCAAACGCCAGCAGCTTTCATATTCGATACATACGGGAACGATGGGCAGCCCTGACTGGGAGGCCAGTTTGACAATACCGTGGTGCACTTCGTAAATAGGGCCTCGCGGACCATCCGGAGTAAAACAGAAGCAGACGTCCCCCTCCTGGATCTTTCGCATCATTTCCATGTAGGCCAGAGCCCCCCGCCGTCCGGAAGATCCCCGGACGGCACCCAGGCCAAAATGCCTGCATACGGCCTCCACTAGGGCGCCGTCCTTGCTGGCGCTGGTAAGCACACTCATCTTGAGTGGCTTCTGGGCCAGGGACCACGCATAACCCGGCACCATCGTGCGGTTGTGCCAAAGGGCTACCAGAAAAGGCGCCGTATAAACATCATCATGCTCCTCCTTGATGGAACGGATATTCAGGCTCATGCAAATGGGCTGGAGTACGGACCACAGGCCAAATCCGGCCAGCCTGGTCCACCAGCGGGAACGCTTTTCAGATGTTTTCCGAACAATAGGATTGAGCAGCAGCATGGAGTCCTGGCAATATCACATGAATCCGTCTACCGTAATACGGGGAGGAGAGGAATTTGACGGAGCTGGAAGAGCTATTCCACGGGAAGGAGCGGTATGCATTTCCGGGCGGCCCGTGTGCGGCGCCTCTTCCTGGAACATTCCGGCAGAGTTGTCCTGTGGAGACTCCGGAGTACCGGAAATTTTCACAGGAAGAATAATTTCATGCCCTTCCTGCGTCACGCCGGAAGGCAGTTTCCGGCTGTCCACCATGTAGGAAGGAATTTTAAAAACCAGCTTCCCCGTCAAGGAAGTACCGTTACTGTACACCCCCCCGGTCACTCCCAGAAAGCCCTGCTCAAACAGGGAAATTTCCTTCAGGGAGGCGGAACGGCCCGTTCCATCGCTTTCCAGCAGGAAAGAACCGGACGTAAAGACGGGAGAAGAGTACGGCAGCCTTATTTCCGTATTCCGGGCAGCCATGGCCGCCAGCAGGCGCAAAACAGGCAGCCTGATCATGGTCGCCTTGATAACGGAACCGCTGTATCCTTTTAGGGAGGGCCTCTTCTGTTCAGTTGTTACAGGCAAAGCAAAATCCAGCTTCAATTCATGCTTTTCATCCCCTTCCTGTTCTCCCGTCTGCACCTTGAGAAGGGAAGAGAAATCATCTCCCAGCAGGGAAGCGAGATCGAAATTTTTTCCTGTCAAAGTCCACGCCTGGTGACGAAAATCCGTACCCAGAAGGAAATTCCCCGTAATCATGAAGGGGCTGAGATCCGTAGGCTTATTGAGCAGGCGCCCTTTGTCCAGAAAACCGGAAAAAGTGAGCTGCTTGACGCCGCTCCCGTTTAGAATGACGGAACCGGAATCAACCCCCATCAGCGGCCAGCCCTTGATTTTCAATTTTTGCTGTGACAAATCCAGCACGTATTCCGGTTCAGGTCCGTTCCCGGACGTGCGGATGTAGGCTTCCGCCGTCATATAAAAGGGAGCGCCATTCCTCTCCAGAGTAAATTCTTCCGTCCCATGGGCATACCCCACTTCCAGACGCGGCGCTGTGTATCGCCGGAAAACGAACGGCAATTCCCGTTTCGTCTGCGGTACGGCAAATTTAACGAATCCGGGCCGCAAACCGACTACCGCCCTGGACACATTAAGGCTTTCCCCCTTGATTTTCCCCATGAATAAGGGCACGGCGGAAATTTCCCCGGAGATGCCTTCCATCGCCACAAAGGACAGGCAGGAATCTTCCGGAAAGGATACCCTGATGCGTGAAGCCTTCATGGTAAGGCCATCCACCGCCATTCCGGAAATTTTCACATCTCCGCCCCAGGCGGCGGAAAGATCAGCTTGCAGACGGCCGGCAAATTCCTCCGTATTGAAAGAAGTAAGGCGGTACATATACGTCCCCGCCAGCGCACCGGCAGCCAGCAGAACCAGAATGCAAAGGCCTATTAAAAAACGCTTGTTTTTCAACATGCCCCTGTTTGGCTCCCGCTGGTCGTCACTGTAAGTCCGCCGGCGCTTTTCCACCCGGATCACCTTGCTGCCGTCCGGGCGCACTACTACTTCCCTTCTCCGTTCTACTCCGTGGGAATCCGACGCATGCAGCTGACGCATGATATTATCAGCCCCCTGGGAAGGAGAAGACTCAAAATCGGAACCGCTGTTTTTCAATGGTCTTGATCCGGTTAAAGGTTACTGGACATTGCTGAGGGCGGGGAGAGAAGCGTCCCCTGCCGGGACCTCCTCGTCCGGAATGGAAGTATCCGGCGTATAAAGCTTCTTGCCGCCCGGATCCACCACTTCCGCCTTTACCATGATGATGATGGCCTTGCGCTGTTCCTTGGACCCCTTGGAACGGAAAAGGCGCCCCACCCAGGGAATATCCCCCAGAACGGGAATTTTATCCTCATACGTAATGGAAGTGGATTTTTTCAAGGCGCCGATGACGAGCGTATTGCCGGTGGCTATGCGCACCGGAGCGGTCAGGCGCCGCGTGGAAAACACGGGCTGAAGGATGAAGTTGTCTGAAGTTTTCACCATGACGACATCTTCCTTTGCGTCCTTTTCCTGGGAGACCATGGGAACGAAAAGCGACGTACCGTAATTGATGAAACCGTCAAAATCCACGATTTCCGGCACTACGGTCATTTCCACGATGGATTTGTCATCGCTGATGCCGGTCACTTCCACATTGAAGATCGTGCCAAGCTGCCTGGTTTCAAAGGCAGTGGGATGGGCGGGAGTCATGGGCATGACCGGAATACCGCCGCCGTTATTGTCATTGTCGCCCCAGTCATTATTATTGCCCGTGCTGTTGGGAACTTCAGGCGGATCATATTCCGTAGGGTAAATCAGTTCCCTGCCGCTGAAAAAGGTGGCTTTTTCACCGGGGCGCACAATCACGGAAGGATGCTGCATAATGTCTGTGCCTTTTTTCTGGCTCAGGCCGCGCATAATCATCGTGATATCCGCGTGACTCCACATGCCGCGCAGAGTGACGATGCTGGGAGCACCGCCGGGAACATAGGTCGCATCAGAACTTCTGGCGGAAGTGCCGCGTTCTATCATGCTGTCAATGCTATCTTCCGTAAAAACCTGGTTGCCGGAACGCAGGCCGCCCACCACTCCTGCGGGAGCGACGGCCCCGGCCACATTGGCGGCGCTGTCCAGCACGGAATTGTTATAGTCATTTTTATCGGTTCCCGCGCCGCCCATGAACCACTTGGTAGGGTCCAGGTTCAGATTGACGATCCAGTTAAAGCCCAATTCCTCCAAGTCCGTCTGATTGACTTCCAGAAAGGTCGCGCTGACCACCACCTGGAGGGGCTGTTCCGCAGTCCTGGCCGCTACCAGCTCCTCCAGCATGCTCAAATCTCTGGGCGTGCCATGGAAAAGAAGAGTGGAGTTGCCCGAGTTGTATTTAATGAAACTGCCTTCCGGGAATTTCACCCCCATGGAAGCCAGCGCCTTTTGCGGATCCACCCGTTTCAGGGTCATGCCGGAAGAACCGGAATCACCGGAACTGAAGGGGTCTGAATTTTCGGCGCTGGAGTCCTCCGACAATCCGGAAAAGAAGCCCGGCGGAAGGGTAATGGACTTGGTGACCATGTAGGAAGTTCCGTCTGAACTGGATACCAGTTCCGCACCAAAGGCATTTGTCCGCAGAATAAGGCCGGATGCGCGCGCCACGTATTCCAGGGCCTCACGAAGAGGTACATTCTGAAGATTAAGCGTAATTCTCTTGGCGGCGGCGTCCCTGGCGGAAACGCTGTCTGCAGGACCGGGATCCACGGAAATATTCACGCCGCGTTCCGCCGCAGTCATGGCCGTGGCATCATGCGTCCTGGCCTGGCTGCGCAGATAGTCCACGGCTTCCTGCACCGTCGCTCCATCCAGCTGCACACGGGGCAGACGGATCATGCCCAGTTTCTGGTCCACATTCACCACCGGGTTATCCAGGGGACGGGAAAATGAAGCGGGTTCTTCCGGTGTTTCCGTCAAAGGAACGGGCATCTCCCACTGTCTGGAAACATCCGCCAGGGCACTGCTGCGGGTTTCATCCCTGGCAGCGCTAAAATAGGCGGTTCTGGCGCGGTTAACCAGTTCCATGCCGCGCCGCGCCGCCGTATTGTAAGGGTCCGTCTTAAGGACGGACGTAAATTCCTTCAGGGCCGCATCATACTGGCCCAGTTCATAATAGCCGAAAGCCAGGTGAAGCAGACGGCTGACTTCCTCTACATTTTTTACGTGTTCCGGAGACAATGCCGGATTCGTACGCACCGGGTCGCGGGCTATTTCCAACGTGCGCCTGGCCAGGGCATGGTCCGGAGTGGATTTCAGGGCATCTTCCAGCAACTTGACGGCCTCATCATAACGCCCCGCCTTGATATATTCCTGGGCCACGGCCACGCTGGCATCCGCGATGCTGGTTTCCAGGAAACGGCGGCGCTTCTCCATGTTGGGGGATTTGGGCAGCGCAGTCAGGCTTCTGCGGTAATTGTCCAGAGCTTCCTGGTACTTGCCCTCGGAATATTGCTGACGCGCCTGCCCCAACAGCAGCATGGAAGCCTGAGCCTGCTCTTCCATCCGGGCTGCTGCCCGGCGTGCGGCCCCTGCCCCCTCCTGGGCCAGCCCCTGGCCGGCTCCAATACCGGCAACGGCAAGCGCCATGGCAATTTGCTGAATGGCAGACATGGAGTGAGGGAAACGTCTAGTCATAGGAATTTCCGGGACTATACCGAATTAAAAACCGCCCGTCATCATAAAAACGCCCAGCAGAGTAAAAAATATCGGCAAAGGCTGCAGCTTCCCTCCGGAGGGAACGTTTCTTTAAACGGCAGACAGTTCCAGCACGCCCACATGTCCCGGTTTCAGGGGATGGGACAGACCGCAGTCCATCAATTCCCGCCGCTCAAAAATCCTCTCCTCATCCTCGGCGTCCATCAGGTTTCTGACGCGTACCCGATCCGTCTGGATGCCGCACCAGCCGAAAGCGTGCTGGGGAATGGAAATGCGCAGGTTGTAGAAATTGATATTTGGAGAAAGGTTCCCCACCACAAGCACGGTAGCCCTGGCGCGGGCATCATGCCGGAGCATGGCATATACCCAGTGGCCGGAAGTGTCTTCCGCCGGTTCCCTGCCGAAAGTGGTGTTTTTCATATTAGCCCAGTTCAGGCCGTAAAAATCTCCCCGGTCCAGCGCCGGATGCTGCATCAGAGGAAGAAGCTTCCGATGAAAATTTCTCAGTTCTGCGGACTCTTCCGGCAGCAGGGAAGAGTCAAACCGGCCATTCGCCACCCAGGGCTGGAGCCGGGGGAGGCAGGTATAGTCAAAAATACTGGTACGTCCGTCATGTCCGCCGAAACCGCCGGGCCCCTCCGCCCGTTCCCCCACTTCCTGCCCGTTGTACACCAGCACGGGACCGCTCCCGGAGGCATACACCAGCGTCATGACCGCCGGCAGAACAACGCGTCCCACGCCGCCCCAGGAAAGAGGGGAGCACACGCGAGTTTCATCATGGTTTTCCACGTAGCGGACGCCGTGGGTCATGTATATGGGATTGCTTCGGAAAAGCCGGTCGAAGTCATTGGCCCAGTTATTTTCCGTGTACATATGGAGCGCCAGATGATAGCAGTCGGAATCGTAAACGGCATTAAATCCGGCATCCAGAAGGGCGGCGCACGGATCGCCGGGTGTGGTTTTCATGTGGTCGTTGTATGCCTCCGCCATGAAAAACACGTCCGGCAGACGCACCCGGGAACGGGAAATGGCCCATTTCCAGAAAGCCATGGGGATCATTTGGGCCATGTCGCACCTGAAACCGCCGATGCCCAGGCTTTGCCAGAAGGAAAGGATATCGTCCATGATGCGCCATGTCTTGGGCACATGCTGCTTGGGGCTGGTCCACCCCGGCAACAGGCGGAGGGCAGGAAGACCGGCCATAAAGTTATAGCCGTAGTTGAGCTTGACCGTTTCATACCAGTCGTACTTGCCGGGATTCCATGTAACGGCATTGTTGCCCGTCACACGTCCGAACGTCATTTCCCCTTCAAACAGGCCGTCCGGCAGACGCAGGGGTGGACCGTCCCCAGGGCTGTTGGAGGTCAGGTAAAAGTACCCCTGCTCCGGAGAAAAAAACGTATGGGGATCATCTCCTTCTCCAAAATCGTCATGCCCGTCCCAGTCCGCCAGGTAGGCTCGGGAAACATGGTTGGGAATAAAATCCATCATCGGCAGCAGCCCCACCGTCCGGCAACGCTTTACCAGAGCCTTGAACTCATCCATTCTCTTCTCCGGGGAGGAGGCCAGATCCGGATCCACGTCAAAATAATCCACCACGGCATAGGGACTTCCTGCCAGGCCTTTTACGATGGATTTCGGCTGGGCGGCTAGCCCGGGATGGGACGTCTGCGTAGCGTGCCTCAGCACCCCGGTCAGCCAGATGTGTGTGAAACCCATCCGTGCTATTTCACGTAAGGCTTTATCCGTCACTCCATTAAAAGTTCCGCACCCGTTCGTTTCCCGGCTCCCCCAGTCAACTCCATGGGTCTCCATATTGGAAAAATGACGAACAAATAGTTGATAAATGACAGGACGCATGAGTTGAAATAATCAAATTTTGACGCTTATAATGCTAACTTTTTCAGGTATTCTGCAAGCGCATTCTGTTCCACCGGGGCAATTTGTCCCAGCTGCAGCAGGGCTTCCTCCCTGGTCCGGAGCGTTCCCTCCAACTGAAGCTCCTGCAGACGGGACAGCCATTTCCCGAAATCAGGCCCCGGGGACAGCCCCAGATTCACCAGATCACGCCCGGTCACCAGAGGAGGAGGCACCAGAGGGGCATTCCGGTAGGAATCCATGAAGTCCCTGACAAATTGCCAGTTGTCCATCAGTCCGTTGGAGGAAAGGCAATCCAGGCGGTGGAGTTCCAGTTCATCCCGGAAATGAGGAGCGTTCATGAACATTCGCAGCGTAGATTTCCTCATCTGCCTCACGTTGATGAAGCGCATATGGCGCTCCACCATGGAACACACCGCATCCACCACGGCATTGGAATATTTCAGCCTTCTTAAAATGACCCTGGCCATGGAAGAGCCTTCCTTGTCATGACCGGAAAAACGGATGCGCCCCGTTTCATCCACCTGACGGCAGGGAGGTTTCCCGATGTCATGCAGCAGAACCCCCAGGGCCAGCTCCAAAGACACGGGGGAGCCGTCCCTTCCCAGCGCATCCAGCATCATCAGCGTATGGGTGTATACGTCTCCTTCCGGATGCCATTGGGGAGGTTGCGTACAGCCTATCATATCGTATATTTCCGGAATGACATGCTTCATCAACCCCGTTTCCACCAGCATTTCCACACCCCGTTTCCTTCCGGGAGACAATAAAATCCTGTCCAGTTCCTCCCGGATGCGTTCCGGGGAAATCCGGGCCAGCAGCGGAGCGTTCCTGAAAATGGAGGAGCAAGTCTCCTTCTCCACCTGAACTTCCCTGGTAACGGCAAAACGTACGGCGCGCATCAGCCGCAGGGAATCTTCTTCAAAACGACGGTCCGGCTCCCCGATGCACCTCAATACGCGGGCCCGGATATCCTCCACTCCGCCTACATAATCCACCACACGGCCCGGAGGCAAAGAAAACGGATCTTCAAAGAGGCCGTTCATGGTAAAATCACGCCGCCGGGCATCTTCTTCCGCATCCGTGAAACAGACGGCCTCCGGCCTCCGGCCATCCCTGTAGCTTCCGTCTCTGCGGAAGGTCGCCACCTCAAAGGAAAAACCTTCGCGGCGTACCAGCATCACGCCGAAGGCGGCGCCCACTTCCCAGGCATCCGGAAACAGGCGCAACACTTCATCCGGGCGGGCGGAAGTAGCAATATCGATATCCTTCACGGAATATCCCAGCAATCTGTCCCGAACACAGCCGCCCACAAAATATACGGTGTGTCCTGCTCCGGAAAGAACCCGGGCCACGTCCTCCGCGGCCTTTCTCAACAGAATCCCCTCCATGAAACGGATCATTCAGGCATGGGCCTCAAAGGAGGAGCGGAAAGAGAATGGTCCTCCGCACCGGAGGGGGCGGAAGGGAACGCGGGCCGCGGCCTATCAGGCCGGGAAACAGAGGGAACGCGCGTATCCGGGGAATTAATCCTGGCCGGCGGAGAAACAGGCTTGGAGGAAGCAGGGGAGGAGGGAGACTTTTTCCCATCCGGCTTTTCTTTCTTTTTTCCCTCAAGTTTGCCCATGACCGCGTACAGGTTGGCGTCAAACAGCATATCCGGCGTGCCGCGCATCAGGATTTTCCCCGCAGGGTCCAGCAGATACACCCGCGGGGTGAGCCTCACCCGGTAATCCTTAAACGCCGCCGCTTTTTCATCCACCAGGGAGGGCATATCCATTTTCAAGTTCAATAGGGCCTTTTCTATGTTCTCTCTCTTTCCGGGAGCCACCGGCATCACCGTCAAACCGGGAAATTCTTTCCGGAGAGACGCGGCTTTTTGCAAAAACTGAACGGAACGCATATCCTGCGGATCCCAAAAAACCACCAGCACGGGCTTATTCCCGGAGGGGAGCGTCACTTTTCCGGCCGCCGCGGTAGAGGGAAGGCTGATTTCAGGCCCGGTCTGCCCGATATTGAGATTGCGTATTTCATACAGTTCCTCCTTCACAATATTTTGAACCGGAATAGGGCCGAAACTGGAATCATAGCATTTGATAATGGCGTCTTTCAGCAATTTTCCGCGGGCCGCCACCAGCCTGACGTCATCCTGAAGCATCCCTGTCGTTTCCTTCATCACCATGGCCAGGCCCAGGGAAGCCAGGCCCTGGTCCTCAGGGAACTGGTTGTAATCCTTGATCTGTTCCAGAATAACGCGGCAGCGCAGGTCACGGGAATTGCTCAGGGCATACGCCGCCTTTCCCGCCCCCTGTTCCCGGAACAGCGTATTTTCCAGGGAATCCAGGCAGAACACGACAATTTTCCTGGCCATGTCTCCATTGGGGAACGCCTGCGCTACAGCCTGGGGATGATCCAGAAACCAGACGACAGCCGGAAGAAGGCAGGATTTTTGAGTCTCGGGTTTCTGAAGGTCGCGCCCTACCAGCCTCCATAATTCCCGAGCCACCGGAACGGCATCTGGACGGTTTTTCATCAATTCCGCCCTTTTTTCCCCGCTTTCAGCCGTTTTCAATGCGGATTCCCAGTCGGACTGCCTCATCCGCCAATCCTCCAGCACATTGTTCATGCCCGTCTCGTCCGCCGGAGCCCATCCAAGCAGGCTGCATGCACCGGCTATCACGCAAAACGCTCTCTTCATACCCTGCCACTATGCCCTGACGCATCCCACACGTCAATCAAACCCCGTGGCAAAACGCAGCCTATTTTTTCTTTTCCCCTCCCTTCCAGCTGTTTACAGCGCGGAATACATCTTCCGGAAATGAACAAACCCCGGCGAATCCCTTCGCCGGGGCTGCTGTTCAACTAACTACCTATGAAGACGGTCGAGTCCTTAAGTGGATGAAGCGCTCTCTCTTTCACTGCATCCGGATCATAACCGTTATGGGTGAGACAAACGCACGGCAAATATGTTCAAACATTATTTCTTTTGTATGACACAAGGCCCGGGAAGACAAAAAAGCGGCTACGGAATTTCTCCCGTAGCCGCTCCAACTAACTACCTATGAAATCAGGGTTATTCCTGGTGACAAGGGAAGCTCTCGTTCCTCCCTTATCGAACATCCCTGTTCATTCAGGATACCTTCACGAATTAAACGCTCAAGAATTTTTTTCCTTACGTGAAAAAAACAGAGAACCGCCGCTTCAGGCTGCTACAAAGTTTCGTTCGTCATTGGTCAGGGCCCGCACCTGCACGGCCATAAACCTCATTTCATTAAGCATGTTCAGATAAAGCAGGGAGGAACGGGTGCGCGTCTGGTTGCGCTGGGCCCGCTTGATCTGGCGCTTGGTGGCCTTTGCCACCAGTTGAAGAAGCTGTTCCTGGGCCACCATCGTATAGTCGAACTGAATGTACGTCCCCGTCTGGAGCATTTTGCAATATTCATCCAGCAGCTTGATGAGGGCGGTATGCACCTCCTTCAAATCGTCCACCTGGTCAATCGTAAACGGCGTGTGGTTATTATCCACATACGTGAAGATGGACTCGGAAAACTGCGACAGGCTCTGCGTAGCTTCATTCAGATGCTCCAGGGCCTGCACAAAGTGGTAGCCCATATCCAGGGAACGGGACTGCATCTTGTACAGAATAGGGAGAATATCGTACTTGTGATGTTCGCTGCTGGTCATGGCCAGCCGTTCTGCGGCATCCGCCAGTTCTTTCAGGGCCTTCCTGTCCCCCTGGAAAAAGTTTTCCACGGTGTCATTGTAAATTTCCCGCAGCTTGAGCGTGCTGTCCACAATCTGGTGGCTGCATACATCCAGGATATTTTCTTCCGTAATCTGGTCAAAACGCTCTACGGAAAGCTTGCTTTCCCGCTTGCGGTGCATGATGGTGGACTTTACCAGAATGACAACCACCAGGGCCAGCAGACCGAAGATGGCGTACACCTGTCCGTAATGCAGGATGGTAGCCATGACGGCGGCCAGCGTAAAGGCAGCCAGCCCGGTCATGAACCAGCCGGAAATCACCGTCAGCACGCCGGTTACACGGTAAACCGCGCTCTCCCTTCCCCATGCCTTGTCCGCCAGGGAGGAGCCCATCGCCACCATGAACGTCACGTACGTGGTGGAAAGAGGGAGCTGCCTGCCAGTAGCCCATGCAATCAACAGGGAAGCAACCGTCAGATTCACCGTGGCGCGAATCAGGTCAAATGCCACCCGGTCCTTGGGATTCAAGGGCTGGGGGGCGGGATCCCACTGGTGGTTCATGCGCACCAGCATGCGGGCGGGAATAAGCCTTTTCACCCCGCGTCCCAGGGCGATGGCGCTGCGAACGATGGCGCGGGCGGGGGGGACGGAGCCGAAACGCTCAATACCGCCTTCACCCTGCCTGGAAAGTTCCACGCCGGTGGCGATCACCGTTTTTGCCTTTTTGGAGAACCACAAGGCAAAAATCATCATACAGCCCGCGGCGAACAAAATATAATGGTTTACCGGCATGCCCTGCCCCGGCATCAGACACTCCATGGAGGTGATGGATGAGGGAGAGCCACCGGCCGCCGCCACGCCGCTGGCGTACTGGAAGGAATCCAGACCACCCATGAAAACGCCGATGAAATTCACCAGGTCGTTGCCCGCAAAGGCCAGAGCCAGGGAAAAAGTGCCCGCCAGAACGGTCAGGCGCAGAATATTCGTCATGAACAAATGCTGAAGCAGGAACATGAGCACGGAAAAACCGCCGAAGGCCGTGAGCAGGGCCATGCCCAGATTCTGGTCAATGTATTGGATGAACGAGGGCTCCATCAGGGTAGACTCCTTCAAGCCCTTGAAAACGGCAAAATAGGCTATCGCCGTCATGGCAATGCCGCACCAGAAGCAGCCGAACCATTTGAACCGGGACTGGTATTTAAACGTGAACGCCAGACGGGAAATCCACATGACGATGGTGCCCACCGTAAAGGCGATGGCTACGGAAAGAAGAATGCTGGTGACAATCTCAAAAGCCTTGTCCGTATTAATGAAATCCCACACGGACTGAACCAGGCGGAGCTTGGAAATCTTGAACAGGGCCGTCGCTACGGCAGACCCCAAAATACCGAATACCAGGGAAACGGTGGTGGACGTAGGCAATCCGAACGTATTGAAGGTATCCAGCAGAATCACTTCGCTGATCATTACCCCCAGGAAAAGCAGCATCACTTCATGATAACTGAACATGTCCGGGTGAAAAATGCCGTTGCGGGCTACTTCCATCATGCCTCCGGAGAAACAGGCCCCCACCAGCACGCCGATGGAAGCTACGGTCAGGATCACCCGCACGGGTGCAGCCTTGGAACCGATGGCGGAATTGAGGAAGTTGACAGCGTCATTCGCTACGCCGTTGATCAAGTCAAATGCCGCCAGAAGCAGCAGGGCTGTGATGATAATCCAGTAAATTGAGTCCATAACTGTCTCTTGTGAATGGTGGGCGGAGGGCATCCGCGAGCTGCACCACCGCCTCTTTACACGGAAACGGTCGATTTTGCTACTGTTTTGTTACAGAAAAATCCTTTCTCCTTATCACCGGGAACGGGGAAGGAAATCCAGTTCCCCGGGGTCGGGCCAACGGTGCCGGGGATAACGCCCCGCCAGGTCCTTTTTCATTTGCCCGTATCCGTTCCGCCAAAAACTTTCCAGAGATCCCGTTACCTGCCACGGCCTCTGGCTGGGGGCCAGCACCTCCACAATCACGGGTACGGCCCCGTTGGCAATGCGTGGGGAAACCGCCACGCCGAACAGGCGCTGCACCGTCAGACTGATCACCGGGGAGGAATCCTCCCCGTACCTGACCTTGGCGTGCTGGCCGTTGGGCAACGTGAGGCTTACCGGGGCATAATCGTCCAGCGCCTTCGCCTGCCAGCCGGAAAGCCAATCCCTCAGCACGGGAATAATTTCCCTTTCCTTGATGTCCTTATAACCCACGGCCCCTTCACAGACCAAAGAAATGGCGACCAGCTTGTCCTCCTCCGAAAACCGGGGCAGCTCCAGTTCCGGCATCCAAACGCTCAAACCATTAAGACGGCGTATCCACTGTTCCACGGCATCATTCCATTTCACCAGCTTCAGGGTTCCGTCCACTACTTTTTCAGCCAAAACCGGGGCGGCCAGCTCCGTAGGGGCATCCCCGCGGTCACGATCCTCCAGCACCAGATCTCCATACATCAGCTTCCGGTGCAGACGCACGCGCCGCAAAGCGGCATCGAAGACGGCTTCCTCCCCGCAGGAAAAACGCTCCGGCCAAATGGAACGCAAATCTTCCGGCGCAATAAGCGTACAGCGTCCCACACGGGTTTCCACCGCCTTTCCGGACAATTCCGCCACCTCTGCGGCTACGAAATGCTCTCCTTGAAACACCACGCTTCCTTCCGCCAGCCTGCCGCCCACCCCGCCGGCCATGCGGCATGTATTGGCTGCCACGCCATTTCGCACACCCACATGGTCCGCAAAACTCTCAATCATTGCACGGACTACGGCAGG